>Ga0306924_10000159_pt1 | contig 50451 bp, 46 predicted proteins | sample sta12Can44000111_FD_203756 | JGI IMG/M metagenome (GOLD analysis project Ga0306924, IMG submission 203756) | Lab enrichment of tropical soil microbial communities from Luquillo Experimental Forest, Puerto Rico - statanox.12C.anox.44.000.111 (v2)... | ecosystem: Environmental > Terrestrial >... | reverse complement strand
GTGGTGCGGCCGCAACATCGTTCCGCCGATGCGCTTGCGCGGTGGCCAGACGCGGGGATACATCTCGGCAGGCAAGCTTTTTCGGCAAGAGCTTGTCAGCAAGAGCTTGTCAGCAAGAGCTTGTCAGCAAGAGCTTGTCAGTAAGGGCGGTTAGCTCAGTTGGTAGAGCGTCTGCTTTACACGCAGAAGGTCGGAGGTTCGAGACCTTCACCGCCCACCAACCTACGTTCGCTTCGCAAGCTGCGCGTGGCGCAGCTAAGCGGGAGGGGAATTGAATCCCGACGAAATAGAAGAATTGGTTTGGGCATTTTTTCTGATCGCACTATTTCCTCGCGCAAGCTCGCAAAACAAAACGCCCGCCGCCGTGGCAATCTGTTGCGACGGCGGACGGGCGGTGAGCGACGCGAGATCCCTAATTTCGAATCTCTGCTGGGAGGTGATCAGATCGCCTCTTTGAGTTCCTTCGAGGCGCGGAAGGCAACCTTCTTGCTGGCCTTGATCTGAATCGGTTCGCCGGTTGCGGGATTGCGGCCCATGCGCGCGGCGCGTTTCCTCACCTGCAAAATGCCGAGTCCGCCGATGCGAATGCGCTCGCCCTTTTTCAGGTGCTTGACGATGTTGCCAACGAGGCCGCCGAGGATGGCTTCGGCCTGCTTCTTCGAAATCTCATTGTCCTCCGCGAGGCTCGCGGCGAGATGCTTTAATGTCACTGTCGTTGCGGTTGATTTACCAGCCGACATTGGTCCCTCCTCTATAGAAGCGGTAGCGTAGAAAGCGCCGCTCAAATCGAAGCAGTTAAACGATTCGGCTTCGGCTGACCACGCTATTTTGCCGATTCCACCGATGTTTTCTGCATGCCTGGCGTATTTGATTCGCCTCTGTGGCAATGGTAAGGCCAACCCCCACAGCCGGTTTAGGCCGCGAATCCTTGACTTGGCGCGGCCTGAGCCTTAACTGCCGACCGCGCCCGCGGGGGCGTAGCTCAGTTGGTTAGAGCGTCGGCCTGTCACGCCGAAGGTCGCGGGTTCGAGCCCCGTCGCTCCCGCCACTCCTTTGAAGCAACACTAAAATTCGGCCTTTTTTACCCCGCTTTAGCAAAGGGGCCAAATGCCCGGCGGGCAGACGATGACGTCATAGCCGGTCGGCAACCCGCTCCAGGTACGTACCGGCACCGGCGTGCAAGCGGCCGGGATCGGCTGGCAGCCAAGGACCGTGCAGGCGACGCGCGCCGGCGGCTGTGTGGCGGTCGCGGGATGCTGCGACGAATGGTGTCGTTTTGGGGTGCGGGCAGAAGCAAACGGACTGGAAGCAACAGCCGTAGCGACCGCGAACAAGACGGTCTGCGCCAAAGCGGCGTATTGGCCTCTTATGCTGCTTGTCATAAGGACCTTGCCGTTAACCTCGCGCCAAGCTTTGTCGAAGCTCCACGCTCCCATGACCCCCTCAATCGAGCCCGCCGCAACGGCTCGGATTTTCGATAAACGGCGCTTTCGCTCAGCCTGAGTAAATCGGTGCCGGTTGCGTGAAGAAGCTCCACAGGATGTGATAAACGAGCGCGTAATTCTTCTGCTGAAAACTGGCGTGCGAAATTCCCGGCATCACGGCGAAATGCTTGTCGGGATTGGGCAGCTTGGCGAAAAACGCGACCAGGTCCTCGAAGCTGGCGATGCCGTCCCATTGTCCGCGCATGATCAATGTCGGCACCGTGATTTTCTCGGGGTCGACCACTGGGAGCTTGCTGCACATGTCGACATAGGTCCCGGTCGGCACCGAATCGTCGAGCGCCGTGACCGCGTCGGCGAAGGCGTCGATGACCTTCTCCTCGGCAGTGCCTGGGTGATCGCGATCGAAGATCGAGTGAATGAAGGCCTTATCGATCGGCCGCCGGTTCTTGGCCTTGAATTCAGGAAGTTTCTTTTTGCGTTCCGCAAGGGTCGGCGAGCCGGCGCCCGTCCACACCATGGCGTCCAGGGCGAGCCGGCCCACGAGTTGCGGATGCCGCTGCGCAAACAAAGCGGCGCGCAATGCGCCGGAGGAAATGCCGTAGACCAGGAGCGGCCGCTTGCCACGCAGGTTGCGGATGTAAGTTGCTGCCGCGAGGCAGTCGTCCGCCCCTTGCGCGATCGGGGCATTGTTGTCGCGGTCCTTGGTCGAGCGGCCGTAGCCTTCCATGTCGACGCACCAGCAGTCGAAGCCGCGGCGCGCGAACCAGTCCATGACCGAGGAATCCGGCCGGCCGTCGACTTGCAAGTCGAAGGTCGGTTGCGACGCCATGGACGAGCCGTGCACGAATAGGATGGTGCCGTCGGCGCTGTTCGGGTCGACAGCAGATTTCTCGAACATGAACAGCTTCACGTTGTCGTCTTTGCCGGTCCAATGCTCTTGGCCGCGGATCGCCACAGGTTTGGTCACATCGTTCATGGTGGTGCTGCCTGAAAAGTTGCGACGCGAACCTAACATGCGCGTTTGGCAAACACGACCACGCTGCCGCTTGCACAAATCTCCGTGCGAAAGGGACGATCGAGGATGACTGAAATGTGGCCGCTATACACCGCCTGCCTTGCGCGTTTTTGCGCGCTGCGCTAAGGGTCGCCGCAATCGGCCTGCAGCGCGAATCCGCTTGATTTTGGGGCAAATCGGCGCACATCCGTTGCATTTAGGATAGCGCCACGCCGGGCACCTTCCCTATATGAGAGGGTGTCCTCGTTTGCCCGCGGGAAGTGTTCTCGATGAGTCAATCCCTGACTGAATTGTTGGTCGCTTATCTGCCGCTCGTTGTGTTTATCGGTGTTGCGGCGGTGATCGGACTTGCGCTCCTGGTGGTCGCCTTCCTGGTTGCCTACAAGGAGCCAAATCCCGAGAAACTGTCCGCCTACGAATGCGGCTTTAACGCGTTCGACGATGCGCGGATGAAATTCGACGTGCGCTTCTATCTCGTCGCCATCCTGTTCATCATTTTCGATCTCGAAGTCAGCTTTCTGTTTCCGTGGGCGGTGGCGTTCGGGCAGATCGGCGTTTATGGCTTCTGGTCGATGATGGTGTTTCTCGCGGTGCTCACCATCGGGTTCATCTACGAGTGGAAGAAGGGAGCGCTCGAATGGGATTGAGTGAACCCACACTGTCTACCCCACGGGAGAAGATCATCGATCCGCGCACGGGGAAGCCTGCCGGCGCGCCAGAGCCGTTTTTCTCGCAGCTGAATAACGAGCTTGCCGACAAGGGTTTCCTCGTCGCCGCCGCCGACGATCTGATCGCCTGGGCGCGAACCGGCTCGCTGATGTGGATGACGTTCGGCCTTGCCTGCTGCGCCGTCGAGATGATGCAGATGTCGATGCCGCGGTACGATGCCGAGCGGTTCGGTTTCGCTCCGCGCGCTTCGCCACGCCAATCCGACGTGATGATCGTCGCCGGAACGCTGACCAACAAAATGGCTCCGGCTCTGCGCAAGGTCTATGACCAGATGCCGGAGCCGCGCTACGTGATCTCGATGGGTTCCTGCGCCAATGGCGGCGGCTACTATCACTACTCTTACTCAGTCGTGCGCGGCTGCGATCGTATCGTGCCGGTCGATATCTACGTGCCGGGCTGTCCGCCGACGGCGGAGGCGTTGTTGTATGGCGTGTTGCTGTTGCAGAAGAAGATCCGCCGCACCGCGACAATTGAACGTTGAAAAATGGACGAGACGCTCGACACGCTTGGCCGAACGATCGCTGGCGCGCTTGGCCATTCGGTCACGAGCCACGCAGTCGCCTATCGCGAGCTGACGATTACCGGACAACCGGCCGAGGTCGTCTCCATCTTGCGCTTTTTGCGCGATGACTCGCGTTGCCTGTTCTCGTGCTTGATTGACATCACCGCCGTCGATTGGCCGAGCCGCGAACGGCGGTTTGATGTCGTCTACCATTTGCTGTCGCCCAAGCATAATGCGCGCATCCGCCTGAAGGTTGAAGCTGACGAGGCGACGCCGGTGCCGTCGGTGATCGAAGTGTTTCCGAGTGCCGATTGGTATGAGCGCGAGACCTACGACCTCTATGGCATCGTATTTACGGGCCATCCCGATCTGCGGCGGATCCTCACCGATTACGGCTTCGAGGGCCATCCGCTGCGCAAGGATTTCCCGCTGACCGGTTTCGTTGAAGTGCGTTATGACGACGAGCTCAAGCGCGTGGTCTATGAGCCGGTCCGACTCACGCAGGAGTTCCGCAACTTCGATTTTCTTTCGCCGTGGGAGGGCACCGACTACATCCTGCCCGGCGACGAGAAAGCGAGCGGGAAAGGGTCCTGACATGAAACCGACCCTTAAAGCCGGCCTCACGCATCGCTTGTCCTACAAAGTACCGGAGAACAAGACCGTCCCATACACCTATCCGGAATCGCCGGAGATTTCGGCGATGCCCAAGGTGTTTGCCACAGGCTTTATGATCGTGCTGATGGAATGGGCCTGTACGCAATTGCTGGCGCCGCATCTCGACCCCGGCGAAGGCAGCCTCGGCGTGCATGTGGATGTCAGTCATTTGGCGGCGACGCCTCCGGGCATGACAGTCACCGTCGAGGTGGAATGCGTTGCGGTCGCGGGTTCCCGCATCACCTTCAAGATCAAGGCACATGACGGCCTCGACCTGATCGGCGAGGGCCACCACGAACGCTTTATTGTCATGTGGGACAAGTTTAATTCGCGACTCTCCGCGAAAATCGCCAAAGTCGCTCAGGCGGTGTGATGGCTGAAACAACCGCACCACGCAATTTCACGATCAATTTCGGGCCGCAACATCCGGCGGCGCACGGCGTGTTGCGCCTTGTGCTGGAGCTGGACGGCGAAGTTGTGGAGCGAGTGGATCCACATATCGGGCTTCTGCATCGCGGCACGGAAAAGTTGATCGAGTACAAGACCTATTTGCAGGCGGTGCCCTATTTCGATCGCCTCGATTATGTAGCGCCGATGAGCCAGGAGCACGCCTTCTGTCTCGCCATCGAGCGCCTGCTTAGAATTGCCGTGCCAAAGCGCGCGCAGATCGTTCGCGTGCTCTATCACGAAATCAGCCGCCTGTTGTCGCACCTGCTCAATGTCACGACCCAAGCCATGGATGTCGGCGCGCTCACGCCACCGCTGTGGGGGTTCGAAGAGCGCGAAAAGCTCATGATGTTCTATGAGCGGGCATCCGGCAGCCGCATGCACGCGAATTATTACCGGCCGGGCGGCGTGCATCAGGATTTACCGCCAAAGCTCATCGACGACATCGCGGCATTCTGCGATCCGTTCCTCAAGGTCTGCGATGATCTCGAGGAACTGCTCACCGAAAATCGCATCTTCAAGCAACGCAACGTCGATATCGGGGTGGTGAGCCTTGCCGACGCATGGGCGCGCGGCTTTTCCGGGGTGATGGTGCGGGGCTCCGGCGCCGCTTGGGATCTGCGCAAGGCCCAGCCCTACGAGTGCTACGCCGAGCTCGATTTCGACATTCCGATCGGCAAGAACGGCGACAATTACGATCGCTATTGCATACGCATGGAAGAGATGCGCCAGTCCGTCCGCATCATGAAACAGTGCCTGGAGAAGCTGCATTTACCGGAAGGGCAGGGGCCAGTCACTGTTGAAGACCATAAAATCGTGCCGCCGCGCCGCGAAGTGATGAAGCGCTCGATGGAAGCGCTCATCCATCATTTCAAGCTTTACACCGAGGGCCTCAAAGTCCCGGCCGGCGAGGTCTATGCCGCGGTCGAGGCGCCAAAGGGCGAGTTCGGCGTCTATCTAATCGCCGACGGCAGCAACAGACCGTACAAGTGCAAGATCCGCTCTCCGGGCTTTGCCCATTTGCAGGCCATGGACTTTCTCTGCCGCGGTCACATGCTGGCCGACATCTCAGCCGTGCTCGGCTCCATCGATATCGTATTCGGCGAGGTCGATCGATGAGTGTGCGCCGATTGGCTGAAAAACAACCCGCAAGCTTCGCGTTTACGCCCGATAACCTGTCTTGGGCGAAGGCGCAAGTGGCGAAATATCCGGAAGGGCGCCAACACTCTGCCGTCATCCCGGTTTTGTGGCGGGCGCAGGAGCAATGCGGCGGGTGGCTGCCGCAAAAAGCGATCGAGGCGACTGCGGAATTGCTCGGCATGCCAAAAATTCGCGTGCTTGAGGTGGCGACCTTTTACACGATGTTTAATCTCGCGCCGGTCGGTCGCTTTCACGTCCAGCTTTGTGGCACGACGCCATGCATGTTGCGCGGCTCCGAGGAACTGAAAAAGGTTTGCCGCCGCATGATCGGCGAGGAGAATCACGTCACCGCCGACGGTGCGTTTTCCTGGATCGAAGTCGAATGTCTCGGCGCCTGCGTGAACGCGCCAATGGTTCAGATCAATGCCGATTATTACGAGGATCTTACGGCGGATACGTTGACGCGGATCATCAACGACTTTTCGGCAGGCAAGATGCCCAAGCCCGGTCCGCAGATCGACCGCATCAATTCTGCCCCGCTCGGTGGGCCAACAACGCTTACCGATCCCGCGCTCGACCGGAGCCGCAAGTGATGCCCAAAGTGAGACGCAGCTGATGCTCGCCGACAAAGACCGTATTTTCAAAAATCTATACGGCCAGCACGATTGGGGTCTCGAGGGTGCGAGGCGGCGCGGCGCCTGGGACGTGACCAAGGCGATCCTCGATCGAGGGCGCGAGGCGATCATCAATGAAGTGAAGGCTTCCGGCCAGCGCGGCCGCGGCGGCGCCGGATTTGCGACCGGTCTGAAATGGTCGTTCATGCCGAAACAGTCCGACGGCCGTCCGCACTATCTCGTGGTCAATGCCGACGAGTCCGAGCCCGGCACTTGCAAGGATCGCGAGGTCATGCGGCATGATCCGCACCTTCTCATCGAAGGTTGCCTGATCGCCGGCTGCGCGATGGCCGCGAACACCTGCTACATCTATGTCCGCGGCGAATTCATCCGCGAACGCGAGCGGCTTGAAGCAGCAATCCAGCAAGCCTACGACGCCAAGCTCATCGGCAGGAACAACGTTCATGGCTGGGACTTCGACATCGTCGTCCATCACGGCGCTGGCGCCTATATCTGCGGCGAGGAAACCGCTCTGCTGGAAAGTCTCGAAGGAAAGAAAGGCCTGCCGCGGCTCAAGCCGCCGTTCCCGGCCAATATGGGGCTCTATGGCTGTCCGACCACTGTGAACAATGTCGAGACGATCGCTCAAGTGCCCGACATCATGCGCCGCGGCGCAGCTTGGTTCGCCGGCATCGGCAGAACCAACAATACCGGCACCAAGCTTTTCTGCATTTCCGGCCATGTCGAGCGACCCTGCAATGTCGAAGAAACCATGGGAATTCCGCTGCGCGAATTGATCGAGCGGCATGCTGGCGGCGTTCGCGGCGGCTGGAACAATCTGATGGCGGTAATTCCGGGCGGCTCGTCGATGCCGCTTATTCCCGCCGGCGCCGATCAGGCTGACACATTGTTGATGGATTTTGACGGCTGCCGCGAAAAGAAATCTGCACTCGGCACCGCCGCCGTCATCGTCATGGACAAGACCGCCGATATTGTGCAGGCGATGGCGCGCATTTCGTATTTCTACAAGCACGAGACCTGCGGCCAATGCACACCGTGCCGGGAAGGCATGGGGTGGATGTGGCGCGTGCTCACGCGCATGGCGCAAGGGCGCGCGCATCGCAGCGAGATCGACATGCTGTGGGACGTCACGACGCAGATCGAGGGCCATACCATCTGCGCCTTCGGCGACGGGGCGGCCTGGCCGGTCCAGGGCCTATTGCGGCATTTCCGGCCGGAGATCGAAAGGCGCATCGATCAGTACACCGCTAACGCGGATAAAGCGGGCGTGCTCGACCCGTCCGTAGCGCAGGCGGCGGAGTAAGGCAGGGATGACCAAGCTCATCGTTGATAACAAAGAGGTCGAGGTTCCGCCGGAGTACACACTGCTCCAGGCCTGCGAGGCTGCCGGTGCAGAAATCCCGCGCTTCTGTTTTCATGAGCGCTTATCGATCGCCGGCAATTGCCGCATGTGTCTGGTCGAACTGGTCGGCTCGCCTAAGCCGGTCGCAAGCTGTGCCTGGGGCGTGCGCGACTGCCGGCCCGGACCCAAAGGCGAACCGCCGGAGGTTCGCACCCGTTCGCCGATGGTGCGCAAAGCGCGCGAAGGCGTGATGGAATTCCTGCTGATCAATCATCCGCTCGATTGCCCGATCTGCGATCAGGGCGGCGAATGCGATCTGCAGGATCAGTCCATGGCCTACGGCATCGATTCCAGTCGCTTCATCGAAAACAAGCGCGCGGTCGAGGACAAATATCTCGGCCCGCTGGTCAAGACTTCGATGAACCGTTGCATCCAGTGCACGCGTTGCGTGCGCTTTGCGACCGAGGTCGCAGGCGTTCCGGAACTCGGCGCGATCGGCCGCGGCGAGGACATGGAGATCACAACCTATCTCGAAACGGCGATGCGCTCCGAGCTGCAAGGCAATGTCGTCGATATCTGCCCGGTCGGTGCCCTGACGTCCAAACCCTATGCCTTCGCGGCGCGGCCGTGGGAACTGGCCAAGACCGAAACCATCGACGTTATGGATGCGCTCGGCTGTGCCATTCGGGTCGACACGCGCGGGCGCGAAGTCATGCGCATCCTGCCGCGAACCAATGACGACATCAACGAGGAATGGATTTCCGACAAGACGCGCCACGTCGTCGACGGTTTGCGCACGCAGCGCCTTGATCAGCCGTATCTACGCGAGCGTGGCCGGCTTCGTCCGGCGACCTGGAGCGAGGCATTTTCGGCGGTTGCGGCAAAAGTCGCCAAGATCAATCCGAAGCGCATGGGCGCACTGGTCGGCGACCTGGCCGCGGTCGAGGAGATTTTTGCGCTCAAGGATTTGATGACGCGCCTACTAGTGACCAATCTCGATTGCCGGCAGGATGGCTCGGCGCTCGATGCGGCTTGGGGCCGCGCGACCTATCTGTTCAACGCCGGGATTGCCGGGATCGACGCCGCCGATGCCCTGTTGATCGTCGGCTCAAACCCGCGTAAGGAAGGCGCCATCCTCAATGCACGCATCCGCCAGCGTTGGCGTGGCGGAAAATTCCCGATCGGCGTGATCGGTCCGAAGGCCGATCTCACCTATACCTATGATTACGTCGGCGCTGGGCCGGAGACGCTCGCCGCGATCGCGCGGCATTCATTCGCCGATGCCATGCGCAAGGCTGAGCGGCCGATGGTGATCGTCGGCTCAGGCGCATTCGCCCGCGGCGACGGCGCCGCTGTCGCAGCGCTTGCCGCCAAGGCCGCCATCGATCTCGGCGCAGTCAAGGATGGCTGGAACGGCTACTGCGTATTGCATAATGCGGCCGCACGCGTCGGCGCGCTCGATGTCGGCTTTGTGCCGGGGCCGGGCGGACTGACGGCGCGGCAGATGGCTGCTTTCGGAACGCTCGATCTGGTGTTCCTGCTCGGCGTTGACGAGCTTGAAATCGCACCGGGCGCTTTTGTCATCTATATCGGGACGCATGGCGACCGCGGCGCCTCGCGGGCTGATATAGTTCTGCCGGGCGCCGCGTATCCGGAAAAATCGGCGACTTACGTCAATACGGAAGGTCGCGTTCAGGTGGCGACGCGCGCTTCGTTTCCGCCGGGCGACGCACGCGAGGATTGGGCGATCCTGCGCGCCTTGTCCGACGTCCTCAGACGCCGGCTGCCTTACGATTCGTTGCGCGCGCTTCGAGAGATTATGTACAAGGCCCATCCGCACCTTTTGCGTGTCGGTCAGATCACGCCGGCCGATCCCGCCGAGATTAGAAAACTGGCGGCGCTTGCCGGCAATACCGAAAGGGCGCTGTTCACCTCGATCGTTGATGATTTCTATCTGACCAATCCGATCGCGCGCGCTTCCGCTGTCATGGCGGAGTGCTCGGCATTGGCCTTGGGTCGCGCCGCCGCGACGGCGGCGGAATAGCGGGGTCGGACATGGCGACATTCCTGTCCGACTACGTTTGGCCGTTCGCCATCATGCTGGCGCAAAGCATTCTTCTCCTCGTCGTTCTACTCATTGTCGTCGCTTACGTGCTGTTGGCCGATCGCAAAATCTGGGCTGCGGTGCAGATCAGGCGCGGGCCGAACGTGGTCGGGCCTTGGGGCCTGTTTCAGTCTTTCGCAGATCTGCTCAAATTCGTTCTTAAGGAGCCCGTCATACCGGCTGGCGCCAACAAGGGCGTGTTTTTGTTGGCTCCGTTCGTGACCTGTGTGCTCGCGCTCGCCGCTTGGGCGGTCATTCCGGTCGACGCCGGCTGGGTCATCGCCGACATCAATGTCGGCATTCTCTACATCTTTGCCATCTCTTCGCTTGGCGTATACGGCGTGATCATGGCCGGCTGGGCCTCGAACTCGAAATATCCATTCCTCGCCGCGCTGCGCTCGGCGGCACAGATGGTCTCGTACGAAGTTTCGATCGGCTTCGTCATTATCACCGTGCTGCTTTGCGCCGGGTCACTCAATCTCGCCGCTATCGTCGAGGCACAGAATTCGCGGTGGGGACTGCTCGGCTGGTATTGGCTGCCGCTGTTCCCGATGTTCGTCATTTTCTTCGTGTCGGCACTTGCCGAGACCAATCGTCCACCATTCGATCTCGTCGAAGCAGAATCGGAACTGGTCGCCGGCTACATGGTCGAATATGGCTCGACGCCCTACATGATGCTGATGCTCAGCGAGTACGTGGCCATCTGCACTATGTGCGCCATGCTCACGATCCTCTTTCTTGGCGGCTGGCTACCGCCGTTTCCGGTCGCCCCGTTCACCTGGGTGCCGGGCGTCATCTGGTTCGTGCTCAAGGCCGGCTTCGCCTTCTTCATGTTCGCTATGGTCAAGGCATTCGTCCCTCGCTACCGGTACGACCAGTTGATGCGGCTCGGATGGAAAGTTTTTTTGCCGATCTCGCTCGCCATGGTCGCGATCGTCGCAGGCGTGCTGCAAATCGCTGGATGGGCGCTTAAATGAATGGAGGGCGGCATGGAGTTATCGCTGCCGGCCTGGCTCGGCGCGCTCTGTGGAATGATCGTGGCGGCCGCGATCTACGGTCCGGCAATCCGCATCGCCGAGCGACGCCTGCGCGTTGCCAATCCGGCGCAAACCGCCGAACAACGCTCCGCCTTCGAGGACAGACTCTCGCTCATGCGCCGGGTCATTTTGGGCTTGGATGTCGCTGTGCTTGCGGTTCTCGGCTATTGGATCGGCGACATCATTGCCGGCAAGATGCTTGGCGCGACTGGGGGCTGAGATGAGATTGGATCAGGCGGCCCGTTCGCTGTTTCTCGCCGAGTTTTGGCAGGCGCTTTTGCTGTCCATCCGCTATTTCTTCAAGCCGAAGGCGACGGTGAACTATCCATTCGAGAAAAATCCGATCTCGCCGCGGTTTCGCGGCGAGCACGCATTACGGCGCTATCCGAACGGGGAGGAGCGCTGCATCGCTTGTAAATTGTGCGAGGCGATCTGCCCGGCGCAAGCGATCACGATTGAAGCCGGCCCGCGCCGCGACGACGGCACGCGCCGCACCACGCGCTATGACATCGACATGGTCAAATGCATCTATTGCGGGATGTGCCAAGAGGCCTGTCCGGTTGACGCGATCGTCGAAGGCCCGAATTTCGAATTCGCCACGGAAACTCGCGAAGAACTCTATTACGACAAAGAGCGCCTGCTCGCTAATGGCGATCGCTGGGAACGCGAACTCGCCAAGAGCATCGCGCTCGATGCACCATACCGCTGAGACTAGATACCGATGCTGTTGCACGCGATTTTCTTTTATCTCTTTGCCAGCGTAACGGTCGCCTCCGCGGTGATGGTGATCGCCTCGCGCAACCCGGTCCATTCGGTGTTGTTCCTCATTCTCGCCTTCGTCAATGCGGCCGGCTTGTTCATTCTCATGGGCGCCGAGTTTTTGGCCTGGATCTTGATCATCGTCTATGTCGGGGCTGTCGCGCTCCTGTTCTTGTCTGTTGTCATGATGCTCGACGTCGATTTTGCCGAACTCAAGAGCGGCATGCTTTCCTATTTGCCGATCGGCGCCCTGATCGGCGCTGTGCTGCTCGTTGAGCTTCTGATCATCGTCGGCGCCTGGGCCGTGGGAGCCGACGTCTCCAAATCGATCACCGCGCCAATCCCGCCGTCGAGCCAAGTCTCGAACACGACCGCGCTCGGCCTCGTCCTCTACACGAACTACATTTATTTCTTCCAGGCGGCTGGCGTTATTCTTTTGGTGGCGATGATCGGCGCCATCGTGCTCACGCTTCATCACAAGCCGAATGTGCGCCGTCAAATCATCGCGGAGCAGATCGCGCGGAGTAAGAACACCGCAATCGAGATCGTCAAAGTCAAGTCGGGACAGGGACTGTCATGACGATCGGGCTCGGTCATTACCTGTCGGTTGCGGCGATCGTCTTTACACTCGGCGTTCTCGGCATCTTCCTCAACCGCAAGAACGTCGTGATTATCCTGATGTCGATTGAGCTGATCCTGCTCTCGGTCAATATCAATCTGGTTGCGTTTTCGAGTTTTCTCGGCGACATCGTCGGCCAGGTTTATGCGCTCGTCGTGCTGACGGTGGCGGCCGCGGAAGCAGCAATCGGCTTGGCTATTCTTGTCGCTTACTTCCGCAACCGCGGTTCGATCGCGGTCGAAGACATTGATTTGTTGAAGGGGTAGGGGCGAATGTACGAAGCGATCGTGCTGTTGCCGCTACTTGGCGCCGTCATCGCCGGCGTCATTTCGCTTGCTGGCGCGCGCAACCGATTTCCGGGCGAGGATCCGCCGGCGCCGGCGTACGATCATGCCGCTCCGCTTGTCGTCGAGGATCATCCACGCGGCGCGCCATCGCCGCATGCCGAGCACGCCGCATTCGCCAATACCGGTGCCGAGGACCCCGAGCACGCCCCGTCAGCCGCAGGATCGCTCCTGGCCGAGCTGACCACGTCGACGTTTCTCGTCATTTCCTGTGTGTTGTCGTGGTTTGCGCTGTTCGACGTCGGCTTTGCCCGGCATGAAGCGCGCGTGCCGCTGTTTACATTCATCACGTTCGGCGATCTGCACTCGGAATGGATACTCCGCATCGATGGGTTGACCGCCGTGATGCTGGTCGTAGTCACGACGATCTCCTCGCTCGTCCACATCTATTCGATCGGCTACATGGAAGAGGATCCGTACAAACCGCGGTTCTTTTCCTACTTGTCGTTCTTCACCTTCGCCATGCTGATGCTGGCGACGGCGGATAATCTGGTACAGCTGTTTTTCGGCTGGGAAGGCGTCGGGCTGGCAAGTTATTTGTTGATCGGCTTCTGGTATCACAAGCCAGAAGCCAATGCTGCCGCCATCAAAGCCTTTCTGGTCAATCGCGTCGGCGACTTCGGCTTTTCGCTCGGCATTTTCGCCGTGTTCTATCTCACCGGCGCGGTGGATTTCGACACCATTTTCGCGCAGGCGCCGGCGCTCGCCGGCAAAACCCTTCATTTCCTCAGTTGGAACGTCAATGCGCTCACCGCAGTATGTCTGCTTCTGTTCATGGGTGCGATGGGAAAGTCGGCGCAATTTCTCCTGCATACCTGGTTGCCCGACGCCATGGAGGGACCCACGCCGGTTTCGGCGCTCATCCATGCTGCCACCATGGTGACCGCGGGCGTATTCATGGTGGCGCGACTGTCGCCGTTGTTCGCGTTGTCGCCCGACGCCTCGGGTTTTGTGACGTTCATCGGTGCCACGACCGCCATGTTCGCCGCTACCGTTGCGCTCGTGCAAAACGATATCAAGCGCATCGTGGCTTATTCCACCTGTTCGCAGCTCGGCTACATGTTCGTGGCGATGGGAGTGGGCGCCTATTCAGTCGGCATGTTCCACTTGTTTACGCATGCTTTCTTCAAGGCGCTGCTGTTCCTGTGCTCCGGCTCGGTCATCATCGCCATGCATCACGAACAGGACATCCGGAGCATGGGCGGGCTGTGGCGTAAGCTGCCTTTCACCTATGCGACGATGGTGATCGGCACGCTGGCCCTGACCGGCTTTCCGTTCACGGCGGGTTATTTCTCCAAGGACGCCATTATCGAATCCGCGCTCGTCGCCAACAGCCCGATGGCAAGCTACGGCTCTATCACAACGCTGGGCGCCGCGGCGCTCACGGCATTTTATTCGTGGCGGTTGATCTTCAAGATTTTTCACGGCGAGCCACACGATCGCGGACATTATGACGCCGCGCACGAAACCTCGAAGACCATGCTGGTGCCGCTTGCGTTTCTTGCCGTCGGTTCGATCGCGGCGGGTTATCCGGCGCTGGGCCTGTTCACCGGGCATGGCGCCGGCGAATTTTTCCGCCAGTCCTTGAGCCTTGGATCGGCCGAGAAGCTATTCGAGAGCGCGGAAAGTCTGCCGCTCACTCTTTCGCTCTTGCCGACCTTGATGATGATTGGCGGTTTTCTGGTGGCCTACCAGTTCTACATGCGCCGGCCCGACATCCCGGCCGCTTTGGCGCGCGACCAGAACCTGCTCTACAGGTTCCTTCTCAACAAATGGTACTTCGACGAAATCTACGATTTCCTGTTTGTCCGGCCAGCGATGTGGCTCGGGCGCCTGTTCTGGAAAGGCGGCGACGGCTTCATCATCGATGGCTTCGGACCTGATGGCGTGTCCGCGCGCGTTCTTGACGTGACGCGCAACGTCATTCGCCTGCAAACCGGTTACCTCTATCACTATGCCTTCGCCATGCTGATCGGCGTCGCCGCGGCGATCACCTGGTTCATGTTTGCGGGGCCACACTGATGACGAGTTGGCCGATCCTCTCGGTGGTGACCTTGCTGCCTCTGGCAGGCGCATTCTTCATCGCGCTTCTGGCGGAAGACGAAGCCGGCATCCGCAATGCGCGCTGGGTGGCGCTGTGGACGACGCTTGTCACCTTCATCATCTCCTTGATCCTGATCTGGCGGTTCGACCCGAGCTCGGCTGATTTCCAGTTCGTCGAGAAGCATGCCTGGCTGGGCGGCAACATCACCTATGCGATGGGCATCGACGGAATCTCGCTTCCGTTCGTTGTCTTGACGACCGGTTTGCTGCCGATTTCGATCCTGGCCAGCTGGACGGCAATCCAGCACCGGGTGCGCGATTACATGATCGCCTTCCTGGTCCTGGAAACGCTCATGGTCGGCACGTTTTGCGCGCTCGACCTCGTGCTGTTCTATCTTTTCTTCGAGGGCGGATTGATCCCGATGTTCCTGATCATCGGGGTATGGGGCGGGCCGCGCCGCGTCTATGCCAGCTTCAAGTTCTTCCTCTACACGCTGCTCGGCTCGGTGCTGATGCTGCTCGCCATTATGGCGATGTACTGGGAGGCCGGCACCACCCATATTCCCTCGCTCCTGCATCACTCGTTCCCGCTGACATTGCAGAAATGGGCGTGGTTCGCGTTCCTCGCTTCATTCGCGGTCAAGCTGCCGATGTGGCCGGTCCATACCTGGCTTCCTGACGCCCATGTCGAGGCGCCGACCGCCGGCTCGGTGATCCTGGCGGCGATCCTGTTGAAGATGGGTGGCTACGGTTTCTTACGCTTTTCGCTGCCGATGTTTCCGGAGGCGTCGGCGCAGCTTGCGCCACTCATCTATGCGCTTTCGGTCACTGCCATCATCTACACCTCGCTCGTAGCGCTGATGCAGGAGGATATGAAGAAGCTGATCGCTTATTCCTCCGTGGCGCATATGGGCTTCGTCACCATGGGAATTTTCGCGGTGACGGCGCAGGGCGTCGCCGGCGGCATTTTCCAGATGGTGTCGCACGGGATCGTTTCAGCCGCCTTGTTCCTTTGCGTCGGCATTGTCTATGACCGCATGCATACGCGCGAGATCGCGGCCTATGGCGGCCTCGTCAATCGCATGCCGCTTTACGCCTTCGTGTTCATGGTTTTCACGCTTGCCAATGTCGGACTGCCGGGCACGTCAGGATTTGTCGGCGAGTTCCTCAGCCTGATCGGCACCTTCCGCGTCAACAATTGGGTAGCGACCCTGGCAACGCTCGGCACTATTCTCTCGGCCGCCTATGCACTTTGGCTTTACCGTAAAATCATCTTCGGCAAGCTGGAAAAAGCGACCCTGTTCACCATAAAGGACGTCGGCTGGCGCGAAATCGCGATCATGGCGCCGCTCGTCGTTCTGACGATCGTCTTCGGCGTCTATCCGAATCTCGTGCTCGATATTTCGTCGGCTTCGGTCATGCAACTCATCGATAATTATCAACATGCGGTTGGCGCGTTGCATAGCGCCGCTTTAACACGGTGAAGCGATGAACGCGGCGCAAGTGCCAAATCTCTTGCCGCTATTGCCGGAACTCGTGCTCGGGCTGGGCGCGATGGCGCTACTGCTGATCGGCGCCTACCGATCGGCGCGCGCCAGCGAGTTCGTCGACGGTGCAGCGATTGTGCTGCTGTTGGTGGCTGGCGTCATCGTCGCGTTCATGCCCGCCGGTAGGCTGACGACCTTCGGCGGCAGTTTCATCGTTGACGAGTTTGCGCGTTTTCTCAAAATCCTGGCGCTGCTCGGCTCGGCTGCTGCGATCGTCATGTCGCTCGATTATGCCAAGCGGCACGCGCAACAGCGCTTCGAATATTCGGTACTCATCCTGCTATCCACGCTCGGCATGCTGATGCTGATCTCGGCCGCCGACCTCATCGCACTTTATCTCGGTCTCGAACTGATGAGCCTGCCGCTCTATGTCATTGCGGCAAGCCATCGCAACACGCTGCGTTCAACGGAAGCCGGCTTGAAATATTTCGTGCTTGGTGCGCTGTCGTCCGGCATGCTGCTCTACGGTGCCTCGCTGGTCTACGGCTTCACTGGCACGGTGAACTTTACCGCGATCGCACAAGCCGCGGGGCAGGGGGGAATAGGGCTCATATTCGGAATCGTATTCCTGTTCGCGGGATTCTGTTTCAAGGTTTCCGCCGTGCCCTTCCACATGTGGACGCCGGACGTCTACGAAGGTGCACCGACGCCGGTTACGGCCTTCTTCGCCGCCGCGCCCAAAGTGGCCGGCATGGCCATGTTCGTGCGCGCCGCTGTGATGGCGTTTCCCGGCATTACCTCGCAATGGCAGCAGATTGTCGTTTTCGTCGCCATCGCGTCGATGGGGCTCGGCTCGTTTGCCGCGATCGGCCAGCGCAATTTCAAGCGGCTGATGGCCTATTCCTCGATCGGTCATATGGGTTTTGCGCTGGTCGGGCTCGCGACGGGCACAAGCGAAGGCGTCCAGGGCGTTCTCGTCTATGTGGCGATATACATCACCATGACGCTCGGCGTGTTCGCCGTCATCCTTTCGATGCGCCGCACGACCGGCATGGTGGAAAGCATCGATCAGCTCGCCGGACTTGCGCGCACGCAGCCGACTATGGCGTTCTTCCTCGCCATGCTTTTGTTCTCGATGGCCGGCGTCCCGCCACTCGCAGGCTTTTTCGCCAAGTTTTACGTTTTCCTCGCTGCCATCAAAGCGGGCTTGTACGTGCTTGCCGTGATTGGCGTGGTCACAAGTGTGATCGGCGCTTATTATTATCTGTCGATCGTCAAGATCATGTATTTCGACGAGCCGGTCGGAAAATTTGAGCAGATGCCCTATGAGCTGCGCGTTGTGCTAGCGATTTGCGGGCTGTTCAACATCTTCTTCTTCGTTTATCCCGCGCCGCTCGTCGGAATCGCCAGCGCCGCTGCGCATTCCTTGTTCTGATGCAACTTGATCCCATTGTTGTCGAGGAGGGGGTGCGGCTGGAGGCCTTGGCCGCGATCGGATCGACCAATGCCGAAGCGCGCGTACGAGCGCAGCAGGGCGAGCGCGGCCCGCTCTGGATCACCGCCACGATGCAGCGCGCGGGACGCGGGCGGTACGGCCGTACTTGGATTTCGCCGCCGGGGAATCTCTATGCGAGTCTGCTGCTGACCGATCCTTCGCCGTTCGAGCAAGCGCCGCAGCTCGCTTTCGTCACCGCTTTGGCCGTGCGCGATGCTATCGTCGCTGAAGCAACTGCGCTCGCGCCGCAACTGGGCTTGAAATGGCCGAATGATTTGCTGCTCGGCGGTCGCAAATGCGCCGGTATTCTCATCGAGGGCGAGGCCGCTTTCGCTGACGGTCCCGCGATGCTGAACCGGCTCACAGTCATCATCGGCATTGGCGTGAATTGCGTCAGTCATCCGCCCGCCCCAAGCTTGGCTGCTTCTGAAGCCTCAAGATCACCGAGGTTCGAGGAGAAACCTGCTTATCCGGCAACCGATTTGCGCGCGCACGGCGCCGATATCACGCCGGAACGATTATTTGCCCGGCTGTCCGTAACAATGTGCCGGCGACTCGCTGAGTGGAACGGTAGCCGCGGGTTCGATGCGATCCTTGCCGACTGGCTCTCGCACGCGCGCGGCGTCGGCGAACATATAACTGTCCGCAATAGCGGGGCAGGGACGCAGGGGCGTTTTGTCGGCGTCGATCATTCCGGTCGCCTGGTGCTCGAGTTGGGCAATGGCGCCATGACGAAGATATCGGCGGGAGATGTCTTTCCGTTCACGGTCCGCGACCGACGCCGCATTGGCGATCCGTCGAGCTAAAGGCGATGGCGCAGAACGAACTGGTATTCGCCGCTCTTGGCGGCATCGGCGAGATCGGGATGAACCTCTCGATCTACGGCTTCGGCGACGAGCGACGGCGACAATGGATCATCGTCGATTGCGGCGTCTCGTTCGCGTCAGAAGAGCATCTGCCGGGCGTCGATCTCATTCTGCCGGATATCCGCTATCTGATCGAAGAGCGAAGTAACATTCTTGCGCTGGTGCTGACCCATGGTCACGAGGACCATATGGGGGCGCTCATCGACTTGTGGCCGCGCTTGAAAGTGCCTATCTATGCCACGCCCTTTACCGCAGCTTTGTTCGAGGCGCGCCGCGCATCCGAGCCGGGCGCACCGAAGATTCCCATACAAGTCGTTCCGCTCGGCGGTCATTTGCAGATCGGCCCCTTTGCCCTGGATTTCATAAGCGTGGCGCATTCCATTCCGGAATCGAATGCGCTCGCGATCCGCAGCCCCGCCGGCACTGTGCTGCACACCGGTGATTGGAAGATTGACCCGACACCATTGATTGGCGGCCTCACCGACGTCGCCAAGCTCGCGGCGCTTGGGGACGCGGGTGTGCTGGCGCTGGTCGGAGATTCCACCAATGCGGTCCGTGACGGCCGCTCGCCGTCCGAAGCCGATGTCGCCAAAACGTTGAGCGAATTGATCCGCAACGCGCCGCGCCGCGTTGCGGTGACGACATTTGCGTCCCATGTCGGGCGCTTACGCGCCGTTGCGGATGCCGCGCGCGCCGCCGAGCGGGAAGTTGTCGTCGTAGGGCGGGCGATGGAGCGGGTCGTGCAAGTGGCGCGTGAGACCGGCTATCTCGATGGCGTCCAGGAATTTCGCGGCATCGAGAGCTACAGCTATCTACCCCCCGAAAAAGTGGTCGCCTTGTGCACCGGGAGCCAGGGCGAGCCGCGCGCCGCATTGGCGCGCATCGCCGAAGAAGAGCACCCCGATGTAGCGCTGTCGCGCGGCGATCGGGTCATTTTTTCGGCTCGTCCAATCCCCGGCAACGAGAAAGCCATTGCTCGCGTGATGAACGGCCTGGTCGAACAAGGCATCGAGGTCATTACCGATCGCACTCACCTGGTCCACGTCTCCGGCCATCCGCGCCGCGACGAATTGCGTGATATGATCGGCTGGGTGCGGCCGAAAATTCTAATCCCAGCCCACGGCGAGGCGCTGCATCTTGCAGAACACGCAGCGCTTGCGCGCCGCGCCGGCGTGCCGCAGGTCCTGCTCTGCCGCAACGGCGATCTGGTCAGGCTCGCGCTCGGTAACGCAGAGATCATCGACCAACTTCCTTCGGGCCGGCTTTACAAGGATGGTTCGCTGGTCATCGAGGCTGAAGCGCGGACCATTGCCGCGCGGCGGCGGCTCAGTTTTTCCGGCATCGTGTCGGTCGCGATCGCCATGACCGAGAAGGGAGCGCTCGCCGGTTATCCGGAAGTCGAGCTCATTGGGCTACCGGAGACCGATGCCGGCGGAACGGCTTTGGCGGAGGTGGCGCGCCGCGCCGTCGAGGAGGGCTTTGAGACACTGCCAAAGCCGCGGCGCCGCGACCCTGATGAGGTTGCCGAAAGTCTGCGGCGGGCAGTTCGCGCCGCCATTGCCGAGCGCTGGGGCAAAAAACCGATCTGCCATGTGCACGTCATCGTCGTATAGGACGGGCAGCAAGCGCAGGAGATGAGACTTGATCGGCAAGCTCAACCACGTCGCCATTGCGGTGCAGGATATCGGCAAGGCCGCCGCGCTGTACCGCGACGTGCTCGGCGCCGATGTCTCGGCCGCCGTGCCGCAGCCAGACCACGGCGTCACGACCGTGTTTGTCGCTTTGCCGAATACGAAAATCGAACTGCTCGAGCCGCTAGGCGACGGCTCGCCAATCGCCAAATTTCTCGAGCGCAATCCAGATGGCGGCATTCACCACATCTGCTACGAGGTGGGCGACATTCGCGCCGCGCGCGACGCGCTCAAGTCGGCCGGCGCCCGGGTGCTCGGTGACGGCGAGCCGAAAATCGGCGCCCATGGCAAGCCGGTCCTGTTCCTGCATCCGAAGGACTTTTCCGGCACTTTGATCGAACTCGAACAGGCCTGAAAATGCCGGTCGCTACTGGGCTCGCCATCTTTTTCCTCATCTGGTGGGTGGTGCTGTTCGCGGTGCTTCCCTGGGGCATCCACAGCCAGCATGAAGGTCAGGACATGGTGCCAGGAACGGATCCCGGCGCACCAACCAGAGCCAAGATCGGCTGGAAATTGGCTTGGACGACGTTAGTCGCGGCCGCGATCTATGCCGTTGCCTACGCGGTCTATGCGGAGCATTGGGTGACCATTGACGGTCTGATGGGTGTGCTCGGTAAAGGAAGTTGAATCAATGGCTTAGCGTATGTTCCTGCGAATTTAATTTACGCAGGTGGCCGCGTCCGCAAAGAAAAAGCAGGGCCGCAGCCCTGCTGAAACTCTCTCATCCGAACACCACGCTTATCTTTATTCGTTACCGGTGCGGCTCGCGACACTTTTTGGTTGCGCGGGTCGTCCTCCCGAGACTTGGACCAAGTGGATATTCCTAATCGATCTTCTGACCGTTGTCATCTGTTCGGATTCATGTTGGCGAGCATTCCAAGTTCGCCGAGCGGAACTCTTGTATTTGCAGCGCGCTTGCGGCTTGACTGCGCCGCGCTCGCGCATGATCCCGAAAAGCTGGGAACCGTTTTTCGGATAAGGTCATGCGCAAAGAAAGTGTTACGGATCGATAGCGTTTCAGCTCGATCAAATCGCGTTTTAGTGCCTTTGCCGCGGGAATCCATGCGCCTGTCCCACTACTTCCTGCCGATTTTGCGTGAAACGCCGAAAGAGGCGGAAATCGCGTCACACCGGCTCATGCTGCGCGCCGGCATGATGCGCCAAGAAGCGGCCGGCATTTACGCCTTCCTGCCGCTCGGCTTTCGCGTCTTACAGAAGATCTGCACGATCGTGCGCGAAGAGCAGGACCGTTCCGGCGCGATAGAGCTGTTGATGCCGACGATCCAGCCGGCCGAGCTTTGGCGCGAGAGCGGCCGTTATGAGGCCTACGGCAAGGAGATGCTGCGCATCCGCGACCGCCACGACCGCGAGATGCTTTACGGGCCGACCAATGAGGAGATGATCACCGAGATTTTTCGCAGCTATGTGCGCTCGTACAAGGACTTGCCGCTCAATCTCTATCACATCCAGTGGAAATTCCGCGACGAAGTGCGGCCACGCTTTGGGCTGATGCGCGGGCGCGAATTTCTCATGAAAGACGCTTATTCCTTCGACCTCGACTTCGCAGGCGCCAAGCACGCCTATAACCGCATGTTCGTCGCTTATCTGCGCACCTTCGCGCGCATGGGACTGCGCTCGATCCCGATGGTCGCCGAAAGTGGGCCGATCGGCGGCAACCTCTCGCACGAATTCATCATTCTGGCGGATACCGGCGAAAGCGAGGTGTTCTGCCACAGCGATTATCTGGGTTTCGAAGTACCGGGGCCGGATGTGAATTTCAACGACGTGGCCACCCTGCAGACCATCGTGGACAGGTGGACGTCGCTCTATGCGGCCACATCCGAAAAACATGATGCCAGCGTCTTCGCCAAGCTCGCCGGCAAAGGTATTTCCGCCCGCGGCATCGAAGTCGGTCACATCTTCTATTTCGGCACAAAATATTCAGAGCCGATGAAGGCAGCCGTCACCGGGGGCGATGGGGTGGAGCATCCGGTCCATATGGGGTCCTATGGAATCGGCCCGAGCCGGCTCGTTGCCGCGATCATCGAGGCTTTCCATGATGAGGCCGGCATCAAATGGCCGGAACCCGTCGCACCGTTCCGGGCCATGATCCTCAACCTCAAGCAGGGCGGCAGCGACACCGACGCGGCATGCGAGCGCCTCTATGCCGAGCTCAGCGCCAAGGGCATCGACACGCTTTATGACGATCGCGATGAACGCCCGGGTGCCAAGTTTGCGACCGCCGACTTAATCGGTACTCCCTGGCAGATCCTGATCGGCCCGCGCGGCCTCGCTGAAGGCAAGGTGGAATTAAAGCGGCGCGCCGACGGGCAGCGGGAACTCCTGTCGCCGGCCGATGCTGTGGTCCGGCTGACCGCATGAAGCTGTGCGTGGTGCGCCTTTGGCCCTATTTTGCGCGGCTTGAAAGCGCCAGAATCGTGTGAAACTCCGAGCATTCGCGGGGACCCACCGAGATGGCCGAGTCGACCGGCACCCATCCCTTTGCCGCGTTCGAGTGGATGCTGTCGCTGCGCTATTTAAGAGCACGGCGACGGGAGGGATTTATTTCCGTGATCGCCGGCTTCTCCTTTCTCGGCATCATGCTCGGCGTGGCGACCCTAATCATCGTCATGGCGGTCATGAACGGCTTCCGCCAGGAGCTGCTGACGAAGATTTTGGGGCTCAATGGTCACCTGTTGATCCAGCCGCTCGAATCCCCGCTGACCGACTATGCCACGGTTGCTGATCGTGTCAGCAAGGTTGACGGCATCTATCTCGCTGCGCCGCTGGTCGAAGGCCAGGCGCTCGCTTCATCGCCATTCAATGCGTCCGGAGTGGTCGTGCGCGGCATGCTCGGCGCCGACCTGGCTAAGCTGTCGCAGGTCGCCAACAACCTCAAGCAAGGCACTCTCGACGGCTTCGATAGCGGCCAGGGCCTTGCGATCGGCCGCCGCCTCGCCGAGCAGCTTTCGCTCCGTGCCGGCGACAATGTCACGCTCGTGGCCCCGCGCGGCGCGGTGACGCCCATGGGCACGACGCCGCGCATCAAGGCATACAAGGTCGCCGCCGTGTTTGAGATCGGCATGTCGGAATACGATTCCGCTTTCGTGTTCATGCCGCTGTCGGAAGCGCAGGCCTATTTCAATCGCACCGGCGATGTCACCGCGATCGAGATCTACACCAACGATCCGGATAACATCGACCGCTTCCGCCAGGCGGTCACGGATGCCGCTGCGCGGCCGATCTATATGATCGATTGGCGCCAGCGCAATGCGACCTTCTTCAACGCGCTTCAGGTCGAGCGCAATGTGATGTTCTTGATCCTCACGCTGATCGTGCTGGTGGCGGCGCTCAATATCGTCTCCGGCCTGATCATGCTGGTGAAAGACAAAGGCAGCGACATCGCCATCCTGCGCACGATGGGCGCGACTCAAGGGGCCATGATGCGGGTATTTCTCATCACCGGCGCCTCGATTGGCGTGGTCGGCACCGTCGTCGGGTTCCTGCTCGGTACCGTGGTCTGCCTCAACATCGAGGAAATCCGCCGCTTCCTGTCGTGGCTGACCAATACCGAGCTGTTCTCGCCGGAGCTTTATTTCCTTTCGAAGCTTCCGGCGGACATGAACATGAAGGAGACCTTGGCCGTCCTCGTCATGGCGCTCGGTCTGTCCTTGCTGGCGACGCTTTATCCATCTTGGCGGGCGGCGCGGCTCGATCCCGTCGAGGCTCTGCGCTACGAGTGATCAGGTGCGATGGACGACACCACGACCATACGCCAGCCAATGACGTCGGCAGCCAAGGACGAGGCTGACCCGCTCGTTTTTCTGCACGGCATTAGCCGGCAATTTCATCAAGGCGAGTCCACGCTCGATGTTCTCAAAGGCGCCGAGCTTGCGGTGTGGCCCGGCCAATCGGTCGCGCTCATAGCGCCGTCGGGCGCCGGCAAATCGACGCTGTTGCACATTGCCGGCCTGCTCGAACACCCCGACGCCGGCGAGGTCTATATCGATACGGTCGCAACCTCGCATCTTTCAGATGCGCAGCGCACCCGGATCAGGCGCATTGAGATCGGATTCGTTTATCAGTTTCATCATCTGCTGCCGGAATTTTCCGCGCTCGAAAACGTCGTCCTGCCGCAGATGATCCGCGGCCTGCCGCGCGAAGAGGCGACCAACCGCGCCGCCGAGCTTCTCAGCTATCTCGGTCTCAAAGAACGGCTGATGCATCGTCCCGCGGAATTGTCCGGCGGCGAGCAGCAACGCGTCGCTATCGCCCGTGCGGTCGCCAATGCGCCGCGAATTCTGCTCGCCGACGAGCCGACCGGCAATCTTGACATGCACACGGCAGACCATGTGTTCGCGACGCTTAATCAACTCGTCCGCGCCTCGGGCCTCGCCGCGATCATCGCCACGCACAATCTCGACATCGCAGCGCAAATGGATCGTCGGGTCACGATCCGCGATGGGCTCGTCGTCGAATTGTCTTAGCGGCTGCCCCCGAAGGCGAAGCGCGTTCAGTACGGATACCGATAGGGACGCAGCAGCGATGCGGTCCAGGCGGCGGTACATACATATTGTTGAGCTGACAGAACCCGCCGATGCCGCTCACCGTCGCCATGCATCGCTGAAATCTTGTGAAGCTGCGATTTGTCGCGCCGCCGAAGCCGCGGCCGCTGTAATAGGCGCACCACGGATAATTTTTTTACCGACCGCGCTGGTCATGATGAGTAGCCCGAGCAGGCTAAGCACGATTTTCATGGGTATTCCTCCCGCATCGCTTCAGTCGAGGAGAGCGTCCGTTCGACTTTTGAGTTCAATCTGCGGTGGCATAGTGGGCGGCGAACACGTGCGTGCGAAGGATCGGCAGCCGGCTCTAAAGGCGCGTTAGCCAAGGCTCGTGTGCCGACCAAGGCCTCCACAAAATCGCTTGACCTGAGAACATATATGGAACTATGTTCCCTTTATGTTCAGAAGGGTCAGGTCATGGTCCGGTCGGTTTTCGAAGAGGTAATCGCGCTCGCGTCATTGAGCCTGTTTCTCGCAACGGTCGCGGTGTGGGCCCAGGTTCTTGGGGTGCTCTAGGCGCTCAAGACCATCCGCGCGGTGGTCCAATTGGTCGCCATCTGCGGAGAAGCTTCGCGCGCCCATGCGAGCGGGCTGGATGAGGGGTGCCGCAAGGCAGGCATAGCGGGGAAAAGCGGCTGGCGAAGCGGGCCAGAATCACGGCGCTGTTCTAATCCTACCCGTCCGGTCGCGACTTATCGTGCCCCTAATCCAGCGGATTTAACCGCATGCCAGCCGAACCCGCTTTTGTGCATCTGCACGTGCATTCGTCTTACTCGCTTTTGGAAGGCGCACTGACCATTGTGCGCTTGGCCGAACTCGCCAAGCACGACCGCCAGCCGGCGCTCGCCTTAACCGACACCGATAACATGTTCGGTGCCTTGGAATTCTCGGAGAAACTCGCCGGCTATGGCGTCCAGCCGATCGTCGGTTGCGCGATCGCAGTCGATTTCGGGGATGTGGAAACGCGGAGCACCGGTGTCGAGCAGGCCTTTCCGCGGCTGATTTTGCTCGCCGCCGATGAGAACGGCTACCGCACGCTGATGCGGCTATGCTCGCGCGCTTATCTCGAGACGACTGCGCAAGAGCAGCCGCATATCAAAATCTCGTGGCTTGGCGATGCCAACGAGGGGCTTCTTGCCCTTTCGGGCGGACCAGGTGGACCGCTCGATGGCGTGATCGTTGCCGGACAGAATCCCGTAGCGCTCGGGCGTTGCGAGCGATTGCAGGAAATGTTCGATGACCGTTTCTACATTGAATTGCAGCGTCACGGCATGGCGTCGGAGCGCATTGCGGAACCGCGCCTGATCGAGCTTGCTTATGCGCGGGGGCTGCCGCTCGTGGCAGCGAACGAGCCATTCTTCGCAAGCCGCGACGATTATGAAGCGCATGATGCGCTACTTTGCATCGCCGAAGGCAAGTTGATCGCCGATCCCGATCGCCGGCAATTGACGGCGGAGCATCGCTTCAAGACGCGCGCCGAAATGGCGGCGCTGTTTGCCGACTTGCCGGAGGCGCTCGCGACCACGATCGAGATCGCGCAGCGCTGCGTGTTTCGCCCGCGCACCCACGCGCCGATCCTGCCGCGCTTTGCCGCCGGGCGTGCCGATAGTCACAACGGAGCAGAAGCAGCCGAGGCGCAAGAGCTGCGCCGTGTCGCGCGGGCGGGCCTAGAAGCGCGCCTCCAACGCTACGGCAGCGCGCCCGGGCATGCCGTCGAGGACTACCGCGAGCGACTGGAATTCGAGCTCGGCGTCATCGTCAATATGCACTATGCCGGCTATTTCCTCATCGTCGCGGATTTCATTCAATGGGCCAAGGCGCAAGCCATTCCGGTCGGCCCAGGCCGCGGCTCAGGCGCTGGATCGCTGGTCGCCTATGCACTGACCATCACCGACCTCGACCCGATCCGTTTCGGCCTTTTGTTCGAGCGTTTTCTAAATCCCGAACGGATTTCGATGCCGGACTTCGACGTCGACTTCTGCCAAGACCGGCGCGATGAGGTCATCCGCTATGTGCAGGAGAAATACGGGCAAGACCAGGTCGCGCAGATCATTACCTTCGGTACGCTTCAGGCCCGCGGCGTGCTGCGCGACGTCGGTCGGGTCTTGCAAATGCCATACGGGCAGGTCGATCGGCTGTGCAAACTGGTGCCGCAAAATGCGCTCAATCCGATTTCGCTCGGTCGGGCCATTGAGGATGAACCTCGTCTGCAAGCCGCGCGCGACAGCGAACCGGTAGTGCGGCGTGTTTTCGATATTGCCCAGAAGCTCGAAGGCCTAACCCGGCACGCTTCGACCCACGCTGCCGGGATTGTCATCGGCGATCGACCGCTCACCGAAATGGTGCCGCTTTACCGCGATCCGAAATCGTTGATGCCGGTTACCCAATTCAACATGAAATGGGTTGAGCCCGCAGGTCTCGTGAAATTCGACTTCCTCGGCCTGAAGACGCTGACTGTGCTCGATCGTGCGGCCAAGCTCGTGGCGCGGCGCGGTATCGATATCGATCTCTCCAATCTGCCGCTCGATGATGCAAAATCTTACGAACTGATGGCCCGGGGCGAAACCGTCGGCGTGTTCCAGGTGGAAAGCGCCGGCATGCGTCGCGCGCTCATCGACATGCGCCCGGACCGGTTCGAGGACATTATCGCGCTGGTCGCGCTGTACCGGCCCGGCCCTATGGCGAATATTCCGACCTATTGCGCGCGCAAGCATGCGCTGGAGGCTCCGGATTACATTCATCCGAAGCTCGAGCCGATCTTAAGGGAGACCTACGGCGTCATCATCTATCAGGAACAGGTGATGCAGATTGCCCAGGTGCTCGCCGGCTATTCGCTGGCGCAGGCCGATCAACTGCGCCGCGCCATGGGCAAAAAGATCCGCAAGGAGATGGAAGCGCAACGCAAGGATTTTGTTTCCGGCAGCCTTGCTCGCGGGGTGGAACCGGCGCAGACGGAAGCGATCTTCGATCTACTCGCGCGCTTTGCCGATTACGGCTTCAACAAGAGCCATGCCGCCGCCTACGCGCTGGTCGCCTACCAGACCGCCTACATGAAGGCCAATTACCCCGTCGAGTTCATGGCCGCTTCGATGACGCTGGACATGGGCAATACCGACAAGCTCGCCGAATTCCGCGACGAGGCCGAACGGCTCGGCATCAAGCTCGAGCCGCCATCGATCAACCGGTCGGATATCGAGTTCGAGGTTGAGGGCAACACGATCTATTACGCTCTCGCGGCGCTGCGCGGTGTCGGCCGGCAAGCGGTCGAGAGCATTGTCGCTGCTCGCGGCGAGCGCGCTTTCGCCGACCTTGCCGATTTCGGTGGCCGCATCAATCCGCGCGCGCTGAACAAACGGGTACTGGAAAGCCTGGCCGCTGCCGGTGCCTTCGATTGCATCGAGCCGAACCGCGCCCGCGCGTTTGCCGCCGTCGACGCGATCCTGGCGACGGCACAGCGCACCCAGGATGATATCGCGCGCGGCCAATCCGAGCTTTTTGGCGCGGCGACGGCGCATTCGCCGATCGCCATATCCACGATGGAGCCTTGGCTTCCCGCGGAACGCTTGCAGCGGGAATACGATGCGATCGGGTTCTTCTTGAGCGGACATCCGCTTGACGACTATGCCGCCGCGCTCAAGCGACTGCGGGTGCAGTCCTGGGGCGAGTTTTCCCGCGCCGTCAAAAACGGGGTCGGCGCCGGACGCGTTGCCGGGACCGTGGTGTCGCGTACCGAACGGCGCACCAAAAGCGGCAGCAAGATGGGCATTATCGGCCTATCGGATCCGAGCGGCCATTACGAAGCGGTGCTGTTTGCCGAAGGCCTGGCGCAATATCGCGATCTCTTGGAACCGGGCGCGGCGGTGCTGCTGTTTCTCACCGCCGAAGTCCAGGGCGATGAAGTGCGTGCGCGCATCCAATCGGCCGAGCCGCTGGACGAGGCGGCCGCCAGGATGCAGCGCGGCTTGCGCGTCTTCCTGCGCGACGCCCAGCCGCTCGCCGGCGTGGCGCGCCGGCTCGAACCCTCGGCGAAGAACGGTAAGCCAGCTGAGAAGGCTACCGAAGCCGCCGACGGCGAAGTCAGCATCGTGCTGCTGTTGGCGAACGGAAATGAGGTCGAGGTCAAACTGCCCGGGCGCTTCAAGGTGTCGCCGCAGATCGCCGGCGCGATCAAGGCGGTAACGGGCGTGGTTACCGTCGAGGCGCTGTAAGCGGCATTGTTGCGCCCGCGCCGCGCTATCTATATAAGCGCGACCAAACTTCACACGCGGACCTTGGCTTTACGGCCGTCCGGTGTCCGGCGCTGCAAATCGCTGGGCTCGCGGTCCGCGGCGGATCAACCGGAGAAGACCCTATGGCGCTGCCAGATTTCAGCATGCGCCAGCTGTTGGAAGCTGGCGTGCATTTCGGCCACCAGGCCCATCGTTGGAACCCGAAGATGTCGGAATACATCTTCGGCACCCGCAATAACATCCACATTGTCGACCTGACGCTGTCGGTGCCGATGTTGCATCGCGCCTTACAAGCGATCAGCGACACCGTGGCCGAAGGCGGCCGCATCCTCTTCGTCGGCACCAAACGCCAGGCGCAGGATGCCATTGCCGAGGCGGCCAAGCGCTCGGCGCAATATTACGTCAATTCGCGCTGGCTGGGCGGCACGCTGACCAACTGGAAGACAGTCTCCAATTCGATCAAGCGACTGCGTGCGCTCGAGGAGATGCTCGGTTCAAACGAGGCGCAGGGCTATACCAAGAAGGAACGCCTGACGCTGCAACGCGAACGCGACAAGCTTGATCGCGCGCTCGGCGGCATAAAGGACATGGGCGGCCTGCCGGATCTCGTCTTCGTGATCGACACCAACAAGGAAGACATCGCCATTAAGGAAGCACAGCGGCTTGGTGTTCCGGTTGCCGCGATCGTCGACACCAATTGTGATCCGGACGGGATCACCTTTGTCGTTCCCGGCAACGACGATGCCAGCCGCGCCATCACGCTCTATTGCGATCTCGCCGCCAAAGCGGCAATCGACGGAATTTCCCGCGCGCAGGGCGCTCAAGGCATCGATATCGGCGCGCAGGCCGCGCCCACGGCTGAGGAACTGGCGCCCGCGCTCGAGAACAAGCTCGGCTTCGAGCAATTGTCAGGCCCGCGCGGCGTTGCCGACGATCTCAAGAAGCTTCCGGGCGTGTCGCCCGCGATCGAGAAACAGCTTAACGATCTCGGCATTTTCCATTTCCAGCAGATCGCCGAGCTTTCCCCGACGGCTGCTCATAATGTAGGCGAGGAGGTTGGGTTGCCTGGACGCGTGGAAAGCTGGATCGCCAAAGCCAAGGAATTGACGGCCGAAGAGGTATAGAGGCGGTTTTCGATGGCGAATGTCAGCGCAGCCATGGTGAAGGAGCTCCGCGATCAGACCGGAGCCGGAATGATGGATTGCAAGGCCGCGCTCAGCGAGACCGGCGGCAATCTCGAGGCCGCGGTCGATTGGCTGCGCAAAAAGGGTTTGTCCAAGGCCGCCAAGAAGGCCGGCCGCGTGGCGGCCGAAGGCCTGATCGGCGTCGCCGTCAAATCCGGCAAGGGAATCCTCGTCGAAGTGAATTCCGAAACCGATTTTGTTGCTCGCAACGATCTGTTTCAGGGGCTCGTCAAAATGATCGCGGATGCGGCGCTCGGCACCGGATCGAACCTCGACAAGATTCTTGCCGCCAAGGCCGGCAAGATCACGATCGAGGAAGCAATCGCGGAGAGCATTGCCAAGATCGGCGAGCATATGAACCTGCGGCGCGCCGCCGAACTTTCCGTGAGCAAGGGCGCTATCGGCAGCTACGTCCACAATTCCGTCAGCGACGGATTGGGCCGCATCGGCGTCATTGTCGCACTTGAATCGTCCGGCAAAGAGGATGAGCTCAAAACCTTCGGGCGCATGGTCGCCATGCACGTCGCCTCGGCCAATCCACAGGCGATCGACCCGTCGGGGCTCGATTCCGAGGCAATCGAGCGCGAGAAGACCGTGCTCGGCGACAAGGCTAAGGCACAGGGCAAGCCCGCCAACGTCATCGACAAGATTGTCGAATCCGGTTTGAAGACCTTTTACAAAGAGGTCTGCTTGTTGGACCAGGGCTTCATCTTCGACGACAAGAAGAGCGTGGCCCAGGCGGCGAAGGAAGCCGAAGCGAGGGCAGGGGCGCCAATAAAAATTACCGGCTTCGCCCGGTTTGCGCTCGGCGAGGGCATCGAACGGCCGGCCGAACACTAGACTTGTGGATAGCGGATTTTTCGCTTGCCGATACTATAACGGTATCCTTTGGACGATCGACCGCGACGAGGGGCGGGCATCTCAATGACGAAACCGAAATACCGGCGCGTCGTTGTTAAATTGTCCGGCGAAGCATTAAGCGGCCCCGAAAAATTCGGCATTCATCAACCGACTATCGATCGTTTCGCCGACGACCTCGCGACCGCGCACCGTCTCGGCATCGCCCTTGGCGTCGTGGTCGGCGGCGGCAACGTTCTGCGCGGTGCCAAGGTGTCGGAGGATGGCCTGTCGCGGCCGACCGCCGACGCCATGGGAATGCTGGCTACGGTCATGAACGCGCTGGTGCTTGAAGCCGCCATCGAGCGAGCGGGGGTCAGCGCGCGCGCCATGTCGGCGCTCACGATGCCGCAGGTCTGCGAGACCTATGAGCGCCAGCGGGCGCTCCGGCATCTGGAGGACAACCGCATCATCGTTTTCGCCGGCGGCACCGGAAACCCGTATTTCACCACCGACACGACCGCCATTCTGCGCGCTGCCGAGATGCAATGCGATGCTGTTCTAAAGGCGACTGACGTCGACGGTGTCTATACCGCAGATCCCAAACATGATCCGAAAGCCACCCGTTTTGATCATCTCGACCATCAGGAAGCCATGGATCGGAGGTTGAAGATCATGGATGCAACCGCCTTCGCGCTTGCTCAGGAAAACCGTATGCCTATCATTGTGTTCTCGATCCGTGAGCATGGCGCGATCCATACCGTCTTGTGTGGAAAAGGCCATTTCACGACCGTCAGTTAGCGTTGGCGGCCATAGCGCTTACGGAAAGCGTGCTGAAAGCCTGCGAATGGCGACCGCGCACGGGCGCGGCGGAGATGCTGGCTTGAGGTGCCACGGAGGGTACCATGGCAACGACGACATTCGACATGAACGATCTCAAGCGCCGCATGCAGGGAGCGATTGGGGCACTCAAACAAGAATTATCCGGGCTGCGTACCGGGCGCGCTTCGACCGCCTTGCTCGATCACGTCCAAGTTGAAGCATACGGCACTCATATGCCGCTCAACCAGCTCGCTACGATCAGTGTGCCCGAACCTCGACTCCTCAATGTCCAGGTTTGGGATCGCTCCATGGTTCACCCTGTCGAGAAGGCGATCTCGGCTGCCAATCTCGGTTTGACACCTTCCACCGAAGGTCAGTTGCTCCGATTGCGCATTCCAGAATTGAACGAGGAGCGGCGCCGGGAAATCGTGAAAGTCGCCCATAAATACGCCGAGGGCGCTCGCGTGGCAGTGCGCCATGTTCGCCGCGACGGTCTCGATCTTCTAAAAAAGCTCGAGAAGGATCACAAGATCAGCGAGGACGAACACAACAAGCAAGCCGATGACGTGCAAAAAGCCACCGATTCGACCATCGGCGAAGTCGAGAAGCTTCTCGCCGCCAAGGAAAAGGAGATTATGACGATTTGAGCGACGCAGCTGTGTCGACGAAAGTGAACGAGCCGCTGGCGTCAGATGACGGCTTTGACGTGCCACGGCACGTCGCCATCATCATGGACGGCAATGGGCGCTGGGCGGCCGCGCGCGGGCTGCCTCGCATTGAGGGTCATCGCCGTGGCGTAGAGGCGCTGCGCAAGACGGTGCGCGCTGCAGGCGAACTCGGTATTTCCGTACTGACGATTTTTTCTTTCAGCTCCGAAAACTGGTCGCGACCGCAATCGGAAATCCGTGACCTGCTGGCGCTGTTGCGCCGTTTCATCCGTAACGATCTTGTCGAGCTGCACAAGAGCAATGTCCGCGTGCGTGTGATCGGCGAGCGCGATGATATTTCCCGCGACATCCGTGCGCTGCTCGAAGAGGCCGAAGATCTCACCAAACAAAATGATGGACTGATGCTCGTCGTCGCCTTCAATTACGGCGCCCGGCAAGAGATCGCGCGGGCGGCGCGCCGACTGGCCGTCGAGGTGCGGGACGGACGGCTGTCCGCCGATGACATCACGCCCGACTTGTTGGCGCGCCATCTCGACGAGCCGGATTTGCCGGATCCTGACGTGATCATCCGCACCAGTGGGGAACAGCGCCTGTCCAATTTTCTGCTCTGGCAGGCGGCTTATAGCGAGCTCGTCTTCGTGCCGATCTATTGGCCCGATTTCGACCGCACGGCACTCGAAAGTGCGATTGCCGAATACCACCGGCGCGAACGACGCTTCGGCGGACTGATTGCGCAGACCGACTCGTGATTATTCCGAACCGCCGCGATCCCGTCCCGGGCAGTGACGCAAATCCGGCTGCACCAGACACCGAAAATTTCCTGCGCCGAACCGCATCGGCTTCGGTCTTGGCACCGCTCGCCGTTGCCATAGCTTTGCCGGGCGGTTGGATTTTCGCGGCCGTTTGCGCAATTGCCGCTGTCGTCGTGCTGTGGGAATGGACCGCCCTGGTCGCGGGCGTTGCGCAATGGCGCATGTTGGCGCCTGGCGTGGCAGCGCTTTTGATTGCCGCGGCACTGTTACAGCATTGGACACCGGTTGCCGCCGGCGTGGCGATTGTAGTCGGTGCTGTGGCTGCCGCGGCCGGTGCGGCAGGGTTGCCGCACCGTGACGGTCGTAAAATTTCGCCATTGTGGATTGCCGCTGGCGTCATCTATGCCAGCGTCATCGTGATCAGTCTGATCCCATTGCGCAGCGATCCAGAGATGGGGGCAGCCGCCCTGTTGTTTGTATTCGCAACCGTGTGGGCCACCGACATATTCGCCTATCTCGTCGGCCGCGCCTTGCGCGGCCCGCTGTTGTGGCCGCAGCTCAGTCCAAAGAAGACATGGGCCGGTGCCATTGGTGGTCTCGCCGGGGGGATTGCCGCGGGTTCGTCGGTGGCCTATGCAAGCGCTGGAACGCCACCGCTGATCGCCGTGTTTCTCGCGGTGATCCTTTCAATTGCTGCCCAGGCCGGAGATCTTTTCGAATCCTGGGTCAAACGCCGATTTGGCGCCAAGGATGCCAGCCGGCTTATCCCCGGCCACGGCGGGGTCATGGATCGCGTAGACGGCTTATTGGTCGCGGCACTGGCTGCCGTTTTGATCGGGACATTGCGCTACGGTACGGCTGCCTCTGCCCGCGGCCTCTTGATATGGTAGCCGCTGTATGTCTGGTCTCACGAAATGACTGGCCCAACGAAGCCAAAACGCGCCGTTGCCAAAGCGGTACCGGCGCGCCCGCCGCGGACAATCACTTTGCTCGGTGCGACCGGCTCGATCGGCTCCAGCACCGCCGACCTGCTGCGCCGCGATCGCGATCGGTACGTGGTCGAGGCGGTCACGGCGCATCGTGATGCCGAAGGACTAGCACGGCTCGCGCGCGAGCTCGGTGCGCGTTTTGCAGCGATCGCCGATGAAGCCGCCTACCAGGAACTGAAAACCGAACTTGCTGGATCAGGAATTGAAGTGGCCGGCGGCGCTGCCGCTATGGTCGAGGCCGCGCAGCGTCCTGCCGATTGGGTCATGGCGGCGATTACCGGGGCGGCAAGTCTTGCTCCGACACTTGCCGCGGCTGAACGGGGTGCGACTGTCGCGCTCGCCAATAAGGAGTGCTTGGTTTGCGCCGGCGCGCTGTTCATGCGGCGTGCCGCCAGCAAAGGCGCCACGGTTCTACCGGTCGATTCCGAGCACAACGCGATATTCCAGGCGCTGAGCGCCGGGCGGCGCGAAGACATCCGGCGCATCATCCTCACCGCGTCCGGTGGTCCATTCCGGACTTGGCCGCTTGAAGCAATCCGCAAGGTCACGATCGAGCAGGCGCTCAAGCATCCGACCTGGTCGATGGGACCGAAGGTCACCGTCGATTCGGCGACGCTCATGAACAAAGGACTCGAACTGATCGAAGCCCATCACCTGTTTGCATTGGGCTTGGACGAGCTCGATGTCGTGGTTCATCCACAGTCGATCATCCACGGCCTCGTGGAATTTCGCGACGGCTCGGTCATCGCTCAGCTGGGCTCGCCGGACATGCGGATCCCCATTGCACATTGTTTGGCCTGGCCGGTCCGTATGGCCACGCCGGCGCCGCGGCTCGACCTCGCCGGCGCCGCCAATTTGAGCTTTGAGGAGCCGGATCTGACCCGCTTCCCGGCACTTGGGCTCGCCCGGGCGGCGCTCGCCGCCGGGGGCTCGGCCCCGACCGTGCTCAATGCGGCTAACGAGGTCGCCGTGAGCGAATTTATTGCCGGCCGGCTGGGGTTTTGTGGCATAGCAAATTTGGTGGAATCGACCTTAAATACGGCTCAGCGCCGCGGCGAAACCGCCGAGCCGCGGTCGGTCGAGGAAGCTCTGGCCATTGACCATACTGCCAGAAGGATGGCCGCCGACTTCTTGCCCGAAATTGCCGCAATGGCATGTTAGCGCTAGCAAATCCGGCGGGAACTTCAGGGATTTCGGACCGATCATGGGGTCTTTTTTTCTGTCGCATATCCACGCATTGGGGGGAGGGGTAGCCAGCTACGTCATTCCTTTTTTATTCGTCCTCAGCGTGGTCGTGTTCTTCCATGAACTGGGCCACTTCCTCGTTGCTCGGTTCTGCGGCGTCCGAGTTTTGACCTTTTCGATCGGTTTTGGCCCAGAATTGATGGGCTTTCATGATCGCCACGGCACCCGCTGGAAGCTCGCAGCCATCCCGCTTGGCGGTTATGTGAAGTTCTTTGGCGACGAGAATGCCGGCAGCGCGCCCGACGCCTCCCAGCTCACGACAATGAATCCCGGTGAGCGTGCCGTCAGCTTCCACTTCCAGCCGGTATGGAAGCGCGCGGCCATTGTCTTCGCCGGGCCGCTGGCAAATTTCCTTTTGGCCATAGTCATTTTTGCCGGGATCTTCATGATCTACGGCAAGCAGACGATGAGCGCGCGGGTCGACAGCGTCCAGGCCGACAGCGCGGCCGCGGTTGCCGGATTTCAGCCGGGCGACATCGTCTTGGCGATAGACGGTCAGCCAATCGAGAATTTTGCCGATATGCAGCGAATCGTCAGCGAAAATGCCGATCGCACGCTGTCGATCAAGGTGGACCGCAATGGCACACCGCTCGTCCTAAAAGCCACCCCAACGCTCAAGGAGGTCAAGGACAGTTTCGGCAATCTGCATCGAATAGGGATTCTCGGCATCACCCGTTCGATGGCTCCAGGAGACGTGAAGTATCAGCCTGTCTCGCCAGCCCAGGCGATCTGGCTTGGTGGTCAGGAAACCTGGTTCGTCGTCGATCGAACCCTCAGCTATATCGGCGGTGTCATTATCGGCCGCGAGGCCGCCGACCAGCTCGGCGGGCCCATCCGAATTGCGCAGATTTCCGGGCAAGTGGCGACCATTGGCTTTGCCGCGCTGGTCCATCTGGCGGCTGTGCTGTCGGTTTCGATCGGGCTGTTGAACCTGTTTCCGATCCCACTGCTCGACGGCGGTCACCTTTTGTTTTATGCAATCGAGGCCGTTCGCGGCCGACCACTCTCAGAGCGGGCCCAGGAAGTAGGCTTCCGCATAGGGCTCGCGATCGTCGTCATGTTGATGATATTTGCAACTTTCAATGACATCGTCCATCTGACGACGTCTTAAAGGCAAAACCGGGGGACTTAAGGCCAACGACATTATGGTCGCAGGTGGGGGAGCAGTAAAACCGACGAAACTTCTCGCAAGGAGAACCGGGGATCAGTAAGCCCGCCACAGGGGGCGGCTACGAGGGGTAACAGGGCGCTTTGCGCATGGGCATGTGGGTGCGGGTAAAGCGGGGGCTGGTTGTGGCTGGCTTGCTCCTGGGCATTGGCGTTGCCGGCCTGCCGGTGGGCGCCACCTTTGCTGCGCCCGCGGAAACCAATCTGACCGCCAGCAACATCGTTGTTGAAGGCAATCGTCGCGTCGAAGCCGACACGATCCGCTCGTATTTCAAACTGGCGCCCGGCGAGCGGCTTGATGCGGCCAAGATCGATGCTGCGCTCAAGGCGCTCTATGGGACCGGCCTGTTTCAAGACGTCCGGATTTCGCAGTCCGGTAACAAGGTGATCGTTACCGTAGTCGAGGCTGCGGTGATCAATAAGATCGCCTTCGAGGGCAATCATCGGCTCAAAGACGAACAAATATTGCAAGAAATCCAATCCAAGGAACGCGGTGCGCTGTCGCGCGCCACGGTCCAGGCAGACGTCCAGCGCATCATTGAAATTTATCAGCGTAACGGACGCTTCGACGTTGGAGTCGTGCCGAAAATCATCGATCGGCCGAACAACCGCGTCGACCTCGTATTCGAAATCAACGAGGGCGAGAAAACCGGAATCAAATCCCTCGTGTTCGTGGGTAACAACGCTTATTCCGCGTGGCGCCTGAAAGAGGTGATCAAAACCTCGGAATCCACTTTCTTGAGCTTCTTGCAGACGACGGACGTCTACGATCCAGACCGGATCGAGGCCGACCGCGATCTGATTCGGCGCTTCTATCTCAAGCACGGTTACGCCGACGTGCAGGTTGTGTCGGCGACCGGCGTCTACGATCCGGCCAAGAAAGGTTTCGTCGTCACCTTCACGATCGAGGAAGGGCCGCTCTATCGTTTTGGCGCAGTCGATATCCAGTCCAATGTTCGCGCCGTCAACGCGGAGTCGCTGCGCCCGGTTTTACGCATGGGGGCAGGCCAGATCTACAATGGCGAGGCGGTCGAAAAGACTGTCGAAGACATGACGATCGAGCTGGCGCGGCGCGGCTATCCCTTCGGCCAGGTTCGACCGCGCGGCGATCGCAATCCAACGACCAGGACGATCGGCGTACTCCTCGTCGTCGACGAAGGCACCCGTGCTTATATCGAACGCATCAATATCCGCGGTAATTACCGGACCCGCGATTACGTGGTGCGCCGCGAGTTCGACATCAACGAAGGTGATCCGTACAACCGCGCGCTGATCGACCGCGCCGAACGGCGCGTCAAGAACCTCAACTTCTTCAAAAACGTCAAGATCACCAACGAGCCCGGCTCGGCGCCCGACCGCGTTGTCATCAATGTCGATGTCGAAGAGCAGCCGACCGGCGATTTCTCGATTCAGGGCGGTTATTCGACCGCGAATGGCTGGCTCGCCGAAGTTTCGGTGACCGAACGCAATTTGCTCGGTACCGGCCGCTTTGCCAGAGCCGGCGTCACTTATGGGCAATTCATCCGCGGTATCGAACTCAGTTACGCGGAGCCCTATTTTCTTGATTACCGCACCAGCATGGGCGTTGACCTGTTCGCCAAACAGACGCTGCCGAGCACTTATCTTTCCTATGGCACCGAGACCTATGGCGGCAACTTGAAATGGGGCGTGCCATTGCGCGAAGATCTTGCCATTCAGCTGCGCTATTCGATCTACGACCAAAAGATCACGCTGCCCGCGCAACTGGACAATTGTAACAATCTCAATCCGGATTTGATTAATACCTTTCCGACTCCGGCTGCGATTGCGGCAGACCAGGCGATTGGCGGACCAAATTACGGGGTCACTCCTCCGACAAGCTGTTTCGCCTTTGGGCAAGCCTCGCTACCGGTGCGAGTCGAACTGGCGCAGGGCGCTACTTTGACCTCTGCACTCGGTTACGGGTTCATCTATAACTCGCTCGACAACAACCGGCTGCCGACCAGCGGCGTGCTCTTTAATTTCGGCCAGGATTTCGCCGGCGTTGGTGGCGACGTATCGTACTTGCGCTCAAGCGTCGACATGCGCGCCTATTACGAGGTGGTGTCCGATCTCGTCGGCATGTTGCATCTGCAAGCCGGCGACATCTACGGCTTCAAGAATTGCCCGTCGTCGAATGCCTGCAATGGTAACAACTATGTACGCATGCTCGATGACTTCAAGATGGGTCCGAACCTGGTGCGCGGCTTCCAGCCAGCCGGCCTAGGGCCGCGCGACATCACGCCTGGGACCACCAATGACAATATCGGCGGCACGATGTATTGGGGCGCCAGCTTCGAATTCCAGTATCCGCTCTACTTCCTGCCGAAAGACAGCGGCTTCCGTGGTGCGGTCTTCGTCGATTCCGGATCGGTGTGGGGGTATAGAGGCGAGACGCAATTCCCGGCGACCGGTGAAATCAATGGAACTGTGTCACCCACTGCACTCGCACCGGGCGCATTAGGGCCGCTCACTCCTTTCTCCTGCCAATGCGGCATGCAATTCGCCGACAGTCCGGCCGTGCGCGCCTCTGCCGGAGCGAGCCTGATCTGGGACTCCCCGTTCGGGCCGCTGCGCTTCGATTTCGCCTATCCTTTCCTCAAGCAATCTTATGACCGCACGCAATTCTTTTCGTTCGGCGGCGGCACGAAATTCTGATCGCTGCCTCGAGCGAGCGCGCCGGGCGATATGCGGGATTTTGTCATAGCGGATTGCGAATTGACGACCGGCGAGATCGCCGCCTTGACCGGCGCGAGGCTCCGCGCCGGCGATCCTGCCGACCGGCCGATCTGCAATATCGCGCCGCTCGACACCGCCGGCCCTTCCGACATCAGCTTCCTGGAAAATTCGAAATATGTCGGCGAACTGGCGACAACGCGCGCCGGCGCCTGTCTGATCGCGCCGCGTTTTGCCGGTCCTGCTCCGCGAAGTCTCGTCGTGCTGGAGACGCCGCAGCCCTATCCCTCTTTCGTTGCCGTCAGCCGCAAATTGTTCGGCAACTTGCTGCGGCCTTCGTCGCTGTTCGGGACAACCGGCCGCGCTGCTAGTGCGCAGGTCGATGCAAGTGCGCGCGTCGAAGCGGGCATCACACTGGACCCGCTGGCGGTCGTGGGCCCGCGCGCTGAGATCGGTTCGGGCACCGTGATCGGGCCCAGCGTCGTGATCGGTCCCGAGGTGCGCATCGGCCGCGACTGCGCGATCGGAGCGCATAGCTCAATCTTTCACGCCCTGATCGGCGACCGGGTGATCGTTCATCCTGGCGTGCGCATCGGGCAGGATGGATTTGGTTTTCTACCCTCGCGCCACGGCCATCAGAAAATTCCGCAAACACGCCGAGCGGTTATCCAGGATGACGTCGAGATCGGCGCCAACACGACGATCGACCGCGGTGCAACCCGCGACACGATCATCGGGGAAGGCACCAAGATCGACAATCTCGTTCAAATCGGACACAACGTCTACATCGGCAGGCATTGCGTGATCGTCTCGCAAGTCGGCATATCGGGCAGTGTAACGGTAGGGGATTACGCCATGCTGGGCGGGCAGGTCGGTATTGCCGATCATGTGACGATCGGTGAAGGTGCCATGCTCGGTGCGCGCGCCGGCGTGATGTCGCATGTTCCGCCGGGGGGGCGCTGGGCGGGATTTCCGGCTGAGCCGGTGGTCGAGTGGAAGCGAGGCGTAGCAACGCTTCGTCGCCTGGTGCGGCGTAGCCGCAAAGCGGAAGGGGCGGAGGAATGAGCGGCGAGACGATCGAGATCGCCGATATCCGCGAAATCCTGCGGCTGCTGCCGCATCGCTACCCCTTTCTCATGATCGATCGCATCATCGATATTCGCGGCGAGGATCACGGCATCGGAATCAAAAACGTGACGTTCAACGAGCCGCATTTCCTAGGCCACTTCCCCGATAACCCGGTCATGCCGGGCGTGCTGCTGATCGAAGGCATGGCGCAGACCGCGGGCGTTTTGTGCCTTCGCCGGATGGACGCCGGGTCTCGGCAAGATGTTTATTTTCTCACTATTGATAAAGCCAAGTTCCGCAAGCCCGCAGTGCCTGGTGACACGATCGCCTATCACGTCGACAAGATCGCGCATCGGCGCAATATGTGGTGGTACCGCGCGGAAGCCAAAGTCCAAGACGTTTTGATCGCCGAAGCCGAAGTCGGCGCAGTCATCACCGAGGCGTAAATGGCGATCGATCCGACAGCGCGCGTTGCCGGCGGCGCGCGCCTTGGCGATTCAGTCGAGATTGGACCCTATTGCCTGATAGGTCCGCAGGTCGGGCTCAAACGCGGCGTGCGGCTGATCGCGCATGTCAACGTCACCGGTGCGACTACGATCGGCGAAGACACAGTGGTTTACCCGTTCTCCTCGCTCGGAACGCCGCCGCAATCGGTGCATTACCACGGCGGCGATACCAAGCTTGTGATCGGTGCGCGGTGCGAACTGCGCGAGAGCGTGACCATGAACACCGGAACCGAGGACGGCGGCGGCGTCACCCGCATCGGCGATCGCTGCTCGTTCATGGTCGGCTGCCACGTCGGCCACGATTGCACCGTGGGCAGCGATGTCACGTTCGCCAATAACGTAGTGCTGGGCGGGCATGTCAGCGTCGACGATCGCACGTTTCTCGGCGGGCACGTTGCCATCCACCAATTCGTGCGCATAGGCGAAGGCGTCATGATGGCGGGAATGTCGGCGGCGCGTGACGACATCATACCGTTCGGATTTGCGCTCGGCCAAACCGGCGCGCTGGTCGGACTCAATGTGGTCGGGTTACGGCGGCGCGGCGCCACTCGCGCGCAATTACACAGCCTGCGCCGCGCTTACCGCAGCTTGTTCTTTGTCGAGGGCCGGCTTTCGGACCGCGTCGAGGCATTGGCGCGCGACTTTGCTGACGACCCCCTGGTGAGCAAAATCGTCGCCTTTATTCGCGCTGGCGGTAAGCGCCCCCTGATGCGACCGCGTGGCAAGCGCGATGATGATGCCGCGGCAGCGACCGATTTTGAGGCGAACTGATGATCCAAGCCGACGAAGCGGATCATGGCTGATACGCACGCGAGCACTCCGCTGGCAATCATTTGCGGCGGCGGCAGCTTTCCGGCGGCGGTTGCCGATGCAGTGGCCGCGCGCGGCCGCCGCCCGGTCATGTTCGGCATCAAAGGCTGGGCCGAGGCGGAGGTCATCGGCCGCTACGCGCATCATTGGATTGCAATCGGTCAAGCGGGACGTTTCTTCCGCCTGGCCAAGGCCGAAAACTGCCGCGAAGCGCTGTTCATCGGCACGGTGCTGCGGCCGCCGATCAAGGACCTGCGGCTGGATTGGCACACGCTGCGCTTGATGCCGCGCGTTGTTCGTTTTTTTCGCGGCGGTGACGACAAGCTCCTGTCCGGAGTGGCCGGGGTGGCGGAGAGCGGCGGGCTGCGCGTGGTCGGAGTAAAAGACGTGGCACCCGAATTGTTTGTGCCAGAGGGTGCGCTGGGCCGTCATCGCCCTTCGGAACGCGACCAAGCCGACATCGCGCACGCGCTCAAGCTGATTGGCGCACTTGGACCCTTTGATGTCGGGCAGGCGGCGGTCGTGGCCGACAGCCATGTGATTGCCGTCGAAGCGGCCGAAGGTACCGATCACATGCTGGCGCGGATCATCGAGCTGCGCGGACTCGGCCGGGTCACTTCGCCGTCAGGGGTCGGCGTGCTGGTCAAGGCGCCGAAGCCCGGACAGGATCGGCGGCTCGATCTGCCGTCGATCGGACCGCGCACCATTGAGCTCGTCGCCAAAGCCGGACTTGCCGGGCTCGCCGTTACCGCCGGCAGTACGATGATCGCGGAGGCCGAGCGGACCATTAGTGCGGCGGATCGCGCCAAGGTCTTCGTCATCGGAGTGCGCGAGGCGCTCGCGGCATGACGGCGCAACCTCACGCGTCAGCGCCACCATATGCGATCTTCATCGTAGCCGCAGAGGAATCCGGCGATGCTTTGGGTGCGGCGCTGGCACGTGCCGTAAAGGCTGCCGATCCGACCGTGCGGCTCTCCGGCGTCGGTGGCAACGCGATGGCGGCCGCCGGGATAACAAGCCTGTTCGCCATCGATGAGCTTTCGATCATCGGCGTCAGCGCCATTCCACGGCGGCTGCCGACGATCTTGCGACGCATTCGCCAGACTGTCGCGGCGATCGTCAAGGAACGTCCCGATGCGGTCGTTATCATTGACAGTCCCGATTTTACGCATCGGGTCGCTCGGCGCGTACGGCGGTTAGCGCCCGACATTCCGATCATCGATTATGTCTCGCCCTCGGTTTGGGCATGGCGGCCCGGCCGCGCGCGCGCCATGCGCCACTGTGTCGATCATGTATTAGCGATCCTACCGTTCGAGCCGGATGTGCATCGCCGCCTTGGCGGCCCGCTTTGCACTTATGTGGGCCACCCGCTGGTCGAGCGGATCGGCGAGTTGCGGCCCGGCGCCGAGGAGACGCGGCGGCGGCAATCGGACCCGCCGCTCATTTTGGCCTTGCCGGGTAGCCGGACGGGCGAGATCAGTCGTCTTGCCGATATTTTTGGCGCTGCGATAGAGCGCCTGGCGGCACGTGTCGGACCGATTGAACTCGTGGTACCGACGGTCGCTCATGTCGCGCAGCAATTGGATGCTGCCGTCGCCGGTTGGGTGGTGCGTCCGCGCATCGTCGTGGATCCGCTCGAGAAATGGGCCGCCTTTCGCGGCGCGCGGGCTGCGCTTGCCGCCTCGGGAACAGTCACGCTCGAACTCGCTTTGGCGGGCGTGCCGATGGTCGCCGCCTATCGGCTTTCCTTCATCGAGGCGGTGATTGCGCGGGCCATACGGCTGCAAGCACGCTTGCCGAGCGTCATTCTGGCCAATCTGGTCGTCGGCGAGAATGTCGTGCCGGAATTGTTGCAGGAGGCTTGCACGCCGCAAAAACTGGCCGATGCGCTGCTGCGGGTTGTGAGCGACACCGAAGACCGCCGGCGTCAGCTCGCCGCGTTTGCCGGGCTGGACAGGATAATGAAGATTGAGGGGAGCCCGCCAAGCGCAAAAGTCGCGGCAATAGCGCTCGAAGCGGCTCGCCGCGGCCGCGGTGGCGTTTCCAGCTTGATCGAGGCACCGTCCTCGGGTTAACCCCCGCAGCGGCGCTCTACCGTTGCGAGCGGCCGCCTTGCTAATCCGCCATAGATCAACCCCAGCCTTCGGGTACAGAGCGTCAAGCGTGAGCAAGCCGAAAAAAAGGGTGCGGAAAACGAAAGCCGCGATCACCGGCGTGCACGGCTATGTGCCACCGGACGTTTTGAGCAATGCCGAATTGGCGCAAATGGTCGACACCAGCGACGAATGGATTGTCGAACGCACCGGTATCAAGGAACGGCGTATCCTCAAGGGCAAGGGGCTGGGCACCTCGCACATGGGTGCGAAAGCCGTCGAAGGGCTCCTGGCAAGGACGGGGACTGCTGCGCACGAGGTCGACCTCTTGATCTGTGCGACGACCACGCCGGATTTTGTTTTCCCGTCGACAGCCAATCTGATCTGCGAAATGTGCGGCATTCGCTCGATCGGCAGCTTCGACGTGCAAGCCGCCTGTTCTGGATTCGTCTATGCACTCACCGTGGCTGCGCAATTCATCGAGACGGGAAAAGCGCGCAAGATCGTTGTTGTCGGTGCCGATAAAATGTCGGCGATCATCGACTATACCGACCGCGCGACCTGCGTCCTGTTCGGCGACGGAGCCGGCGCGGTTCTCCTCGAGCCGAACAAGAAATATGGACTGATCGACACAATGATCGCATCCGACGGCTCCGGCATGCCGCATCTGCATCAGAAAGCCGGCGGCAGCCGCATGCCGCCAACGGCCGAAAGCGTGGCCAAACGATTGCATTACGTGCATCAGGAGGGTGCGGCGGTCTACAAATTTGCTGTCGCCCGCATGGCCGAGGTTGCGAGCGAGTTGATGAAGCGCAATCGGCTCGCCGGCGACAGCATCGATTGGTTGGTGCCGCATCAGGCCAACCGGCGCATCATCGAAGCCACCGCCGAGCGGATGAAGCTTCGGCCCGAGCGCGTCATGGTCACGATTCACAAATACGGCAACACGACCGCGGCGACCATTCCACTGTGCCTATGGGATTACGAAAGCCGGTTGAAGCCAGGCGGCCGGCTGATCCTGGCAGCGTTCGGCGGCGGCTTCACCTGGGGCGGCACTTATCTGACCTGGGCCTATGATGGCAAGAAGCGAGTGGCGAGCGGCGAATAGAAGCGTGTTGCTGTACTCGCTATTCGCTTGCCTCTATTTGCGCTTGGACATCGGCAGATATTCGCGCAACGTCGCGCCTGTATAAAGCTGCCGCGGCCGCCCAAGTTTCTGGTGCGGATCCTCGATCATCTCTTTCCATTGGGCGATCCAGCCGACTGTCCGCGCCAGCGCGAACAGAACGGTGAACATCGCGGTAGGGAAGCCCATCGCGCGCAGCGTTATGCCGGAATAGAAATCGACGTTGGGATATAGCTTTTTTTCGATGAAATAATCGTCGTGCAGCGCGATTTTTTCGAGCTCCATTGCGACGTCGAGCAGCGGATCCTTGATGCCAAGCTCGTTGAGAACCTCATAGCAGGTTTTTTGCATGATCTTGGCGCGGGGATCGTAGTTCTTGTAGACGCGATGGCCGAACCCCATGAGCCGGAACGAATCCTTCGGATCCTTGGCGCGCATGATGTATTCGGGAATGCGATCGACGCTGCCGATCTCGCCGAGCATTTTCAGCGCCGCTTCATTGGCGCCGCCATGCGCCGGGCCCCACAGGCAGGCGATGCCCGCCGCGATACAGGCAAACGGATTGGCGCCGGTCGATCCCGCAAGCCGAACCGTGGAAGTCGAGGCATTCTGCTCGTGGTCGGCGTGCAGGGTGAAAATGCGATCCATCGCGCGCGACAGCACGGGATTGACCTTGTATTCCTCGCAAGGCACCGCGAAACACATGCGCAGGAAGTTCGACGCATAGTCGAGCTTGTTGTTCGGATATACGAATGGCTGGCCGATCGAATATTTGTAGGCCATGGCCGCGAGCGTCGGCATTTTCGCAATCATGCGAATGGACGCGATCATGCGCTGGGTCGGATCAGTGATGTCGGTGGAGTCGTGATAGAACGCCGAAAGTGCGCCGACGCATCCGACCATGACTGCCATCGGATGCGCATCGCGCCGGAATCCCTGAAAGAACCGGCTCATTTGCTCGTGGATCATCGTGTGATGAGTCACGCGATCGACAAAGTCGGCTTTCTGCGCGGCGCTGGGCAGCTCCCCGTAGAGGAGCAAATAACAGGTTTCGAGAAAATCGCCGTGTTCGGCAAGGTCGGCGATCGGATAACCGCGATAGAGCAGGATGCCCTGGTCGCCGTCGATATAGGTGATCTTGGATTCGCAGCTCCCGGTGGAGGTAAAACCGGGATCGTAGGTGAATATGCCGGCCTCGGCATAAAGCTTGCTGACGTCCAACACCTCCGGCCCGATCGTGCCGTCATAGACCGGAAACGAATAGGTCTTGTTGCCGAGCGTGATCGTGCCGGTCTTGATATTGGCGCCGGTCTTCGCATCCATGGTTCTACCCTCTACGAGCAACGAGACTGACTAAAGGCGCGCGCGACTGCCCGCGCTTGCCCTGGCCGCCTGCATGATCGGACCCGCCGATTTTGGCGTAACTCAAGCCACTTTGCACTGCAAGATAGTAGCCCATAAGCCGGGCGGAAGGGATCGAAGTGGCAAAAAACCCGCGGCAAATGGGGGCTGCAGTAAGCGGCTTGCCCGCTTGATGTTAGGCCGGGGGCGCCTGGTCGGCCAAACGGGCCAGACTCTCGGATTTACCGAGCACGGTGAGGACCTCAAATATTCCGGGCGAGGTGGTGCGACCGGTCAGCGCCGCCCGCAGCGGCTGCGCCACCGCGCCGAGCTTGGCGCCGTGACGCTCGGCAAAGCCGCGGACCGCCCGCTCGGTTGCCTCCGGAGTCCAGGGCTCCACCGCCGCGAGTTCGGCGGCGACCGCGCTCAATAATGCGCGCGCATCGGCATTCAACAGACCTTCGGCCTTCTCGTCGAGCTGGATCGGCCGATCGGCCCAGAGAAACCGGCCGCCGTCGATAATGTCGATGAGCGTCTTGGCCCGCTCCTTCAAGCTTGGCATGGCGGCGAGCCATTGCGGCCGCAGGGTCGGCGTCATTTTGTTGGCGATTTCGTTGCCGCCGGCGAGATGCGGCAACAACCCCTCGATCGCCGCGAGCAAATCGGCGTCGCTCGTTTGGCGGATGTAATGGCCGTTCAGATTTTCGAGCTTGGCGAAGTCAAATCGCGCCGGCGAACGACCGATTTGCGGCAGATCGAATGCCGCGATCATTTCCTCGGTCGAGAAGATCTCTTGATCGCCATGGCTCCAGCCCAGCCGCACCAGGTAGTTGCGCAGCGCCGGTGGCAGGAAACCCATCGCCCGGTAGGCGTCGACGCCGAGCGCGCCGTGTCGCTTCGACAGTTTGGAGCCGTCGGGTCCGTGAATGAGCGGAATATGCGCCATGACCGGCACCGGCCAGCCGAGCGCGTCGTAGATTTGCTTCTGCCGCGCCGCATTGGTCAGATGGTCGTCGCCGCGGATCACGTGGGTGATGCCCATGTCATGGTCGTCAACGACGACCGCGAGCATGTAAGTCGGCGTGCCGTCCGAACGTAACAAGACAAGATCGTCGAGATTGTCGTTCTGCCAGACGACGCGACCTTGAACCTGGTCCTCGATGACGGTTTCGCCGGTCCGCGGGGCTTTGAGCCGGATCGCGGGCTTCACGCCGGGCGGCGCCTCGGTCGGGTCGCGGTCGCGCCATTGGCCGTCATAGAGCTTGGCCCGGCCCTCCCGGCGCGCGGCCTCGCGCATCTGCGCGAGTTCCTCGGGGCTTGCGTAGCAGCGATAGGCGCGCCCGGACGCCAAGAGCTGCTCCGCAATTTCACGATGACGCGCTGAACGCGAAAACTGATATACGGCGTCCCCGTCCCAGGTGATGCCAAGCCATGTCAAACCGTCGAGAATGGCCTCGATGGCCGCCTGCGTAGAGCGCTCGCGGTCAGTATCCTCGATGCGCAAGAGCATCTTTCCGCCACGGCTGCGTGCGTAAAGCCAATTGAACAGCGCGGTGCGCGCCCCGCCAATATGCAGGAAGCCGGTCGGCGAGGGGGCAAAACGGGCAATGACGGTCATATCTGCGTCTTAAGCGGACGCGCCGTCGTGTACCACATATATCTGCGAAAAGGATGAAAGTGAGCAAAGCGTGCAAAGCCTGGGCTTGACCCGATGAGCCGATTTGTCCAATTCGGGAAGCCTTCAGCACGTTTTCATGGAGCCACTGGTGCCGATTAGTTGCGAAAATGTCCGTCGCTGAGAATTTAACCCGCGAGGGCGGGCAGGATTTCATCCGCGATATCGTGCGCGCCGATCTCGCCTCCGGCCGGCACAAGAGCGCCGTCACGCGGTTTCCGCCGGAGCCGAACGGCTACCTGCATATCGGCCACGCCAAGTCGATCTGCCTTAATTTTGGGATCGCCGAAGAATTCGGCGGTCATTGCAACCTGCGCTACGACGACACCAATCCGACCAAAGAAGCGCAGGAATATATCGATGCCATCGAGCGCGATGTGCGCTGGCTCGGCTTCGACTGGGGCAAGTACCTTTATCACGCGTCGGATTATTTCGAGCAGCTCTACGAATGGGCCGAATATCTGATCCGCGCCGGCAAGGCCTATGTCGACGACCAGAGCCAGGAACAGATGCGCGCAACGCGCGGCACGCTGACCGAACCTGGGACGAATAGCCCCTTCCGCGACCGCTCGGTCGACGAAAACCTCGATCTGTTTCGCCGCATGCGGGCCGGCGAATTTGGCAACGGCGCGCGCGTGCTGCGCGCCAAGATCGACATGGCCTCGGGCAATACTAATCTGCGCGATCCGGTGCTCTATCGCATCCTCCATACCGAGCATCCGCGCACCGCCAAAATGTGGTGCATCTATCCGAGCTATGACTTCGCGCACGGGCAGTCGGACGCGATCGAGGGCATCACGCACTCGATCTGCACGCTGGAATTCGAGGATCACCGGCCGCTCTACGACTGGTTCCTGGATAACCTGCCGGTCCCCTCGCGGCCGCATCAATATGAATTCGCGCGGCTCAATCTGACCTATACGATCCTGTCAAAACGCGTGCTCACCGAACTCGTTCGCGGCGGACATGTGCGCGGCTGGGACGATCCGCGCATGCCGACGCTCGCGGGCTTGCGCCGGCGTGGTGTGCCGCCCGAAGCCATCCGCGAATTCATTCGGCGCATCGGCGTCGCCAAGGCCAATAGCGTGGTCGACTCCGCGATGCTCGACTTCGCCATCCGCGAATATCTGAACAAAACCGTGCAGCGGCGCATGGCGGTGTTGCGGCCGCTCAAAGTCGTGATCGAGCACTATCCGGAAGGCAAAACCGAGGAGCTCGAAGCGACCAATCATCCCGAGAACGTCGCCGCCGGCACACGGCGGATCCGCTTCGGCCGCGAATTGTTCATCGAGCGCGACGACTTCATGGAGAACCCGCCGAAGAAGTTCTTCCGGCTCTCGCCCGGCGCCGAAGTGCGCTTGCGCTATGCCTATTTCATCACCTGTCGGGAGGTAGTGAAGAACGCCGCCGGCGAGGTCGTCGAATTGCGCTGTGTCTACGATCCCGCGACCAAAGGGGGCAACGCGCCGGACGGGCGCAAGGTCAAGGCGACGCTGCACTGGGTGTCGGCGCCGGATTCCCTGCCGGCCGAGGTCCGGCTCTACAATCCGCTGTTCAGCCGGCCCGACCCCGATCCTAGCAATTTCGCCGCACAGATCGACCCGCGTTCGCTTGAAGTTTTGTCTGACGCCCGCGTCGAGCCCGTGCTTGCCGCGCTCAAACCCGGCGAGGCGGTGCAATTGGAGCGCCAAGGCTACTTTTGCCCCGATCCGGATTCGGCTTCCGGCCGGCTTGTCCTCAACCGCACTGTTGGACTGCGCGATACGTGGGCAAAAGTCTCTGCCACTAACTGACCCACCGCGGGCCGCAGACCGCCTCACGTCGGAACGATGCATGCACGCCGGCGCGCGCGAATGTTGACCGCGCTATTGCGGATAATAAACCGTGTCCGTGCAGGGATCGACGCGCGGCGGGTCCCAAACGATGATGGCGAAGTTTATCACAACGCGCGGCGATCCGCCCGCGGATTGCAAGGCCGTCGTCATCAGCCGGGCGCTGTGGCGACAACGGGGGGCGCTAGCGCTGCGGCGCCGGGTCGCCGAGCGTGGCGAAGAATTTGTGATCGATGCTGCGCGGTCCAGGAATTTCGATCGGCCGTGGTGGCGCGCCCGTCTCGTCCGCGATGTTGTGCCACCGGCGACCGGTCAGGCGGGTGGAGACGGCGCTACCGTTCGTGCGCCACGTGGCGACGCCGCGCCAGGAAGACATCGAGACCGATCGGTAGGGTGACTGGGCCGCTTAATAGCGCCGAAAAAGGCCGACCAGCTTGCCTTGGATGCGCACCCGGTTCGGCGGCAGGATGCGAACCTCATAGGCGGCATTGGCC
>Ga0306924_10000156_pt1 | contig 50709 bp, 49 predicted proteins | sample sta12Can44000111_FD_203756 | JGI IMG/M metagenome (GOLD analysis project Ga0306924, IMG submission 203756) | Lab enrichment of tropical soil microbial communities from Luquillo Experimental Forest, Puerto Rico - statanox.12C.anox.44.000.111 (v2)... | ecosystem: Environmental > Terrestrial >... | reverse complement strand
CGATCGCGGCGGGTGCGGTCCTGTTCAGTGATCCGGTGGCGCTTGGTCTGACCCCGCTCGCCGATCTCGCGGTCAGCCTCTATCTGCCCGGCGAGATCCTCAACGATTTCCAGATCACCGGGCGCTATGCGCGGCAGACCAACTATGTCTCGCCGCCGGGCGATTTTACCGCGGCCAATGTGATGCCGATCGCCAGCCTCACCAGCGACTGGTTCTTTGTCTGCGGCGTCGACGTGCTTGCCAGCGGCGACACCGGAGGCATCGTAGCACTCGGCGACTCGTTGACCGATGGCAATATCTCGACGATGGACGCCTTTTGCCGCTGGCCCGACCAGCTCGCCCGGCGCCTGATGGCGCGCCATCGCGGCCGGCCGATGGCAGTGATGAACCAGGGGCTCGGCGGCAACCGCATCCTGTTTGACATCCGCGGCGATAGCGGGCTGCACCGCTTCGACCGTGATGTGCTGTCTCAGCCTGGGGTCAGCCACGTCATCGTCATGCTAGGCACCAACGATCTGCGTAACCGCTGGAAGAAGCCGGAAGAGGAGCCGACCGCTCAGCAGATGATTGCGGGCCTCCAGCAGATGGCGGTGCGCGCGCACAGCGCCGGTATCAAGATCATCGGCGCCACGCTGACACCGTTCGGCAACGAGACCTATATGGCCAATGCCTGGAATCCGCAGCGCGAGGAAGTCCGTCTGGCGGTCAATGGCTGGATCCGCGACGGCGGCGCCTTCCACGCGGTCGCGGATTTCGACAAGGCCCTGCGGGACCCCGAGCATCCAACGCAGATGCTGCCGGTTTACGATTGCGGCGATGGGCTGCATCCGAGCGATCTCGGATACAACAAGATGGGCGACGCGATCGACCTCTCGCTGTTCGAGTAGCTATTCGGTCGGCAGCGCGGTAAACCCGACACTGCCGTCATCCGCATCTGGGGTCGCGGTCACCTCCGCGACCCGCGCGCCAGCGGGGCCCTTGCGGGCGGCTTCGACCATCGCGGCGACACCCTCCGAGGCGCCTGTCACGAGCATCTCGACACTGCTGTCATGCCGATTGCGCACCCAACCGCGCAGCCCGAGATTGGCGGCGTTGCGCGCCGCCCACAATCGATAGCCGACGCCTTGCACCTTTCCGGTGATCCGGAGCCGAAGGGTTTCCGCAGCTGACATTACTCGAACTCGAGGATCACCTGGTCGACCGCGAGGCTGTCACCGGGGTTGGCGCGAACGCGCGCAATGCGTCCGTCGCGTTCGGCGCGCAAGACGTTTTCCATCTTCATTGCTTCGACGATGGCGAGCGGCTCGCCGGCCTTAACCTCCTGGCCCTGCTCGACAACGACCGAGGAAAGCAGGCCCGGCATCGGCGACAGTAGCAGACGAGAGGTGTCGCGCGCCTTCTTCTCGGGCATCAGCGCGAGGAGCGCGGCGGCTCGCGGCGACAGCACCTGGGCGCGGCGGACGACACCGCGGTGCACAAGGCGCAGCACGGCGCCTGACAAACGCTCGATCTGCACTGTCGCGACTTGCCCCTCGACACGAATGTGCAACAGGGGTTGGCTCGGCTCCCAATCGGTCATCGCGAGGTGGCTCTGCCCTTCGATCTCGACGCGATAGACGCCGTTTTCCATCCGCACCAAGACGAAATGCTGCCGGCCGTCGAGCAGAATTGTGTAGTCCTGCGGTATTTCGAATAGCGCTCCAGCGAGCTTTCCGTTGATCCCCGTCTCGCGCTCGCGCAACCGGCAATGCGCTAAAGCGGCAGCGAGCAAGATTGTCCGGTCGGGTTCGACAAAGCCTGGAGGCGGGGCGAAGCCCTTGGGAAACTCATCGGCGATGAAGTTCGTCGACAGGGAGCCGGCGCGAAAGCGAGGCTTAGCCGCCACCGCTGATAGGAAAGGGATATTGTGGCGCAAACCGGCAACATAGAACTCGTCAAGTGCGACTGACAGCCGTTCGATCGCGCTGTCGCGGTTGGGGCCGGAGGCGACCAGCTTGGCGATCAGCGGATCGTAATAGACGCTGATCTCGGCGCCTTCGAAAACCCCGGCATCGAGCCGGACGCCGTCCCCTGCCGGCGGCCGATAGCGCGCAAGGCGGCCGGTCGAGGGGACGAAGTTGCGCGTGGGATCCTCGGCATAGACCCGCGCCTCGATAGCCCAGCCTGTAAGCCGAATATCTTCCTGCGTAAACGGCAGCGGTTCCCCCGCCGCCACCCTTATCATCAGCTCGACCAGGTCGAAACCGGTCACCAGCTCGGTCACCGGATGCTCCACCTGCAGCCGTGTGTTCATCTCAAGGAAATAGAAATTGCGCTGCTGGTCGACGATAAATTCCACCGTCCCGGCCGAGCGGTAGTCGACAGCCTTCGCGAGCGCGACAGCCTGTTCGCCCATGGACCCCCGGATTTCCGGATCGAGAAACGAGCTCGGCGCCTCCTCGATGACCTTCTGGTGCCGGCGTTGGATCGAGCACTCGCGCTCGCCGAGATGGACTATGTTGCCGTGATTGTCGCCGAGCACCTGGATCTCGATATGCCGTGGCTGCTCGATATATTTCTCGATAAAAATACGGTCGTCGGCAAAGCTCGATTTGGCCTCGCTCGCCGCCGATCGGAAGCCCTCACCGACTTCGGCGTCGCTCAATGCGATCCGCATCCCCTTGCCGCCACCCCCGGCCGAAGCCTTGATCATAACCGGGTAGCCAATGTCACAGGCAATCGCGACCGCGGCCTCGGCGTCCGGGATCACGTCGAGGTGGCCCGGCACACTCGACACCCCCGCAGCGCGCGCCAGCTTTTTCGATTCGATCTTGTCGCCCATTGCGGCGATCGCTTCTGGTCCAGGCCCGATGAACGTGACGCCCGCTTTGGCTAGCGCTCGAGAAAAAGCAGGGTTTTCCGACAGAAAACCGTAGCCGGGGTGGACGGCCTCGGCCCCAGTGGCCCGGCAAGCCTCGACGATCCGCTGGATGTTGAGATAGCTCTCGCTCGACGGCGCTGGTCCAATCCCGACGGCTTCGTCGGCCATGTACACATGCAGCGCCTCTCCGTCGGCATCGGAATAGACCGCCACCGTAGCGATTCCCATCCGTTGCGCGGTGCGGATGATCCGGCACGCGATCTCCCCACGATTGGCGATCAAGATTTTTTTAAACACGGGAGCTCGGCTCCGATCCGAGCCTCCTTCTTCCGTCATTCCGGCGAAAGCGGGAATCCAGCAACCGAAAGGGCGGGGGCGGTTGCCCTGGACCCTCGCTTGCGCAGGGGTGACTGTGGGGGAATGTCCGGCCCATTTTGCGTCCGATCTCCCTACAGCGGGATGTTGTCGTGCTTCTTTGGCGGGTTGGCGAGCTGCTTGCCGCGCAGCATCGCCAGCGCACGGCAGAGCCGCCGTCGCGTGCTGCGCGGCAGAATTACGTCGTCGATGAAACCGCGGCTCGCGGCGACAAAAGGATTGGCGAATTTTTCTCGGTATTCCTCGGTGCGCGCCTCGATCGCGGCGGTGTCGCCGAGATCGGCGCGAAAGATGATCTCCACGGCACCCTTCGGGCCCATCACCGCGATCTCGGCTGATGGCCAAGCGAAATTCACATCGCCCCGCAGGTGCTTCGAGCTCATCACGTCATAGGCGCCGCCATAGGCCTTACGGGTAATCAAGGTCACTTTCGGCACAGTCGCCTCGGCAAAGGCGAACAGCAGCTTCGCCCCATGCTTGATGATGCCGCCATGTTCCTGGGCGGTCCCAGGCAAGAAACCGGGGACATCCACAAAGGTCACGATCGGGATGTTGAAGCAGTCGCAAAACCGGACAAAGCGGGCTGCTTTGCGGGAACTGTCGATATCGAGGCAGCCGGCCAGCACCATCGGCTGGTTCGCGACGATGCCGATTGTCGAACCCTCCATCCGGGCAAACCCAATCACAATGTTCCGGGCGAAATCGGCTTGGATCTCGAAGAAATCGCCGTCGTCGGCGACCTTCTCGATCAGCTCCTTCACATCGTACGGTTTGTTGGGGCTGCTCGGAACGAGAGTATCGAGCGAAGGCTCCACCCTGTCGGACGGATCGGCAGTCGGACGCAGCGGCGGCTGCACCCTATTGGAGGCCGGCAGAAAATCGATAAACCGACGCAGTTCGATCAATGCCTCGACATCGTTCTCGAATGCCAGATCGGCCACACCCGAACGCGTCGTATGGGTAAGGGCGCCACCCAATTCCTCCTGGGTCACGGTCTCGTGGGTGACAGTCTTGACCACTTCGGGTCCGGTCACGAACAGGTATGAGGTGTCCTTGACCATGAAAATGAAATCGGTCATCGCCGGGGAATAGACCGCACCGCCGGCGCACGGTCCCATGATCATCGAGACCTGCGGCACGACACCGGAGGCCAGCACATTGCGCTCGAACACCTCGGCATAGCCGGCGAGCGAGGCGACCCCGTCCTGGATCCGCGCGCCACCCGAGTCGTTGAGCCCGATCACCGGAGCGCCGACGTTCATTGCCTGATCCATGATCTTGCAGATCTTTTCGGCATGGGCTTCGCTGAGCGACCCGCCAAAGACCGTAAAGTCCTGGCTGAAGACGAAGACCAGCCGGCCGTTTACCGTGCCGTAACCGGTGACGACGCCGTCACCGGGAATCTTCTGTTCCCCGATCCCGAAGTCATGGCTGCGATGCTCGACAAACATGTCCCATTCTTCGAAGGAGCCGGGATCGAGTAGCAGCTCGAGCCGCTCGCGCGCGGTCAATTTTCCGCGGCGGTGCTGAGCCTCGACACGGCGAGCCCCGCCGCCGGTGCGGGCCGCTTCCCGTTTCTCCTCCAAGCGGTCGAGAATTTTCTGCATGTTGCCTCGCAACCAATGAATGAGGCAGATAGCATTGACGATACGGCAAGGCTAGAGCCGGAAGGAGGAAGGCGAATGGCGGAGAGCGAGCTTTACAAGAAAGGGGCGGCCTTGCGGCTCCAGCTGCTGGGCGACGCCGCGGTCGAAAGATCCGCTCGCGAGATCTACAGCGATCCTGTCATGAAGAAATTCATCGACGTGGCAACGGAAACAGTGTTCGGCGCGCTATGGACGCGACCGGGTCTCGACCTCAAAACCCGTTCCCTGATCTGCGTCGTCTCCGACGCCGCCACTGGTCGCGAGCCGGAACTTGGACTCCATCTGCGCATGGCCTTGCGCCAGGGTTGGACCGAGGAAGAATTGACCGAGGCCCTGCTGCACCTCTCGGGCTATGTCGGAGTACCGATCATCCGCGAGTCGCTGCTGATGGCGAGCAAGGTCTTTGCCGAATTCCGAGCGGAAAAGGCAAGGGAAAAGCCGGTGACCGCGTGAACAAAACGAAGCAATCGTGCTCGAGCTGACAACTGCAGCGACACCGCACCGCCTACATTAAAGGTCGTGATTGCGAGGAGCCCACAGCGCGGTGCGGCAATCTCAAGCCAGGTCCGCGCGTTCTCGACGAGATTGCTTCGCTGCGCTCGCAATGACGAATCCCCCTTGATTGCAAGAACTTCGCCTTCATCATGTTAGAAATCGGCGCCTTGCCGGGCGGCGTCAACTTGTGGAGTATTGGCGGTCAGCGTTCCAGTTCATCATGGCCAGCCGACCCGCAATTAGCCTTGCCGCAGCAGCGAGATGAAGCGGGCGGCCGTCGAAATATCGGCGGTGAGCGCCCGGCGGCGTTCCGTCTGTTCGGAATCCTCGCCCCAGGCTTCGATCTGAAAACTCTCGTCGAGTTGCGAGGCGGTAAAAGCCTCCTCCGCATCGATGCGCCCCTCGAGCAGTGCCAGGCCCAGCACGAGCGATCCGCACGCGGCGGTCGTCAAGTGGAGCGCCGTCAGCATGAAATTATCGAGCTCGGCTACCGCGGCGGCAAACGCTCGGAGGCTGTTCGCCGCCTGGCTCGTCGGGATGACCCCGGTGGTCACCGAGAGCGGCGCGTCGTAGCGCAACACCGCCCAGTCGACGAGAGGCTGCCACACCGCCTGCTGGCGAGCAGCGAGCGCCGGGGGGCGTACCGCCCGATAGCAGAGGAGGTCGGTGCCCGCATAATTGGCAGTTTGCTGCACGATGGCTCCGTGTTGGGTCGCGACGCGATCGAGGGTGCTGGTTGCCAACCGCGTCAGCGGCATCGTTGCGGGACGGACTTCTCCTTCCTGGGCGTTCCACTCTTCCGCAATAGCGGCGGCGAGCGCGCCGTTAGGCACCCTCAGATCGCGCTTCCCCGGCGTCTTGATCGGTCGCCCGTCCAGGTTGATCCCGTGGGCGTCATCCCACTGCACGGGCTCGGCTTTTTTATAGAACCGCTTCATACCCGGAGTTCGAGATCGGCAAACGAATCCCTGATGTCGTCCGCAAAGCCGAAGAATTCCCAACTCCGCCGCATATGTGGCGGCAGCGGCGCCGTGACCTCCAATGTTCCGCCCAGCGGATGCGGCATCGCCAGGTTGCGTGCATGCAGATGAAGCCGGCTCGACCCCGGTACGCCGGCGAGGTGCGCCGCCACCCCGCCATATTTGCCGTCACCGAGGATCGGTGTGCCAATCGCCGCGCAATGGGCACGCAGTTGATGCGTCCGTCCGGTGATGGGCATCAAAGCGAGCCAGCTCACCTGTGTTCCGGCGTTGTCGATCACGCAGTAGTAGGTGACGGCGTGCCTGCCCTCCTCGGAATCGGGGCGGACTCGTTCGCCACCGGGGCCGGGAGTCTTAGCGAGCGCCAAATCGATCCGCCCTTGCCGCGGCTTCGGCAGGCCAACGATGATTGCCCAATAGACCTTTCGGGTCGTCTTCTCGCGAAAGGCGCGCGTCAGAAAGGCGGCCGCAGCAGGGGTGCGGGCGATGACCAGGATGCCGCTCGTCTCCTTGTCGAGCCGGTGCACCAGGCGCGGGCGCTCGGAATTTCCAAAGCGCAAGCTATCCAGCAGCCCGTCGAGATGCCGCTCGGTCGCGGTGCCTCCCTGGACGGCAAGCCCCGGCGGCTTGTTGAGGACGATGACCGCCTCGTCACGGTGGAGGATCGCGGCTTGCAGCAGGGCCTCGTCCGCCGGCCTCGGTCGCTGCGGCCTGGGCTGCGCCGGCGCCGTTGATCCGCTAAGCGGAGGCACTCTGATCGCCTGACCCGGCTCGATACGGTCACCCGCGCGGGCTCGCTTGCCGTCGACGCGAATTTGACCGGTGCGAAGCAGCTTTTCGAGCCGGCCATGACCCAGACCTGGGTAATGGCGCTTGAACCACCGGTCAAGGCGGAGTGAGGCGTCCTGCTCATCCACCGTTACGGTTGCATCGGCACCCGTCATTGCGGTGATGCCGGCCCGCGCCGGCGCAGCCTCTCCCAGTAATCGAGCCGCTTCTTGACCTCGCGCTCGAACCCGCGCTCGCCCGGCCGATAGAAATTGCGCCGCGGCACCGCCTCGGGAAAATAGTTTTGGCCGGAAAAGCCTTCCTCGGTGGCGTGGTCGTACACATAACCCTTGCCGTAGCCGAGATCGCGCATTAGCCGGGTCGGGGCGTTGAGGATGTGCATCGGCGGCATCAGCGAACCCGTTTCGTGCGCCATCGTACAGGCCTCCCCGAAGGCCTGATACACGGCGTTCGATTTCGGGGCAGTGGCGAGATAGATCACGGATTGCGCGATTGCCAGCTCGCCTTCCGGTGAGCCGAGCCGCTCATATGTGTCCCACGCGGCGAGCGCCTGAACGACCGCTTGCGGATCGGCGAGGCCGATATCTTCGACGGCCGCCCGCGTAAGGCGTCGCAGGATGTAGATCGGATCCTCGCCGCCCGCCAGCATCCGCGCCAGCCAATAGAGCGCCGCGTCGGTATCCGAGCCGCGCAGCGATTTGTGCAGCGCGCTTATCAGGTTGTAGTGACCCTCCTGGGCCTTGTCGTAGAGCGGGGCGCGCCGCTGCACAAGCCGGGCGAGCTCTTGCGGCCCGAGCGGGTGTTCCGCCCGCAGCCGGCCGATCTCTTCGACGAGGTTGAGCAGGAAGCGCCCGTCGCCATCGGCCATCGCGCGCAATGCAGCCCGGCCGTCGCTGGTCAAGGGCAGCGGCGCGCCGAGCTGCCCTTCGGCGCGTTGCATCAGAGTCTCGAGGTCATCATCGCCGAGGCGGTGCAGCACGAAGACCTGGGCGCGCGACAACAGCGCGCCGATCAATTCGAAGGACGGGTTTTCGGTCGTCGCGCCGACGAGGATCACGGTGCCGTCTTCGACTACCGGCAAAAAGGCGTCTTGTTGGGCACGGTTGAACCGATGGATCTCGTCGACGAAAAGGAGCGTGCCGTGCCCAATCTCGCGGCGTTTCCTTGCGGCATCGAATACCTTGCGCAGATCTGCGACGCCGGAAAAGACGGCAGAAAGCGGCTCGAATTGGAGATCAGTGTCTTGGGCCAACAGCCGCGCAATCGTCGTCTTGCCGCAGCCCGGTGGGCCCCACAGGATCATTGATGAGAGCTGCCTGTTCGCGACCATGCGGCCGATCGGGCCGTCTGGACCGATCAGCTGATCCTGCCCAACGACTTCCCCCAGGCTGCGCGGGCGCAGCCGGTCGGCCAACGGATGCGGCGCCTGGCTCTCGAACAGGGTGCTCATTGGCCAATATCCCGAGCGTGGCAAGCGACCGGAACGGCGAAGACTTCAGCGAAGGTGCCTTGTAACGCCGCATCGACCTCTTCCATTGTCACGGCGACTCCGAGTTCGGCAAGCGAGGTCACGCCGTGTTCGAAAATACCGCAAGGGACGATGCCGCGATAATGTTCGAGCTCGGGGTCGAGGTTGAGCGCCACCCCGTGATAGGTCACCCAGTGACGCACGCGCACGCCGATGGCGGCGATCTTTTCCTCGTGTCCGCCGGGACGGGTGACCCAGATCCCAACCCGAGCATCGCGGCGCTCACCCCGCACACCGAAGCGCGCGAGCGTCAGAATAACCCACTCCTCCAGCTGGTTGACAAAGCAGCGCACATCCTGCCCGCGCCGGCGCAGATCCAGCATGACATAAGCGATGCGCTGCCCGGGTCCGTGATAGGTATAGCGGCCGCCCCGTCCCGTGCGATGCACCGGGAGGCGCCGCGGTTCGAGCAGCTCCCCCTCTCGGGCGCTGGTCCCCGCGGTGTAGAGCGGCGGATGCTCGAGCAGCCAGACGCACTCGGCAGCCCCACCGGCCTGGATCGCTGCGACGCGCCTTTCCATTTCCTCCACCGCTGCGGGATAATCCACCAGTGTTTCGCTAACCCGCCACTCGATCCGACCTGGCTGCATTACCATCTCTGGGTCCATGCGACTTGATATAGGTGGCCGGATTTGCTAATCACGCCGGCCCTGTCGCCGTGCGGTCGTGGCGGAATTGGTAGACGCGCAGCGTTGAGGTCGCTGTGGGGGAAACTCCGTGGAAGTTCGAGTCTTCTCGACCGCACCAGCCGAAGCCGCCAACCACCGAGATTGCTTCGTTACGCTCGCAATGACACCACAAATGGCAGTCATCGCGAGGCGTGGAGCGACGAAGCAATCTCGATGAGCAGCATCTGAACTGTGCAAAACACGCGGCTCGCTTCCCTCGATTTTGATCTCGGTCCCGAGATCGACATGCTGCGAACCAATGTCCGCGGGTTTGCCGAAGAACGCATCGCGCCACTTGCCGCCGAAATCGACCGCGCCGATCGTTTCCCAATCGGGCTGTGGCCCGAGATGGGTGAGCTCGGCCTGCACGGCATCACGGTCGAAGAAGAGTATGGCGGCGCCGGAATGGGCTACCTCGCGCATTGCATCGCAATGGAGGAGGTCAGTCGTGGCTCCGCCTCGGTCGGGCTGTCCTATGGCGCCCACTCGAACCTTTGCGTCAACCAGATCCGGCGCAACGGCACCGAGGCGCAAAAGCGCAAGTACCTGCCGAAGCTGATCTCGGGGGAACATGTCGGCGCTTTGGCGATGAGCGAACCCGGCGCCGGTTCCGACGTCGTCTCGATGCGGTTGCGCGCCGACAAGAAAGGCGACCGCTACGTCCTGAATGGCAGCAAGCTGTGGATCACCAACGGGCACTATGCCGACACTTTGGTGGTTTATGCCAAGACAAGGCCCGATGCGGGTCCTCGCGGCATCACGGCCTTTCTGATCGAAAAGGAGTTCGCAGGCTTCCGGCCCGCGCAGAAGCTCGACAAGCTCGGCATGCGCGGGTCGCCGACCTCGGAACTGGTCTTCGAGGATTGCGAGGTGCCGGCCGAAAACGTGCTGGGCACGGTTGACGAGGGCGTGCAGGTATTGATGAGCGGGCTCGATTACGAGCGCGCCGTCTTGGCGGCGGGTCCGCTCGGCATCATGCAGGCCTGCCTCGACGTCGTGATCCCCTATATCCACGACCGCAAGCAGTTCGGCCAGGCGATCGGCGAGTTCCAGCTCATCCAGGGCAAGGTCGCCGATATGTACACGAGCATGAATGCGTGCAAATCCTACGTCTATGCGGTGGCGCGCGCCTGTGACCGCGGTCAGACAACGCGCAAGGATGCCGCCGGCGCCATCCTCTACGCCGCCGAGAAGGCGACGGCGATGACGCTTGACGCGATGCAGATCCTCGGTGGCAACGGCTACATCAACGATTTCCCGACCGGCCGGCTGTTGCGCGACGCCAAGCTCTACGAGATCGGCGCGGGGACGTCGGAGATCCGACGCATGCTGATCGGCCGCGAAATCTTCGCCGAGACAGCCTGAGATGCGCCGGCTGATCTCGTCCGGATCGCGCTTCGAAGCCGAGGCCGGGTATAGCCGTGCCGTGGTCGATGGCGAGTGGGTCTTTGTTGCCGGCACGACCGGGTTCGACTATGCGCGGATGACGATCGCCGAGGATCCGGCCGAGCAGGCGCGCCAAGCGTTTCGCAACATCGAAAGCGCGCTGGCCGAAGCGGACGCCAAGCTCGCCGATGTCGTGCGGGTGAAATACTACCTCCCTAACGCTGAGGACTGGCCGGCGATTGTGCAAGTGCTGGGCAAGATGTTCGGCGCAATCCGCCCCGCGGCGACGGCGCTGATTTGCGGCCTCGTCGACCCGCGGATGAAGATCGAGATCGAGGTGACCGCACGGCGGGGCACCAGCTCATGAGGTTGACTGACGAGCAGCGAATGCTGCGCGATGTCGCACGCGATTTTGCCCGAAAATGGCTGGCCCCTCAGGCAGCGGAACGCGACCGCGAGGCGAAGTTTCCGGCGGACGCAGTCGCCGAGCTCGGCAAGCTCGGCTTTATGGGCATGCTGGTGCCCGAGGAATATGGCGGGGCGGGCGCCGATCATGTCGGCTATGCCTTGGTCATGGAGGAGATCGCCACCGGCGAGGGCGCGGTTTCGACGATCCTCAGCGTGCAAAACTCGGTCGGCTGCCTGCCGGTCCTCCAATACGGGTCGGAAGAGCAGAAAGAGCGGTTCCTGAAGCCGATGGCTAAGGGCGAGATGCTCGCCTGTTTCTGCCTGACCGAGCCGCAGGCCGGCTCGGACGCCGCAGCGATCAAGACTCGGGCGCGGCGCCGCGGCAATCGCTGGGTGCTCAGCGGCACCAAGCAGTTCATCACCTCGGGCAAGCACGCGCAGATCGCGATCGTCTTTGCGGTGACTGACCCCGAGCGCGGCAAGAAGGGCATCAGCGCGTTTCTCGTGCCGACCGACAGCCCCGGATTTCGCGTCGCGCGCCTCGAACACAAGCTCGGCCAGCGTGCATCCGACACCGCGCAGCTCGTCTTCGACGAGGTCGAGCTGACCCCGGATCTGATGCTCGGCGCCGAGGGCGAAGGCTACAAGATCGCACTCACCAACTTGGAAGGCGGCCGCATTGGCGTCGGTGCACAATCGGTCGGAATGGCGCGATCCGCCTATGAGGCCGCCCTCGCCTACGCCCGCGAGCGCGAAGCCTTCGGCAAGCCGATCATCGAACAGCAGGCGGTGGCCTTCCGCCTCGCCGATATGGCGACCCAAATCGCCGCGGCGCGCGGCCTCGTGCTCGAAGCCGCGGCGCGGCGCGATGCCGGCGAGCCCTGCATCAAGGAGGCGTCGATGGCCAAGCTCTTCGCCTCCGAGATGGCCGAGCGGGTCGCCTCCGACGCGATCCAGATCCATGGCGGCTACGGCTATGTCGCCGGTTTCCCGGTCGAGCGCATCTACCGCGATGTGCGGGTCTGCCAGATCTACGAGGGCACCAGCGACATCCAGCGCCTCGTCATCGCCCACGAAATCGCCAAGGACTAAAACCACAGCCTTAGTCGGCGTCCTCCTCCGCCAGCACTTCGGCGAAGAGGGGGCGGTCGATATTGCCGCCGGATTGGATGACGGCGACCCGATTACCGGCGAGGCGATCGCGCTCCTGCAGTGCCGCGGCGAGTGGAGCGGCACCGGCGCCTTCAGCGACATTGTGCGTGTCGGTGAAAAGGATCCGCATCGCGCGGCGGATCTCGGCTTCCGAGACGGTAACGATGCGCGCCGCACCGCGGAGGATTATGTCGAGCGCTTCCGGGTCCGGCACCCGAACCGCGAGACCGCCGGCCATCGTATCGGCGGAATTGGTGCTGACCGGCCTGCTTGCGGCGAAGGACAGCGCATAGGTCGGGGCACCCTCGGCGACGACTCCGACGATCTCGGCGGTGAGGCCCAGCGCCTCGCGGGCCGCGATCACCCCCGAGATGCCGCTGCCGAGCCCGATCGGCACATAGACCGTGTCGAGATCGGGAACCGCGCGAAACAGTTCGAGCCCATAGCTGGCGACCCCGCGTACCAGCAGGGCGTGGTAGGATGGGATCAGGTGCAGCTGTTCGCGCTCAGCCAAAGCGACCGCAGATTCGTAAGCCGCCTGGAAATCGTGCCCAGCCTCGATGAGTCGTGCGCCAAACGCCACCATCGCCCGGTTCTTCTCGACGCTTTTGCCATATGGCGCGATGATTGTCGCGTCGATCCCCAACCGCGTGGCCGCAAGCGCGATGCTCTGCCCGTGATTGCCGGTGGTCGCGGTCACGACACCACGCAGACCCGGCTGCGAGCGCCGGACCTCGTCGAGATAGACGAGACCGCCACGGATCTTGAAGGCGCCGATCGGCGTATGGTTCTCGTGCTTGACCCATAGCTCGGCGCCGACCCTGCGCGACAGCAGCGGCCAGCAATATTGCGGCGTCGGCGGCACGACCCGATGAACAAACGCCGCCGCGGCTTCCAGGGTCTCGAGATCGATGATCATCGCCACGGCATTCCGCTGCTTTTCGCTCGCCGGGTCAAGCCGCGCCAATTCCCCCCTCGCCCTCCCCGGGCAATCAGCCGCACGCAAGGCGCGAGCGCGACTGAGTTTGCGCGCGATCAATGCGCTGCCGCCCGTAAAGCACGCCGTCGCGCGGCGTTTGGGGGAGGAATGAGGTTTAGCCGGGTGCTTGCGGCTGTTGCGCCGCTAGTGTGTCGTCGATCTCTTTCGCGCGCTGCGCCGCCGGCCGAGTGCTGAGCCGCTGGCAATACCGCTCGAAGGCGGGGCGCTTTTCGATCATGCCGAACTGCATGCCAAAGCCGATACCCGAGCCGACATAGACATCGGCGGCGGTGAAGCTGTCGCCGACCACATACTCGGCGCGCGACACTGCCCCCTCGAGCGCGTCGATGACATGCTCGAAGCGTCCGTAGCCCGCCATCCTTTCTCGCTCTGGCGGCACGACAAACCCCATCGCCTTGTTGGTCCACGCCGCCTCGAGCGGGCCGGCGACGAAAAACAGCCACCGGTAATAGGGCCCGCGCAGCCGGTCACCCGGCGGCGGCGCCAGGCGAGCCTCCGGAAATGCATCGGCGAGATAGGCGCAGATCGCGGCCGCTTCGGTCACCAGGGTATCGCCATGCCGGATCGCCGGCACTTTCCCCATCGGATTGATCGCGAGGTAGCCCGGCGCCTTCATCGTCGTGCCGTATTCGAGCAGCTCGGTGCGATAGGGCTGGCCGATTTCCTCCAGCATCCATCGGATGATCCGGCCGCGTGACTGCGGATGCGTATAAAAGACGAGCTCATCGGCCATTTGCGAATTCCTTTATCGCCGGTTCTGGTGAGGGCGCCTTTTAACTCTGCTCGCGGGTCTCTTTGAACCGGATATTCAGCCATTCCTCGATCGTCGTGCGCAGATCCCAGGCGTTGCGGGCGAGGAACACCGGGATGCCGTCATGGTCCTCGGCGCTGGCCGAGGGGTTCTTGATGCGGAAGCGATCGAGCTCGGCCCGGTCGTCGGCTTCGAGCCAGCGCGCCGCCTGAAAGGGCGCACCGTCCACCCGGGCAGGGAGGTCGTATTCGGCGGCGAGCCTGGCCGTCAACACGTCGAGCTGCAATGGCCCGACGACGCCGACGATCCAGTCGCCGCCATTGGCCGGTTTGAAGACGCGCGTCACCCCCTCTTCGGCCAGTTGCTCGAGCGCGTGCTTCAAATGCTTCGACTTCATCGGGTCGGTGACGCGCACCCGCTGCAGGATCTCCGGCGCAAAGCTCGGAATGCCGGTGATGCGTAGCGCCTCGCTCTCGGTCAGGGTGTCGCCGATCCGCAGGCTCCCGTGGTTGGGAATGCCGATGATGTCGCCGGGCCAGGCCTCCTCGGCGAGGTTGCGCTCGCGCGCGAGGAAAAACACCGAGGCCTGCACCGACATGACGCGGCCGGTGCGGATATTCTTCAATTTCATGCCGCGCTGAAAGCGGCCGGAGGCGATCCGCACAAAGGCGATGCGGTCGCGATGCTGCGGATCGATATTGGCCTGCACCTTGAATACAAAACCCGCGACCTGCGGCTCCTCGGGCGAGATCGGCCGAGGTTCGGCCGGTTGCGGCCGCGGCGCCGGAGCCAGCTCGCCGACCCCGGCCAGCAGCTCGCGCACCCCGAAATTGTTGAGCGCACTGCCAAAATAGACCGGCGTCAGATGGCCTTCGCGATAGGCCTGCGGGTCGAATGGCGGGCACAGCCCCTTCGCCATCTCGACCTCCTCGCGCAATTTGGCGAGGGCTTCTTTCGGCAACAGCCGCAGCAATTGCGGGTCGTCGAGACCGCTGCAGCGCACCGGCTCGGTGACTCGGTCGTGGGCGCCGCGCTCGAACAATAAGAGGGCGTCGGCGAACAAATCATAGGTGCCGAGAAAGTCGCGCCCCATGCCGATCGGCCAGGAGGCCGGGGTCACGTCGAGTGCCAGCGACTGCTCGATCTCGTCGAGCAGGTCGAACGGGTCGCGGCCCTCGCGGTCGAGCTTGTTGACAAAGGTGATGATCGGCACGTCGCGCAGCCGGCAGACCTCGAAGAGCTTCCTGGTCTGCTCCTCGATGCCCTTGGCGGCGTCCAGCACCATCACCGCGCTGTCGACCGCGGTCAGGGTGCGATAGGTGTCCTCGCTGAAATCCTGGTGGCCCGGCGTGTCGAGCAGGTTGAAGGCGAGCCCCTGATGCTCGAAGCTCATCACCGCCGAGGAGACCGAGATGCCGCGTTCGCGCTCGACCGCCATCCAATCCGAGCGCACCCGCCGCCGCTCGCCGCGCGCCTTCACCTCGCCCGCCAGCTGGATCGCCCCGCCAAACAGCAGCAATTTCTCGGTCAATGTCGTCTTGCCGGCGTCCGGATGCGAGATGATCGCAAAGGTCCGCCGGCGTAAAATCTCATCGCTAAAATTACTCATCAATCCGTTTCAATTATTCCCGGCGGTGCGGCTCTTCCGGCGAGCACCCCGCGCCTACACGAGCGGTGGATATGATGGCAGCCGGCCTCTTTGCCAACGCCTTCCCCTGAGAACGTGTTACCTTAACCGCGTCACCTGTTTTGCCTGTTTTATCAGGTTGAGATCAGGTATCGCCAACTCCCTCCAAAGCGAATCGCCCGCCCTATCGTGGGCGGCGATATGCGCGGAAATACCATGCGATTACGGCAATGGCATGGTTGATCGGCGCTCAGCCGGAACCGGTAGGTGTCCTCGCTGAAATCCTAGTGGGCTGAAATCCTGGTGGCCCGGCGTGTCGAGCAAGTTGAAGGCGAGCCCCTCGTGCTCGAAGCTCATCACCGCCGAGGAGACCGAGATGCCGCGCTCGCGCTCGACCGCCATCCAATCCGAGCGCACCCGCCGCCGCTCGCCGCGCGCCTTCACTTCGCCCGCCAATTGGATCGCCCCGCCAAACAGCAGCAATTTCTCGGTCAGTGTCGTCTTGCCGGCGTCCGGATGCGAAATGATCGCAAACGTCCGCCGGCGCAAAATCTCGTCGGTCAGGGCACTCATCAGTCCACTTCACCTGTTGCCCATTTTGGGCTGTCTTTTTGCAAGCGCGGGATATGATGGTTCCAGCGCGCTTTTCCAACTCCAGGCGTTGACGTCTTCCCATGGTTCGGGTCGCTGACCATTCGGCTTCGAGATGACCGAGTCGGCCAGGCGAAATTTTACCGCGAAACGATCTGTTAACTCAGGCCCCTTTGTTAGCCATCCGTCAGGAGACTGCACCCGTGAGTAGGGCGCTCTCGCCTAATCTTTAGTAAAGATGATCACTCCTTTTGCGCAGTCGCAATCAAGTAAGAGAATTGCTGACCGAGCGACAAAACCGTCGCAGTTTTGGCGAGCACATTTGTAGCATCGGAGAGTTCTTGAGCGGTTGTCTTCATTTGCGCTGAAAGTGTATTCAGCGTGGCGGCTGCCGCAACGATGTTCGGCACAGCGAGAACAGGATCCGTAGTAGCAGCCCAGATAGCGTTGCGCAGATTCATCAGCTCTTGGTAACGCCTCGTAAGTTGATCCAGATACGGGCCCTTTTGGGTGGTCTGGGCGATGATGTTGCCGAGGGCTGTGATAGCGTCGGCCAGAGCGTCAAGCGCCGCATCTCGCGCATTCCGCAGATCGTCGATTGCGGATCGTTCGCTCATGTGTGGTCTCCTCTTTACGACTTCTTGACGGGCGAGTTAGCGTTTGCGACCGCCGCGGCGGCGAAGTAATCGGTACGCTGCGCGAATGTCTGCGTGCCGGTTATCGGGGCGGCAAGCCGTCCGTCGCTGTCGCTTACGGGTACCACAAGCGCGTCATGCACGTCCATCGTGTAAGACGTCACGTTCACAGCCAGTAGCATTGGAGGTGGCTCGCTTAACGTTTCTCTATAGACCTGATCATCCGAGTAAATCTTTAAAATCGGGATCATCAAAAAATATCTCGAGATCATCGTCTCGATCTGGTGATCCGAGCGGCGGTTTATTCGGTGTATTGGGGTCCCAAAGGTAGCGGATCCAATTCCGATGGGCCGGAGTCAGCAATAAAGCTAGCCTAAGGTCCTTTAAAACAGCTTCACGAGATTCCGCCTTTTGTTGGTCACTGGCCGTTGCAAGGTCATGACGATAACGTTGTGCATTGGCACAGGCGCGTAGAACGCGGAGCCAACCGGCGGGATCGTAAGCGAGCGTATGCTCATCCAGCAGGTCGAGCGCTCTTTGATACCCGCCTGGGGGAGGTTCGTACAATGCCAAGCTTGCGGCATCGAAGGTTATGCGGAAGCGCACCTCCGGAGAGACATCGTCTCGTCCTCTAACGGCCTCGGCGAGCGCGCTTTCAGCCTCGCGTGGTTGATCGCTAGCACTGAACACGCGGGCCGCTTCGGCGAGGACTTCAGGCGTGCGCACCTGGTTAAGAAGTCTACGGTAAGCTAATGCAGCCTCCGGGTAATTATTCATAACAGCGTGGCTTCGTCCCCACGCGAGAATCTGCACCGGCTCTGTCAATTCGCCCAGGGGGAGGCTCGCCACGAGGCTGGCAGCCTCAGTCTGTGCGGGTGTTGGCTGATCGACCGGGGGTGTACCGGGATCGGTGCGGAAGGGGCTGGCAATCGCGGGGCTGGCTGGCGGAATCGTTGAGAGCGTTGTGAAAGCAGCTCCAAGGTTGGCTCTCAGGTTGTAGTCGGTGACTACGAACAGTCTGGCTAAGAACAGTTGAGTGAACAGATAAGCGTACAAAAACCCCAAGATTGCCCCTGCGATCATAACGGCAGGGATCGCGAGCCGGCTTCCCGCCGCACCATCGAAGAGGCGATCGCTTAGAACGGTCGAAAGCTGCGCAAGCCCCGAATATATATTGGAGGCTTCGACGAGACCAATGCCAACAATAATCTTAGTCAGCCAATCGGAAATTTGTGTCAGGTTTGTGCTAGATTCCCATGCTCGTCCGGCATGCGATGGGGCGGGTGGTTGGCCGGTTGGCACAGCTGGTACGCCTGTCGCTCGATCGGCTCCTCCGGCTTGCGACGCTGCTTGGCCCGCAGCGGCGGACGCACCTGGGCGCGGGATTGGCGTCGAAGGTAACGGCCCCAATGGTGCCGCCGCTTCGCTGATCGGACGAGGCACACCGAATAAAAAACCGAGAAAGCCGCCGATCAGAGCCGCCGCGAGGCCAACTAGTGTCGTAGCCCCGAACGCTTTGAGCGTATAGACGAATATAGCGACGATGGGAGCGAGCCAATCCGCCTGGTTTACCCAGACTCCCTTCGCGTTGCCTGGGAAGCCCTGCGGAATGTATGCAATGAGGCGTGCCGTCTGGAGGACACCTGCAGCCATCGCCCAAATTACTGTTAACGCCACGAGAAACTTGAATAGGCCGGCGAGCAAACCAAAGGTCAGTGTTAAGCTGCGCGCCGTATCATCGATGCCAAACGACGGTCTTAAACCAGATAGAAAGGATGCCCATAACCGCTCAATCATTGAGTCTCTGCTCTCTCGCAAAAGATAAGCATCTTAAGGGTGAAAAATAGAATATCCATTCGCGCGATTTTTGGCTGCTAGCCCTTCTGCGCGTTAGCTATTACGTCAGAAAATTGGTGACCAAGCGCCAAAACTGTTGCGGTCTTCGTCAGCACACTTGTGGCCTCGGGCAGCTCTTGAGCAGTCGTCTTCATTTGTGCTGACAGGGAGCTTAGTGTGGCGGCCGCCGCAACGACGCCGGGCTGAGCAAGAACTGCAAAGGTAGCGGTCATGGATATGTGAGCGTATTCATTCCTTAGGTCCTGATAGCGCTTCGTAAGCTGGGTCAGATACGGACCCGGTTTGGTCGTCTGCGCAATTTCGTTGTCTATCTCGTCCATTACGTCGTCCAGGGCATCAAGTGCTGCATCGCGGCTCCTGCGAATGTCATCGATGGTGGCCGACTGGCTCATGTCTAGTCCCCTCTTACGACTTAGTGACGGGCGGGTTGGAACTGGATGCGGTCGCTGCAGCGGCAGTGGCCAGGTCGTTGGCTCGCTGCGAGAAGGTCTGCAAACTAGCAACCAAGGCTGCGAACTCTCCATCATTGTTGTGCACCGCCACCACAAGCGCGTCGTGCGCATCGCTCAACGCCTGCGCAGCGGATTCTGGATCCGTGGCACGAACGGTCTGGAAAGCATTGGCTGCAGCCTGCGCATCATCAATAGAGGCTCCATACGTCTGGTCAGTCAAATGCGGTTTGCTGCGGGCAATATTTACCGCCTCAACTTTAAGCGCCAAGAGATGGTGCAAGCCGCGAAGACGAATTCTGCGCCCGCCTGTCAGGACTACACTGAGAGCAGCGGCTAAAATATGGATAGGTTCACATGCTATTTGAGTCGCGGTTTGCAGCTCGTGTAAGCGCCGATAATCGAGGTCCTGTCCGACCAGCCATAGTGCTGCGTTGCTAGTGGCTTTGGCGACCGGGGCAGCCGCGGAGTAAGGCGGCGGGGCTGATTGTGCGAGCCCGCCCACCGCCGCACTGACTTTCGCAGCGGCGTTATCGAAATCTGCACGGTCCTGGGCCTTTGTGACTGCAGCGAGGGCGGCGATATAGTTATCTAGCTTTCTTAGCAACTCTGCCGGCTGAAGCGGAGGTGGTGCCTCAGTTATCTCAGTGCTTTTCGCAGTGGTAGTGGCCGCGTCGGGTCCGCATACATCTTTAACTGACAAAGATCGTTGCGACGGCTTAACGTCAGTATTGGCTGTACTAGCTGTCGGTACGGGCGCGCTCTTTGGCGTTTTTGATATGAGATTGCAGGGGGGTGAGTTAGTCGCATTACTTGCACATCCGGGGCCGAGCGTCAGCATGGGCTTGTCGCGTATCCACTCGATGCGGTTGCTCAAACGCTCCTCGGCTGCGATTTTTTGCTCGCTGTCCTGATACGAGCTGTCAATCGCGCCCATCTTGGCGCTGAAAGTTTGTATATTGTCAGAGAACACGTAAGGCGAGCACGCAGACTGCAGCGCACACTGCCGCTACGGCCACTTTCCACATGATTTTGTCCCCTGTCGTTTGACTTTTTTTTCAATAAATTGAGCAATAGCCGGCTTGATTCCCGAATCTGTGTGAGGTAGTTCACACAGGGCAAAATAAATTCTGCGCGCCGGGTGCGCCTGGCTGACGGATCGGCCGAATCATCTGATTACCAACAGCACGCTCGGAACACAACAACAGCGCGTCGGCGAACAAATCATAGGTGCAGAGAAAGTCGCGCCCCATGCCGATCGGCCAGGAACCTGGGGTCACGTCGAGCGCGAGGCCCTGCTCAATCTCGTCCAACAGGTCAAACGGATCGCGGCTCTCGCGGTCGAGTTTGTTGACAAAGGTGATGATCGGCACATCGCGCAGGCGGCAGACCTCGAAGAGTTTGCGCGTCTGCTCCTCGATACCCTTGGCGGCGTCGAGTGGCCCCCTCCCTAACCCTCCCCCGCGAGCGGGGGAGGGAAGGGTGGGGGGACCGCGGTCAAGGTGCGGTAGGTGTCCTCGCTGAAATCCCACTGGGCTGAAATCCTGGTGGCCCGGCCTGTCGAGCAGGTTGAAGGCGAGCCCCTCATGCTCGAAGCTCATCACCGCCGAGGAGACCGAGATGCCGCGCTCGCGCTCGACCGCCATCCAATCCGAGCGCACCCGCCGTCGCTCGCCTTCGCTTCGCCCGCGCGGCCCCTGTCTTATACCCTACTGCGCAGGTGGCTGCTGAAGCGGCGTCACTCGGATCGGAATGGGCTGGAATGTAGCGATGCCCTGCGGAGCGCTCGGTGGTGGCGCGGCGGGGGGTGGGACCGGCGGCGGTGGGGGCGGTATTGCTGGCACTGCGAGCGGTGCAGGTGCTTCCGGGGGAATGCTCCTACCGAGATTTACCGGGGGCGCTGCCGGCGCCTGTTGCAACGGCGCGTTCTTCGTTGCTTCCCTTACTAGTTCAGCGATTTTCCGCAATGAGCAATAATTCTGATTTGCTTGTAAATACAAAACGGCGGTTTGGTAGCTATAAAATTTGTTGGTGGTGAGCACCGTCGCCTGATCAGCTTGCATAGTTCGGAGGGTGAGGTCACGCACGGCCTCGACGTTGTCTGCGGAGAACAGAAAATCCTTTGCAATATCGTCCATAATCGCATAGCCCGTCGAGGTGATCAGCGCGACAACAGCAGTAGCGTCCTTGGAGGTGCGGGCAAGAGCCACGATGCCCGTTCCCAATGTTCCGAGGGTCCCGAGCAGATCTCGGCCAAATATGAGCCTTTGTTGCGTGTGGGCTGCCGAGCGGAAATACTCGTTACAGTTAGCGTAGATAAGGACGAAACCGTCGCTCAACATCTGCTTGGCCAAATTTGAATCGGCGGGCGCGTCGTACGACACGGTGGCCGAATTAAAAAATGCGGACGAGGCCCCCACTCGCCGGGTCGATCGGCGTCACTCCTTGCGGCGCTATGATCGGATCCGGTCCTCGGTAGGTCTCGGAACAGCCACAGACACTGAGTGCGATCGCGAGGTAAACCGCGCCGCACTTCAATCCAACAAGCACCTTTGAGCCTCACCCATGGTCGCAGCCGCCCTCTACGGAACCAAAACCAGAGGTTGCCAAAGTGCAGGTAATTTATCAACGCCGAGCAAGAGGCTGAGAGACGCCGTTCGCTGCTAAGGCGTGCCCGACCGAGAGCAATGCCGGTGCGGAGCAACCACGGGCAACTTTCCATCTGCGCGACACAGCACTCAGAAAGGCCGTTTCTCGTGTGATATGATTGTTGTGTCACGGCTCAGAGCAGGGGATAGTCCGCTTAAATACAAGCAAGGGAGACGAAAATGGCTGGCAAGAATTGGCAGATCGAAGGCAGGTACGTCGAATATTGCAGCTGCGATCACGGCTGCCCGTGCGAGTCGATGGCCGACCCGACCTACGGCTTCTGCACCGGCCTGGTCGCATTCAAGATCGATAAGGGGCACTGCGAGGGGGTGCGGCTCGACGACCTGGCCGTCGTCGGCACATTCTATTTCCCGCGGGCCATCCATCACGGCGCGGGCGTTTTCCAGCCGATCCTCGACGAGCGCGCCGATGAAGCCCAGCGCGAAGCTCTGTTCTACATCCTCTCCGGCGAGGACCAGCCGGTCGGCACGATGTTCCAGATCTTCTCGGTCATCATTGAGACGATCAAGGATCCGTTATTCGCTAAGATCGACTTCGACTGGGACCTCGATAAGCGGCAGGCGAGGATCGAGGTCGCCGATTTGGTGCGGGCGACCAGTGAGCCGATACGCAATCCCGTGACGGATGAGGAACACCGGATGATCACGGTGCTCCCCGATGGCTGGGTGTTCCACGAGGCGGAGAGCGCATCCGGCTTTGCCAAAAGCCTCGGAGCCGTCAAATTCGACTTGAACAGCCGTCACAGCTCGTTGGCATATATCGCCTGGAACCAGCACGGTCTGCTCCATACCTACAACGAGTATAAGCAGAAGTTTGGCCGCCCCTGATCAGACCCCTCTAGAAAGAGTGCTGCGGCGCGACCGCTTGATCCTGGTCTCCGCGCTCGTCGCCGTCGTCGCAATCGCTTGGATCTGGATTGTGGTCGGTGCGGGAACCGGCATGAGTACGGTGGGCATGACCCGCCGGTCGGGAATGCCCGACATCACCGGCATGATGATGGAGCCGGCGGTATGGACCCTCGGTTATGCCGCTCTGATGTTCGCGATGTGGTGGGTGATGATGGTCGGCATGATGCTGCCGAGCGCGGCGCCGATCCTGCTGCTCTTCGCGCGGGTGAACCGCAAGGAGAGAGCCGGCGACCGGCCCTATGTGCCGACGGGGATTTTCGCCGCCGGTTACCTCGTGGCGTGGGGCGGCTTCAGCGCCCTCGCCACCGGGCTCCAGTGGGCATTGGAGCAGCTCGGCTTGCTGTCGCCGATGATGGTGACGACGAGTTATTGGCTGGGCGGCGCAATCCTGCTCTCCGCCGGCCTGTGGCAGTTGACCCCGATCAAGGGCGTCTGCCTGCGGCACTGCCGCTCGCCGCTGAGCTTTCTGGTCCAGAGCTGGCGGCCCGGCCGGCTCGGCGCGTTGCGGATGGGGCTCGAGCACGGCACCTATTGCCTGGGGTGCTGCTGGTTCCTGATGGGCCTCCTATTCTTCGGCGGGATCATGAACCTGTTTTGGATTGCCGGCCTCGCCGGCTTCATCTTGCTGGAGAAAACCATCCCGATCGGCCCCTGGTTCGGGCGGATCGCCGGCCTCGCCGCCGCTGCCTACGGTGTGCTGATGCTCGTCGACGCGGCGGGCCCGTAACCGGCGGATCCGCCTCACAAAAGGCGAACTCGGCTGGTAAGATTGGTTTCAGTCGAATTTTCATCAAAATTACGCTGCGGCGAAGACGTTCTTGGCGATTATTCCCGGTTCGGCGGATTTAATTCCCGATTAGGGCGGAAAAATTCCCGGTTTGCTCCGCTACGGGAATTGGCCGGCAAGCGGTTGATCCGGCTCACGGATTTTCCCGCCGCATAGCGGTTCTACCGGGAAAATCGAAAAAATTCCCGTTGCAACGGGAATAACCGGGAATTCCGCTTCCCGGGGTCGCGGCGCAGCGGAAGCGGGGTTAGACGAGCAGTTTCTTCAGCCGTTCGGCGATCTGCTCGGGGGTGCTCTCATGCGTGAAGCTGGCAGTGAAGCGGCCCTGCGGGTCCATCACATAGATGACCGAGCTGTGGTCCATCGAGTAGTCGCCGCCGGCCTCCGGGTGCTTGGCGTAATAGACCCGGTAGGCTTTGGCCGCTTGCGCCACCTGCTCCGGGGTCCCGGTCAGCGCCAGGATCGGGGCGTCAAAGCTCGTGACATAGGCTTTGAGCGCGTCGGCGGTGTCGCGCTCGGGATCGACGGTGATGAAGACCGGGCGCACCTCCTCGCGCTTCGCCCCGAGCTCATCGAGCGCGATCGAGATGTCGTTGAGCGCGGTCGGGCAGGCGTCCGGGCAATGGGTATAGCCGAAATAAATCAGCGACCACTTGCCCTTGAGATCGACGTCGGTGACCGTCTTGCCATTCTGGTCGGTGAGGCGGAAAGGGCCCCCGATCGCGGTGACAAGACCCGTCCCGGCCGCGCCCCTCGGACCCTCGCGCAGTGTCAGTGCGAGGAAGACGCCGGCTCCAAGGATCACGAGACCGGCGAGCACGGCGGCGGCAAGCACAAAACGCGGTGAGCCTTGGGGAGTACTGCGAGCCATGACGGCGTGCCCGCTCAGTGCTGATGCGCTGCGGCGGGCCCGGCCGCACCCGGTTTCTCGACCGTTACGGTCACCGCGCGCGACCCTGCCTTCTCGAAGGTGAGGGTCAGCGGGAAGGTTTGACCCTCGCGCAATGGCTGGGCGAGGCCGAGCAACATGATGTGTTCGCCACCCGGTTTCAAGCTGACGGGCTTCCCGGCCGGGATGTCGATCCCGGCAACCGGCCGCATCTCCATGACCATTCCCTTCATCTCCATCGTATGCAGCTGGGCCTGCTTGGCGACCGGCGTGGAGACCGAGACGAGCCGGTCGGCGGTGGGTGACACGATGGTCACGTAGGCGGCACCGTTTTCGGCTTTCCCCGGTGTCGCGCGGGCCCAGGCATTGTTGACATCGAGCTGGCTGGTTTGCGCCAGCGCAGCGCTGGTAACGACAAGACCCGCCGCTAAGGCGAGAAATTTCATCGACATTGGACGTCCTCTCGACAAACTCGGAAGGCCGCTCCCGATGGAAGCGGCTAGGAGTAGCTCAGGATGCGATCGGCGGCGCTCGCGCCTGAATTCGGCCGTGGCGAGAGGGGGCGGACGCCAACACAGGTCGGATCTGCGGATAACTCGCGTCCGCCATTCTGACTTCGTGAGCACTCCCGGGCGACCGCGGGGGTGGTACCCCGGCTGGGACCGCACAAAGGGCGCAATGATGCACCAGCAGCCCTGGCGAGACTTTGCCAGGGAGCCGGTCGTGGGGTGTCGCGCTGCAAAGGCTCGCGCTGACGGTGTTGCCCTCCATCGGGAGCAACCCGATGGCCACCGGCAACAGCACGTTCAGCACCAACGCGGCAAAAGCCACCCAACAAGCGGCTGTGCGCACTCGGGATTGCGTCATCGCGTCCCGCGGCGAACCTGCAGCGCCTGCCCGGCTGGCGCAGCGACCAGAGCGGCGCAGGCCGAGGGCAGGTCCGCAAGCCGCAGCGGCTTGCGGGGTGGCGTTGGCGGGGGATGCAGCGCCTCTTCGGTAAACCACCAGTCGAGTGCCTTGCCGCAGCCATCGCCGGGTGGCGGTGGCGCTTGGCTGCGGCATTCGGGGTTGCCGCTCGGACAATAAAGCCTGACATGGAAGTGATAATTGTGGCCCCACCAGGGCCGAATCTTCGCCAGCCAAGCTCGGTCCGTCCCGGCCTCACGGCACAGCTCGCGCTTGATCGCCGGATTGACGAAGATGCGCTCCACCATCCGCTCGTTTGCGAACGCCTCGAGCAGACGGCGATGCTGCGGCATCCAGGTCGCGGCATCGATCTCCATCCCGTCGGCAGCGACGACATCGGTCGCGGAGATTTCGTCGCGCTCGGAGGGGCTCAGCCGCCGGTCAGGCATCGGCGTCAGCCAGATATCGGCATCGAGCCCGATCTGGTGCGAGCCGTGTCCGGTCAGCATCGGCCCGCCGCGCGGCTGCGCGATGTCGCCGACGAGGAGCCCGGGCCAGCCGGCCTCGGTCGGCAGTTTCGGCGCCAGCTGCTCGATAAAAGCGATCAGCACCGGGTGACCCCAAGCGCGGTTGCGCGACGGGCGCATGACCTGCCAGTTCGGCCCGTCGGCCGGCAGCGGCACGGCGCCTTCCAGGCAGCCGCGTTCGTAAGCCCCGATTGCTTGCGCCGGTCCCGCCATCGGCGTGAACTCACGGCCGAACAACACCTTCGCCGCATCAGGCGGCAAATGCGCAATGACCTCCGCACGATGCGCTGCCTCCTGCGAGGCTGCGTCCTGCGCCGAGGCGGTGCAGCAGTGGAGCCACGCCGCGAGCGCCGCAGCCCACAAGGCGGTCTGGCGCATGCTATTCCGCCGGTCTTTCGTAACAGACCCGCTCATCCTTCAGAGTCAGTTGTGCGGTCAGCCGGCGCTGGCCGTTCGCCGTGTTGTCGTCGGTATCTCGAAATTCGAAATCGCCGTCGTACAATTCGAGGTGTTTCATGCAGACCTCAAAGCAGCTCGTCCACCGTCCTGCCGAGGCGGGCTAGATCGGCCTCGCTCGACAGCCGGTGATCGCCGTCCTTCGCCAGGCTCACCGCAACATCGCGGCTATCCAGGCGCTCGGCGAGAGAAAGGCTCGTCTGCCATGGCACAGAGTCGTCCCGCATGCCGTGTAAGAGCCGCACCGGGCAATCAAGTGCGATCGGCCCACGCATCACCAAATGCCGTTTGCCGTCCTTGAAGAGCTCAAGCCGGCAGGTGTAGCCGGCCGGATCATATTCGGAGGGCAAAATGAGCGCTCCCGTCTCGCGCAGCTCACGCCTCTGCGCCTCCGTGAGGCGGGGCCAGAGGAGATCTTCGGTGAAATCTGGCGCTGCGGCGATGCCGACCAGGGCACGCACCCGCGCGGTCCTCGCCAGTGCCGCGAGCAACATGATCCAGCCGCCCATGCTCGAACCCACCAGGATTTGTCGCCCCTCGGTCAGCGAATCGAGGACCGCCGTCGCATCTTCAGCCCATCGGCCAATAGTGCCAAGGCCGACGTCGCCGCTCGAGGAGCCGTGGCCGAAATAGTCAAAGCGCACAAAGGCGCGGCCGCGGCGGCGGCAAAAATCCTCGAGATACAGCGCCTTGGCGCCGGTCATGTCGGAGCGGAAGCCGCCGAGGAAAATAACCCCCGGGGCTGATCCGGCGAGTCGGTGGTACGCGATTGTTGCACTACCTGGGCGTGGTAGTATGCCAGCAGCACTCATCGGGGGTTTTAGCGGTGAACAATATAGGGGTCGACGATAGCACCGTGCCTGCTCCGCCAAAAGCCCGCCCGCCTGCAGTCTTGCAGATCGTCCCCAGCCTCGTCTCGGGCGGAGCCGAGCGCGGCACAATCGACCTCGCGGGGGCGCTGGCCACTGCCGGATGGGTTTCCTATGTCGCCTCGGCCGGAGGCCCATTGGAGCGCGAGCTCCACCGCGCCGGCGCCACTCATCTGAGCTTGCCGCTCGCCTCGAAAAACCCGCTGGTCATGCGCCGCAACACCGCCTCGCTGGCTGATCTGATCCGGCGGCTCGGCGTCGACATCGTCCATGTCCGCAGCCGCGCCCCGGCCTGGAGCGCCTGGTCAGCCTCACGAGCCACCGGGGCTCACTTCGTCACGACCTTTCACAACGCTTATGATGCGCGCGGCCCGCTCAAGCGCCGCTACAATTCGGTAATGGCCCGCGGCGAGCGAGTCATCGCGATCTCGCATTTCGTCGCCGATTACGCGGCGAGTGTCTATGGTGTCGGTTCGGACCGTCTGCGCACCATCCCGCGCGGGGTTGATCTCGACGTCTTCGATCCGACCCGGGTCGGGGCGCATCGAATTATCAGGCTCGCTCGCGAGTGGCGGCTGCCCGATGGCGCCCTGGTCGTGATGCTTCCCGGCCGGCTCACGCGATGGAAAGGCGGCCTCGATTTCATCGCGGCAGTCGCCGCGGCCGGCCGCCGCGACATCTGCTGTCTCCTCGTCGGTTCCGAGCAGCGTCGGGGCTTTCGGCGCGAGCTCGAGACGGCGATCGAGCACCAGGGAATGGGGGGGCTGTTTCGCATCGTCGAGGATTGCCGCGACATGCCGGCGGCGTACATGCTCGCCGATGTAGTGGTCTCGGCCTCGAGCGATCCCGAAGGCTTTGGCCGGATTATCGTCGAGGCGCAGGCAATGGGACGGCCGGTCGTCGCGACCGATCACGGCGGGTCGCGCGAGACTATCGTGCCGAGAGCTACCGGCTGGCTCGTGCCACCGCGCGATCCCGCTGCTCTCGCCGTGGGAATATGTGAGGCGCTGTCGCTGAGCGCCGGTGATCGCGAGCGGTTCGCCAAGCGCACGATAGCCCACGTCGCCTCCCATTTCAGCCGCGAGGCGATGTGTGCCCGCACAATCGAGGTCTATGATGAATTGTTGTTCCCGCAGTCGACCCAGATCGACGCGGCAGCCTAATGAATTAGGGAAGATTGAGCGGTCAGAGCTGTCAGCTTTCGGCGTGACAGGTCGGGGCGCGACACCACGGACCGTCTGATCATGATGGCGAAAAGGCTTCGTAATGATTCTGGAGCACTCTCGATTAAGCACTTAGAAACCGACACCGCTCTGGCGTGATCTTGTCGCACCGGCGTAGGCCGCTGTCCATTTCAAACATGGATCCTGACCTTCGCTAGGATAACCTTAGCCATTATGTATCCCCAATGAATGAAAACGAGATCATTTGCGCTCCAACGGACGCTGTACGCCCGATCGCTGTAACCCTGCCCGACGGCAAACGTCTAGAGTTCTCGGGCCCGGTTACCGGCCTCGAAATCGCCGGGGCAATTGGGCCTGGGCTGGCTAAAGCGGCGATCGCGATCCAACTCGACGGCCGATCGCGCGATCTCGCCGCTGTGATCGACCGGGACGCCGCGGTCGCGATCATCATCCGGGATACGCCACAAGGGTTGGAAATCCTGAGGCACGACGCGGCTCACATCATGGCCGAGGCCGTCAAGGAGCTTTATCCGGAAGCCCAGGTCACTTTCGGGCCAGCAACCGAAACCGGCTTTTATTACGATTTCGCGCGCGACGAACCGTTTACGCCCGAAGACCTCGACCGGATCGAGACGCGGATGCGCGAGATCGTCAAACGCGACGAGAAGATCGCGCGCGAGGTTTGGGAGCGCGACGCCGCAATCCGCTATTTCCGCGACATTGGGGAGACGTACAAAGCCGAATATATCGGGGAAATTCCGGAGGACGAGGAGATCAGCCTCTATCGGCAAGGCGATTTCCTCGACCTTTGCGTGGGTCCTCACCTGCCGTCGACGGGGCATCTCGGCCAGGCGTTCAAGCTGATGAACGTTGCTGGCGCTTACTGGCGCGGCGATCCAAAAAACGCCCAGCTGCAGCGCATTTACGGGACGGTGTGGCCCAGTCAGAAGGAGCTCGATCAATATTTGTTCCAGCTCGAGGAGGCGGAACGGCGCGATCATCGCCGGCTCGGGCGTGAGCTCGATCTTTTTCACATCGGCGACGAGGCCGTCGGCAGCGTTTTCTGGCATCCGAAGGGATGGACGCTGTTTCGTATCATCGAGAACTACATACGCATGCGGCTCGACTCCGCGGGTTATCTCGAGGTCAAGGGTCCGCAACTGCTCGATCGCAGCTTGTGGGAGGCCTCCGGGCATTGGGAAAAATTCCACGAGAACATGTTCATCGCCAAGAGCCGAGACGAGAAGGTGCTCGCCCTCAAGCCAATGAATTGCCCGGGCCATGTGCTCATTTTCCGCAGCCGGCTTCACAGTTATCGCGACCTGCCGCTCCGCCTGGCGGAATTCGGCAGTTGCCATCGCAACGAGCCCTCGGGTGCATTGCACGGCATCATGCGGGTGCGCGCCTTCACCCAGGATGACGCGCACATCTTCTGCACCGAAGATCAAGTCACCGCAGAGTCGATCGCCTTTTGCGAATTGCTGCTGTCGGTCTACCGCGATTTCGGGTTTGAAGATGTCGCGATCAAATTTGCCGACCGCCCGCTGTTGCGCGCTGGTTCCGATGAAGTCTGGGATCACGCCGAAGCCGGACTGCGCGACGCAGTAGGAGCCGCAGGTCTCTCCTACGCCCTCAATCCGGGTGAGGGTGCCTTTTACGGGCCCAAACTCGAATTTTACCTGCGGGACGCGTTGGGGCGCGATTGGCAATGCGGCACCCTGCAGCTCGACTTTGTGATGCCAGAGCGACTCGGCGCGAGCTATGTCGGCGAAGACGGCGCACGTCACGTTCCGGTGATGTTGCATCGAGCGATCTTCGGCTCGCTTGAGCGGTTTATCGGCATCCTGATCGAGCACTATGCCGGACGATTCCCGCTGTGGCTGGCGCCGGTGCAGGTTGTCGTCGCGAGCATTACTTCGGAGGCGGCGGAGTATGCCCGCGAAGTCGCCCGGGAAGGCGCCGCTGCGGGGCTGAGGGTCGCTGTCGATGTCGGAAACGAAAAAATCAACTATAAGGTTCGCGAACACAGCCTCGCCAAGACGCCCGTTATGCTCGTCGTTGGCCGGCGCGAGGCCGCCAACCGATCGGTTGCATTGCGGCGCCTGGGCGGCCAGGAGCAGGAAGCCCTTGCGCTGGACGAAGCCGTCGCTAGATTGAAGAAGGAAGCGGCAGTTCCGTCGTCCCCCTAGCCGTTCGTGTGTGGTAGCGACGGGCCCTATCAACCTGGAAGAGGAGATTGTACATAGCTAGGCCACCTCTAAACCTTACTCCCACCCGCGAGGGACCCCGTATCAATGACGAGATTGGTGTCCTGCGCGTACGCCTCGTCGATGAGACGGGTCAGATGGTGGGAGTTGTAGGACGCAACGAAGCGCTCACCATGGCAGCTGATGCCGGTCTCGACCTCGTCGAAATAGCGCCGAATGCCGATCCACCGGTTTGTAAAATCTTGGATTTCGGCAAGTATAAATACGAAGAACAAAAGAAAAAGAACGAAGCGCGCAAAAAACAGAAGATTATCGAAGTCAAGGAAATCAAACTGCGCCCCAGCATCGACGACCACGATTACGAGGTCAAGCGGCGCAGCATGACGAAATTCATCGAGGAAGGCGACAAGGTAAAGGTGACCATGCGATTTCGCGGGCGCGAGCTGGCGCACCAGGAGCTAGGAATGGACGTCCTGATCCGGGTTCGCGACGACCTCGACGAAATCGCCAAGGTCGAGCAAATGCCGCGGATGGAGGGCCGCCAGATGACGATGGTCATGTCACCAAAATAGGACCCGCTACAGCATCATCACTGTTCGCTGACCGGTTTGCGGTCCCCGCTTTGATGACACGGCGTGCCTGGATGATCCGCTACATAACGCCGATCGCACGGCAGAACGTGTCGGAGGCGACGATGGTAACCGCAGGCTATGGCTGGCGCTGATGGCGGCACCGGGCCTGACGAATTTTGATTCTCGTTGTATTCAGTTTCGCGAGCTAGGCGCGGTTCGTCTCCGTGGGTGCGGTGGGCCAAGGTGGCCGCGGGCGCGCTGCAATACCCGGTATTCAAGAGGATTGTGCGTCGCCGACTCGCCCAGCCCGCAGCTTAAAACGTTTGCTGAAGCTTAGCGGTGGCCGAACCCCGCGGCGTGCGCGAAACCGTGACCGATGCCAATGAGCGGGCGCCGACCAAAGCGGACTGCCAATCCGTGACCGATGCTTTGGGGAAAGCGGTTGCGGAACCGACGCTGGCCGGCGCCGGAAGAAAATTCGTCGAACCCATAATAAGGCCAGTACCCGTAATCGTCCGGGGTGTAAGCATAACCCGGAAGCACACAACCATAGGTCGGATCGTAATAGTATCCCGAGGGACAGGCATCGGCGGCGGCAGGCGGTCGCACGGGCGATGAAGGCGACCCTCGGAGCACCACCGGAGCGTCCCCGGTCGTAGGGGAAGGCGGCGCAGGATCGGGAGTCGAGCCGCTCAGCACGACCGTCGCAAGGATGAGGCCATCCGAATCGGGCGCGGCGCTTGCGTCGGTTACGGCTAGTCCGGGCGCAGCCAAGCTTATACTACTCACAAGAAGCACCGCGCGGGCCAGCCTTCTGCTGAAATTCATCACGGCTCTCCAGTGCGACAGTCGCGCTGCCGCAGCTTGCTTTCGGCGAGCGGCATCGCTATATAGCGCGGCTCGAATGGGCGGTGGGCCGCGTTTCGAAGGCGTACCTCGGCGCCGCATGCTTGATACGGATATTGGGATGCCCAAGCTCAAGACAAAGAGCGGTGCGAAGAAGCGCTTTGGCCGCACCGCCACCGGGAAGATCGTTCGGAACTGGGGTCACAAACGCCACCGGTTGATCAGCAAATCTACGCAGGGCAAGCGACTGCGGCGCGGCACCACGACCATGGAGAAGGGGGACGCCAAGCTGGTCCTGACTTACATGCCTTATCTGCGGGGGTGAGCTGTGGCGCGCGTCAAACGCGGGGTTACGACCCACGCCCGTCACAAGAAGGTCCTCGACCTCGCTCGGGGCTACCGCGGTCGCGGCAGCACTGCCTATCGCGTGGCCATCGAAAAGGTCGAGAAGGCGCTGCGCTATGCCTACCGCGACAGGCGTAACCGCAAGCGCGACTTTCGTGCGCTGTGGATCCAGCGGATCAACGCCGGCGCGCGCGAGCACGGCCTCACTTATTCGCAATTCATGCACGGCGTAAAGCTCGCCGGGCTCGATCTCGACCGCAAGGTGTTGTCCGACATCGCGATCCGCGAGCCCGAGGCGTTTCAGGCGATCGCCGCGACGGCGCTGACTGCTTTGGCGGCTGCACCGGCGACGGGTACGGCCGGCTGATGACATTCCCGCGCGCTTCTGAGCGATTTAGCGGCGGGTCCGAACGCTGAGGGCCTCCGTGTAAGCGTATTTTGCCGGCAGACCGGCAATGGTGAACAGGGGCCGTTTAAACCGGCCCCTTTTTCTTGGGATTTTTCGAATGACAGATTTCAACCCTTTGAACGACGCGATCCTTCGCGAGATTGCCACGGCTCCGTCGTCCGAGGCGCTCGAGGAGATCCGCGTCAAGCTACTCGGGCGGCGCGGGTCCTTGACTTTAGCGATGCGGGAGCTGGGCGCGCTGGCGCCGGAAGAGAGGCGTCAAGCAGGAGCCGCTCTGAACGCCGCCAAGGACCGGATCACCGCGGCCCTCACCGAGGCGGCGACGCTGCTCGGGCGCGCAGCGCTCGAACAGCGGCTCGCCAGCGAGCGCGCCGACGTCACCCTCCCGGTCCCTTACGCCGGCGCCGGGCGCATTCATCCGATCAGCCAGACGGTGGACGAGATCGTCGCGATCTTTGGCGAAATGGGTTTCGCAGTCGCCGAGGGTCCGCATATCGAGGAAGATTTCTACAACTTTACGGCGCTCAACATCCCGCCGGAGCATCCTGCGCGGCAGGAGCATGACACCTTCTACCTGCCGGAGCGGCCCGACGGCACCCGCCTTGTGCTGCGTACCCATACTTCGCCTGTGCAGATCCGCACGATGCTGGCGCAGAAACCGCCGATCCGGATCATCGTTCCCGGCCGGACCTTCCGTTGCGACCACGACGCAACGCATTCGCCGATGTTTCATCAAGTTGAGGGCTTGGTGATCGACCGGACCACCCACATGGGGCATCTCAAAGGCTGCCTGATCGAGTTCTGCCGCGCCTTTTTTGACGTCGATGACCTGCCGGTCCGCTTCCGCCCGAGTTACTTCCCGTTCACAGAGCCCTCGGCCGAAGTCGATATTGGCTGCTCGCGTGCTGGAGGCGAGCTGAAGATCGGTGCCGGCGGCGACTGGCTCGAGATCCTCGGTAGCGGCATGGTCCACCCGCAGGTTCTGAAGAACTGCGGCATCGACCCCTCCGAATATCAAGGCTTTGCGTTCGGTATGGGGATCGAGCGGGTGGCAATGCTCAAATACGGCATTCCCGATCTACGGACTTTCTACGAATCCGATCTGCGCTGGCTCCGCCACTATGGGTTCCTGCCGCTCGATGTCCCGTCGCTGGTGCGCGGACCGCTCTCGGGAGGGGCGGCGGCATGAAGACAACGCTCGCTTGGCTCAAAGAGCATCTCGAAACCGACGCGCCGTTGGAGGTGATCGCCGACCGGCTCATCATGCTGGGCCACGATCTCGAAGGCGTCGAGAACCGTGCGGCTGGTCTCGAGCCATTTACAGTGGCCTCCGTCGTCTCAGCGGAGCGTCACCCGAATGCCGACCGGCTGAAGGTTTGTGTCGTCGACACCGGCAAGGCACGGGTCCAGGTCGTCTGTGGCGCAGCCAACGCACGCACCGGAATGAAGGGCGTCTTTGCGCCCGCCGGCACAGTCATCCCGCGTACCGGCACGGTGCTGAATGAAACGGTGATCCGCGGCGTCGCCTCACGCGGAATGTTGTGCTCGGCTTACGAGCTCGGGCTCGGCGACGACCACGAAGGAATCATCGACTTGCCCGAGAACGCGCCGGTTGGAACACCCTATGCGACCTTCATCGGTCTCGGCGATCCCGTCTTCGACATCAAGGTAACGCCGAACCGTGCCGATTGCTTGGGTGTCCGCGGCATTGCCCGCGATCTCGCAGCGGCCGGGCTCGGGTGCCTCAAACCCCTCGATACGGCTCCCGTCCCTGGACGCTTCCGGTCACCGATCGGCATCCATATCGAAGACTACTCGGCCTGCCCGCTGTTTCTCGGGCGCCATATTCGCGGCGTGCGCAACGGGCCGAGCCCGGCTTGGCTGCAAAATAGGCTGGAGTCGATCGGGCTGCGGCCCATCTCGGCACTGGTCGACATCACCAATTTCCTCACCTTCGATCTTAACCGGCCGCTGCATGTCTTTGATACAGCGCGCCTAGCGGGTGACCTCACCATCCGTTTTGCCCGGGCTGGCGAGAAATTGCACGCCCTCAACGGGCAGGAATACGCGCTCGATCCGGAAATTATCGCGATCGCCGATCCTGCGGGCGTGCAGAGCCTCGGCGGCGTGATCGGCGGCGAGGCGACGGGCTGTACCGAGATCACGACCGAGGTCTTTATTGAAGCCGCGCTGTTCGATCCGATCCGCACCGCTACGACCGGACGCAAGCTCAACATCGTCAGCGACGCGCGTTATCGTTTCGAGCGCGGCCTCGATCCGGCTTTTGTCGAGCACGGGCTTGAAATCGCCACCCGACTAATGCTCGAGTTGTGCGGCGGTGAAGCCTCGGAGATTGTGCGGGCAGGTGCGGTGCCGGACCGGCGGCGCCAATATATTCTTCGCGCCACGCGGCCGGCCGCTCTCGGTGGCTTTCATGTACCGCATGATGAAAGTGCGGCAATCCTCTCGGCGGTCGGCTGCACGGTCGAGAGCATCGCACGGGGCGACCTGTCGGTCGAACCGCCCTCATGGCGCGGGGATATCATCGGCGAGGCAGATCTCGTGGAAGAGGTGCTGCGGATCAAGGGATACGACAAGATCCCGGCAGTGCCACTCGAACAGGAAGAACCGCTGTCGCGCCCGGCGTTGTCACTGGCGCAGCGACGAGCGGAGATGGTCCGCCGCACCCTCGCCGGGTGCGGCCTGACTGAAGCAGTAACCTTCTCTTTCATTTCCGCCAAGGAAGCCGAGCTGTTTGGTGGCGCCAAACCGGAACTGCGCCTCGTCAACCCGATCAGCGCCGATCTCGACGCTATGCGCCCGTCTTTATTACCGGGCCTCATCGCCGCCGCGCGCCGCAATGCCGACCGTGGTTTCCCCGACGCGGCGTTGTTCGAGCTGGGGCCGCTCTACCGCGACGACACGCCTTCAGGCCAGGCGCTGGTCGCCGCCGGAATACGTGGCGGGCATACCAGCCCTAGGCACTGGCGCGCACCGACGCGCGAGGTCGACCTCTTCGACGTCAAATCCGATGCGCTCGCCGCCCTCGCCGCAATGGGAGCTCCGGCAGACAACGTCCAGGTCTCCGGCGACCCTCCCTACTGGTACCACCCGGGGCGGGGCGGCACTCTGCGGCTCGGGCCGAACGTGCTGGGGGCGTTTGGCGAGCTCCACCCGGCGCTTCTAGAAGCACTCGATGCGCGGGCGCCGATCGCCGGATTCGAGGTTTTTCTCGACAATGTGCCGGAGCCGCGAGGCGGGCGCGCGAAACCGCCCTTGCGGTTAGCGGTATTCCAGCCGATCGAACGCGATTTCGCGTTTGTCGTCGACAGGGATCTCCCGGCTGATGCCTTATTGCGCGCCGCTCGCGGGGTGGATAGGAAGCTCGTCGCCGAAATCCGGCTGTTCGATGTTTACGAAGGGACGGGTCTGCCGGAAGGGAAGAAATCGCTCGCGATCACCGTCGTGCTGCAGCCTCAGGAGCGGACCCTGACCGACGCCGAGATCGAAACCTTCTCGCAGCGGCTCATTGCCCAAGTCGAAAAAGCGACCGGCGGCAAACTGCGCGGATGACGAAGCTCCGGCTGTCGCTCCTTGCCCAAACCGTCGGATTTCTCCTGCTTGTCGCTGTCGTGCTCTTCGCAGCCGCTGGCCGGATCGATCTTCCGATGTTCTGGGTTTATCTCGCGGTTCTCGGCGGGGTGTGCGCGGCCAGTCTGCTTCTGATCGACGAGGATCTGGGGCAGGAGCGGCTGCGGCCTGGGGGCAAGCCGGTCGGTCTTCGTCTCCGATTGGTCTTCCTGCTTTGTATCGCGCACTGGGCGATTGCCGGTCTCGACCGTGGGCGGTTTCACTTGTCCGGCCACATTCCGTTACTAGTGCGGTCGGTCGCGATCATTGTGTTCGCTGCTGGTCTGTCGCTCTTCATTTGGGCGATGCATGTGAACCGGTTCTTTTCGTCGGTCGCACGCATTCAGCGAGAGCGCGGGCATCGCCTCATCACCAACGGTCCTTATCGGTGGGTGCGCCATCCCGGCTACGCCGGTGCGATCCCAGCGACGGTGGCCAGCGGCATCGCACTCTGTTCGTGGCTCGCCACTGCGATCGGCGTGATCGGCGTCCCTCTCCTCCTCTGGCGCACGATCGCCGAGGACGGGATGCTGCGCGCCGAATTGCCCGGCTACGAAGACTACGTCCTGAGCGTACGCTGGCGGTTGATACCCGGCATATGGTGAAGATCAACCGGCCATAAAGCTGTTGAGCTCTGGCGTCGCCATTGTCGTGTCGACATAGCCAAAAGTGCCTTTGTCTTTGACTTCCCGCGCTGCATCGACGAGACCGCTCATTGCGGCCCGGTAGAGCGACGTGGCAAGGCTGATCCGCTTGACACCCGCACCTGCGAGCTCCGGCACAGAAAACGATCGGCCCCTAACGCCGGCCATGAAGTTGAAGGGCCGCGACAAAGCGGCGCAGACCGTCTGCACCGCGGCGAGGTCGGGCAAACCCGGGGCCATCAGCACGTCGGCGCCCGCCGCCTCGAACGCTTGCAGGCGCTTGAGCGTATCGTCGAGGTCCGGATTGCCACGCAAGAAACCCTCTGCCCGCGCAGTCAAGGTGAACGGAAATTGCAGCTTGCGCGCCGCTTCGGCCGCCGCGGCAATCCTCTCCTTCGCAAAACCGAGATCATAGAGCGGCTTCTGCGGATTACCGCTGAAATCCTCGATCGTGCAGCCGACCAAGCCCACTGCTGCGCCTAGCCGGATCGTCTCGATGACACCTTCGGGCGCGTCGTCAAAACCCTTCTCCAGATCGGCCGAAACCGGCAAATCGGTCGCCTCGACGATCGCGCGGGCATGCGCCAGCGCCTCCTCGCGCGTGACCTTGCCGTCCCGCCGACCGAGCACACCGGCCGAAGCGCCGCTCGACGTCGCGAGCGCCTGAAAACCGAGCCCCGCCAGGATCCGTGCAGAACCCGCATCCCAGGCGTTGGCGATCACAAAACACCCAGGCACTTGATGTAACGCACGTAAACGATTGGCCTTTTCGAGTTGGCTGGATGTCATGCTGCATCTCCTGACTTAGTTGATCCTAAACATTGCAGGTAGCACCGCCGTAGCACCTCAGCCCGCAGGCGGCGCGAGGGCGGAGGTCCGTGAAGCCCTCGCCCCGGGAGAGCGGCGAGGGGCCTGCGTCAGCGGGAGGGCGAGGGGCGGCTCCGATCAAGATCATTGATCGCTTGGGTGACAGCCTCAGGGGCCTCACGCGGGAGGAAGTGGCCGGCGACCGGAATCACGCGGCTCTCGTAAACGCCGGCGAAATGTGGCGCATGGCCCTCCAAACCCTCGGGCGCGGCAACACCGTCGCACTCGCCGTGCAGTGAAATCGTGGGGACCGTAATTGATGGTTGCGGCGCAAGTTGCGCCTCGATGGCTTCGAGGGCCGGGTCACCCAGCGCCGCGCCGTGGCGGTGGCGGTAGGATTGAATCACGACATCGACGAAGTCGGGATTGTCGAAAGAGGCCGCGGTTTGGTTATAGGTCGCGTCATCGAAGCGGTAGTTTGGCGACCACAACTCCCACAACAGCCGACAGAACGGCCCGCGATTGGCCGCGAGTCCCGCGCGGCCGCGCTCTGTGTGAAAATACCACTGATACCAGTAGCGGTATTCGGCCAAAGGCGAGACCGGCTTTGTGGCCATGGCAATGTTCTGGATGTTGTAGCCACCCATCGTCACGAGACCAGCGGCGCGCGCGGGCCAAAGCGCCGCGACGATGCAGGCGGCACGCCCGCCCCAGTCATACCCGGCGAGGACGGCCCGCTTTAAGCCGAGCGCATCGATAAAGTCGGCGAGGTCGCGGCCGAGCGCCGCCTGCTGACCCGAGCGCGGCGTCTCGGCGCTGAGAAACCGCGTCGGACCATAGCCGCGCAAATACGGCACGAACACGCGCCAGCCCGCCACTGCCAGAGGAGGGACCACACTGTCGTAAGCGTGCACATCATCGGGAAAGCCGTGCAACAGAACAACCGCCCGGCCTCCCGGCGCGCCGGTCTCCTCATAGGCGATGTCGAGCGTAGAGGTGCGGATGGATTTCATCGCGCGACCACTCGGAACCCCGACAGCCCCTCTGCGGCGATCTGCGTTGGCAGCTCCGTCTCCCATTGCAGATAGGCGCGCATGGCATCCTCGTTACCGGTGTGCCGGTCATAGTTCCAAAAGATGTAGTCGATCCGCTCGGCATCGGGCGGGTCGTCCGGTGAGGCGACGACGGGAAGGCCGGCCCGAGCCCAAGCCTGCGTGCCGCCGGACACCGATGCGACCTGGGCTGTCGTCAACTCGGAGAGATCTATGGCTGCGATCTGTCCCGTGGACTCGTCTTCCGTGAACAGAACGATCCGGTCTGCCCCCAGCACTCCCGCTGATAGCCGATCGAGGCGCGGACGAATGCTCCAGACGGCCGGTTCGGGATGCGCCTGGCGATAGGCCGCGCTCGGCTCGAGCGAGAGGGCTGCAGCGCCATCTGCAAACCACCGCACCGCCTCTGCCTCCCCGATGACTCGCACTGCGGGGAGCCCAGCCGCCACGTCAGTGCCGCTACCCGTCTCGAGTACTACTCCCTCTAGCCCATGATCGAGGATGTGAACATCCCAGCCCATCTGTTTTAGCCAGTGGGCGGTCATGATCGCGCGCGTGCTCGTGTCATCAACAAGGACGAGGCGCGCGCCGCGAGTGCCAACCGAACGATCGATCGCCTGCACCAGCTGACCACCCGGAGCCAGGACCGATCCCGGCAGATGACCTCCCTCGAATTCTTCGGGTGTGCGCACATCGAGCACGTAGGTTGTTCGCTTGTTCGTTTCGCGGAGCCATGGCTCGAGGGTGCCGCGGTCGATGCGGCCGATGCGGAAGTGAGCTGCGACGACCTCGGCGCGCCGCTGCGCAACAGCGTCGGCCTCGGCGCTGACCGAGTGAGGTTTGGTGCTCGCTCCGCGCTCCAGGTCCAGACCGGCAAGGCGCCAACCTTGCGTTCCGCCCGCGAGGGAGAACACCCGGTTGGGGACACCGGCATTGATCAGTGATTGCGCGCCGATGATGCCGCGGGTGCGCCCCGCGCAGGACACGACCACCAGAGTTTCGGACGAGTCGACAAGATCGCCGAAGCGGTGGACGAGTTCGGCCCCCGGGCAGGTAATCGCGCCCGGCACGTGGAACCGCTCATATTCATCAATGGGTCGGCTATCGAGCACGATCACTCTTTCGCCCGAGCGCCGGAGACGGTCCAGCTGGGCGGCCGAGATCGCGGGAGTCGCGAACTCGTGCTCGATGACTTCGGCGAACGCCTTGCTGGGGACGTTGGTGCTCGGGAACAGTCGATAACCGGCGCCTGCCCAAGCAGTGGCACCACCGGTCAAGATGTGGATGTCTTCGTAGCCGAGCCCGTCGAGGCGGCGGGCTGCTTTGGCCGCGACGGCATCTGCGTCGTCGAGCAGAACCACGCGACAGGAGCGCCTCGGCACGAGGTGAGCGATATCCCGCTCAAGCCGGCTATACGGAAGGTTTACCGCGAGCAGCGGATGACCCGATCCATGCTGCCCTTCTTCGCGTACATCGAGAAAAGCGATCTCGCCGCCATCTGCGAGCCATTCCCTAACGGTCTCGACCTCGACGAATTTGCTCATATAGATCCCCTTTTACCCGACGCCGGCGGCAGGATCGCAATCCGCCGCCGGTGTGGCAAGAGAGGGGGTCATGGAACGCCGCTGGCTTCTCATTCGCCCTCTCAGGCCGCTTGCGGGGGAGGGGGAAGTTCGACAACGGGGATCAGTCGTTAAGACGCCTTGGCCATGGTTCCCGTTAGGACGTCGGCCTTGCGGTTGAGGGCGGCGATCAGCCCGTCGATGCCCTCGTTCTTCAGGATGGCGGCGAATTCGGAGCGATGGGTCGCCACCTCGCTGATCGCGCCGTCGAGATAGATGTCGGAGATCAGCCAAACCTCGCCGCTACGGCGCATCATGTAGTCGATCTTGACCGGCTCGCCATTGGCCTTGACGATCTGGCTCTTCACCATGACCCCGGCGGGAGCGGGCTGCTCGCCGATCACCTGCAATTTCTGCCCGGCATAGCTGTCGAAGCGGTCGGCATAGATCGCCGAGATGTAGCGGGCGAAGCTCTCGGTCACCTGCTGGTGTTGACCCTCGCTCAGAGAGGCCCAGGACGGGCCGACCGACAGCCGCGCCATCGCGGGGATGTCGAAGCTCCGGCGGATGACCGGCTCGAGCTGCGTAAAGCGGCCGCTTTGGCCGAGCGTGCGGCCATTCTTCATCGTGACGAGCAGCGCGTCGTAGAGGCTCTGCACGGTATCGCCGCTGCTCGCCGGCGCAGCATGCACCGGGTAGCAAAGCATCGCGAGGCCAAGGCCCGCAGCGAGCGCGAGGGCCTTCCATACCGCCGTTTTCGGCAGGGTGAGTTTGCTCATGGCCCCGTCCCTCCTGTCGCCATCGTTGGTTGCTCAACGATTTGTGACATCCGGGCGGTTGACGCTCGTTTGACGGCGCGTAAAGAAATCGCTAAATCCGTACGGATCGGCTTGATACGTTCTCCTTACGCAAGCCGGTGTCGCGGTGGGCATGATGGACCGCTGGCGGGTGAATCTTCTGGGCCGGTTCGAGTTGCGTAGCCCGGACGGGCAGGAAGTTGCGCTGGGTGCCCGCAAATCGATCGCGCTGTTGGCACTTCTTGGTTCGGCGCCCGGGCAGCGGATGTCGCGCGACCAGCTGGCTGCATTTTTGTGGCAGGATATGCCGGACGCGCAGGCGCGCGGCAATTTGCGACAGCTTTTGGCCGCCACGAGACGGCCCGCTCCTTTTCTGGAGGCGGATGGGGGCACGATTGGCTTTTCCGAAGGAATGGTCGAAACCGACTTCGCCGCGTTCGAAGCAGCGCTCGATCAGGATACGACCGGCGCATTAGAGCATGCCGCGGCGCTCTATCGGGCGGACCTGCTCGACGGATTTTCGCTGCGTGACCGAAATTTCGACGAGTGGTTGACCGGCGAGCGTGAGCGGCTGCGCGAACACGCCGTGCAGCTTTTTCTGCGCCTGATGGAGCGGGCCGCCGCTGCCGGCGTCGAGCCGGCGATCCGCTGGGCGCTGCGTATCCTGGCGGTCGATCCGGTCCACGAACCTGCCCATCGCGCGCTGATGGAGCTTTATGCCGCCCAGGGTCGGCATGCCGCTGCTCTTCGGCAATATGAGCAACTGCGTGAGACTCTGTCTCGCGAACTCGGCACTCGGCCAGAGCCGGACACGGATGCGCTCGCGCGGCGGATTCGCGACGACCGACGCAACCCCGGCCGGCCGGCAGCCGAGCCGATCCTGGTCGAGAGCGAAGGCGTCTCGCGGATCGAGGCGCGGCTGCTGCCCGATCCCCCGCCGATCCCAGACACGCCGTCAATCGTCGTGCTGCCATTCCAAAATTTGAGCGGCGACCCGGACCAGGAATATTTCTCGGACGGCATCGTCGAGGAGATCACGACGGCCCTGTCGCGGTTCCGCTCGCTGTTTGTGATCTCCCGCAATTCTGCCTTCACATACAAGGGCCGCGCGGTCGATGTCCGGCGGGTCGGGCGCGAACTCGGCGTCCGCTATCTGCTGGAAGGCAGCGTCCGCAAGGCTGCCAATCGCGTGCGCATTACCGGACAGCTGATCGATGCCGCCAGCGCGGCCCATCTCTGGGCAGACCGTTTCGACGGCACGCCCGAGGACATATTCGATCTCCAGGATCACGTGACCGCCAGCGTCGTCGGGGCGATTTCGCCGGCGCTGGAACAGGCGGAGATCGATCGTATCAAGCGCAAACCTACGGAAAGCCTCGGCGCGTACGATTATTTTCTGCGCGGCAGAGCGGCCCTCCATGAAGGCAGCGTGCAAGGCCACAAAGAGGCATTGCAACTCTTCTCCAAAGCGATCGATCTCGACCCCGAATTCGCTTCGGCCTACGGCATGGCGGCGTATTGCTATTGCCATCGCAAGACGAACGGTTGGATAGAGGACCGAGAGGGGGAGATCGCGGAAACGGAGCGTCTAGCCCGTCGCGCGGTCGAGTTGGACAAAGACGACGCGGTCGCGTTGAGCTGTGCTGGTTTTTCGCTCGCCTATGTCGTGGGCGAGCTCGACGCTGGGGTCGCCTTTATCGACCGGGCGCTCTTGCTCAATCCAAACCTGGCGACAGCATGGATCGTCAGCGGGTGGGTCAGGGTCTGGCTCGGCCAGCCGGAAGTGGCGATCGAGCATGTCGCAAGAGCAACGCGCCTGAGCCCTCTCGACCCGTTGATCAACAGGACGCGAACGACGACCGCACATGCCCATTTCTTCGCAGGCCGATATGACGAAGCCTCGTCCTGGGCGGCTATGACGTTACGCGAATGGCCCGACTACCAGACGGCGCTGCGGATCGCTGCCGCGAGCTACGCGCTCGCCGGGCGCCTGGAAGAAGCCGAACGCGCACGCAAGCGACTGCAGAAGCTCGATCCCAATCTGCGCCTTTCCAATCTTGCAGACGAATTGGGGCCCTATGCTCGGTCCGAAGACGTCGCTCACTATGTTGAGGGTTTGCAATCGGCGGGATTACCCGACTGACCAAATTCCCGACAGAAACCAATTTTGTTGCCCCAGCGCACTCGCATCGGGGTGAAATCGCCACATCTAGATTGGGCGCAATTATCGTGAGATTATTCCAAATATGATCCGCGCCCGTTTAGCTTTCGGCCCCTTCGCGGCGACGACAGTCGCGGCTGTTCTCGCGCTAGGCGTATTTAGCGCACCGGCGGCCGAGGGAGACCGGGTTGACGCGCGGTTCGAGATCTACGGGTTCGCCGGCTTTCATGTGTTGACCAACCGCACTTCTGTCCAGGAAGTCGGGGATCGATACGCAATCGCGATGGACCTCGACACGCGGGGTCTCGCGAGCGTGTTCGTCGACCTTACGAGCCATTCGGAAGCCCACGGAGGGCTCGCGAGAGACACAGCGTACCCCGATGCGTACCGCGCCGACGTTCGCCGAAATGGCGACGATCGTCATTACGCGGTCGATTACCGCCGAGACGGCACGGTGATCAATGCCTCAACCCAGTCTTCGACGGCCCGGCCGTTTCTCGTCTCGGTTGAGCAGATCCGCGGCGCCGTCGATCAGCTGACGGCCTATTTCATACTCGAGCGCCAGCTTGCCCGTAGCGGTAAATGTTCGCTGGTGGTGCCTGTCTTCGATGGGAGCGGTTACTACAATCTGCGCTTCAGCGAGATTGGGTGGGAAATGCTGTCCGCGGATGGATATCAGAACTTCGCCGGCCAGTCCGAGATCTGCAAAGTCGCGCGCGAAGATATCGTGGTTAATCCGGACCGTAACGAGGATACGTACAAGCAAGGCCGGATCTGGTACGCGCAAGTAATAGCCGGCGATCGGATGGTGCCGGTGCGGATGGAGTTCGAAACGGCATTCGGTTCAGTGAAGGGCTATCTCGCCGAATTGCGCGGTCGGGGCGTAAACCTCCACCTGCTGAGGGAATAACCGCCTTCAGGGCGTCGCTCCCATCCGGGTTTCCTCAACAAAGCCCTCGGTCGCCCGATCAATCGCCCGGCTCTTGCGGCCGCGCGGCGTGTGCACGTAGAACGGGGCTCTGTCCGGCTGGCATTTCTCCGCGCCCTGTGGCGGCAGCGGGATCTCGTACACCACCGGCAGATCATGGTCAGCAAGCAGCAGCTCCGGTCGGTAGACCTTATCCAAACTGAACAAGCTTCTGAGAAAATTGGTCTGCCCGCGCAGCACCAGCCGTGCGACGATACCCGATACGTCCCGCACCTGGCTCCAACCGAGGTGCTTTCTGTAGATCGCCCGCTGCGTCATTACCAGCTCGCGGTAGAACTCGGCGAGCGGCAGGCGAGTCGGCAACACAGCGTGCTGAATATCGAACAGCCGATAATCGCGGGTGGCGAGCCGGCGCTGGTCGGTAATCCACGTCTCCGTCCCAGGATAGGGCGTATTGACGCTGATATTGATCACGTCAGGAAGTTCGAGACACCAATCCCGGACGACCCTGAAGCGCTCATGGTCCCAGTCCGGGTCGGCAATTATGTTGATCGCGACATTGACGCCGAGCGAGCGGGCGAACTCGACGGCTTCGAGATTGCGGTCGAGCGAAACCCGCTTGCGGAATTTCTGCAGCCCCTCCTCGTCAATGGCTTCGAGACCGAGGAACATCGTCTTGAGGCCGAGCCGCTTCCATAAGCGAAACGCGTCCTTGTTGCGCAGCAATACGTCGCCGCGGGTCTCCAAGTAATAACGCTTGCGAATGCCCGCCTGGGCGATTGCCTCGCCAATCTCCATCCCATGCCGCTCATGGACAAAGGCGACGTCGTCCACAATGAAGACGCCGGGCTCTCGGATCGATTTGAGATTCTCGATGACCCGTTGCGGGCTCACCAGGCGGTAGCTGCGGCCGTAAAAAGTCCAGGCGCTGCAGAATGAGCAATCCCACGGACAGCCTCGGGAGAACTCGATCGAAGCGCAAGGGTCGAGTGTACCCATAAAATACTTCCGGCGATGGCGCAGCAGGTCGCGCGCCGGCATCAGTTCGTCGAGCGAGGGCACAAAGCTGGGCGCTCCTCCCACTCGCCCCGCGGTGACCGCACCGGGAACAGAGCCAAGACCTTTGCCTGCTTCGATCGCAGCCAGCAGCAGCGGCATCCCCGCCTCGCCCTCGCCCTTGAGGACACAGTCGATCGCACCTGCCCCGTGCTCGATGATCGCGCCCGCGGTGAAGGATGCGCTGTGGCCACCGACGCAAACAAAAATTTCCGGCCACCGCGTTTTTGTCGCTTTTGCGAGATCGACGATTTCCGGCACGTTTGCCAGATAATTGCAGGAAAACGCGACGACGTTGGGCCGCCAGCGTTGCAGCAGGCGGAAATAGGCCCGGTGATCCTCGACCTGCAGATCGATGAGCTGGACTTCGTGCCCAACGCGTCGCACCGATTGCGCAACGATCTCGAGCCCCAACGGCTCGAGCCGCAGGAAGACTTTTGTGTAGAGCAGCGGGCCGGGATGGACACCAAGAAAGCGCACTGGACACCCTCTAGGAGGCACAAGCCGATAATCGCTAGTGTCTCGACCGAAGATCCGTCGAGAACCACTATGAAACACGACTGGATGAAATTGGTTGCTGACCTCGAGCGCCTCTTAAAGCTGCGGGCATCCCGTTCGGTATGAAGCTGTTCGAGCATCGCGACGAGATGGAGGCGATCCCGCGGATCGGCCGGCCAAAATCCGTGCACGCTCGATCAGATCGTCGCACAAGCCGCCCGTCTCGTCGGGACCGTCGGCATCACGAGCGAGGACCTCGTCGGGGCGCAATGCCGGGCCGTTGTTGGGCTCGGTCTCGCCAAGGATGACAAATGGCGCTCCGGCGAGCACATGGTCGGCGTCTGGTACAGCGCGCCGGACGACGCACGGGCGCATCAGGCGGCTGGACTGAGTGCCCGATGGCCGCTACGAAGCGCTCGCCGTGGCCCCACTCGTCAGCGGCCGGCTCGATCCGCCTGACATCGCGCTGTTCTATGCGACCCCCCGGCGCCATGATCTACTTCATCAACGGCCTGCAATGGGCCGGCTACAAGCACTTCGACTGGGGCGTGGTCGGCGAGTCGGCCTGCGCCGATTCCTGAGGACGAGCCCTCAAGGCCCGCCAGCCCAGCCTGTCGATACCGTGCTTCGCAGAGCGGCGGTACGGCGGGGCGCTCGACGACAAGATGCTGATGGCCTTGCCTCCCGAGGACATCGCAAAAGCGGTCGCCGGCATGGAGGCGCTCGCCAAAAACGGGCTGCGCTATCCGTTCCCGCAATACGGCATCCAACAGGATGTCCGGGCCGGTACGGCAGTCAGCTACCCCGGCCGGATGGGCTGACCCGATTGAGGGGGAGGCCAGACTAGCTCAGCGCAAAGCAAGTTCCCAATCGAGGTCCTCGATCGCTTCGCGCTGCTCGCCGGGATGCGACGCGCGGGCAAGCTCGGTGAAGTACGGCGACAGCAGCTGCATCGTCGCCCAATAACCGGCGCCGGTCGCCAGCAACGTCACCAGCACCCGAATCCATTCGGCGGGAATCACGAACATGTAGGCGAGAAAACCGAGCACCGTCCAGACCACGGCGACGGGATTGACACCCTTCCAGTACCAGTAGGAACCTTTCGTCTCGAACAGTGCGACAAGGTCGATCCGCATGCGCTTGACGAAGAGGTAATCGGCGATCAGCACACCGGCGATGGGCGAGAACACATTGCCGAGAATTCCGACATAGGTCGTGTAGCCGCTCGCAACGTCTGGTCTGGCCGACAGGACGATGCCGAGCACGCTGATAATCAATGTAGTCCAAAACCGCCCCAATCGTTCGAACATGTTAGACAGTGACAGGCCGCCCGTGTAGAGGTTGAGAACATTGATCGTCCAATTGTCGAGCGCAATCACGATCAGGAACAACAACAAGATGAACCAGCTGGTGGTGAGCTTAGAGGCGACCTCGAATACATTGGCCGTCTTGCCAAGCGTCGCCGCCGCTGTATAGGCTCCGAGGCAGGCAGCAAAGCATCCGCCCCCGACTTTACCCAGCAATGTACCCCACCACATGTCGGTGCGCGAGCGAGTGTAGCGGCAGAAATCGGCCGAGTCGGTGACCATCGTCAGCGACCCTGCGGCGACGACATTCATCCAGGTGACGAAGAGCAGCCAGCCGGCTTCCGGCTTGCCGGCGTAATGAAACACCGCGGAGGGCGCGTAATTGGGATCGATGTGCGTCCCGAGCAGTACCAGAACAAACGAGAGGATCAGGATCTTGAAGGGAAGGGCAATTCGCGAGAGATGCTTTAGCGAATCGTAGCCGATGATCGCGACAATAGCCTGCAGGACAGCGAAAATGACGCTGACGGTGACCAGCGAATGTGGCGTCCCGGTCCACCGGTCGAGGATCGCCACGACAGCGAGGGAACCTGCTACGGTCTGGTAGGCGAACCAATAGGTCGAGGCGATCGTGCGCAGTAAGGACGGCACCCATTTCGCGCCCCGCAGGCCGTAGACCATGCGCATCGAGACTTGGCCGGGCAACCCGTAATCGACCCCGACAGTTGCCGTGATGGTGTAAGCAATGGTCGCGAGCAGCACTCCTGCGGTGATCGCTCCGACCGCGCCCCAAAACGACAAACCCGAAACCACGGCCATGCCGCCGACCAGCATCGATCCCGGATTGAGCGCGAACCCAAAGATGATCGAGAATATGTCGTGCCAGCGGACCGTCTTCAGCTCCGGTGGCACAGGCTCGATGCCAAATTGCTCGACCCCCTTCGGCTGGTGATATCGCCGCCGGATCTTTTCCTCGATCTCGGTAACCGTGTGCATCCTGCGCTCCTTGGCCAGTCGCGGAATTCCGCGCCCACGGGCCAAAGGAGCCGCAAGAATTATGCCATCACAAGAATGCCCAAAACTTGCGCAATGAAGGGCTAATACTTGCTTATGTGACTAATCCGCAGGACCGGCAAAGAGCAGTAAGTTGCCGTCTGGATCTTTGACGATAAATGTTCGAGCGCCCCACGGTTCCTGCCTCAGCGTCTGGAAGAAGGTAACGCCGGCAGCTTGAAACTCGAGGAAGAGCTGCTTGATCTTCTCAGGCGTATCCACTGCCATATCAGCCGACAGCAAGCTCTCCCGGTCCCTGAGCTGTGGATCAATGACGGGGTAGTCGACGCATTTGAGGTTGAGCAAACCCATGTCCCGTCTCACCTGCGCATAAAACGGCGGTTCGCCATACACAAAGACAATCGAGAACCCGAGTTTCTGCGTAAAGAAATCGCACGACGCGTTAATGTCGGAGACGAACAATTGGGCTGCGGTGGCCGTGACGAGCGGCGTGGACTGCGTCTGGTCCGGCTGTTGCGGCATGGCATCGATTCCTGTTTTGAGCGCCTGCCAATTCTCGAACCTGTGCTGTCTTGCAACCAATTCCTGCGCATCGCTCAGCTTGAAACTCGCCGAGAGGACCTCGGGATCACTCAGGTGCCGGTAGCGGGGCAGGGTAGTCCTGATCTGTGCCGCAACCGGATAATACCGGTCGCGATGCCAGCGGAGTATGCGTTTGGCTTGCTTTTTGAGGTTCTCGATCTGGGGCATGGGCGCATTACGGTTCACGATACGTAGGTGGGCATTGCCCCTTCGGCCTTACGCCGATGCGCCCTACATGCAGCCTCGTCAATATGTCGAGAGGCCCGATATCTGTCAACGATGCGAAGAAAGATCGGCGACGTCTGATCAACTAAACGGTTTCGCAAACCGTGAAGATCGCCTTCTTCAGAATAGCGTGAACCCCCCAATTACCGTCCACGACCTGGGTGACGCCAAAATCGACCGCGACCGACATTAGGGAGATCGCTTCGTCCTCGGGCAGACCTTTGGTCGTCATCAGGAAGTGGCGCATCTTGCGGAACGCGTCGCGCATGGCGAGGTCGATCGAGGACTTCGAATAGACTTCGCTCTGCGCTTTGTCGCCGAGCTGCGCCAAATAGTTAGGGTAACTGAACCCATGCGCGACCCACTCGTCTTGAGTTTCTAGCAGCGGGTACTGCAAATCGGCCAGCGCCGTCCCCGCCAGCTCTTGCCGCTTATGAAGGATGAGTTGGAACGTGCCGGTCAGCGAGCATTCGATTGCTGTACCGCAGAGTTCGGAATCCCCTTGTGAGGCGTGTGGGTCGCCGACCGAAAAGAGCGCACCTGGCACCGCCACGGGATAGTACATCGTGGCGCCCTTGCCGATGCGCCAATTATCCATATTGCCGCCAAAATAGCCCGGCGGCGTCGAGTCGACCATCTCCGCCTCTTTTGGCGCCACTGTGATGACGCCGAAATGCGGGCGGATCGGGATCCTGACATTCTTTAGAATCCCATGATTTTCCTGCACCAGGCTATGGTCGACCGGCACGCCCGGGTAATCGATGATCTTGTGAACGACGTCGAAGGGGTCGGTTTGCGCGACCCAGCGAAAATTGTAGACCGCTTGCGCCCAATTCTTTTCGCCGCTTGCATCGAGTTCGTAGATCGTGATGACCTCGCGCGGTTTCGGGTCGGTCAGCAGATCATTGTACTGGAACCCCCACCAGGCCGCCGCATTGCTGCCAAAGGCTTTGCCTTTGTAGTCCGGATTGAAGCAGCCGCGCAGCTTCACGTCGATGATCCGTACTTCGAGAATATCGCCAGGCTCCGCGCCGCGCACCGCGACGGGGCCGGTGCAGATATGGACGCCGAAACCTTCGCCCGCACCGCGCCCGTGGGTCGAGGCGTCGATTGGACCGGCACCACGGCGGTCGACGTTCTTCTTATCCTTGGTCCACAGGAACACGCTTTCGGCACCGGGGTCCCCTTTGATCATCCGGTCGTAATCATCGTAAGCGTGGTGGGTCAGCGCTTCGATCGTCACGTAGTCCCCGGAATCGAGCTCAACCAGTGGCTTCAGCGATTTGCTGAAATAACCCCAATGAACGGTCTTGTCGGTCGCGGGAATAAAATAATGGTTCTTGCGCTCCTGCGCCGTCATCTTTGCCCCCTCACCTTGTCGATGGTCAGACCGGCAAACATCGTGCCAACGGGCAGGCTAATCGATAAGGGCCGAGAGCGGACGGGCGATGCTCTCTAGCGGCTGGCGTTCTGCCTTGATGCCGATCGCGATTTCGGTCAGCGCGGCGGCGACCATCAATCCTGCACCGAGGAGATAGCCGTTGAAAACGGCGCCGCGCTCGCCCGAGGCAACCAGAGCCCCGAACAGCCAGGGCGCTACGACACCACCCAATGCGGTACCGACAGCATAAAAGAAGGCGATGGCGAGCGCCCGGGCTTCGATCGGAAAGCTCT
>Ga0306924_10000155_pt1 | contig 50824 bp, 45 predicted proteins | sample sta12Can44000111_FD_203756 | JGI IMG/M metagenome (GOLD analysis project Ga0306924, IMG submission 203756) | Lab enrichment of tropical soil microbial communities from Luquillo Experimental Forest, Puerto Rico - statanox.12C.anox.44.000.111 (v2)... | ecosystem: Environmental > Terrestrial >... | reverse complement strand
CGGAGCGCTGTGGAAGAGCTTGCAGAAATCGTCAAGTGACTTCGCGCCCTTGGTTTGCTGGCGGATGATGACGTCCGCCCAGAGCCAGGTGAGATTGTCCTCCTCGTAAAAATCAGTACTGCGACGCCATGAGTACCAGGGCTTGCGGGTGAAATAGAGCTGGGGCGCAGCATCGGCCGTGTCTTGGAGATTTCGCCAAGTACGGCCGGGGAGATGATCGAGATCAGCGGCGGTGAGGGCAAGGTAGTCGCGGTATTGCTCGGGAGTCCAGAGTGCGCTGCGCGCCGTAAGGATGTTGCCGAGGTACTCCGTCAGACCTTCATACACCCAGAGCAAGTCGGTCTGCATGGGTTGCTGGTAGTCGGGCGTGGAGAGATCAGCGGGGCGGCGATATTTGCCGTTCCAGGAGTGGACGTACTCGTGGGGCAAGAGCCCGGCGTTGAGCTTGCGGCTGGTCTCGTCGACCAGGCCCCTTTCTCCGACGCGGCTGTCGTCGGACTCGTGGTGCTCGAGCCCGAAGTGCGCGACGTGATCGCTCAGTGTGTAAAGGAAGTGGTAATCGCGGTAGTGCTGGGCTCCGAACAGAGCGGCAGCCTGGGCGACCAGGTTCCGGTAGCGCTCCCAGACTTCTTGGGGAGGTTCGAGCGCGGCGGCACTGTCCGCAGCAGCGTCGAGCTCAGCGGTTGGACTCTGGCCCGGGTTCAACGGCACGACCTTCAGGTACTGCCCGGCGAGCACCGGCGAATCAACCAGCATGGTGAGCGAGACAGGCGTGAAATGCAAAGTGCTCCCGTTGGCGTTGCTGAGCGGAAGCGAAGTGGCGTACTTCCATCCGTCTGGAATGCGGAGGCTGGCCGAGTAGGTAAGGTCGTCGCTCTTCCAACCCCTGGGATAGAGGAGGACCTGGTTCCAACTCATGATGAGAAGCCTATCGGTCGCGGAGGAACCCGAGGAGAAGCCGCCGACCAGAGTGGCTGGCTCAAGGTAGTCGAGGTCGGCGAAAACTTCGTTTTCGCCGGCCGGCACTTCCACGTGAATGGTCCACCCGTCGAGCAGATCGCGGCGCCACTTGAGCGGCTTGCCGCTGGCAGAAAATTTCAATCCGGCGAGGTCGTTGATCGGGCCGTCGGGTGCGTGCTCGCCGGGGATCCATTTCGGATAGTAGAGGGTAAGGGTGCCCGGGGTAGCGGGAATACGCAATTTGGCGTGGAGAAGTTTGCGCGACGCCTCGCTGGCATCGACGGCAATGGAAATGGTCGGCCCCGCGGAGGCCCACGCGCTGGCGGAAACGATTGCAGTAAGAATAACCCCAGACACAACATGACCCCGGAACCAGGACATGCGTAGAGCTCCTTAGTTACGGCTCACGGAAAGGATCCGGCAATGAGCGCCGGCAAAGCGTTGACTATACCAGTCCGGTCGTTGTGGTTTCAAAGTCGTAAAGTTCCTGATGAGGTTCCGCAAGCTTGCGTCGCACCGGCTTCCCGTAGAATCGAGATGTGATCCAGGCGCTTTGTGTTTTCTGCGGTGCGAATTACGGAAAACGGCCAAGCTATCGCGAAGCAGCGCTGCGTGTGGGAGAAGCGCTGGCGCAACGCGGCATCACGCTGGTGTACGGCGGGGGAAATGTCGGGCTGATGGGGGCCCTGGCCGACGCGTGCCTGGGCGCGCGCGGCCGGGTGGTAGGCGTGATTCCGCGGGCGCTGGCGGAGAAAGAAATCGCGCATCGCAACATTTCGGAGATGCACGTGGTCGGATCAATGCACGAGCGCAAGGCGCTAATGGCCGACCTCGCGGATGCGTTCCTGACCCTGCCCGGAGGGTTTGGCACCTGGGACGAGTTCTGCGAGGCGCTGACCTGGTCGCAATTGGGACTGCAGAAAAAAGCATGCGCGTTCCTGAACATCGAGGGGTACTACGACGCCCTGCTCGCCATGGCGGAGCGGGCAGCGGAGGATGGCTTCATTCGGGCTGAGCATCGGGAACTTCTGCTGGTTGATACCGAGCCTGAACGCATCATCGATAGACTGCAGACTTACGAGGTTCCTTATGTCCCCAAGTGGGTCGACCGAAAACAGCGATAACCTCTTTCCTGACAGGCCGCCGGTGAGTGCTTTATCATCGCTCGGTGCCCACCTCGCATCGCGGCAAGTTCATCACATTTGAAGGTCTGGACGGCTCGGGCAAGAGCACGCAGATCGAGAAGCTGGCAAAAGCGCTCCGGGCGCGAGGTCTGGACGTCCTGGTCACCCGCGAACCCGGGGGCACCCCGACGGGTGAGAAGATCCGGCACGTGATCCTCGACTCGGGAACGACTGGGCTCGCCCCTATGGCGGAAATGGCCTTGATGTTCGCTTCGCGCGCACAGCACATTCATGAGCTGATCGCGCCGGCGGTCGCCGAGGGAAAGATCGTGCTATGCGACCGCTTCACCGATTCCACCGAAGCCTACCAGGGCGGCGGCCGGAAGTTGGGTAGCAAGGTTGTGCTTGAACTGCACAGGATTCTGTGCGGCGACCTGCAGCCCGACCTGACCGTGCTCATGGATTCTGATGTTTCCAGCAGCGTGGAGCGCGCCCGGCGGCGTAACCAGAAGTCGTCGCGAAACGGGCACGGGCAGAAAGACGAGAACCGGTTTGAGCAGGAGAGCCGCGCGTTTTTCAGCCGCGTGCGGCACAGCTATATGGCCGTTGCGCGGCGCGAATCGGATCGCGTGATGGTGGTCGATGCGCGCGGCACGCCGGCGCAGACACATGCCAAAATTCTTGAAGCGGTGCTCCACCGCTTCAGGTTTCCCCCCAAGGTGCACTGATCGGAGATGCATCCAGGAAATTCATCATGCGCAATTCCCTTTTACGCTACGTGATCGTCTGCTTCGTATTCCCATGCGCTTGCATTTCGCGTGCACAGTCCGTGGCTTCTCCGCCTCACGCCCAAGTAAGAACGCTCAAGGTCACCATTCTATCCACCATGCTGGGGGATGAGGGCATCGGCGAATGGGGCTTCGCGGCTCTGGTGGAAAGCGATGGCCACCGCATCCTGGTGGATACAGGCGCGCGGACGGAGACCGTACTTTCGAACGCACGGGAGTTGCATGTCGACTTGAGCGATGTGCGCGAAGTGATCCTCACACACAATCATGACGACCACGTGGGCGGCCTGCTGACCTTGCGGCGGGAATTCATGAAAAGCAATCCGAAAGCTCTGTCGGTAGCGCATGTGGGTAAGGGGATTTTCTACAGTCGCCCGGGAAGTGACGGCAAAGAAAACAATCCTATGATTGCCCTGCGGGGGGAGTACGAAAGCGCTGGCGGAACGTTCGTGGAGCACGACGGGCCGGTTGAATTGTTTCCTGGCGCATGGCTCACCGGGCCGGTGCCGCGGACGTATCCCGAGCACAATTGGTCGGTGAAGGGGAAGGTCAGAACTCCTGAGGGGCTGGTGGAGGACACAATTCCCGAAGATCAGTCCCTGATTTTGAACACGCCGAAGGGACTAGTGATGGTCACCGGCTGCGGGCATGCGGGCGTGATCAACATTCTCGCCTTTGCGGAAAAAGAATTTCCAAACACTCCGGTGTATGCAGTGGTCGGAGGCCTGCATCTTTTTCCAGCGACCGACCAGCAGATCGACTGGACGGCGGACAAGCTGAAAGGCTTTGGGTTGTCGTATCTGGTGGGTGCGCACTGCACAGGGATTGAGGGTGTTTATCAGATCCGGCAGCACCTGCGCCTGCCGCGCCAGTCGGCTGTGGTGGGCGCGGTGGGCGCTACGTTCGTGCTGGGCGAAGGCATTCACCCCGGACAGCTCGCGCAGTAGCGGCAGCGCTCAGTGTTGGGCGGGCAGACTCGCCCGCCGGAGCTCTTCGATTTCTCCCAGAATTCTCTGTACGGTCCTCTCGACGATGGCGTGCCCTTCCTCGCGGGAAGCAAGCGTCGGATCTCCCCAGGCGCCCGTGGGAGAGTAGGTTCCCTTCCCTGTAGGATCGCGGGTCAGCCCACCGGGCTGATTTGCGTTGAAATCTCGCTTGGCCTTTTCCATGTGAACGACCTCGGGGGCGATGTAGAGCATCATCGAAGTCTCGACTTCGTCGGCGTGGGTTCCGCCGGACCGGCGTAGCTTTTTTTCGATCGGGACTTCCTTTGTGAAATCCAGATATCGCAAAAGAATTCCTTTCTCGGCCAGATCGGTTGCGGCCTGTGCCAGGGGTTTCAAGGTGGAAATGCCGGTGTTGATGACGTAGAAGCGGCGCGGCCCGTAGTGCGCCAGCGACTGCACGATGTCTTCCATCATGTCTCGGGCGACGTCGGATTTGAGCGAAGTCGACCCGGAAAATTCAAGGAATGCCGGGTAGTAGCTGTAATTGATCGTAGGAGCAACGACGACGGCATCGTTCGCCAGGACGCGATTCTTGAAATACTCCGCCATGAGCCAGTCATTGTTGAGGGGAAGGTGGAGACCGTGTTCCTTGGACTGGGCGCCGAGAGCGATCACAACCACCTGGTCCGGGGTCAGCACCCGCTCGGCTACGTCCCAGCTCAGGTTCTCCAGCAGGATGCCCCGTGGTTTCGAGGTTGCCCCTTTAACCCGGGCCTGGCCGACGCATGGCGCGCCGATCAGGACCATGGTCAGGGAGTACAAGACAGCTTTGTGTGTTCGCAACGTGTTCTCCTGTTCCCTTCCAGCCGCACGTCGCTGGCGTCCGCGATGGGGCAGCATCCTCCACTCTCGGCTCCCGCGTGCTTGCGAGCTCGGCGTGGTAGATTCTGAATCGTGCCTTTTTCCGATTTTCACGGCAATGGGGAACTCGTGCGACGCCTGCGCGAGATGTTGGCGCGCGGCCACTTTCCGCACGCAGTGATTCTCGCCGGGTCCATCGGGTCGGGCAAGTACACGCTGGCTCTGATGCTGACCAAGGCGATGAACTGCCTTGTGTCGCCGGTGACCGACGGCCTGCCGGATTTTTGCGGCAAGTGCACCAACTGCGCGCGCATTGCTCAGGCGCAGGACTTGGACGCGCGGTTCGCCGAAGCTGTAGAAACCCGCGAGAACCTGCGTGAGACCGACAAGAAAGAAACCCGAATTTTCGTGCAGACTCACCCGGATGTTCTGGTGGTGCCCCCTGACCCGCCGCAGATGATGATCAAGGTAGACCAGGTGCGGCGTGTGATCGAGACCGTCCACTATCGTCCGGGGGAGGCGCGGGAGCGGATTTACATTTTCACCGATTCGAGCTTCATGAAAGAGGCAGCGAACTCGCTGCTGAAAGTCCTCGAGGAGCCGCCTGAGTTCGCCACCATTTTCCTGCTGACAGACAACGTCGGGGAATTGTTGCCGACGATCCGATCGCGGGCGATGACATTCACGCTCGGGGCGCTTTCGGCGGAAGAGATTGAACGTGATCTGGCAAAATTGCGGCCCGACTGGACCGCCAGGCAGCGCGCGCTGGCGGCAAGACTCTCGGAGGGTGCGGTGGGGCGTGCCCGAAGCTTTGACCTGGCGCGCTACACGGCGGCCCGAACCCATGCGCTCACCATCCTGAACGCGGCATTGCGCACGGGCGAGCACAGCGAACTGTTCAAAGTCACCGAAACCTACCGTCCGGGAGCAGATGGACGCCAAAAAACCGACGAACTCGTGCGGACGCTGTACTCGCTTCTTCAGGACCTACTGTTTCTGAACTCGAACGCGCCTGAACTAGTCCACAACACCGACATCTTGGGAGAACTGCAAAGGCTGACCGAGGCCTCCGATTTCGCCTGGATTCGGGCGGCGGCGGATCGGCTGGCTGAGGTTGAGCGCGGCATGCGGCGCAATCTACTGCGATCGCTTTCTCTGGATGCATTTGAGGCAGCTCTGGAGAAGGCCTAGGTGCGGTTGGAGTTACGAGCTTCGAGCCGCGAGCCACCAGCGTTCTAGGGGCGTTCGTCAGGGCCAACTCTCCGCCAGGCTCAGTTCGCTCCCAGCTTGCCGCTCGAAGCTCATAGCTCCTTGACCTCCAAAGTCGTTGCCTGTCCGTCACTTAAGCATTGTCATCCCTGTCATTCCTGTGCTACGGTACATCCTAAGATCACCCCCTATCCCCACATGCACAGCAGCGAGGTGTTGTGGCCGGGTGCCTCAGCGCTGAACACAGGTGGTTGCCATGAAGGATGCAATCGATTCCATGCCAACGGAACGTCCGCTCGAGCAGGAAGGATTCGCGAACCGCAAGTTAATTCGGCCTTCCCTGAACCGCAACGATCACAACGTGAACCATGCCGCTTCGGGAATGGAGCGGCGCGAACGGTCAGAACGCTCCGCAGGAGGAGGGGGCAAGAAGGTGGCTCCGCCGGAGACCACCAACGCCGAGAATTTCTATTACCAGAAGCAGATGCAGAGCAAGACGCCGATGGTCGTAGTGCTGCGCGATGGCGAAGAGATTCATGGCGTCATTGAGTGGTATGACAAGCATTGTCTGAAGGTAAACCGGACCTCCCAGCCCAATTTGGTTATCTACAAGCCCGCGATCAAATATATGTACAAAGAGGGCGAGAACTCCCGTTAGAGGTAACTGACCGGGAGTGGCCGATGGCATCTGCTACTGGTGTCCGAAAGTCTTGCTCCTTTCGATACCCTTCTGTGTTTTCAACAGGCGTTCACTGGTAGGCTGAGTGTTTTTCGGGTGATATACTCCGCCCATTAACCCTCTCAGTCGAGCCACACTCGTCGCATCTGGCCGAGATGCTGTGCCAATGTCCGTCCGCGCGGGAGGGGACAGGATATGACCAACGTCGGAGTCAGAGGTTCGCAGAATTGGGTGCAGGGCCGGCCTCCACTAGGCCGCCGGGTAGCTCCGCGCCGAGCGTTGGCCATTCCGCTGAATGTGACGGTATTGCGGTCGGGAGTTCCGGAAGCTGTGCCGGGCCGCTCCGTCGATCTGGCAGAAGGCGGATTGGGCGTAGTGCTGGCCGCCGAACTCCAGCCGGGCGAGCTGGTGGGCGTGGAATTCCGGCTTCCGGGCGCCGCCCCGGTGCTCGCCAAGGCGCGCGTTTGTTATCAGGAACGGTTGCGTTGCGGGCTGCAGTTCCTGGCCATTTCCGCAGAACAAAAAGCGGGAATTGAAGCATGGGCTTCGGGCCGCTCTCCGCGACCCTCAGAAACGGCGCAGGCTTCAGAAGTGCGCAAGACCTCGGCGCCGGTGGAGCCTCCGCTCCCCAAATTCCTGGCACAACCCAGCGCACAACCCGTTCGCCAAGATTCCAAGAATGGGTGGTTCTTGCGGCGGAAGATCATCACCGTAATCGCGGCTTCGGTCATTGTGGCGGCGGCCGTGGGTTGGTGGCAGTGGCAGCAAGCCTGGCAACAACTGGAATCGCGCCTTCCCGGACACTCCGTCGAGACTGTCCAGTCGCCCGTGCAGGTCGATTGGGAAGTGATGCAACGCCTACTTGTTCATGACGCGGCCATGCCGCCATTGCAGGGTGTGCGACTGAAGGGCGTGGCGGTGCTTTCCGCAGTCATCGGGCGCGATGGTTCCGTGATCCGCGTGCGCCCAGTCAGCGGACCGGGCCTGCTGACCAGGACTGCGATGGATTCCGTACAGTGGTGGAAGTTCGAACCCTACCGAATGAACGGCGCGCCGGTGGAAGCGGAAACGACGCTGGCGATTGAATTCCGGTAGGCCCTCCAAGCAAGATTCCCGAAGGTCATTTGGCGGATGCGCGACTGCGGCGGATTCCGTCCAGGATGATGACGCCACTTACTCCGAAGCAACCCACAGCTCCGAGCGCGCTCACCTGGTACAGATTTGAGCTCAGCTTCAGATAGTCGGCGAACAAGGCCAGTGCTGCGCAACCGATTCCGACCAGATTGAGCCACTGCGGTGCGTGAACCTTCTTCGCGCCTTCCGGACGCAGGCGCAGCTGCAAGAGGACGGCCACCAATCCAACGGCAGCCAAAACCACTGCGGAAGTCGGACTGCGGAATGCGACATTACCGGTGAACATCACCACCAGACCGATCGCAAGGATCAACAAGCCGGCAGCGATCACACTCCAACGCCGGGACGGTTTTGAGGGCGTATCGTCCAAGTTGTCGTGAAGGTTAGCGGCTCCATTGTAGACGGACTTGCCGCGGGTTTGCGAGAAGATTGCGTCGCGACTGGCGCTGCGGGGCGCGCTCTTTGAGTCGGGCTCTTTTCCGAGAGAAAGCGGGCCAGCCCTGATAGAGCTGGCCCGAATCATCCTTGCGTCTGACGACCTTTAGCCAGAGCGTTCAGCCGACTAGTCGCCTTCGCCGCCGAACAAGTCCGACATGACTTTCGTGTTCTCGTCGCAGGCATGGTTCAGGCAAGGCAGACCCAGCCCTGCTTCGAGCGACTTCAACAGCGAGAAGTGGGTATAGAAACGCCCACTGTGCTGGCCGTGTGGACCATAGTTCGTATCCACGATCGCTAGAACCCGATTCAGGTTGGGCACAAAACTGTAGTCGTTTTCGTCCCACACCACCACGATTGCATTCCGGCCGTGTTCCCACGCTGGAGACCGGTGAATGGCCGCCACGAGGGTCCTCAGAGTGAGGTCGCCGACATAGATCAGCGCAGGGTTCAGGCCGCTCTGTGAGCCATCGGTGACGGGATCAAAGGCGCACTGCGAGCCACCATTGCCACGACCGTGCTGGTCGTTGCACTGATTCGGGGCGATGAACGCAAGGTCCGGAACGTGACCGGACGCGAGATCGTCATAGAGCCCGCCGCTGCCTTCGAAGCCGACAACGTCTTTAAGACTGTTGTGGGGGTCATTGCCGTCCTGCACGCTCTTGAAATACACAAAAGGATTGTGTTTCGCCGCATACAGTTTGAGCAGGCCACCTATGGCGGCGGGAGGGGACGCGACGTCGGTGAAGAAGCCGTCGCTGTAGGCGATGCCGTCAGCGCCGGTGGGCGGCAGGCTCTCCTGATAGCTCTTCCAGCGGCGGTCGTGTTCCGCTAGCTGATCTCCGATGCTCTTGCCGACGATCTTTGAGGCGGCAGGAATCGAACTGCCGTCGATGCTGATCAGACCGGGCGGGCAAGGAGCCGTGTTGGGACACTCGTTGGTGGTGTCAAGGGCTGGGGTCTCCGCATCCGTGCCGGTGCCCGCGATGGGACAAACGTTGCCGCTGTTGGGAGTGTCGAGGTTGGTAGAGGCCGGTGGCCCGAGATTTGGAGTGCAGTTCTTGTTGTGCCAGTCAGGGGCGTTATCGCTGCGCACACCGAAGTTCGATCCACCGACGATTTCCAGATAGTTGGTAGAACTGGGGTGCCCAATGGCGAAGTAGTTGGTGGTGAAGTTGGCGATCTTGGCGTACTGGTTCGCGAACGGCGCGGCGGGATTCCCCACGATCTGACTGTAGCCGTGGTTCTCCATCAGGATCAGGAACACGTGATCCAGACGTGGAACACCCGTCGGCACTCCTTCGGCGGCGAACATCGTGCTCGCCAAGGCCAGAACCAGGATCCCCAAGGTGGCGACCTTTCGATTCATGTGCAGCTCCTCCATGCGAACAGTCGTCGGGCCACGCGCGGGCGCACGGGCGCGACCATGGGCACGCTAGCGGCCAGCTGTTACGGTTCTGTTAAGGAATGATGAACATTCGGTAAATATCAAAACGGTGCCGCGGCGATGGCCTTGCTGGACGGGCGTTTTGCCGGACCTCGCGCCTTACGAACGATGCCGCTGTTGATGGTTTCTGAACCGCATTTTCCGCAATCGGCGGCCCTGGCCAGACTGATCGCCCAGGTCCTTGGGCCGGGATGGTTTCCTTCGATTATCATTCCCTCAAACGCACGTTAGTCAGACCAAATTTCAATTTCAGGAGCGAACGTGAAATCCCTACGCGCACGACTCGCAGTGCTTCTCGTGTTTCTCGCAAGCGTCCTGGGAACGACCATCGCCCAAGATCGTTATGATCATGATCGCGACGATCGGGATCAAGATCGGCGCGCAGGCGCGTGCTTCTACAAGGACGCGGATTTTCGCGGCGATAAGTTTTGCCTAGGCCCGGGCGAACGGGTCCCGCAGATGCCGCCCGGATTCAACGACACGATCTCCTCCATCCGCATCTTCGGACGCACGGAAATCACTGTGTACCAAGACCGCAACTACAGCGAGCCCAGCCTGCGCTTGCGAGACGACGTCCCCAACCTGCAGGCCTACCAGGTCAAACCCGGCCACAGCTGGAATGACCGTATCTCCTCGATCGAAGTTGCGAATCTGAGAGATTACGGAGACTATGATCGCGACGGCGCCTGTTTTTTCAAAGATGCCGACTTCAAGGGCGACAAGTTCTGCGTGCAAAAGGGTGATCGCATGGAGAAAATGCCGTCCGGATTCAACGATTCGATCTCTTCTGTGCGTCTGTATGGTCGCGTGTGGGTGACCGTCTACCAGGATTCCAACTTTGGAGGACCGAATCTGCGTTTGCAGGAGGATTGCTCCAACCTGCAGCGTTTCCAGGTAAAACCCGGCCACAGTTGGAACGATCGCATCTCGTCGATCGAGGTCCACTGACGCGGTACTTGAAGGAATCGACCGTCGACGGAGATGACATGGGCCGGGCTTACGCTCAGCCCGTTTCTTTTCTGGGGTATGGGGTTCACTTTCCTGTTGGCGCGGGACCCTGGTTTCCTGCAATATCGACACGATCACCTTCACAGGCGGGAGGCTTCTTGGCCAGGTTTGCCGTGCAACTGATGCTGTGCGCCTGTAGCGCTGTGCTCGCGCTTGGACAGAACAGCCAGACGATTGACCGGCTCTCCGTCACCTCGCTCGCCGTTGCCGTTTTTCACGGGGAAGCTTCCATTGGCAGTGCAACCGGGTTCGTCCTGCAAAAAAATCAGAATTACTACCTGGTTACGACGCGGCACGTGGTCCTCACTTGCGCGGAGGATACCAGTCCGACAAACGTCGGCGGCTGGATGTGTGCCGACAAACTGAAGGTCCTGCACAACACGGCTGGCCGCCTGGGGGATTGGTTCTGGGTGGAAGAAACGCTTTACGACGAGCACAAGCACAAGCGCTGGCTCGAGCATCCCACCTTGGGAGCTTCGGCTGACCTGATCGCGCTACCTCTGAAGAATACCGACGGCGTTGCGTTTTACCCCCTCGACCTCGGGTTGCGCAATTCCGATATGCAGCTTGCTCCGGGAGACCCGGTCAACATCGTTGGGTTCCCGTTCGGCGAAACCCAGGGCGGTGGATTGCCCATCTGGAAAACGGGAACCATCGCCAGCGATCTCGACATCAACTACGGCGGCAAAGCCAAGTTTCTGGTCGACACCACGGCCCGGTCGGGAATGTCGGGTTCTCCCGTGTACGCACGCCGGTTCAGCCACGCCGATAAGAGCGGCGGCTCGACCGAGAGCGTGACGAAATTCCTGGGAGTGTACTCGGAAGAAAATCAGGCTCTGGAGCTGGGCGCAGTGTGGAAAGCTGAGGCGGTGGCAGCGCTCTATGAGGCCTTGCCCTAGGCAAAGGTCACAGCTCAGCGTTTCACTCGCACCGATTGCAGTTCCGCATTCACGAACGTGAATGTCACCATCGAGCCCTCCCGCACATTCAAGACCAGAGGCGGACGGAAGCAAGCAAGGCACACTCCCCCTGGCCGGCGGACGCTGGGATAGACAACCCCCGCCGAACCGCTGTTCAACAACTGCTGACCAAGCGCCTGCGACGAAGCATAGCTGTCGGGATCGAGACAGTTCTTGAAGGTTGCATCGCCACGAATGTCGTGAAATTCGTGGTGAAAGTCGGCAAGGTAGTCGATGTAGGGCGACACTTCTTCGTCCTTCCAACCGACTTCCTTTAGCTCGACAGCGCGATGAAAACTGACTTCCCGCTGCGAGGTCGGCAACTCAAAGGCTGCATACCACGCTCCGCGCTCCAGGCTATTGAATCGCCCACCGCCCGGACGGGAATGAGTAAAGGTGGCGTTCACGATGTGTGCCAGACGAAATCCGGAAACCAGTTCGATGGCGCTGATGCCGGGCAGCCTGCCACTTTCGCCGAGCAGGCGATCGTTGGTTGCTCCCTCCAGTTCGGTGAGATCGCGGAGCAGGTCGTCGTCGCCCTCAGCGATGCGATCGAGCACGGGACGTCCGCGATCGCTGTAGCGGTACGGAATGAGACGGTGGGTCCGGTCGCGTTCGACGAGGACTTGCTTGGGAACTTTCATCGACTGCTTGTGTTTAGCGACCGCCACGACGCGCGTCGAGCAGCTGCCGTATCCGGAGCAGGGCCGGGATCCCACCGCTCTTGGCATAGCGCAAAGGCTCGTCTCCGCCGAACATGGGATTCGAGTTGGGCAGGGTCATCCAGGCATCGGCCAGCTTGGCGCTGTAGAGGATGTTGAGGGCCTTGTAGATGCCAACCAGCAGCGAGATGCGGGTGAGTAGGTCCTCGTCGAGGGTTCGGGAGGAACGCCGTTTCAGGCCGTAAAAGCTGCCATTGGACATGCCGCCCAGCAAGACGCGGGTGTCTTCATCGCGCAGCCTCCAGTGCCGAGCGAGACGAAGCATCCCCCTGATTGCCGAAGGACTGAGGCGGACGCGGTTCTCCTTCCGCGAAAGATCAACCGCCAGGTCCCATTGGAACCCGACCACCGCCGGCTGGATCGTGGAGGTTTGGGTGTTCATTTATGGAGTCATATTACTACATTTATGAAGTCAAAGCAAATGATGGAAAAGTCTGCCCCTAAACAGCGCTGCAGAATGAAGGCTGCAGGCAGCAAATCTGGCCGGACGGATGCCCAGCGCTGGAACTTTTTTTTCATGGCCCCGGTGATCTACTCTCTACTCAACGATCTTTCTGGCCACGCCCAGCAGCCGAGCACTGATCAAGGCGCCTTCCCGATTCGCGGCCTTCTCGTTCACCGCAAACTGAACGCGCTCGTCTTGTAGAACAAAGCGAATCATCCCCCCGCGCGGCGCAAGTGATGTTTGTTGCCGCTACGGAGGAGAAACATTTTTGTTCCCTAACTCCACAAGCCAGGAGGCGCTCAAGCGGGCAAACGAACTCAGGGAGATGGTAGCTGGACACGTTTTCTCATTGGGCGGATCTGTCGTTAAGCTCACCGCGTCGTTTGGAGTGGCCAGCTATCTACATCACGGCAACACCCGGGAGGGGTGGGTAAGCGCAGCCGACGCAGCACTCTGCAAAGCGAAAAATTGACGGACGCAACCGCGTGGAAGCGTTCACGGAAAGCTTGCAGATCCAGGAAACCGTCCCCGCTTCTCTTCCCTAAAGGTGACATCGGCCGTTGTCCCATGGTCGGAGAAATTGGCCGTCGGCTCTGGCCCCTCGCCGAGCGTGGACTATTGCGTGTGCTCGCCAAGCCGGACCGTAAGGCCGACGCTAACCCCAAGCGGGAAGCCGGGGGTCGCGTGCACTCGGGCGATTCCGGCCGCCGGGTCCGCAGGCAAGCGCGAAACGAAATAATTCTGGGTTTCCCAAAATCGCTTGTTGTTCAGATTGTCGATGGCGACGTTGAAGTCCACGCCATGGCGGATTCGCTTGGAGACGCTGAGATCAACAACATCGAGTCCGAATGCCAGTGGCGGCGGTGGCGCGAACCGTCCTCCCGTCAGGACGTGCTGATCGAGGATGTAGTGGCCGATGTGGCGATAGCGCAGGGAAGCGTCGATGCCTCGCCAGTCGGTCACTGTTAGGCCCGTGTTCGACACTGAGTGCGGCGCGCTGTCCACGTAGTCGCGAGGTGTGATTCCGCGATAGAACGCGTTCGAGACTCGCGTAAAGCCCCCGTTGAACACCAGGCGCGTGGACAGCTGGGCCGATGTCTTTGCCTCCCAGCCATAGGAGCGGCTGGGTCCTTTGAATTCGAATGTGCCGTCGTCCGGGATGTAGACCTGCTCGGCGGACCGGTCGATCAGGAACACGTCGGTGCTGACTGCGACACGCCTCAGCGCATGAGATGTGCCCAACTGATAGAAATCCGTAGTTGCCACCTTCGGAGCGCCCGGTCGCTGAATCACGCCGCGCGCATCTTCGCTGGAAATTCCGCGCCCATAACTCGCATGAAAGGTCAGAGGCGCTCGCGTCCAGGGCGTGTAGGCAGCGTTGACCTTGGGTTCGAAGCGGGACGCGCCCTGGATCCCGGAATGCGTCGAGTCGATATGATCATCGACGTCGAAACGGAAATTGTCGAAGCGCAGCCCGGCATCGAAGTGGAGTCGCTGCCCCAGAAAGTCGATTCCCTGTTGCACATAGCCGGCGCCGTTCGTCACGTGAGCGTGAGCGCTGGTGGTGACCGCAAGTACCTCGCGCGTCTTGCTGTGAAGCAATCCCAGGTTGATCTGATTGTCGTGGAAGTTTGAGCCGACGGTCAGAAGGGCCGTGTGGCCGAAAAGCTTGTAAGGATGCAGGTACTGTAAGTTGGCGCCCTCCTGCAGCCTTGAGTCGTGTTGCTGAATCTCGTCGCCGTTGACAGGGTCGTTCAGGTAGAACGTGAAGTTCGAATACAGATCGAACAGAGACCTCCCCAGGAACCCGTCGATCTTAAGGACGTCGCCGTTGGCTCTCTCTCGCCGATAGTAGGCGCCAAAGGTGCCGAGCCGCACCCGTCCGCCATCGTATGGGTCGATGAAGCCGAAGCGGCTGAGTTGGCCGTCATCGACCAGGTCGAGAGGAATCTGCCCCGATGAGTAGAAGTTGTTGGTCCCGGCATTCAGGCGGAAGCCCAGCCACTCCCGCTTGTTCAAATGGACGGTGTAGTTGCCGGTGATATTGTTTCGCCCATACCGGCCCGGATTGAGGAAAGGGCCATCGGTATGAGAAGCCTCGTAGGCGAGGAAAGCGTCGGCGTTCTTCAACTCCGGGCTGTAACCGATAAAATCGCGCCATGCGCCGAACGATCCACCTTGCAACCGCACCGTCAGAATGTTCTGCAGGCTTTCCCTCAGACGAATGTGGACCACGCCCAGCCCCGAGAAATCTCCGTACTCGGCGCTGAAGGGGCCGTTCAGAATGTCGACATCATCGACCAGTTCGGGAATCAGGCTCTTGAGCGAGCCCAGGTAGCCTTGGCCATGCCCCTGGCTCGCCTGGTTCTGCTGCACGTCATCGATCAGGACCTTCAGGCCGCCGTTGACTCCGCCGTGATCGAGGTTGAATCCGAAGCGGCGGATCTCCAGGGACTTTCCTCCGCCCTCGTGCTGGCCTGCGTTGATACCCGCCGCCAGCGTGTCGAAAATCTGGTCGTCGCGCGAAAACAGCGTGCTTTTGTAGACGTTGCCGTTGCGGCGGTCGATCGCCGGATCCAGCGCCGTCGCCGAAATCACCAGGCTCTCGTGAACGGAAGCGATCGCGTAGGTGACATGCAGCTCCAGGCCTTCACGGTTGTCGCCCTTTGCAAGATGGAGTGGCGCGAAAGTTAGATACTTTCCGCGAACGCGTAGCGTCAAACGCGCATCGGGAGCAGACAGGTGGAAAGCACCCTGGGAGTCGGTGGTTGTTTCACAGTTGCCGGATCCCCAGTTGGCTTCCACTGCTACTCCCGGGACCAATTCGTTTCGATCCGTGATCACTTCTCCGGAGATGGTTCTCAGCCTTGCCGTTTGCGCGGGCGCTGAGCCCAACGGCAGGCTGCAGAACCAGAGCAAACAGACACGGAACCACCACGATCGCAGAACGAGTTTGTCGGCGCCGTTCATCGCTGAATCGGCTCCGCGGAGTTTCCAGAAATCTGCGCCAGAGTGGCCTGCGCCTGTTCTGACTCCAGGGTGTTCAATCCCGCCGCTTGCCGGAAAAAGTTCTCCGCCGCCGCGCGATCCCCCTGCGAGAGTGCGATCTCTCCCGCGTGCCGGAAGAGGCGCGCATTGCGGATGCCCACAGCGAGGGCCTGGTCGATTTGCCTGCGGGCTTCCTGGTCCAGTCGGTTGGCGTGGAGTGCCCATGCGTAGCAGTCCAAGGTAAAGACGTCGCGCCGCCGCGAGAATTCTCGTTGAGCGACTTCAAGGGCCTTGCCCGGCTGCCGGGCGTGATCCGCAAAGTAAAGGATCAATTCGTGATTGGAGTTGTCCGCGATTCCTGTTTCTAAGAGCGACTTCTTTTCAAACTCCGCAAAAGCAGCCGCGGCTTCGGCTTTCTGGCCCGCGAGCTCCAGTACTTCGGCCAGATCGTACAGATTTTCCGCATGCGGAGCTGCGATGTACCTCACCCGAAGAAGCTCCACTGCCTCGCTATAGCGCTTCTGCTGGATGCGGACCTTGGCAAGATTCCCCAGGGCATAGTGGTAGCCGGGGAACAACTGCAGTGCCTGTTGCAATTGCTTCTCCGCCTCGGCGATCCTGCCCACGGAAAGGTTCAGATGCGCCATCTGGGTCGTGATCCAGGCGGCGTCTTCGACCTCGGTGGGAGGCGTTGAGGTAAGCGCCATATTCATCAGCTCCAGGGCTCCATCTACGTCTCCGAACAACTCGCGCAGGTAAGCGCCGCGCGTCATGCCCGGAGTGTTTCCCGGGCGGAGGTCGAGCATCATCTGGGCCGCAGATTCGGCGTCCTTGTAATTGCCGAGTTCAACGTTCGCATCCGTGAGGAAGCCGTACACCATGACGTCGTCCGGTGTCCTTTTGTTGAGCTTCAGGGCTTCCTCGCGCGCGGCGGAAAATTCGTGCTTGCCGAGCAGCAACCAGACATGAATCCGCGCCCCGTCGAAGTTGTGGGGCGAGATTTCAAACGACGTTTTCAAGGTCTCTTCCGCCTGGTTGTAGAAGCGGACATCGGACGTCTCGCGGGCGCGCCGGGAAAGCGCAAGCGCGAGTGCGTTGTAAGCCTCGAAGTTGCGCGGGCTCTTCTCAATCAGGCGGTTGGCGGCGGCCATCGCCTGCTCCGCCGGAGTTACCCTTTGCGCTCTATCGGATACAGCGGTCTGCGAAAACGCGGAGGTGGCCACCATCAGCATCAGGAGTACAGCAGCGGTTCTGCGCATAAGAATTCCTTGAGCCTTCAAGATTGTGGCCGCCCTCGCGAGCGGCCACGGATTGAGGGTTACTTCACTGGACAGACGCCGTTGGGCTGACCGTTGCATCCGGACTGCCCGGCGCCGACATGATGCCCGTTGCGCCCGCTGTTGGCGGGGCGCACATAGGGGAACGTTGGTTCGTACCCGTTCTCGTTGATGTTGACGCCGTCGCCGATCGCAGCTCCATACTTGTTCGGATCCGCGAGAATGCCCGCCACCGCACGGGAAGCGATGTCGACCACATCATCGATGGGACGGCGGCCGTTCGGGAATCCGGCAACGTCGCCGGCGAGGAATCCGAGGCGCTTCTGGTTCGTCACTGGAGTCGGGGGAATTCCAGTGTTCAGTCGAAGGAGGTCTGCGATCGGACCTGCATCATTCGGTCCGCACCCGGGGCAGATCGGAGCCGTGTACACGACCAGGGGAAGCAGGTCGGTTCGCGGCGCCGGAGGTACGGGAATGTTCAGGATCGAAGAGTACAGGTGTGCGAGCAGCGGATCGAGGAAGAAGTTTGCGAACTGCTTGTCATCCTTCGATCCAGTTCCGATGATCAATTCGTTGATCAGGGAGTTGCCCTCGCGGTTCACCTGCCGCCACTTGCCCGCGCCGTCAATCCGACCGCTGCTGCGGCGGATGGAGATGCGCTGTCGCGAAGTGGCCCCGTAAGTGCCAATTACGGCCCGCTTGTCGGTAGCCGGATGTAACTGGCCATCTTCGGTCAGCATTGTGATGGGCACTTCGAGGACGATCGAGTTAACGTTGAAGCCGGCAACCGCATCCGGCGCGTAGTTGTGCTGGTCGTCGCTATCCACCTTGGGCGAAAGGATTCCGCCGACACCCATGCGGAAATTAAGAGAGTCGAAGGCGGCGCCCAGATCGATATAGAACGGATCATCGACAGTGCCCGCGAAGACGCGAACGCCGTTGCCGAGATCGTAGGTCCCCTGGCCGAACAGACCGCGATAGTTCGGCATGGTTAGAGGTCCGACGTTGGAGGGAACAGCAAACAGAGTCTGCCCGCCGGTGAGATCGGTTGCCACGCCGTTCCTAACCATCGTGACGGTGTAGGTCTGGCGCAAGCTGAGTCCTTCCGATCCCGGTCCGTCAAGAGCCGTGATCTGGGGAATTCCAGCAATGCCGCCGACAAAGCCGGTGAACACGCCGGGTTGGCGAATCTGCGTGTTGAAACGGAACTGAAACGTGATGTCCTCCTCTCCGTCGCGATTGTTGTCGACCTTCATCTCGTAGAGAACATTCGGATCGAAGGGGAAGTAGTTGGGACCGTTGGCCGGCTCGAGCAGCCCATCCACGTTGAGGATCATAGTGACGCGGTCAGGGTGGTCATAGCTGATGAACGCGTACCAGTCAGTCACGTCTGCGCTGTGATCGAGCGCTGAGATCGGCGCCTCGCGATGACTGGACGCAAACATTCCGGTTGGAACCAGAAGGAACGCAGTCATCAGCAGGGCGACCAGGGATTTCAGTCGATGCATAGAATTGTCCTTGGAGTTGAGGTAGTGAACGTCGCCCTCGTCTGGTGCGCGGGGCCGCGCCCCAGAGGTTACGATTTGGCTCCGTTTACAACCAGAAGTACGGGGGACCGGGCTTTTTGGATTTTCGAGGAGCTCAATGGGCAGGTACTGGCCAAGGGGGGCGAGTCGTTGGGGGCAAGTAGTCGAAGGGGACGCTAGGCCAGGCCGCCACCGTCGACCACCAGGCAGGCGCCTGTGATCCACCGGGCCATGTCGCTGGCGAGAAAGAGCACCGCGTTGGCGACATCCTCAGGGAGCCCAATCCGCGGGAGGGGCCGTTCCGCTGCTTCCTTTCTGAACTTTGCTGGATCCTCTCCCAACTGCTGGCACTCTGCCGCCAGCATCGGCGTTTCGATGTCGCCCGGACACACGCAGTTCACCCGAATATTGTCTTTGCCGTGATCGATGGCCATCGCACGAGTCAAATTGAGCACGCCCGCCTTGGCGGCGCAATAGGCGACGGCCTTCGGTCCGCCTTTCAGAGACCAACCAGACCCCGTGTTCACGATGCAGCCGCTCCCGTTGTGGATCATGTAAGGCAATACTTCGTGCGAGAGCAGGTAGACTCCCTTGAGAGTCACATCAATCACCGAGTCCCACTCTTCTTCAGACAAGGCGACCGCATCCTTGCGTACGATGATGCCGGCGTTGTTGCACAAAATGTCGACCTTCAGGAAAGCGGCGATCGTCTGCTCGGTGGCTTGCCGGCAACTCTGGCGTGACCGGACGTCGCAGGAAGCGGCCAGCGCCGTGCCTCCGTTCTTCTGAATCCATGCCGCGGTCGCGGTTGCGCCGTTGGCGTCGATGTCGAGCACGGCGATGTGGGCGCCCATCTCCGCCAGACGCAAAGCGATTCCGCGGCCAACGCCCGATGCTGCGCCCGTCACCATGGCCACTCGGCCTTCAAGGGACAGCAAGCTTCCGGCTGAGGTGAGAATTCTCGTGTGGTCCATGCGGGCTACCGCAGGGCGTCGAGCGCGCGGCCGAGCGCGGTGAGTGTGTATTCAATGTCGTCGCCGCTATGCGCAAAGGTGGCGATGGAGTGCAACCCTCCCGCGGGGCTGGTGTAGACGCCGAACTCAAACAACTTGTGCGACAAGCGCTGGTAGGCGGGCCGGTCAACGTAGGTACAGAAGTCGCGGCAGTCCCGAATCTTCTCTTGACCCGTAAACATGATCTGAAACATCGGGCCGACGCCCTGCACAATGGCTTTCACGCCTCGCGCCTGAAAGATTTGTCGTATTCCCGAGCAGAGTTGCTCTCCGATCTCCCACATGTGGCGGAAGCCCGTGCCGTTTTCGCGATCGAGCTTGCGAAGACTGGCACGCGCAGCATGCAGGCCAATGCGGGAGGCGTTATGCGTGCCATAGTGCAGAACTCCACCCCACGCGAGCGCCTGCATGATCTGACGGCGGCCCACCAGCGCTGCTACTGGCAGCCCGCACCCGAGCGCTTTTCCGAACGTGGTGAGGTCGGGGGTAAGTTTGTAGTATTCCTGACAGCCCCCGCGGGAAATGCGAAAGCCTGTAACGGTCTCGTCGAGAATGAACAAGGCCCCATGTTTTTTCACCAGTTCCTGGAGTCCGTGAAGGTAACCGTCTGCGGGCGGAATCACGCCCATGTTCGCCATCACGCCTTCGGTGATCACGGCCGCGATCTGCCCGCGATGGTTCTCCAAGGCAGCCTCCAGCAGCGCAAGATCGTTCCACGGCACGACCACCGTGTCCTCAAGCGCGTGGAGGTTCAGTCCTGAGCTGTCGGGGATTCGCACCGGATCACTGCGCAACCCCATGGCCGTGGTCGGCAGAGTGTTTGAACTCACGCACACGTCGTCATACCAGCCGTGATAGTGGCCTTCGAACTTTAGGATTTTCGGACGCCCGGTATAACCCCTTGCCAGCCGGATCGCGGCCATCATGGCTTCGGTTCCGGTGTTCGCGAAGCGCACCATCTCAGCGTTCCCAATCATCTGCTGCAGCAGTTTCGCGACTTCGATCTCGATCTCTGTGGCCGTGGCAAAATGCGCCCCGCTGGATGCCGCCTCCACGATTGCCTGCGCGACTTCCGGATCACCATGCCCCAGGGGCAGTGCCCCGAACCCCATCATCCAATCGACATATTCGTTGCCATCGACGTCAAACAAGCGCGAACCCTGTCCCCGCTGCATGAAGATCGGGTGGTCGCCGTAGTTCACGGGTCCGCGCGAGGAAGAGCTGCTGCCTTCGATGAGGACTGACTTGCTTCTTTCGTAAAGGCGTTTGGACGTAGTCGTTGAAAAGACGCCTGCAGATGCTCTCAAGAGACCTCCAGAGATGGCGCCACGAGCAAAACCACTGGGGATTGTATACAAGATCGCATTCCAGGCGTGGAATGCTTGCGAACCCACGCGACAGATCCTCTCTTGCGGGGCGCCCGATCTACACAAACTCAATCAGCACGATTTCCGGATGCGTGCCGACACGCATGGGCGGTCCCCAGGTCCCGGCGCCGGCAGTCGTGTAGACCAGCATGTCCCGAAACCGCTGCAAGCCGTAAGTGTAGGCCCGAAAAATGCATCGCGTGAACCAGGTGAACGGAAAGATCTGGCCGGCGTGCGTGTGCCCGGAGAGCTGCATCGAGATGCCCGCCTGCTCGGCCGCCGGCAAAGCATGCGGGGCATGAGACAACAGCACGCTGGCGCGTCCCGGTTCTATGGCCGCGCGCTCCAGCGCTTCTTGAAATCGTGCGGGATTGACGGTCTCGTGGTAGGGCACGCCGACAATCTGCAAGCCATCGACCGTAACCTTCTCCCCGTTGAGCACCCGTATTCCGGAGTTGTGTACGGCCTTCAGATAGCCAGAGGGATCCGAAAATTCCTCGTGATTACCCGTTACAAAGAACGTGCCAAGCGGTGCTGCCAAATCGCGAAGGGGGGCGGCAACTTCTGCAGGATCGACCTTGGTGCCGTCGTAGAGGTCTCCAGTCAGAAACACGACGTCAGAGGCCAGGCGCGTGAGGCGCGTCACGATTCTCTGCAAGAATCGAACACCATTCACATGCCCGAGATGCAGGTCCGAGGCGAGTGCGGCCACCCGTCCGCGCCACGACTCGGGAAGGTTCGGCAACTTTACCTTGATTCGCCTCACCCGAAGCCAGCGAGCATTCACAACCCCATATAGGCTCGCCAGGACCGCTACTCCGTAGCTGATTGTGACTACTTGGTGTCGCGGGATGGAAAGGCCCAAGATACTCGCGACGATCCAGAGGAGCCAACAGACGCAGGCCGCGAGGAACAGAAAATTCACGATGCCGAGCCATCCCGCTGCCGCCCGATAGAACAACTTCACCGCGCGGCTTCGGTATTGATGCGCCAACCAGGAAGCCGACACAAAGCTGACCCCCAACGCGGCCATCGCAACCTGCAGCAGCGTAATTCCGTGAGCGTCGGGGATCGCGCGGAAGGCAACCCACGTCTCGTAGATCAACCAGTGCGCGGAAAGAAGAATCGACTGAATGATGAGAAGGAAAACGGCGAATCGAGCTCGCAATTTTAGGTCCTTGAAGGAACGCGACTAAGAGCCATCGCCGGTGCCAACGTTACAGGGCGGACTCCAACTGAATTAGATGCCAGGCGTAGGCAATGGATGCTGACTCGGATCCAGATCCGGGACTCTATTTTGAACGCTCTCGCAGCACTGCGAGGAACGGCGTTCCCGACTGAGCGAGTCTGTCCTCCAATCGCTTCGTGCAATCGCATTCGCTGCAGGCCCACGGCTCTTCGCCGTTCTGGTCGCGGCACCGGCGGCGGTCATGAGCATCCTGAATTTTCGTAAGTTCGAAATGCTCCTCCCAGTAGGGCCGCTCTTCCTGTAAGGGTGTAGGGCAGTAGCAGACCTCGACCCAGCGTGCCGTGCCGTCGGGAAGCAATCGTGCGTCTTTCATGTTGCGCAAGTACTCGCCTTCGGCCACCGAACCTTGCCCCAGAGACTCTTCTTCGATTGCCTGCAAAAGCCTGCGCTCGCCATCAGGCTTTACTCTTGCTCGTACCAGATAACGCATCTTGCATACTCCATCCAGACAGTTCGACACCCATCGCGGCACGACTCACTTCTTGACCACCGCCACCGCGTCCACTTCGATGAGCCACTCCGGCCGCACCAGGCGCTTGACGACGACAAACGTGCTCACCGGCGGACTTGCGGTATTGACGTACTTGTCGCGAGTCTCTCGCACCACCGGCACCTGCGCCGGATCCACACTCTCGGCACAGTAGTAGTTCAGCTTGACGACGTCGTGAAAGTCTCCGCCGGCGGCCTCCACCGCGCTCTTGAGGTTCTCGAACACCTGCTGCACCTGGGCGCGGAAATCATCCTTGCCCACCAGATTCCCCGAACGGTCGATTGCTACCTGGCCTGCAATGTAGACCAGTTTCCCGCCGGTGACTTCCGCAACCTGCGAGTATCCTGCGGTTGGCTTGGCCATCGTTTCAGGGTTGAAGATACGGAACACTTGCGCCTCCGCTGGCGTCGAGGTTTGTTTCGAGTTGGATACCCGGGTCTGGTTTCCGGCTTGCGATCCAGCCCACACCAGCGCCGTTGTGAATAAAAGAAGTATCAGCCCCCGCATGAATCCTCCCCTGCGTTTTCCAGCGATCATGGTTTCAAGTTCATGCCACCCCGACACGGCCTTGACCACATCGCCTCGCATCGATGCGGCGATCGCAGGAATGCCATTTAAGATGCCCGCACATCGACGCGCGCTGCAAAAAGGGGAAGGTAAGGATGATCCAGGGACAGGTCAGTGGTGCCAGAAAGCGCCCACCAGGAGAACGATGATTTCCCCAACAAAGATCGCAATCAGGAAACGCTCTCTGCGGCGGGACCGGCGCAGATCTTTGAGCATGTCGCGCTCCAGGTCATAGACGAACGCGACCGTCGCCGCATCGGGAAGCGCGGGAAGGGGTTGAGTCCGCGCCAAACCGGGACTCGCTGGAGCGCTGGCGGTCTTAGCCGGGTCGGGCAGAAAGATCTTCGGTCCGTGGATTACGTTTGACCACGACGTCAGGAGCAAAGCCTGCGATGGCATGATCGCATTGGCGGGTTCCCATGTGATTTCGAGCGGGGGAAGTTTCTCCGGTGCGACGGCATCCGCCAGGCTCCGCAACAACGACCGCCACCAGGGTCGGGCCATCGAGTCGGCAATCAACTCGCCCACTTCCACCGGACGCGACTCTAGTTGCAACGGTGGCAGGGTCTCCGGTGAGATCACGTCCCCGAGGTTGGTAAACACCGTTCGGTACCACGGCAGACTGAGATAGTCTCCCAGGAGCATTCCCAGATTGATGGGGCGCGAAGTGAGATAAAGCGGCGGTCCTTGGTCCGGCAGGAAGCGGTCCCGAAAATTGTAGACCAGCGACTTCCAGAGGGGACGCTGTAGTTCCACAGGGGGAGCCAGATCGAGTTCCTGCGCCGAAGCCATTTCCTAAACGAACTCCACATGAGGCGCAATCTATTGCAGACAAGCGCAATAAATTGCAAACCCGATTTATCCAAGATTAGCATCGATCGTCACAATTGCCCACGGCCCGACATTCGCCAAAGGACAACCTGACTCACGTACTTTGGTTCATAAAGGGCACCTCGTTGTGAACCTCTTGTGAAAATCGGCGTCCGAGGAAGGTCGGCGAGCAAAACTTCGTGATCCACCCACCATCGTTCTGCGCTACAATCTCGGGCAAAGTTTGTGCGCCATCTCAAATCCAGCGTCTGGACTCCAAAGCCAGGATGTGCGCGCATTGCCTTCTCCCAGGAGGTAGTTTGATGTATCGCCAGTACCCCGGCTCGGTGGGCGGGTCCGGCTCGTTGTCGGATGTGGAATCAACGATTCGTGGACTAACCCAGGACTTCCGCATGAATTTCAATACAGGAAACTACGATCAGGTTGCAGGTTTGTTTGCCTCTGACGGAACGTTCATGGCGCCGCAACATGAACCCGTTGTCGGCAACCGCCTGGTCGAGCGCCGGCTACGAGAATTCGGCGAGGCAGGTTTCCAGGATCTCCGCCTGGACACACTCCGCGTCGAAAGCTCGGGCGACATGGCGATGGAAGTGGGTCGCTACTCGGTCTCGATCGTTGAGGAGGTCCGAGGAACTCAAGTCGACCGTGGCAAGTACTTGACGGTATGGCGCCGCCTCGGTGCCTGGCGGATCGCGGCTGCCTGCTGGAGCAGCAGTCTCGCAGTCGCTCACCGAGTGGAGGAGAAATCGGCCCCGGCCAAGGACAATGTCACGGTGATCAGCGAGGTTTCCAAGTCCGCGTAGCGGGAAAAGGCCCCAGGCCGAACGTCCCGCGACGTACAACCATCCACGTATTGCAGGCGGTGCTATGCCGGGCTAGCTTGCTCAGATGCGGTGCGCGGTACAGGTTTTTGCCGTTTCCCCTCTTTCAGGTTCGGGCGAAGCGGAACGGCGGCAGGCCGGCCACGCGCCCTGCGGGCATCCCGACGCATCGTCAGTTCGCGGGCAGCGCTACTGTACTTCCTTTAGCAGGACAACATCCGCCGCACCTTTTCGGCGTGTGATGGCTAGAGTCTTTCCGTCCGGCGACCAAGCCCAGTCGGAGATCTGCTCGGAAGTGAAACTAGTGAGTTGGTGTCCCGGTGAGCCATCCAGGGGCTGCATCCAGAGATTATCTTGTCCGTTTTCGGTGATCCGATAGGTCACCGCGGGCGCCGTCTGAGGCACAAGTTTCATCGTATGACCCAAATCATCGGCAGAGCCTAATCGTGGGTCGAGGTCCACTAAGCGGGGACTTGCCTTCGCACCCGCCTCGAGATTAACGATTGCGAGTTGGGTGTAGGCATCGTTGGTTCGAGGGTCGATGAGATGGGCTACGTACCCGAACGACTTGCCGTCCGGTGCGAAGAAACTGATTCCGGCCATTGCAAAGCGGTTCGGAACGTCGGTTCCCTGCACTGGCTCGCCCTGGCCACCGTCGATGGGAATCCGCATGAGACGGGAAACGCCGGGCCGGTCAATGTAGTAAACCCACTTTGCGTCCGGCGTGCACATCGGATTCGACTCAAACGCACCGAAGGTGAGCTGCTTGGGCGCGGAACCATCCGCATTGACACGCCAAACGTTGATGCTCTTGCCGGCGTGATACGCCCAAGTGAAGACGATGTATTGCTCACCGCAGGACGAAATGTTGAAGAGCCCGGCATCGGTGTCTCCAAGCAGCACCGTCGGGTTGCTGCCGTCAGGTTCCATGCGCGTGATCTTTGCGCCGTCGGAAATCAGCAGTTTTCCGCCTGCGGTCCATTCCACTTGACGCGGGTCAGCCACCTCCTGCAGCGCCTTCGGGGGGGCTGGATGCGACGACGCGGGAATTGCCGTCAGTTCGAGGGAGCGGGTGTTTTTCACCTGCACGGTCGCGGCGGTGCGGCTATCGGCAGAGAGAGACAGCGTGGAATAGCTGTTGGTGTCGCGAGTAATGGGCCGCAATTTTCCATCTGCAGAAAGCAATCCGATTTGTGCCTGCTCGAGTCTGGGCCCTTTTGTCACATAGACCACAAGCAACGAACGACCGTCCGGCAACCATTTCAAGTCGAAAACACTGTTGTTTGTGAGCGAAGCCAGGGTTGCGACCTGCTTCGTGCCCAAGTTGAAGGCTTCGACATACCCCATGGCCTCCCCTGACGAGATGTAGGAGTAAGCGATTTGCTTCCCGTCAGGCGACCAGGTGACATGGGCCGGGTCCGTGCCCCGGGTGGGAACGGAGATGCGGAGCACTGTCTCATCGCTGCCGTCGAGGTTCGCAGCCAGCAAGCGGTCTTTGCCCGGCTCGGGGTCATTGGCCCGGAAGTAGGCCATACGCTGCCCGTCTGGAGAGAAGGCAATGTCGCTGTCGATGTCGCGGACAACCTGTTTGGTAACTCCGCCCAGTACTGGCGCCCGGAAAAGGTTGTACTCCGTCGCCTGCGAGTTCGCGGACTTGCGGTAGTAAACATAGTTCCCGTCGGGCGAGAACGTGAGGGTGCGGTAGACCCCCGGAGAGGCTGGGATCACCTGTGTGTCGCTGCCCGTGGGAATGTTGCGCAGCCAAAGGCTACGCAGGCCGTTGTCCTCCTGAACGTGCAGGATGTATCTCCCGTCGGGCGAGATTGCGGCCAGATCGGCTTTCCCGGTGTTCGTGATCTGACTGATCGTGAAGTTCTCGTAGGGCACGTGACCCGTGCGAGTCAGGAAAGCGTACACCCCAAACCCGGCAGCCGCGAGAAGAACCAATGCGAGCAGCGAAGCGATCACCGTTCCTACGCGATGTTGCCGCGCGACGGCGGTAACGCTTGCACTGCTGATCGGTGTGACGCCGGGTGCCGTAGAAATGGGGCGGCCCGTCGCGGAAGCACCGTCTACGCTGGAACGCGGAGCGGCGACCGGGGTCTGTCCGCTCTCCGATGGGCCAGCCGTGGAGCTGACAGCACTTCGCCCAGAACTGTCGCGCTGCAGGCGCTTGAGATCGCTGCGAATTTCCGAAGCGTGCTGGTAGCGCAGCTCGCGGTCTTTCTCGAGAGCTTTGTTGATGATCTCTTCGAGCCGAGCAGAAACGTCCGGATTCATCTGCACGGCAGGGCGCGGCGCCCGATTCAGAATCGCCTCAAAGATGACCGCGGTCGTGTCGCCCCGGAAAGGAACCGATCCAGTAGCCATCTCGTAGAGCACGGCGCCGAAAGAGAACAGGTCGGTTCGCGGATCCAGTTCCTTCCCCTTGGCTTGCTCCGGCGACATGTAGGCCACCGTGCCCACCGCGGTCCCGGGACTGGTGAGCATTGCGTCGTCGAGTGCGGTCGTGCCGGCCGTCTTTTCGGGGTCCTTCTCAGAGGGCAGCAGCTTCGCCAGGCCGAAATCGAGAATCTTGGCGTGCCCGCGCCGGGTCACGAACACATTTGCGGGCTTGATGTCGCGATGAATGATGCCCCCCGCGTGCGCTGCGTCGAGAGCATCGGCCACTTCGATCGCCAACTGCAGCAAGACCTCCGTTTCCAGAGGCTGTCCGGCGATGCGGTGCTTCAGCGTGACGCCTTCCAGGTACTCCATGACGATGAAGGCCTGGCCGTTCTGCTCGTCGATCTCATGGATGGTGCAGATGTTGGGGTGGTTTAACGCAGAGGCGGCCCGAGCTTCGCGCTGGAAGCGCTCCAGCGCCTGGGGATCGGAGGCCACGTCTTCGGGCAGGAACTTCAGGGCCACAAAACGACCGAGTTTGATGTCCTCGGCCTTGTAGACCACACCCATGCCGCCCCCGCCGAGTTTCTCGACGATGCGGTAATGGGAGATGGTTTGACCAATCATGAGGAGGGAGGTGGATCCGGAGAAATCTTAGGGCCCGTGGAGACGGAAGTCAAAGACCGGGCAAGTACTCACTTCTGCGGCTTGTCGCGCTCTGCCAGGAAACGATCCTGGCATTGCTGGGCCTGGGCGAGGATCGGCGGATATGCCGGCGATTTGCGAAAGTCGGCCAAAAGGGGATCGAGTTGCACATTTTCGTAAGCGCAAAAGCCTCCCTCGATGGCGGACTTGACCATCCGGGCGGTATAGGCGTTCCCCAGGCAATAGTTGTAGTTCACGCCCGTTCCATAGTGTGGTTCCGGATCGTGGAAAGCAAGAGTCTCCTTCTCGACGCCTTCGAGGAGTTTGTCTGTCCCCGGAGAATGAGGCTGGGAATAGCACGCCTCAAGTGCCCTTGTGCGGAAGAACGGACTCGAGGGCAGCTTGTGCAGCCATTCTACTGCGGCCTGCCTCTTGCCTTCCCGCAGAAGAACGTCAGCTTCCATATTCGTAGACCATTCGGACCCCGCATCCAGACTAAGAAAAAATCGCGCGCGGTCAAATCGTCCCAGTACTGAAAACACGCTCCCGCAGGAACGGAAGTAGTAATTTCCGGGATCCAGCCGGTTGGCCTCTTCGCACTCGCGGGCCGCATCGTGCAGCAAACCTGCATACCGATACACATAGGAAAGCGTAAAGTGCGCGAATCCACTCCCCGGACGCTTGTCGACCATGGCTTTCGCTTCCTGGTAAGCCAGCGGGAGCCGCCCTGCGTCCGCATCCAGGCTTACGATCTGCTGGGCCGCGTCCTCCAGATTCGGATCTAACGCGAGGGCGCGCCGCAAGGTGGGCTCGGTGCGCGACATCGTTCCAGTGGCGCCCGGCCCGTATTCCTCCTCGTAGTAGTAGCGCTTGCCAAGAGCGGACCATGCGGGAGCGTAACTTGAGTCGAGGCCGACGGACCGCTCCAACATCCGAATGCCCTCCTGATTCTGAGGCCCGTCATGGCCCAGTGCTACACTCCGCAGATACAGGTCGTAGGCTTCTTCGTTGTTGGGCCGCGTTCCGCTCTCGGTAGCGCCCGTGCTCGCTCCCAAGACAGGGATCAAACCCTGGCGCACCTGCGCCGTGACCTGCTCCCGCATGGCAACCAGATCCTCGGCCGGAACATTCCGGCTGTCCTGCCAGAGCACGCGGTCATCGGCAACGTCTACGGCTTCCATGGTGAGCTGCAACTGGTCGCGCACTCTTTGGAAGTGACCGGTAACAATGCGGCCGACGTGCATCTCCTTGCCTGCCTGCTGCAGGTCAGTGCCTGGCGTTGAGTACTTGCTGGTTGTGGAGAATGGGCGAATGGAGAGATTGCGCACTGCGCTCAGCGTGGTGGCAATTTCGTCTGGTAACGCCATGCGGAGGAAGTCCGCGTCTTTGTCTTCGCCCAGATTCTGGAAAGGAAGGACGGCGATGGTAACCGGGGCTGCTGCCGCCCTTGAGGGCTGAGGAGCAGAGGATGGCTTGAGGCGCCATAAGAGGCCAGCCAGAACGAGAACCGGTAACCCCGCCAAAGCCCAGATCCAGCGCGGCCGGGGTTTCGCTTGAATGGCGACTGCAGGAACGAGCCCCGATGCGGATCCCGAAACGGAGTCTCTCTTCGCGCGCACCAGGTCAGCACGCATTTCGGAAGCATGCTGGTATCGGACTTCGCGATCCTTCTCAAGCGCCTTCTGCAGAATCCGCTCCAGGTCTGTTGAGACTTGCGGATTCAACCGGCCTGCCGGCACGGGTGCGCCGTGCAGAATTGAGTCGAAGATTGCCCCTGAGGTCTCGCCCTTAAACGGCAAAGTGCCGGTTGCCATTTCGTAGAGCACAATTCCGAAGGAAAACAAATCGGTTCGAGCGTCGAGCGGCTTGCCCAGCACCTGCTCGGGGGACATGTAGGCCACCGTTCCCAGTGTGGAACCTGGGCTGGTGAGATGTTCAGCGTTCGATTCGGTATTGGTGGTGGCAATGCGGCTGGCCGACGAACCCGTCTCGCCCACCTTCGCCAGGCCGAAGTCCAGAATCTTGGCGTGCCCGCGCTTGGTTAAGAAAAGATTAGCTGGCTTGATGTCGCGGTGGATGATGCCCGCCGTGTGGGCTGCGTCCAGTGCGTCGGCAATTTCGATCGCCAACTGCAGCAGCGTTTCAGTCTCCAGGGGGCGGCCCGCGATGGCATGTTTCAGCGTCATGCCATCGAGGTACTCCATCGCGATGAAGCGCGTCCCATCGCCCTCGCCGATTTCGTAAATCGTGCAGATGTTGGGATGGTTCAGCGCCGAAGCCGCGCGGGCTTCACGGCGGAACCGTTCCAGTGCGGACGGATCCTTGGAAACTTCGTCGGGCAGGAGTTTGAGGGCAACAAACCGCCCGAGCGTGAGGTCTTCTGCCTTGTAGACAACGCCCATCCCCCCGCCACCGAGCTTTTCGACGATGCGGTAGTGGGAGATAGTGTGGCCAATCATAGAGATGGCTGGTGAGGCGAGGAAAATCTTAGGAGGGGAACAGGGAGAAGTCAAAGACATCCTCGTGGCAGAGGAATCGCAGATCGGTCGGTCACTTTTGTAATCGTGCCAGCGCTCAGTGACGGAAGTGTTTCTGCAACGGGGCCGATTCTTCTTCTGATGGCCAAGCGTGAAAAGACGGAGAACCGCGTGCTCGTGCTCGACGATTCCCCCATTATCGACACCTGATTGCCGCCCACCTGCGCGAGTGGGGCTTTGAAATTGTCTCCGCCACCGATGGCGCAAAAGCCTGGGAAATTCTGCGGCGGCCCGGATCCCCTGTGCTGGCGTTGTTGGATTGGGTGACGGCCAACCATAGCCGTGCGGATCTACGAAGAGCGATGGAAGCCGGGGTGGACGATTTTTCTCGGCAAACCCTTCGATGAATTGGAGCTCAAGGCTCGTCGTTTGGTCGGCAAACGGATTGTGGCGCTGCAAAAGGAGCTGATTAACGCCCGCGAGGGGATGCGCACCGCCGCCACCTACGATGCTCGGACCTGGCTGCTAAATCGGCGAGAGATTGTCGCGTGCTTGAGCCGCGCACGCCCTCACGTCTGGGGTTCGAGCTTACGACCGGGTCGGCTGGTATGGAGGCGAAGGGTTTCTGCTTGTACGGCCGAACTGTGATCTGATTTCCGCGTTTACCCGGGCCGACAAAATTCGCGCTTTGGTCTCGGACAAAGCATTCCAGGCAGGTAGGGTGACCACGAACATAACTCTTAGCGTCGGGTTCGCCGTCCCTGACGGTCTTTCTGTTGCGAAACCCACAACGCTGCTGCATCGGGCGGACTTGGGCCTCTACAAAGCGAAACACAACGGACGCAATCGTGTCGAGCCACTCGACGAGGCCGAACCGCTTTGTCCCCGATAGCTCTTGCTCGTAGCACTGCCTTCCGCCTGACAACCGCGCAGCTGTATTTCTCAAATTCCAACAAAATAAAACACTTAGAGAAAGTCAGATTTCGCAAGAGTCCCTGCATCCGCTCTGCACGTTGGCTCATCTAAACGTTGACAGCATTGCACTCAAGTCTTATGATGAACCTGTCGCGCCATCGTTAATTGCATTATTTTTGAGGCACTTATAAGGAATTTGGAGGAGCAGAGTATGGGCAAAATCATTGGAATCGACCTGGGAACCACGAACTCGGTGGTCGCCGTCATGGAAGGCGGAGAGCCCAAGGTCATTGCGAATGAAGAAGGCGGGCGCACGACCCCGTCCGTGGTTGGTTTCACCAAGACCGGCGAACGGCTAGTCGGGCAGGTCGCGAAACGGCAGGCCATCACCAACCCCGAGAACACGATCTACTCGATCAAGCGGTTCATGGGGCGCCGGTTCGACGAAGTCAGCGAAGAAATGAAAATGGTGCCTTACAAGGTCGAGCGGGATGGCGACCATGTAGCGGTCATCGCGCAGGGGAAGAAGTACACCCCGCCGGAGATCTCCGCGATGATTCTTCAGAAGCTGAAGAAGGCGGCGGAAGACTACCTCGGCGAGAAGGTGACCGAAGCCGTTATCACGGTTCCGGCGTACTTCAATGACGCCCAGCGCCAGGCCACGAAAGACGCCGGCAAGATTGCTGGTCTTGAGGTGAAGCGCATCATCAACGAGCCCACGGCGGCCGCATTGGCCTACGGGCTCGACAAGGGCAAGGACGAGACCATCGCTGTGTATGACTTCGGCGGTGGCACGTTCGATATCTCGATCCTGGAAGTCGGCGAAGGCGTCATCGAAGTCAAGGCCACCAACGGTGATACTCACCTAGGCGGCGACAACCTCGATCAGCGCATCGTCGATTGGCTGATTGACGAGTTCAAGAAGGATGAAGGCCTCGATCTGCGCGGGAAGGGCAACGAGATGGCTCTGCAGCGTCTGCGCGACGCGGCCGAGCGGGCGAAGATCGAACTCTCCACCACCATGGAGACCGAGATCAATCTGCCATTCATCACGGCTGACGCGAGCGGGCCGAAGCACCTGGTCAAGAAGCTGACCCGGGCGAAGCTCGAATCGATGGTAGAAGACCTGATCCAGAAGTCGGTCGGCCCGTGCAAGCAGTGCATGAAGGACGCGGGCGTCGACGCCAGCAAGATCAACGAAGTCGTGCTGGTCGGCGGTCAGACCCGCATGCCCCGCATCCAGGCGGTAGTGAAGGAGCTGTTCGGCAAGGAGCCCCACAAGGGCGTCAACCCGGACGAAGTCGTGGCGGTTGGCGCGGGGATCCAGGGTGGTGTTCTGAAGGGCGAAGTGAAAGACCTGCTCCTGCTCGACGTGACCCCGCTGTCGCTAGCGATCGAGACGCTAGGCGGCGTGGCGACGCCGATGATTCCGCGGAACACGACGATTCCGACCAAGAAGACGGAAACATTCTCTACGGCGGCAGACAACCAGACTTCGGTTGAAGTTCACGTGCTGCAGGGCGAGCGTCCGATGGCAGCCCAGAACCGGACCCTGGGCAAGTTCCACCTGACCGGCCTACCGCCGGCTCCGCGTGGCGTGCCGCAGATCGAGGTGACATTCGACATCGATGCCAACGGCATCCTGAACGTGACCGCGAAAGACATGGCCACGGGCAAGGACCAGAAGATCACGATCACCTCGTCTTCCGGCTTGTCGAAGGAAGAGGTCGAGCGCATGGCCAAGGAGGCCGACGCTCACTCCGCTGAGGACAAGACGAAGCGCGAAGAGATCGAAGCCAAGAACCAGCTCGACAGCATGGTCTACCAGATGGAGAAGATGCTGCGCGAGTCGGGCGACAAGATCTCGGGTTCCGACCGCGGTGAGGTCGAAAACGCCATCGCCGACGCCAAGAAGGCGCTTGAGTCGGGCGACAAGGCGAGCATGGACCGGGCTCGCGAAGCCCTCACCAAGGCCTCGCACAAGCTGGCCGAGCAGATGTACAAGGCGGCCGGTTCGCAGACGCAAGGTGGTGGCCCGGGCGCTGGCTCGGGTCCTTCCGGATCGGCGGGCGGCGACGGCCAGGCCAAGAAGGACGAAGGCGTGATCGACGCTGAGTACGTGGACGTGGAAGATCGCAAGTAACGGGTTGCTGGCGGGAGCCAGCAACCGTCATCCTGCGCGTAGTTAGGGATCTTCGATCAGAAAGCAGCGGGGCGCCGTACTGGCGCCCCTGCTTGCATCAAAGAATTCATGCAAATGGAGAATGAGCAATTGCAATTCGAAGTCAATAATCAGGCTTATTTCTTGAACTATGTTGAAGACGAAGGGCGCTGGTACGTTTTCCGTCCGACGGGCAACGGAGTGATCCGTATTCCGGTCGAGATGGAGGCAGTCCATTCGGAGCACTTCGCATTTGCCCCCGAGGAGGGCAAAAAACGGATCGTGCACTGAGTAAGGCCTGCCAGAAGCTAGCAGCTCATAGCTAGTAGAAAAAAAGCCAATCATGGCCACAACCACTAACAAAGACTATTACGCCGCTCTGGGCGTCAAGAAGGGTGCCTCCACCGAGGACATCAGAAAAGCGTTTCGTAAACTCGCGCGCAAGTACCATCCCGACGTCAATCCCGGCGACAAGACGGCGGAGGAGAAGTTCAAGGCGATCTCCGAAGCCAACGAGGTCCTGAGCGATCCGAAAAAGCGCAAGATCTACGATCAGCTCGGCTTCTACTCCGACAATATCGATCCGGCTGCGGCCGAGGCCTATGCTCGCCAGGGCGGTGCCCCGGGTGGTTTCCCCGGCGGCTTCTCCGGAGGCCAGCCCGGGAGCACTGGTTCTGCCGGTGCGGGCGGAGTTCACTTCGACTTCGGAGGGTTCGATTTTTCGGATCTCTTTGAAGGTGGTGGCAGCGGCGCGAGGTCAGGGAAGAAGACTTCGGGCAGCGGCTTCCGCGACATCTTCTCGAGCATGTTCGACCGCGGTGGCGCTGCGGCAGCGCAAGAGGGTCCCGAGCCCGGATCGGACCTCGAATACCAGGTCAACGTCCCCTTCTGGACAGCCATCCGTGGCGGCGTCATGAAGCTCAACGTTACCCGCCGCGAAACCTGTAACACTTGCCACGGCTCGGGCTTCGTTGAGGCCCCAGGTGTGTGCCCCCAATGCCACGGCAAGGGCACCGTCGAGCAGACCGGCGGGCGCATGAAGTTCAACGTGCAGTGCCCACGCTGCCACGGCACCGGGAAGAACATCTCCGCCTGCCCGACCTGCCACGATGGGGGAACGATCGACCGCACTGAGCCCATGGACGTCCGCATCAAAGCCGGAACCCGCGATGGCCAGCGCATCCGGATCGCTGGAAAAGGAAATGCCGGGGCCCACGGCGGCCCGCCGGGCGACCTCTACGTGATCATTCGCACCGAGGATCACCCCGTCTTCCACCGCGAGGGTGACGACATCCGCCTGACCGTCCCAGTGAGCGCTACCGAGGCCGCGCTCGGGGCAAAGATCGAGGTGCCGACCATCGATGGAAAAGCGCTTCTGAAGATTCCCCCGGGCACCCAGTCCGGGCAGAAACTCAGATTGCGAGAGAAAGGTGTGCCCTCGGCAACCAAGGATGGTATCCGCGGAGACGAGATTGTCGAGGTCAAAGTGACCGTGCCCATGCCTCGTGATGAGCGCACCAAGGAACTCTTGCGGGAGTTGGCGCAGCTCAACCCGGAAGACCCCCGCGCCGAGATCTGGAACAAGGTCGGGTAAGGCGATCCACCACAGGGGGCACGGAGGAACACAGGGGAAGGCAGAGTTTTTAGAGATTTTTCAGCACTTCTCACTCGGCGCTGCTCTTCTTCAGATTTGCCCCAGTGCTTCTCTGTGTCCCCTGTGGTTTTATTGCTTTTCTATCGCTCCCAACCATACCCGTCCACCCTGCGGGTAATGCCGTCCTTCAGGTGCGCCACGTAGAAATCAATCAGCAGCCCAACGTGCCTCCCGCCCAGTCGCAGATACGACAGCAGTCGGGCCCGGTGTACAGGGTGAATTGCCTTAACGCACTTGATTTCGACCAGCACCAGGCCTTCTACGAGCAAATCGATCCGGTAACCGACCACTAACTTCTCGCCCTCATAGACCACCGGCAGGGGTACCTGCGTTTCGGCCTTGAGCCCAGGCTTCTTAAGCTCACGGGCCAGGCACACCTGATACGCACTTTCTAGGAGCCCAGGCCCGAGCTAAAGAGTGCACTTTCATCGCGGCGCTGACGACCGCGCCGGAGATCATGTCGAGCTTGGTTCTCGGCGAGAGCGAGGGGGTGCCGGCCATTGGACAATCCGACCATCTGCATCAGAGAAGAATCGGATTGATTTGTGATGGCCACCCCCTCACAGCGGTGATGTCGGTGCCGGCCCCTGGGAAAAGCAAAATCGTGAACCACCAGGAGAACGGAGGTCACGGGGGAGACCCTTGTTTCTCCGCCGGTCCGAAGATTACCTCCGTACCGTTCCTTCCGCGAAAAAAATATCGAAAAGTTCTATCGCGGCGCATCGAATATGCCGTATTCTCTGTGCTGCGAACTAACTCCGCCGAAATGCCCGTGGAATCGCTGTTACCCGGGAGCCGCGCTGAAGCAACACTTCAAGGGAGACGCGGTGGTGAGAGTGAGTCGCTTGAGGAGGAAGCCATAGAAATTGGCAACAGCTAGCGCGCCAGCCCGATCGTCGTCCTCGCAACTTTCTGTTCTTCCCCAGACGAAAAAATTCGGCAAGCTCACCCTGTGGCCCCTGGTCGCCGCGACCTTCTTCATGGTTTCGGGTGGCACCTACGGGACCGAGGACATCGTCCACGGTGCAGGCTATGGCCGAGCCATCCTCATTCTGCTGCTGACTCCCATCCTGTGGAGTCTGCCCACCGCCTTCATGATCGGCGAGCTTTCAAGCGCTCTACCCGAAGAAGGTGGCTATTACGCCTGGGTACGACGGGCGTTGGGGAATTTTTGGGGATTTCAAGAGGCCTGGCTCTCGCTGATTGCTTCCGTTTTTGACATGGCGATCTATCCCACGCTATTCATCCTCTACCTTGAGCGACTGTTCCCGTGGTTTGCTGAAGGGCACCGGGGGCTCATGGTGGGATTGGGCGTCGTGGCCCTGTGCGCGCTGCTCAACATTGCCGGCGTCAAGGTCGTTTCAACGACGTCTCTCTGGCTGTTCTTTGCTTTGTCGGCGCCCTTTGTGGCGATCGTCTGCATCGCGCCTTTCAAGTTTGGAGCGTTGGCGGCTGCCGTTACCAAGCCGACCAATTCCAGTATCGATATCCTGACCGGCGTCCTCATCTGCATGTGGAACTACATGGGGTGGGACAACGCCTCGACCATCGCGGCCGAAGTCGAGAAGCCGCAGCGGACCTACCCACGCGCGATGCTTGCCGCCGTCGCGATCGTCTCCCTCAGTTACATCGTGCCGGTCGCAGCCATGTGGATGACCGGCCTCGCCCCCAGCGCCTGGGACACCGGGTTCTGGGCTGATGCGGCCGGGATGTTGGGTGGCCCGCTCCTCCGCGTTGCACTCGCCCTGGGCGGCATCATCAGCGGCTTCGGCATGTTCAATGCCCTGGTCATGAGCTACTCGCGCCTGCCGCTGGCTATGGCGCAGGACGGCATGCTGCCGAAAATCTTTGCCAGGCGTACGTCGCGCTCGAACGCTCCTTGGGTCGCGATCGTGGTCCTGGCCGTGCTGTGGGCCCCCTGCTTGCTTCTCGGATTTGAGCGGCTGGTGACCATCGACATTCTGCTCTACGGCGCCAGTCTGGCTTTGGAGTTCGCAGCACTCGTGTTCCTGCGGATCCGCGAGCCTGACTTGCCGCGTCCCTTCCGCGTACCCGGCGGGTTATTGGGTGCCGCTGCCATCGGCATCCCCCCGATGCTGATGCTGGGCTTCTCCATTTTCCGCAGCGAGCACGAGACGGTGGCCGGGATGAGTTCCTTCGCCTTCGGCCTGATCCTCATGGCCGCCGGAGTGTTCGCCTACGGCCTGAACCATGCGTTCAAGCCCGAGGGGTGGTCCCCGACGACAGAAAAGCCGCAGGTCGTTACTTAGTTTCAAGCGGGCTCGAGGCGGGATGGCGCGGGCCATCGCGCTTTTTTTTTGTTGTAAAGTTATGCTTGGTAGTTGGCCCGATGACCAAGCGCAAATCCAAAGGCGCCTACATGATCTCGGCGGTGGCCGAGATGTATGGCATCCACCCGCAAACCCTGCGCCTGTACGAACGCGAAGGATTGCTCAAGCCCTCCCGGACCGAAGGCAATACCCGCCTCTACACCGACGAGGACCTGCAAAGGTTGGAGTTCATCCTGACCCTCGCCCGCGACCTGGCGGTAAACATCAGCGGCATTGCCATCATCCTGCAGATGCGCGAGCGCATGGAAGAAATGCAGCGCCAGATCCAGGACTTCGTGAAGTACATGCAGGAAGAAGTTCTCAGCCGCGCCGCAGCAGCCGATGCATCCAAAGGAGCGATCGTGCCGATCCGACGTGCGCCGGTGATACCCGGAACTTTGAAGAAGCGGTAGCGCCCTCGGTACTCGCACTTAGCATTTGGCATTTGGCCATCCGGCGTTCTGCCCGCCGGCAATCAGCATTCGGCATTCAGCCAAGTCACGTCACCGGGCTTCCCGACATGGTGACTTGCAGTCGACCGGCGGCTCTGTGCAATGTCCGATTCGGCTCACCAGCGCGTATCATGGAGCGTTTTGTGCGGTGCTCTGGGCCAAGTGCCAAGTGCTGATTTTCGAATGCTCCCCTTCAAACTCATCTACAGCGACGAGTACTACCTCCCCATCGGCTCCCACGTTTTTCCCGCCGAGAAGTACCAGCGCATCCACAAGCGCTTGCTTGAAACGAGCGCAGCCGAGGTAAAGGATTTCGTTGCTCCTCAGCCCGCGTCCGATCAGGACATCCTGCTCGTCCACACGCCGCAATATGTGCACAAGCTCAAAACCGGAACACTCTCCGCTCGCGAAGAACTCGAGATGGAGATCCCGTACTCGCCCGAACTGGTGCGCGCCTTCTGGCTCTCGGCAGGAGGGTCAATGCTGGCTGCCGACTATGCCCTCAACGACGGTTGTGCGATAAACATCGGCGGGGGGTTCCATCACGCCTTCCCCGATCACGGAGAAGGCTTCTGCATGATTCATGACGTCGCCGTTGCCATACGGCGCATGCAGCGCGACGACAAAATCCGCAGCGCGATGACCCTCGACTGCGACGTACATCAGGGCAACGGCACGGCCGCCATCTTCGCTGGCGCCCAGGTGCCCAGCCATCCGCTGCCCTCCGCCGGTGGACCAACCATCTCCGCCTCGCGCCCCATGAAAATCCGTAGCGCAAACGCCAGCGACGTGTTCACCATCTCCCTGCACCAGGAACACAACTACCCCGCCTGGAAACCGCCGTCCTGCATCGACGTCGACTTGCCCGACGAAATCGGAGACGAAGACTATCTGGCCTGGCTCGATAACGCTCTCAGCTCCGGCCTGCGCCAGTTCGAGCCTGAGTTGCTCTGCTACATCGCCGGGGCAGACCCGTACGTCGAAGACCAACTCGGTGGCCTGAGCCTTACGATCGATGGCCTGAAGAAGCGCGACGAACTGGTTTTTCGCGTGGCTCGAGCCCGAGGCATCCCTGTCATGGTGACTTTTGCCGGGGGTTACGCCCGCAAACTCGATGACACGGTGACGATCCACTGCAACACGGTGCTCGCGGCGAAGGAAGTGTTCGCAGAAAAGTAAGGCGCGAAGGGCGAGCATTGCACCATCGTCATGCCGCAATCTTGCCATACAAAGGCCTTCGAGGTTCCGATTGTTTCTCCTGGATCTTCAGTCATTAACTTGCTCAAGACGAGTGCAACCATGTCGGCAAGGGTAGACGACCAATCTGGGGCCCCCTGCGATAGAGTCTTTCAGACCTGGGCCGAGCCAACAGTCACCTGCCCCTGATACCCTAGCCGATCACGGAGTAAATCATGTTCGCCAAAACCGGAATCATTGAATTACATGCCACCGCGCATGAACGCTTGGATCTGTTACTGCGCCACATCGCAACCCTGCCTGTTGAGCAGCATCACAAACCAATTTCAGGATTTGGCCATCCGTCCGTTTGGGCACAACTGGCGCACATCCTGGCGTGTGAGGAGGGCTGGATCCACGATCTACAGAACAAGCCCTTCGCCGGTTGGCATGCAGAAGATTGCCCAACGATGGCGGGATTGCAAGCGACCAAGAACCGAATACGAGATGCGACAGGAACTTACTTGGGGAATCTGACCGAAGAGCAACTTAACACAACCCTCACCGAGCGCCCCGCGGATTGGGGCGGCGAACTTCGGAGTCCTGCGTTTATTGTGCTACACGTCATCACCCACGCGTTTCACCACAAGGGCCAGATCGTCGCGATGCTGCGAATTCTCGGATACCCCGCACCCGACACGGATTTGCAGCTCGTATAGACTTCATCTGAGCCCGAAATCGATTGCCGAGATCAATCGAAGCGGAGTGAGGTTTTTTCTTATGCAGACGGTTTCGACCGCCTCCGCCGTCCCTTCGCTTGAGACGGATAGGCTTTGGCTTAGGGGGCATCGTATGGATGACTTCGAACAGTGTGCTGCATTGTGGGCTGATCCGAAGGTCACCCAGCACATTTTGGAGCGGCCTCTGACTGAGGAAGAGTCATGGGCCAGATTTCTGCGCTACGTGGGACACTGGGCAGTTTTCGGTTTCGGATACTGGGTCATTGTCGAGAAACAAACAGGCGATTTTGCGGGAGAGGGTGGATTTGCCGACTACAAGCGGGCGATACAACCATCCCTGAAGGGTGTGCCGGAGATCGGTTGGGTGCTAGCGTCCCGCTTTCACGGCAAAGGCTTTGCCACGGAAGCGGTTCGGGCGATCACGGCCTGGGGAGACGCACATTTTCAAACGCCCACAAGGTGCATCATTTCGCCCGACAATACTGCTTCGTTTCGCGTGGCGGTGAAGTGTGGGTACCGCGAAATTCTTCGCACGACATACCACGGGCATGCGACGGTCATGTTCGAGCGTGAGCCCGAAGCGACGACGTAGGAAGCTTCCTTGAAGTGATCTGCAATTCTGTATCTCTAGATCACTTCCGCAAGTCGTCGGATTCCCTCGCGGATTTGCGGCTCCCTTAAGCGCGAATAACCCAGCCGGATTCCCGTCCGCGGAGGCCGTTTCAAATAGTAAGGAGAGATCCCATACGCGCCAACTCCGCGTGATGCAGCGTTAGTGACCACGGTTTGTTCAGAGATGCGCCCGCGAGGCCACAGGACGATGTGAGCACCGGCTCCGTCACCGGTTACCTCCACACGTTCGCCCAGGTATGTGCGGATCGAAACCAGCAGCCCTTTACCGCGACAGGCATACTTCCGCCGGACACGACGCAGGTAATATGATTCAGCCCTGGCAGGTAACACGAAGTGAGGGCGAGGACGACAAGAAACCCCCGCCGTTTCCGGGGGACCGGGTCGAGCGGCAGGGGTTCGGGAGTGACGAACGAAAAGGCCCGATCACATTCGACTGCGGCGCGATTAACCGCAACTAGCAGTTGTGACAGCGAAACGATTCAAGGGCATGAAAAACCCGCCGTCCACAGGAGCCAACTAAAGGCAGGGGGCGGCGGGCTTCGAGTTATGTTGAGTGTCAGTCAGCTTGACGTACTCACGTCATTCGAAGCAACTGCCAATTTTCATAGGTCTTGAATGACTCAGCCTCTCTAGGGCCGTCAACAGACGGCCGCGCGAGTACACTAGTCAGCCACGAGCAGGAAAACGGCGGGCGCATTCGCCTATCGCGGGCCTTTCCCGAAACTCGCGCCGTTCTGGTTCATACTCACCGGGTTTCTGTTACTCGTTCCGCAGATGACTCGCCAATTTCGGACTCGTTGAAAGAAGTTGCGGCGACTCTCCCCCGACATCAACGTCGCCGCCTCGATTTGAAAGTGCGAGGGCGACCTGCGTATATATTCGTCGAAGATGCGAATCAAGTACGCCAAATGAGCAGAATTGATGCGCTTCTGCGACTCTGTTAATCGTTCCGTCATGGCCTTGAGATCATCAAGTCCCCAAGGCTCCCGAAGGCGTTGGAGTACGCCTTCAAGAGCCTTGGCATCTTCACTTCCCTAAGAAAGGCCAACAGATGGCGCACGTTTGTGCTGAACGCCTGATCCTGCCAGCTGACATACAGGATCTTCTGTATTGGCCTACGTTTTCATCCCTGGCACAATCGCCGACGGTTTTCAGCCCCCGAGTTGGTCGATGGATTCGGAAGGCATGCATGATCGAATCCGGGAGTTGTGTGCCAAAGTCGTAATGGCCGACGCTTCCGAAATCGAGCCTGTCATCACGGAACTACGGGCGGCCCTGCGAGACCATGCCCGGTTCCTGCGAAATATGGCAGCGGAGTCCCTAATACCTAACCTGCCTTTTTCTTCTTGATCCTCTGTAAGAGGGCCAGAGTAGTTCTGGCTTGCAGCTATGACTGTCGAGCAGCAGGCTCGTATTCGAGAGCTGCCATCACTGATCGCAGCCGAAACCCACGCAGAGAAAATAAAGGTGCTCGCCGCAGAACTGGAAGGTTTGCTTCAAGCTGAGTCGGTGGAAAGAACAACAGAAAAATCGCAAGACGAATTGGGCCGATCTGAGACATAGGGTCAATTGGCGATAAGTCACCATTTCGCTCATTGACCCGCTTCCGTCCATCCGCGACCAAACCTCGTCCAAGTGGAAGATGCACTTCTGAGTATTGCGCCCGTGCATTGTTTTAGCGATACGGGCGTAAGATCAAATTGCTTTTAGGCCAGCCAACCTCCCCCCAAAGGAGCCAGCCATGGTCGAAGAGCCCCGTTGTCCATACTGTGTTTTGATTGACCACTTCATGCTACTGAGCCCGACTGGAGATGGTCGCTTTGTGTGTACGAAGTGTGGACACATCGCCTTTCCTGAAAACAAGGTTTTCCAGTGTCTCTGCTGTCACTGTAGCGCGATGAGGGCGTTTGAACCTGCAAAACCGCGATTCTGGTCGGTGCAGAAATCGGTCAATTGGTGAAAAATCGCCTCACTCAAAACACCAACCATCGGGTCAATGAGTGTAACGCCTGAATTCGCCAGGTTGTGCTTCGGCCTCGTTATTCTAGGTAGAGGTTCTTTCCCACAGCTCGAATGTTCACTTTACTGCTGCCCCGAGCGAAATCGCCTCAAAATACTTGGGCACAATTACTTTGGTGTTCGGGGAAGCAGCGGCGACTTCTTTTACGAACGATTGCAAGGCATCGAGGTTGGTTTGCTGTGATGCGCTATACGGTGCGAGAAAATTGTCCCAATGAGTCGGTACGACTATGGCCGGATAGTGCAAGGCGCGCATGAGACGGCCACTGTAGTCATAGATTTCTTTTCGAGATGAACCTGCGCCAATCACCGCGACATCCGGCTCCAGCCCTTCGATTTCGCGCTCGATGTAGTTCATACCTCCGAAGACCAGAATCTGATGACCATTCAAGCGAATAAGGTAAGCAAGGGTGCCTCCCTCCGGGTGTATCTGTTCCAAGGTCAATGGCGCTTTCATTCCAGCAGGTGCTGTGGCGGAACTGAAATAGTGTTTGTGGTCGAGGGGGCTGTGAATGCTAGGGATGACTTTCAACGAAAAGGCGCCGAACTCATAGTCCTCTCCGCCGCGCACGGTAATCAACTTTTCTTCGGGCACGCTGTATGCCCGCATCACATTTTCGGTGCTCTCCGTCCCGATGACCGTGGCATGGGTTTTGAGGGCGATGTGGGGAGTATCCAAGACGTGATCGTAGTGGGTGTGGGTGATGAGCACGAAGTCGGCTCGCTGAATATGGGCGTCGATGGCCGCGGCATCCGGCGAGGCAATGTCACCCCACCCATAAGCTCGGCGAGTGTCCCCGGCCATTCCATGGCCGCCTGGTGGCACGGGTCCGTTAATCCGTGACAGGTAGGGATCGATCAAAATAAAAGTAGATCCATCGGAAATCTCCCAGCCTGCCGCCCCCAGATATTTCAGTGTGACTGGATCGGTCTTTACTCCCTTTGTTTGGTTCTCAGCTGGCGTGCCAAATAGGGCGACTACTGCGAATGCAACCCATGCGAGCCTAGCCTTCATGACGATAATGCTCCTCGAGATAAGCACTCGCGGAGTCTATTTTGGGCGAGCCGAGAGGTCAATCAACCCCTACAGCAGGGATGGCCCCGCACATTCGCGTCCCCGGCTCAACTGTCGCAGCATCTGGATTTCACGCAATATCAAAAGGCACCCACTTTTGCGGTAAGGTGTGAGTCGTCACAACACCACACCTACCGAAAAGGAGCGCCTTTATGAGTCAAGAGAAGTATATCGGCATGGACGTGCATGCCGCCACCATTTCTGCTGCGGTGAAGAATGCTCAGGGCAAGCTGCTCATGGAATGCGTGCTGGAAACCAAGGCAGCCACGATTCTGGAGTTCATTCAAGGACTGCGGGGAACGCTGGCCGTGACCTTCGAGGAAGGGACCTTGGCCGCCTGGTTACACGATCTGCTGAAGCCCCACGTGAGCCGGCTAGTGGTCTGCGATCCGCGCAAGAGTGCGCTGATGAGGGATGGCCACCAGAACGATCGGGCGGATGCACGCAATTTGGCGGAGCTACTACGCACCCACCAAGGCCATGGGGTGTACCCCGGGAAGCATGGGATCCGTGCCTTAAAAGAGTTGGGGCGGAGCTATTTGACGCTCACCAAGGACAGCACCCAAGTGATGAATCGCATTAAGTCGGTGTATCGAAGTTGGGCTATTCCCGGTGCGGGCACGAGCGTCTACAGCCGCCGTCATCGTGCCGACTGGCTAGCCCAGCTGGTGGAACCAGGGGTGGGGATGCGAGCCGAGCATTTATACCAGGAACCTGGATAGTCTGCAACCCGTGCGCCAGGCGGCGCGCCGCGAGCTGTTGCGGGAAAGTCGCAAACATGCCCCGGTGAAATTGCTACGCCAGATTCCTGCGATCGGTCCGATTCGCTCCGCCCTACTGGTGGCCTTATTGCAGACACCCCATCGCTTCCGTAGCAAGCGCCAGCTTTGGGCCTACAGCGGTTTTGCCGTCCAGACCTATGACAGCGGCGAGTACCGGATTGTGCGCGGGAAACTGCAACGCAACCGCGAGCAATGGCGGTCCGAATGGCAGGTCATCTGCGAAGTCTGTGATGGCCTTCAGGCAGTTGAGAAGGCAGCAGAGCTGCGTCCCGACGTCGTGCTTCTAGATATTGGCATGCCAACCTTGAACGGAATCGAAGCCGCCAAACGCATTCGGCAAGGTTCTCCCGGTTCGAGAATCATTTTCGTTGCTACTGGCGCGGAAGCATACTTGGTGAAGGCAAACGCAGGAAGTGAACTCTTGCCCGCTATTGATGCCGCGCTGGGGAATGGTCACGCCTCCGCTGAGTGGGCACACCACGGTTCTTGAGCTGCTTGATCTGCTCGTCGGGAACTACAAACTCTCCAAAGCCGCAGTGTAGGCAAACTACCAGCTTGGGAAATACCCACACGATGGGCTTTTCGAGCCCCTTCAGACCGGGAAAGTGAATCGCAAGTTCCCCGTTGAAGTTCTTCTGCTCATCCGAGGCGCATTGCTTACAAGTCATAAACCGCTCCTGTTCTCGGAACAGTAACCTTCAAAGGGACTCTCAAAAAGTGACTAGGTTTACACGAGGATGTGATTAGGATCACAACCTTCCTGTTGGGAACAGTTAACTTCAACAGGCTTGGGGGCAAGTTGGTTTATGGGGGTGAGGGTGACCTCATAGCCGAGCCTACGAAGGGCTCGCGCCAGCATCTGGGCGCGTTGTTTCTTTTCTCGGGGACCCAGGAACTCGGCGTTCTGCGCGGAGTAATGAAACGAGAAAAGCTCTGGCACTCCTTTTCCGATGAGATTAAGCCTTTGCCCGTTCACACCCAAATTGGCCGTGCTATGACCCTAGATGAGAAGACCCGCCTCGCAAAGGCTGCTGGGATGCACCCGAAGTGGCAGAACGCAAGGTGGGCTATGGTACTTGCCCTCAACACCACCATGCGTGCGTCTGAAATCAAAGCCCTGAGATGGCGTGACGTGGACTTTCTCGCCAGCACCATAACGATTCGGAAGAGCAAGACCGAGGGGGGACAGCGGGTGATCCCGCTCAACGACGACGCATTAAGCATTATGCGCGAGTTGTACAGTCGAGCTTCGGCGATAAGTGGCACGCATCCCGCTCATTACGCTTTCCCGCGTGTGAGAATGGGCACTTCGATCCCGAGACGCTTTGTGGAACCGCTGTCACACCTGCCAGTTGACTCCAAGCGAAGATCGACCCTAGATGTGGCTCAAACGGGCCTCGCTGTCATCCGGCCCTGGGAGAGGGACGATTCCCAGAGGTTTTTCATCCGGTTGAGGAGATACAAATGGCCACGCCACTTCTGGTAAAAAAGCCAGTTAGATCCCAGTCACGAATCTTTAAATCGAAGCCAACTTCTCCGCCTAAGCCTCTACCAAAGCGTGATGAACTCTACCAAATGGGCAAAGCTCTGCGTGACAAGTGTCCGCGCAAGTCGCATGCCAATTGGAAAGCGGCGGCTGGCCGACCAGATGCAGTTGAACTCGTGCTGCAGGCAGAGAAGGGACGCATGCCGGAACTGCTTCCTCTAAGACACGGGCGAATGGTGCGCTCCGCATTTACCTTCTATCGTGGGGCCGCGCTCACGATGGCGTGCGACCTCGCCTCCACCCCAACGACCGGCATCCGCGTGCAGTGTTGCGGAGACGCTCATTTATGCAACTTTGGGGGCTTCGCCACGCCGGAAAGAAGGGTCATATTTTCAGTGAACGATCTAGACGAAACTCTTCCGGCCCCTTGGGAGTGGGACATCAAGCGTCTTGCAGCGAGTTTCCTGATCGCATGCCGTGACAATGGACTGAGAGATAGGATCGGTAAGGATGTGGTCGCAACTTGCGTCCGCACCTACCGTGAGTGGATGGCGGAGTTCAGCCAGATGAAGACTCTGGAACTCTGGTACCAAGCGATGGGCGCGGATGAGTTGGTGGCAGACATCAACGATCCCGACCTGCGTCAGCGTGCTCTACAACGCCTGCAGAAAGAGAAGGCTCGCAGCCTCGCCGTCGACATTTTCCCGAAACTGGTCCAACACAATGGAGATATTCCGGTCATTAAAGATCAACTTCCCACGATCTTTCATGCGGCAGGCCACTCCCCAGGCGACATCGAGAAAGTAGTCCTGGACACACTCGCGGGATACAGAGAAAGTCTGCCGCCGTCTTGCCAATCATTGTTGGATAGATACCAGCTGCGCGATGCCGCCATTAAGGTTGTCGGCGTTGGTAGTGTTGGCACTCGGTGCTGGGTCCTGCTCTTCTTGGCTGGAGTAGGTGACCCACTGTTTTTGCAGGTCAAAGAGGCCCGTCGCTCAGTGCTGGAACCGTATGCAGGCGCCAGCGTCTTCTCAAATCATGGCCACCGAATCGTAAACGGTTACCGGTTGATGCAACCAGCGAGTGACATGTTCCTAGGCTGGACAGTGGGGAAATTGGGAGGCACGCATTATTTCTTGCGCCAATTGAGGGATGTCAAGATCAGCATTCGAGTGGAGACCTTTGGTGCCCAAGAAATGGACCTTTATGCGACATGGTGTGGACGGGCGCTGGCACTCGCACACGCTCGCTCGGGGCACTCGCACATGCTCAGCGGCTATATGGGAAAGAGCGACATGTTTGATCAGGCCCTGGCCGACTTTTCCGTAACATACGCAGATCAAAACGAGCGGGACCATGCCGAGCTTGACAAGGCGGTTCGTAGCGGAAAAGTGAAGGCCGTATTCGAGGAATCTAGGTGAGCGGTCCCGAACGAGAGGGGTGAAGGGGAGACTCAGTGTTGCCGGCTACGGGTTTGTCGGTTTCTTGCGCCACCGCTTGCCTGAGCCCCATTTCTTGGAATGAGGCCATCGAGTAGTTCCAGAGGTTTCGGCGCGACTGATGGGCTCTAATAGAGAGATCGACATGAAACCGCCGCCACTCGGTGTCATGCTTCTCGCGATTTGCGTGTTCATCCCGCCGGCGACTTTCGCACAAAAGCCGGATTTCAATGAACCTATCGCCAAGTATGACCTCTCAAAAGAAGCGACTTTCAAGGGTGTCGTTGCAGAACTGGCGGATCGCGTTTGCCCCATAGGGGGCGACATGCGTTTCCACCTCCTCCTCAAGATTGACAACGAGACCTACGAGGTGCATGTCGCTCCCATAAAGTTCATGAAAATCTATAAAGCGACCTTTCATAAGGGCGATACGGTCGAGGTCATCGGCTTCAAAACACGGTTCCAGGGCGTTGACGCCATCCTGCCTCGCGAGATCAAGCACGCTGAAGACACCCGCTTATTCCGCGATGAAAATGGGAAGCCGATCTGGCAATAGTCACAAAGCGGCACCCGCATGCCTTGGGAACGGAAACCTTGCAGGACCGGCTCGCTGTGGGGCATCTGTCCGAGGGCCGAACGCTCTGTGACCTGAATCACAAAACCACTTCCAAAACCCTGCCGGTACTGCAAGGAAGACTCATCACCAAGTCCCCCCCACCTGAACTTACAGTTCTCGCAGTTGATGGGTTGGCAAACGGAAGGTATCCTTCCCAAAACACGCGCTCCGGAACAGGTTGGCAGGTTGGCGAACGGAACCTATAAACACATGCTTCGGCAAGGCTCGGCAGGATAGGGAGAAACCGATGCTACCCCCTCCACAACAGCGCGCGTATTTCGGCATCCCTGACTGGCTGGCCTCATACCGCAAGGATTGGTTGCGGCCTGACTTGATAGCTGGACTGACGGCTGCCGCGGTGGTCATCCCGAAATCGATGGCGTATTCCAGTGTTGCCGGCCTGCCGCTTCAGGTTGGTCTGTATACAGCCTTCCTGCCGATGATCATATACGCATTCCTGGGCACCTCAAGAGTGCTGAGTGTCAGCACGACTACCACCATTGGCATCCTGACCGCAGCCCAACTCGGTGAAGTAGTCCCGAACGCACGTGCGGACTCCCTGTTGAGTGCCGTAGCCACTCTGACCTTCTTGGTTGGAGCGATGCTCGTACTGGCTGGCCTACTTCGTCTCGGTTTTGTTGCCAATTTTATTTCCCAGCCCGTCTTGATCGGTTTTAAGGCTGGAATTGGAGTGGTAATCATCCTGGACCAGATTCCTAAGCTGCTAGGCTTTCATGTAGAAGCCAAGGGGACATTCCTCCAGAAGTTGCTTTCTACAATCCACAGTTTTCCGGAAACAAAACTGATCACGTTGGCGGTCGGCGCCTGCATGATTCTGCTATTGATTGGGATCGAGCACTTCGCGCCGAAAGCGCCCGCTCCGCTCCTCGCCGTTGCCGCGGGAATTGGTGGTGCTTATTTCCTGCACTTAAGCACGCGCGGCGTTGATCTGGTCGGCTACATCCCCCAGGGACTGCCCTCGTTTACTGCCCCGTCACTTACGTTGGCGGCTCAACTCTGGCCAGGCGCTTTAGGCATCGCCCTGATGAGTTTTACCGAGACCATTGCGGCGGGACGGGCCTTCGCTAAGACTGACGAGCCACGGCCGCAGGCGAACCGGGAGTTGTTAGCTACCGGAATTTCAAATGTCGGAGGCGCACTGTTCGGCGCAATGCCAGGGGGAGGTGGAACCACTCAAACTGCGGTAAACCGAGTCGCTGGAGCACGTACCCAAGCGGCGGAGCTTGTAACCGCCGCTATGACACTGATTACAATGCTCCTGCTCGCTCCCCTAATCGCCCTGATGCCGCAAGCGACTCTCGCAGCCATTGTCATTGTCTATTCGGTGGGCTTGATCAAGCCTGCGGAATTTCTTGAGATTCTCCGGATCCGTCGGACAGAGTTCATATGGGCCTTGATTGCCTTTGCCGGCGTCATGCTCGTTGGGACGTTGAAGGGAATCATCGTGGCGATCATCGCTTCAATTGTGGCGCTTGCTTACCAGGTTGCGAATCCGCGGTTGCACGTGCTGGGCCGCAAGCCGGGCACAAACGTGTTCCGGCCCCGCTCCGAAGAGCATCCCGAAGACGAAACCTTCCCAGGTCTTCTGATACTCCGGCCCGAAGGCCGAATCTTCTTCGCGAATGCCGAACAGCTTGCACACGAGATGTTGCTCCAGCTTGAGAAAGCGCAGCCCAGGACCGTAGCCCTCGATTTGAGTGCTGTATTCGATCTCGAGTACACCGCACTCAAGATGTTTGCTGAGGCCGAAAAGAAACACCGGGAACGTGGCATTCGCTTATGGCTGGTCGGGATGAATCCAGAAGTGCTCACGATGATTCAGAAATCATCACTCGGCGAGGCCCTTGGACGCGAAGGCATGCACTTCAATCTGGAAACTGCGGTAACGAAGTATCAGGGTGAAGCCGCGCCAGCAAGAGCAAGCATAAAGTGATCGTTAATCCACGCGCCCTCCAACCCCCACTCCCGCCCCTCGCCCTTCCGCCCGCCCGCCCATCCGGCATGCAACGCGCACCCGCGTAGATCTGCCCGCGCCGACCCGTCGCCGCTCGCCCACTTGACACGCCGCACGCCGAGCTCGCCGCTCCCCCGCAAACGCCCGCCCCGCACTCCGCCCGCCGTCCGCCCTCCCGCTTTTCTCTCTCCCCCACGCCCGTTCCGCCCGCGCGCTCGTCAGTCGTGCGATTACTGATCAGTTAATAATATTACCTAATCAGTAAACACGCGTAGGGATCGACGTGCGTGCGCGTTTGCGGGGGGAGCGGCGCGATTGGCGGGGTGCGGGTTAACGGCAAGGGGGCGGCGGGGCGAGCGGGCGCGGGGCGGGGGCGGGCGGAGTGGGACGAGGGAGGAAGGGGGCTCTGAGGACTGATTACAAAAGGTGGCATTTTGCACGTATGAAAGGTGACATGCGGCTACTGGAGTCTGGCGAACTCCGCTTTGGCTTCTTTCAGGATGGGGACGTCGGGGTCGGCGTCTTTCCAAAGGGTAAGGAAGTCTTGGTACGCAGCTTTTGCTTTAGCGGTGTCACCGGCCATGGCGTAGGCGCGACCGAGTTGCAGATGTGCCAGCGATCCCGTCACAAAGTTTCCGACGATGCCTCTGTGATCCAGCAGTTTCTGAAACTCGGCGGCCGCGGCCGTCCCGTTGTGCGCCATCAGGTACGCTTGGCCGCGCAGATAAGCGGGGTAGACAGGTCCAGGTTGCAGGGGAGGGGGCTCGCCGAGCTCATAGGGAGCAGCGGCTTCCAAAAGGACAAGTGCTTGAGATGAATTACCTTTGTTGAGTTCAATAGCGGCGTTGATGGTCGGCAGCCAGTAAAGCTTCAATATGGTATTAGAAGGATAATTCTTCTCCAGTTCTTCAGCCAGCGTCTTGGATCGGGCAACATCGCCGCTGCGAGCTAAGCCGAGGGCTGCCAGCACCTTTACATCCCGACCTGGGGCCAAGGCCAATGCCGATACGATGC
>Ga0306924_10000154_pt1 | contig 50824 bp, 38 predicted proteins | sample sta12Can44000111_FD_203756 | JGI IMG/M metagenome (GOLD analysis project Ga0306924, IMG submission 203756) | Lab enrichment of tropical soil microbial communities from Luquillo Experimental Forest, Puerto Rico - statanox.12C.anox.44.000.111 (v2)... | ecosystem: Environmental > Terrestrial >... | reverse complement strand
CAGTGCTGGCGCAAACAGCTTATGGTGATCTTGCCCTGCGGAACTTTTCGGACCTTGATGTGCTGGTGCCGCGAAAGGAGGTGCTGCCTGCAAAGGAGGTGTTGCGCTCGCTGGGATAGCGCCGGCATCTCATCTGTTGGCTGCACAAGAGCGGGCTTATCTTGCTACCGGCTACGAGTACACCTTTGATGGTTCTGCTGGCGACAACCTGCTAGAAATCCAATGGGACATCGCGCCGCGTTTTTACACGGTGGAATTTCTCATGCCCGAATTGTTCTCTCGGGCAATCACTGTTGAACTGGCAGGCCGCAGGGTAAGAACCCTGGCGCCTGAAGATCTGTTCCTGACCCTTTGTGTGCATGCCGCGAAACACGCTGGATCCGGCTGTGCTGGTTGCGTGACATCGCAGGCGTGGCGGCGACCCGAGGTCTGGACTGGAGCGTTGTTGATCGGAGAGCGGGAGAGATGGGCCTCCGACGAATTGTGAACCTAAGCCTGAGACTTGCGCAGCGCCTGCTCCAGGTGAATCTGCCCGACGCTGCCCTCGCCAGCTCCAACGAAGATCGGGAAATCGAAGGACTGTGCTCAGAGATCGCCGCACACATCCCGGCGGCTGAGGAATTCAGCACGGAGTCGCCTGCCTATTTCATGCTGATGCTTCGGTTGCGTGAACGAGCGGGAGACCAGGTGCGCTTTGCATCGCGCCTGCTGCTGACTCCGAGCATCGGCGAGTGGCAGATGGTCAGCCTCCCGGCGCCGCTGTTTCCGCTGTGTCGAGTTGTCCGGCTTTTTCGATTGGCGAAACGATTCGTGGGGCAGAGTTCGAATAGAAGCTCTTAAACCGCAAAGTTCGCAAAGCAGGCGCAAGGGTCACAAAGAAGACTTCACGGAGGGTTTTGCGTCCTTTGCGGATTTTTGCGTTCTTGGCGGTTAAGTTTTCGCTCGTTCTGAGCTGGGTCACCGCAGCCGTGCGTTGGCCTGGGCTCTGGCCCGTCCCGCGCGCAGCGCATTGCGCACGATACGAGCGTAGCCGGAATCGTCCATGGTCTTCATCACGGTGGCGGCGACCCCTCCGGGAGTGGCAGCTTCGTGCAGGAGCGCGTCCAGCGACTCGTCTCCATCGCGCCAGGAGTGAATCGCGTCGGCCAGCGCATGGGCGGCCGCCGCGAAAGCCGTCTTGCGATCAAGCCCCAGCTGGTGTGCGGCGGTAGCCAGAGTTTTCACCGCGTGATAGCCATGGCTCGGGGAATAGGTCGCGGTGAAGGTGTCGAATTGCCGCTCTGGAACCTCGACCACCGAACTCACATTCTCGAAGAAGTTTTGCAGACGATCGCGGCCGGCAAGGGGCAACCGGCCATCGAAGGCGACCGCCGTAAGGCCGTTCCCTGTGCGCGCCACCGGACTCGGCATGGCCCGCGCCCAAAGAAACAGCGATCCGGAGAGGTTCCGCAAGCGAGCCAAGGGGATGCCCGCTGCCAGGCTGCACGCCACAATATTTTTCCTCTTATGGAGAACGTTCGATGCTGGAACGATGTGCTGGATTGCTCCCAGAACACCAGCCACGTTCGCGGGTCGCACGGCCAGGATCAGCAGACGCGCTTGTTCGAGGGTCCGCTGCAGATCGGGTTCGGGCGTGATACCGAACTCCGCTTGCAGCGCGTGCAGCTTGTGCGCATTGCGGTCGTGCACGACGATCGGCGCCCGGTATTTGGCTAACCGAAGCCCGGTGAGCAAAGCCGCGGTGATGCGCCCGCCGCCGAGGAACACGATCTTGTCGGAAGCCTTGCCGGGCTGGATCCGTTTCGCTGAAGTCATGTTGTCGAGTTCTCGCGCAGTCAGTCGGCCGTCCCGCCGCCATCCACAACCAGCGCTGCCCCGGTCATGAACGACGATTCGTCCGACGCCAGAAACAGCACGGCCTTGGCGATCTCCTCCGCCGTCCCCACGCGTCCCAGTGGACGGTTTGCACAACCTGCAAGGTAGTCTTCCCAGCGCAATCCGCGCATCCTGGCATCCTGCGGGAGCATGGGCGTTTCCACGTCGCCCGGGCAGATGCAGTTCACCCGGATGCCCTGCCGGCCGTGATCGATGGCCATGGCTTTGGTCATCAGCACGACGCCGCCTTTGGATGCGCAGTAGGCGACGGCCTTGTCTCCGCCGACGATGCCCCAGCCGGAACTGTTGTTGATGATGACGCCTCGGCCCTGCGCAATCAAACCGGGGAGCGCCGCCTTCGACATCAGGAACGTGCCTTTCAGGTTGATGTCGATCTGCTCGTCCCACTCTTCTTCACTGCACTCGAGGGTGTCGTGCGGATAAAAGATCCCGGCGTTGTTGAACAGGATGTCAAGCCGTCCGAAACAATCCACCGTCTCGCGAACGGCCCGATCGCACTCGGCGGCCTTGCGCACGTCGGTACGTAGAAAGATCGCCTTGCCGCCGTTCTCCAGGATCTTCGCCGTCACGGCATGGCCACGAGTTTCCTTGCGCCCGGTGATCGCCACCGCCGCGCCTTCTCGTGCGAAAACATAGGCGGTAGCTTCGCCGATTCCCGAGGTCCCACCAGTGATCAGGGCAACTTGACGTTCCAGGCGCATGGGGTTTCGATAAGCGACTTATCTTACCGATTTGTGCACGGAAGTTCGAACCTTCGCGACAAACCTCCGTGCAGTCGACAAAGAATCCGCCGGATCCGCGGGATTATTCGCAACCGGGAGGGATATCGCTACGGGGTGGAGTTCCTCGCCAGCAACGACGAGGAAATCGAACAGGCGGATCGATTGCGAACGATGCTACGAGGGGTGAGCCGAGGCTAGGACCGGTCGAGCTTCGCTCGGACAGCCGCGAGTGGGACGTGGACTTTGCCCGACCTACCGGCTCGCCAGTCCCCCCGCGGTTTCGGCGCCGTCGCAGGTGAAGACTTGCCCCGTGATGTAAGCGGCGTCCTCCGAGGCCAGATACGCGAACAAGGCCGCGATCTCCTCTGGCTGGGCGTGGCGGCGCAGGGGAATCTTGCGGTTCACTTCCGCCAGCATTTCATCGGTGTATTCGGCGCGCTGCATTGGGGTCAGGACGTATCCGGGAGCGATGGCGCACACGCGCACTTTCGGCGCCAGTTCGAGCGCCATGGTCTTGGTCAGCTCGATCACGCCCGCCTTTGTTGCGTTGTAGTCGGCATAATAGGGCTGCCCGACGATGCCGTTGGTCGAGGCGGTCTGCAGAATCACGCCGCTGCCCCGCTCCCACATGGGGCGCGCGGCCGTCTGGGCCATGTAGAACATCCCGGTCAGGTTCACAGCGAGAATGCGGTCCCATTCTTCGGGAGTGATCTCGAGGAAATTGTGCCGGATGGAAATGCCGGCATTGTTGATGAGGACATCCACTGCGCCCATGAGGCGGATTGCTTCGGCGAAGGCGAACTGCACCTGGGCGAGGTTCGACACGTCCGCCGCTACGGCGCCCGCGAGCTTCGGCAGTTGTTTCTGGATGGCAGCACGCCCCTTCTCGTCGCGGTCGAGAACCACCACCTGCGAGCCTTCGTCGAGGAAGCGAGCCGCAGTCGCTGCACCGATGCCGCTGGCGCCGCCGGTGATCAGAACGCGTTTGTTTTGCAGTCCGCGCATGCGGTGCCTCGATGGACGCAGGGAGAATACAGGGTTGAGGGTTTGATTGGGAAGCCGTCTGCGAAAAAAGCATTTAACCGCAAGGAGCGCAAAGAAAAGCCGCAAAGGACGCGAGGAAACCCATACGAGACAACGGATTCTTTGCGATCTTTGCGCTCTGGCAAACTTTGCGGTTTAAGATTTTGCATTTAGGCTCAGTGCTCAACGCCGCTCAATTGCCGTTTGGCAAGCAAGGCCTATGATTCAAGAGAACGCAAATACCGTCATCATTACCGGAGCCAGCCGTGGCATCGGAGCCGCCGCCGCGAGACTGGCCGCGGTTCACGGATTCTCAGTGGCGGTCAACCACGCGACCGGCGCGTTGGAAGCTGAAACGATCGCCCGCGGCATCCGCGAACAAGGCGGGAAAGCGGCCGCCATTCAAGCCGACATTGCCTGTGAGGCCGACATCTTGCGTCTCTTCAGCGAGGCGGAGCGAGAACTTGGCCCGATCTGTGGTCTGGTGAACAACGCCGGGGTGACCGGAGGCTTTGCCCGGGTCGATGCCGTAACGGCCCAAGCGCTCGAGCGTTTGTTCGCCGTCAACGTCACCGGCGCGATTCTTTGCGCGCGGGAAGCCGTGAAGCGGATGTCTACGCGCCACGGCGGCAAAGGCGGCGCGATCGTGAACCTCTCGTCACTCGCCGCCCGCACGGGATCGGCCGGGGAGTGGGTGCACTATGCCGCAAGCAAGGGCGCCATCGACACTTTCACAATTGGCCTTGCGCGCGAAGTGGCCGCCGAGGGTATCCGGGTAAATGCCGTCGCTCCGGGGCTGGTCGAAACTGGTATTCATGCTGCAAATGGCGAACCGGGGCGGCTCGAGCGGTTGAAGGGTACCATTCCGATGGGGCGCCCCGGAAAGCCGGAAGAGATTGCGGAAGCTGTGGTGTGGTTGCTTTCGCCGGCTTCCTCGTATGTCACAGGATCAATACTGGAGGTAGGCGGCGGAAGGTAAGAAGACCTCAGCCCTACCCCTAGAACCCCGGCTTGCCCCGGAACAGCATCACCAGCTCGATCACCAGGATGACCACCACCATCAACTCGAGCACGAAGGCCCGGCTCTGGTTGAACTGGTCGACCATGAAGTGATACAGCTCCTCGGCGGTTTTCAGCTTTTGCTGCACCAGGTCTTTGTAGTCGGGCACACCGATCTTCGAGGCGGCAAGCTTGTACAGGCGCGCCGAGAACATGTCGCTCAGGAACTTGATGGCGTTGTCGGCGTGCTCGGTCAGCTCATCGACGTCGAGCAGCACGGTGTGCAGCTTGGTCGCGGCGCGGGCCGTGCGCCAGCGCGAGAACAGCCCCGTGCCCCCGTTCTCCAGAAAGTCGTATACCCCCTCGAGCTCGCGGGTCAGCAACTCATCGTAGTGGCGGAACTCTAGCAGCTGCGAGTTTGCGTACTCGAGCAGCTGGATTGCCGTTTCGGCTCCACTGGCGGTGTCATACAAGAAAGCAGCGTTCCACCCGATCACAGCCACGTCGTTCGGGTAATAGGAGATCCTCCCTTGCAGAATTTCATGGCGTTCACCGTCGGAGAGCCGCGAGGTTTCCCCACGAACGATCTGCGCGATCTGGTCGCCGTGGGTCTTCAGCAGGTCCGAGGCGCTCGCGTCTAAGGCCAGCTCCCGCACGTGGAAAATGAAGTAATCCTCATGCAGCCAGTTCTCGTAGGGCTTGATCAGGGCCGGCTTGGCCCGCTCCAGGCGCTTTTTGACGATGCGCGAGGCAAGACTGGTAAAGTCGGTGTCCCAGACCCAGCGGCCCGAAAGCCGGACCAGGGTCTCCCACTCACCCGAAAACGGCAGCTCGAGCACGACGCTCAGCACGCCATAGTCGTAATACTTGATCTGGCACTCCAGCCGCTCGCCGCTGTCGAGCACAAGCGGATCGATGGGCTCGACCACCGGCGGCCGCTGGTACTGCACATAGCCGGGTGCCGGGTGCTTGAAGCTGGCCTCCGCGGTCCGGGCGCCAAAAATCTTCCGGAGTTCGTCCAGGCGGATTTCCTCCGCCACGTCGAACTGGATCAGCACCAGGACGGAACCTTGCAAGGAGGTCTCCCCGGCCCGGCGAGGGGCCGCCTGCAGCTGGATTGAGTCGCTGGCGACTCCTGCGATGGTCGTTTCGCGTTCCATAGGTTTTCACTGGGCTCCCCAAGGGCTGGGATAGGGAGCAAAACTAGGGTTCCGACCGATTGGTGGCGCCCCAGAGGTTGGTACTGAATATTGTCCCAGAAAGGCCCACGGCTGGCGAGGGGCAGCCGTTCACTAAAGGCTATATTCATTTAAGTTATTTATTTTCTATTACTTGAGGACAAACTCCAGAGCAGTGCCCCGGTCGTCGCCAGCCCCGCTACAGCCAGTCCGGTATGCCGCATGTTCCGCCGGATCGCCTCCTCCCGCTCCCGGACAAGATGCCGCTCCGGATACGATCCCTCCGGGCCGGAGGGCCCTTCGAGGAGCGCCATCTCGAGAACCTCCGCGAGGTGAAGCGCCTGTCGGTCAGTACCCTGGGCGATCTGCTCCCGGCAACTGAACCCGTTGGCGATCACCAGCCAGTCTGGGGGAGCCTGACGGATCGCAGGGAGCAGTTCGAGCTCCCCGATCGCGGTAGACACTTCGTACTTGTCAGCCTCGAACCCGAATGAGCCCGCCATTCCGCAACAGCCGGGAGCCGGGGCCTGCCAGTCGAGTCCCATCCGGCCGAGCACCGCTTCCTCCAAGCTCATCTTCAGGACCGATTTGTGGTGGCAGTGTCCATGCATGATGGCCTTGCGTTCGAGCCGTGGCAGGGGGATCAGGTCCTTGTAGTTGTCCAGAAATTCGCCTAGCAGGAAGGTCTGGCGGGAGAGCCGGAGGGCGCGTTCGTCTTTCGGGAACAGGTTGCAGAGCTCGTCGCGGAAGACGGCCACGCAGCTTGGTTCCAGACCGACGACGGGAACACCGGCTTCGATCTCGGGGGCGAGGGCATCCAAAATCCGGAGCAACAGGTTCTCGGCCCGGTCGAGCATGCCGAAATCGTAAAGTGGACGCCCGCAGCACAGGCTCCCTTGCGGCAACTCCACCCGGAAGCCGGCATTTTCCAGAACCGTGACAGCAGCTCTGGCGGTGTTCGGCAGGAAGTAGTTGTTAAACGTGTCGGGCCACAAAACAACGATGGGCCCGTCGGGGTGCCGCGGCCGATGCCGGCGAAACCAGCTCTTGAAGGTCTGCGGTGCAAAGGCCGGGATCGTCCGTTGCTTGGGAATCCCGGCGACCACTTTCGCGATGTCCCGCAAGAACGGCAACTGGGTCGCGAGGTTCGCCAGCCCCGGCGCATTCGAAGCCAGCCGCGCCCAGAAGTCGATATTCCCGAATGCGTATTGATTCAGAGGACGCAAGCGACCCCGGTGATAGTGGGAGAGGAATTCGGCCTTGTAGCTCGCGACATCGACCGAGACTGGGCACTCGCGCCGGCAGCCCTTGCACGCCAGGCACAGGTCAAGCGACTCTTTGACTTCTTGGCTGCGCCAGCCGTCCGGGATGACGTCGTTCTGCGCCATCTCCCACAGCAGGTGAGCGCGCCCTCGCGTCGAGTGTTCTTCCTCGCGGGTGACGCGGAAGCTGGGGCACATGACGCCGCCCTCGTAGTGGCGGCACTTGCCCACACCCACGCAACGCAGGGTGGCATGCACGAGCGAGCCGTGATCCTGCGGGAATTTGAAATGCGTGGGCGGGTCCCAGGGGTCATAGCCGGGGCCCAGTCGCAGGTTCTCGTCCATGCGGTAGGGCTCGACGACCTTCCCCGGATTCATCTTCCAGTCCGGATCCCAGGCGGCTTTGAACTCGTTGAAGGCCTGGATCAGCTCGGGGCCGAACATCTTGGGCAGCAATTCTGCGCGCGCCTGCCCGTCGCCGTGTTCGCCGGAAAGCGATCCGCCATAGCGCACGACCAACTCGGCGGCCTCGTTCATGAATTCGCGGAAGCGCGCCACACCATCTTCGGTTTCATAGTCAAAATTGATCCTGGTGTGCACGCAGGCATGGCCAAAGTGACCATAAAGAACGCCGTGATAGCTGAATTTCCCCATCAGCCGCTTCAGGTCGCGAAGGTAGTGGCCCAGTTGATCGGGGCGCACCGCGGAATCTTCCCAACCTTCCCAGCTCAGCGGCTCACCCGGCACGTGGGATATCACTCCCAGGCTCGACTCGCGGACCGTCCAGACATGCTTGGCTTCCGCCTTGGTACACAGACGCATGTTCGGGACGACCTTTGCGTGACCCAGCGCTTCCATCAGGCCACGGGCCTGAGCCTGCGCTTCTTCTTGCGTTTGCGCGCCGAACTCGGCCAGCAGCCACCCGCCTCCGGGCGGAAGCAGCGCTAGCCCTTCGGCGTTGATACCGCGCCGCCGCGTGTACTCGGTGAGCAGATCGTCGATGCCTTCCAGACCAATCGGCTTGTGCGCCATTACCTCGGGAACAGCGTCGGCCGCCAGGTAGATGTCGGGATAGGCGAGCACCAGAAGCAGGCGCTGAGCCGGGCTTTCGACCAGCCGACAAGTGGCCTCGAGAACCGTCACGCACGTTCCTTCCGAGCCCACCAGTGCTCGTGCCACGTGAAAGCCGTTCTCGGGTAGCAGGAAGTTCAGGTTGTAGCCGGAAACGCGCCGCGGAATATCGGGGAAGCGCTGCCGTACCAGGTCGCCGTAGGTGTCGGAAATGGATTTGAGCTTGCCGTAGATCTCGCCCCGTCGCCCTCCCGCGCGAATAATCTGCCCCAGTTCCTCCGGCGTGGTCGCTCCCACCTTCATGCGCCCGCCGTCGTAGGTGAGCACGTCGAGCGCTTCGATGTTGTCGTCGGTCTTGCCCGCCATCACCGAGTGCACGCCGCAGGAGTTGTTGCCGATCATGCCGCCCAGGGTGCAGCGGTCGTGCGTGGCGGGATCGGGCGCAAAGGTCAGGTGATGCTTCTCTGCCGCATTGCGCAGATGGTCGAGGATCACCCCGGGTTGCACCCGCGCCAGCTTGCGGACGGGATCGATCTCGAGAATTCCCGCCATGTACTTCGAGAAGTCGAACACAACGGCCGCATTGCAGCATTGGCCAGCCAGCGAAGTTCCGCCACCGCGCGAGAGCACGGGAGCGCCATGTTCCCGGCACATTGCAATCGCCGCAATCACATCATCGGTATCGCGTGGAATAACCACTCCGATCGGCACCTGCCGGTAGCTGGATCCGTCGGTGGCATAGAGTGCACGGCTCGAAGAATCGAACCGCACCTCGCCGCGGACGCAATCACCCAGGGAAGCTTCGAGCGCATGTGTGTCCACGTGTGAGTGCTTGCTGGCCCGCGCGCGCTCGGCGAACGAGTGGGCACGCTCTTGCGAGAGAACAGGAAGTGGATCGATGGGGAGCATCAGGATTCTCGATCTCTCATGTTCACGGAAAAATCCCGGGGTGGCAAGGACAATGCTGCGACCAGAAGGACCGTCGTCGGCCCCAAAAAAGGCGTCCGGTAGTTCAGCAGTGATGCGACGGCAGTTCGTTCTCCGTCGGCTGCGAAGACTTTAGATTTATCTGCGTTCTCTGCGATCCCGGCGGCGAAAAGCTTTTCTACGTCCACAGCCGCGTGGTGTAGTCGGCCATGCTGAGCGCGAGCAGGATTGCCAGCCAGAACAGCGCCGAGACGATCACGACTTTCGTGAATTTTTCGTGCGCGTACTTTACGTGCATGAAGAACAACACGACGAGGGTCGCCTTGATCGTTGCGATGGTCAGCGCCACAACCGCATTGAAGGGACCGAGATCGATCCCGGCGGCAATCACGGTGAGCAAGGTGCCGGCCAGCAGGGCAATCCAGATGCCGATGTACAGCTTTAGCGATGAAATATGCTCAGACATGGCGTCTCACTTATGACGGTCAATCAGGTACAGCAGTGGAAACAGGTAAATCCAGATAATGTCCACGAAGTGCCAATACAAGCCGGCGATCTCCACGGGCGTGTAGTAGTGCGGACCGTAACGCTTGTGCAGGGCGTAGTAGGTGATGTAGGCAAACAGTCCCACCCCCACGATCATGTGCAGGGCGTGCAGACCCGTCATGATGAAGTAAAGCGAGAAAAAGATCTGGGCATGCTGCTGATTGATCGGCACGTCCGGATGCGCCGGGATGTGGCCCGGGAAATGAAAGCTGGCGCCGGGCACATGATGCTCGACGAACTTGTCGTGATACTCCACGCCCTTGATGCCCAGGAAGACGCACCCCAGGATCATTGTCAGAATGAGGCAAGTAACGATCACCTTCTGTTGTCCGAGTTGGGCTGCGCGCACCGCCAGCGCCACCGTCAAGCTGGAACAGATCAAAACCGCGGTATTGGTTCCTCCTAAGATGACGCTCAAACTCTGGCTGCCAGCGCCGAAGTCGCCAAAGTACCAGTAGCGATAGACGAGATAGGCGCAGAACATGCCGCCGAAGAACATGATTTCGGTGGCGAGGAACACCCACATGCCGAGGCTGGCGGCATCCTTCTGCTGCTGTTCGGTGGCGAAATGATGCAGGAGGGCCGGGTTATCGTGGGCCTCGTGGTTCGCCATGGCAACAGGGCTATTGGGCAACCGGCACCTCCTCCTTGATCTGGTCGTAGTTGTAGGCTTCCCAGGTCACGACCGGCTCCAAGTCGAAGTTGAACGTCGGCGGAGGCGACGGAATCATCCACTCCAACCCGGCCGCGTTCCACGGATTCGCTGGTGCGGGCTTGCCGTAGCGCATTGACCAGAGGAAATAAATCATCGGCAGCAGATATCCCACCGCCAGAACGGTCGCTCCCGCGGTCGAGAGTACGTTCAGGATCTGAAACTCGGGCGAGTGCGAGTAGTCCCAGTAGCGCCTCGGCATCCCAAGATAGCCCAGGATGAACTGCGGGAAGAACGTCAGGTTGAAGCCCACGAACACCAGCAGCGCGGCCAGCCTTCCCCAACCTTCGGGATACATCTTCCCGGAAATCTTCGGCCACCAGAAGTGCATACCGCCGAGGTAGGCCATCACCATGCCACCCACCATGATGTAGTGGAAGTGCGCGACGACGAAGTACGTGTCGGTAACATGCACATCCACGCCGAGCGAAGCCAGGAACAGACCCGTAAGTCCACCCATCGTGAACAGCCCGATAAAACCGAAGGCATAGAGCATGGGCGTCTGGTAGGTGATCGAGCCCTTGTACATGGTGGAGGTCCAGTTGAAGACCTTAATCGCGGAAGGAACGGCGACGAAATAGCTCAGGAGCGAAAAAATCATTGCCGCGTACAGCGAGATGCCGGCTACGAACATGTGGTGCGCCCAGACCAGGAAGCCAACTACAGCGATGCCCAGCACGGCCAGCGCCATCGCCTGGTAGCCAAAAATCCGCTTGCGCGAAAAGCAGCACACGATCTCGCTGACGATCCCCATGCCCGGCAGAATCATGATGTACACGGCTGGGTGCGAGTAGAACCAGAACAGGTGCTGGAACAAGAGCGGGTCTCCGCCCAGAGTGGGATTAAAGATCCCCAGGTGGAACAAGCGTTCACAGACCACCAGCACCAGCGTAATGGCCAGCACTGGCGTGCCCAACAACTGAATGATGCTGGTGGCGTAGTGCGCCCAGACAAACAGCGGCAAGCGTGACCACGTCATACCGGGCGCGCGCATGCGATGCGTGGTCACGACAAAATTCAGCCCGGTCAGGATGGAGGAAAAGCCGGCTACGAAAATCGCGAGTCCTGCCGTGATCACATGGGTATTGAGGAACTCGGTGCTGAGCGGCGTGTAGAAGGTCCAGCCCGTATCGACCCCGCCATTCAGGATCGTGTAGAGCATCAGCACGCCGCCGATGATGTAGAGATACCAGCTCAGCAGGTTGATGCGCGGAAACGCCAGGTCTTTGGCCCCGATCATGATCGGGATCAGAAAATTCCCCAACACTGCGGGCACAGCTGGAATCAAGAAGAAAAACACCATCACCTGGCCGTGCATGGTGAACAGCTTGTTGTAGGTGTCGGCCTGAACGAGGTCTCCTGCAGGCGTGAGCAATTCCAGGCGAATCAAGAGCGCGAAGAACCCACCAATAAAGAAAAATAAGGTAATGCTCATCAAATACAGGAGCGCGATGCGCTTGTGGTCCACGGTCAGGAGCCACGACTTGATGCCATACTCGCGGTTCAGGTACGTTTCGCGTTCGCCGGTTTCTACTGCTGCGGTTGCCATTGTGTCACCCGTTACATCTGTGGTTGCGCTGTGGCTGCGGCCATGCTCTTGCCGCCGGTCTGCCCCGACGACTGGCTCAAGGACTTCACGTACGCCACCAGCGCATTCAACTGCTCGTCACTGATCTGTCCCTGGAACGTCGGCATGATGGGCTTGTATCCGTTCACGATCTTCGCTGCCGGTTGCAGGATCGATTCACGAATGTAGTTCTCGTCGGCGATCACCGTCCGGCCATCCTCGAGCAGCACCGGCTTGTTGTAGATGCCCACCAGATTTGGCCCACGCCCCTGCGCATCTTGCCGATGACAGGTCACGCAACCCAGCTGCGTGAAAAGCTGCTGACCGGTCACCGCCAGCGGCTGCGATCCGCCGCCGCCCATCCAGGCTTCGTAGTCCTTTGGCTCCATCACCACCACCGACCCGACCATTCCCGAATGCGACGTTCCGCAGTACTCCGCGCAGAACAGGTGATACGTTCCGGGCTTGGTCGGGCGGAACCAGGCGACGGTGTAACGCCCGGGCAGAACGTCCTGCTTGATGCGGAACGCCGGAACGTAGAAGCTGTGGATCACGTCCTGCGAGGTCATGATCATCTTCACGTCGCGGCCCAGGGGAACGTGCAGCTCATTGATCTCGCGCTGACCCTCCATGTGCTCGAACTTCCACATCCACTGCTTGGCGACGGTGTAGACCTCCGCCGAATCCTGCGGCGGCTTACGCTCCTTGAAATAAATGTTTGCGCCCCAGCCGAAGAACACCATGAACACGCAGAACGGGATCACCGACCAGGTGATCTCCAGCGCGTGCGATCCCTCGATCTGCTCGGCGCGCCGGCCTTGCTGCCTGCGATAGCGGATGGCGAAGTACACCACCATCGTGAAGATCGCCGCGCTCATGAGCGCCGACACAACCACCAGGAAAATGTAGAGCGCGTCCACGCTGTTCGCCGTGGTGGAGGCCCGCACAGGCCAAAGCGGCATGGTCTGAAACATGTTCACCTGGTCCGTCCCAGCTCATGATTCGCGTGTGCCGGACCGCGTCGAATCATGACGAAAATGAAAGTCCCGATAAACAACATCGTGGCTACGCCCGCCAGGCGCAGTATCCGCAGGATGGTCGCGCTGTACTTTCCCTGCCCGGGGTCGTAGTGGTAGCAGTACAGCAGCAATTGGTCCACAATGTTGCCGATCCTGCCTGCGCTTGCAGCTACCAACCCCAGCCGAACATCTCTCGGCGGAAAGTCCACCCCGTAGTAGTACTGCGAGATCTTGCCCTCGGGCGTGAGCATCAAGATCGCTGCCGCGTGCGCGAATTGTTTCGTCTTCTCGTCGTATTGATACTGGAATCCTGCGGCCTTGGTCAGCCCATCCACCGCGTCCTGCTTGCCGACCAGAAAGTGCCAGCCCTGCTCTGCCCCGGGACGGTTGTAGCGGCGCAGGAACTCGGATTTCTTCTTTGCGGCCATCTCGGGCGTCTCGCTCGGATCGAAGCTCACGGTGATCACGTCGAAATCCTTGCCCAGACCGAGCTTCATCATCCGAAGCGAGTGCTCCAGTCCGCTTAATACCTCGCCGCACAGCATCGGGCAGTTGTAGTAGACCAGGTTCAGGATCAGGGGCCGCTTGCCGAAGTAGTCGCCCAAGCGCACGTTGCGGCCCAGGTCGTCCTGGAATCTCAGGTCCGGCGGAATCGGCTGATTCAGGTTCTGCTGGATGCCGACATTCTTCAGCCCCGGCGGCCGAACACTCGAAGGCGGCGACAAGATGCCGCTCGTCATTCCTTGCCCGAAGGCGGACGCCACCAACAGGATGGCCGAAGCCACTGCCCACCCAATCCGGTGCTCGTGCCGCCAGCCTCTCACCGTGCCTTCTTTCCTGACTTGCCCCCCGCGGTCGCGGCCGGCGCCGTTGCCTGTGCGGGCGCGCTCGCCTTCGCCGCTTCGCCCGCGGGAATCACCGGCAGCCCGTGCTCGGCAACGATATCGATGGCGCGATCGATCGGAATCCGTACCACACCATTTTTCTGATCGACCCAGTCGTAGCTGCCCAGGACCTCGTCCTGCTTGGCCACCTCGCCCGTAAACTGCGACCGCTCGTTGTGCTCCAAAACGGGCTTGGGGAAATCTTGCTCCGCTTTGTCGCGAATCTCCTTGTAACTCATGGTCGCCGGATCAATGCCCGTCTTCACCGCCATCGGGTTCAGCGGCGCCTGTCGCGCGCGATCCTGGGCATCGAGGAATCGGTACATGCCCACCAGAATGAAGTAGACCAGCACGCACACCACGGCCAGCCCCGCCATGAAATACATCACGCCGAGAGGACTGAGGTCCTCCTTCTCGAAACCCTCGCCGCCCGGATTGGGCGTCGCAACCTTTTCTTCACTCATGTCCCGGCTCCAGCACCTGCTTCGCGTACACGTCGTAGGCGGGCAGCAACGGCATCGAAGCAAGGTTGCGGCAGAAGTAAGCGATCCAGAGTCCGCCCATGCCAAACGGGATCAGCAGATCCGCCCAGGTGGCCGTGAAGGTCGTCGAGAAGTTCGGCTCGACCAGCCAAAACAAATCGACGTATCGCGCGAAGAGCATCCACGTCGCCAACCAGACCAGCTTCGTGATGTCGCGCTTGAACGGCCGCGAGAGCAGAATCCCGAACGGGACCGCAAAGTGGAAAATCACCAGGAACAGTCCCACCCAGCCCCAACCGCCGTGCAGCCGCCGCATATACCAGGTAATTTCTGCCGGCAGATTGCCCGCCCAGATAATCAGCCACTGCGAGAACGAGAAGTAAGCCCACACCATGATGAACGTCAGCATGAACTTGCCGTGATCGTGGACGAACTCCGGACGCAGCAGCAGCGACATCGGCTTGTAGCGGTACAGAATGCGCTCGATCACCACTGCGAAGCTGAGCGCTGCGATCAGCTCGCCGGCGACAAAAAGCAGGCCATAAATGGTCGAAATCCAGCTCGGATCCAGCGACATGACCCAGTCGATCGCCGCGAACGAGATTGTGAACGCATAAAGAATGATCCCCGGGCCCGCCACCGCCTTGAAGCGATTGCTGTTATCCCGCACCGGAGGGCGGTTCTGCTCCTTGGACCACTTGCTGAGCAGGTAGACCAGCAGGAACCAAATCGCGAAGTAGATGGCGGCTCGCAGATAGAATCCGGCCGGGTTCAAATAGCCGTTCAGCACAAACTTGTTGTGAGCCAGATGCTCGCGGATGGTCGGGTTTTGTAGCGACTCAAGGGGCATCGCCCACGGATAAAGCCTCGGCACACCGAAGAACGCAATCGGCAAGAACAACACCGCCAGCAGCGGCACTGTCCGCATCGACGCCCCCAGAATGCGCCGGATCACCATGCCCCATCCCCCGCCGGTCAGGTGCCGGATCATCAGGATCACCATCGATCCCAGGCAGATGCCCAGCCAGTCCATGTAGGAAATCAAGTACCCGCGCATGAACACGGTGGGATTCGTGAAGCCGAGGATGACCGCGATCACCGATGCGACCGCGCCGATCATCAGCGAGCGGCGGCCGATCAGATTCACGACCGGAGGGGCCGAGAGGTCGAGATTGGCATGCATGGTGCTCATTTCGAGTCCTCCCGCTCGGGCTCCGCGCTCTTCGGCTTGATCTGCGGCAAAGTCGCTCCCGTTCCCGGTGGCTCAAATGCGGGCGCCGGCGAAGGAATCGCGTGTCCCCCTGCATCGGCCACGGTCGCGTGCTGACTCAATTGCAACGCACGGATATAAGCGACGATGCACCAGCGGTCGCGAGGCGGAATCTGCGAGGCGTAGTCGGGCATGATCCCGAAACCTTCCGTGATCACCCCGAAGATGTATCCCAGGGGCGCTTTCTCCAGCCGCTCGATGTGGTAGGAGGGCGGCTTACGCGGGAACCCTCGCGAAGGAACGTATCCATTGCCGTCCCCGACGCGCGAATGGCAAGGAGCACAGAAAATGTTGAAGCGCTCGCGCCCTCGCTCCAAATCTGCCTTGGTCACCGGAAACGGCATGTAGTCGCCGGGGTTGTTCCCCACCTTGCCTGTGTGCAGATAGGTGTCGCCGTCGTACTCGCCGCGCGCCACGGTGCCCTCCACCAACGGACGCGCCGCACGCTGATCAGCGTAGAAGTCGCTGTGCGACAGCGGATTCTGCCGCGGCTGCACGTGCATGTCGAGACGGCATCCGCCCAACCCGATCACTGCCGGAGCCAGCCAGGCGAGCTTGTGCCAGTGCGCCATTTAGCTGGGCACCTCCGAGATGGAGCGCGGTTGCAGGCTTTCCAGAAACTGCCGTACTTCGGCCGGCTTGTATTTTGGATCGGTCGAAAACACGATCAGGAAGAAACGATCTTTCGTCGCCATGGCAAAGCGCGGGACGTTAAACACGGGGTGGTATGGCATGGGCAGTCCGTTCAGCGCCAGCATGCCCAGCACCGCCGAGATTCCGCCAAACAGGATCGTCAACTCGAACGTGATCACGATGAACGATGGCCACGAGTGATCGGGCCGTCCTGCAACGTTGACCGGGTAATCTACCGCCGCCATCCAGTACTGCATCAGGTATCCGGAGAGCCCGCCAATGATTGCGCCAATCAGCGTCACCAGCGCCACCCGGTTGGTGTGGAACCCGATCGCTTCCGCCAGTTCCTCGACCGGGAACGGGCTGTACGCGTCAATCTTGCGATACCCGGCATCGTGCGTCTTGCGGGCCGCTTCCACCAGCGCGGTCGCGCTGTCGAATTCGGCCATGATCCCGTAGATGGGCGTGGTTTTCATTCAGCCTTCACCTCCGCCTCAGGCAACAGGGTGCGCATCTCGAAGATCGAGATCATGGGCAGAATGCGCACAAACAGGAACATCGCCGCCAGGAACATGCCGATGGTCCCGAGGTAGGTCATCCAGTCCCAGCGGGTCGGATAGTACATGCCCCACGACGAAGTCAGGAAGTCGCGGTGCAGGCTCATCACCACGATGACGAAACGCTCCAGCCACATGCCGACCAGGATCACCGTCGAGACCAGGAACAGCCCCAGCGGACTCGTGCGCAGCTTGCGAATCCACAGCGTTTGCGGGATGCCGATATTGCAAATCAGCAGGGCGAAGTACACGGGCGCATAGGGTCCATGCAGCCGGTTCCAGAGCGTGAACGCGTCGTAGCGGTCGCCGCCATACCAGCCCATGAAGGCCTCGATTCCGTATCCATAGGCGACGATCCACCCGGTCGCGAGCATGACCTTCGCCGAATTCTGCAGGTGCCGATCCGTGATGAAGCCCTCCAGGCCATACAACTTGCGGATCGGGATGGCCAGCATCAGCACCATGGCGAACCCCGAATAGATCGCGCCAGCCACGAAATACGGCGGGAAGATCGTGGTGTGCCAGCCCGGGACGATCGCGATCGCAAAATCGAAGCTGACCACCGTGTGCACCGACAGCACCAGCGGTGTTGCCAATCCCGCGAGCAACAGATAGGCCGACTCGTAGCGGTGCCAGTGACGTGCCGAGCCGCGCCAGCCCATGGCCAACAGCCCGTAGATCCTCTGCGCCCAAGGATTCTCTGAGCGGTCGCGCAGGGTTGCCAGATCGGGAATCAGCCCAATGAACCAGAACAGCAGCGAAATCGTGAAGTAGGTCGAGACCGCGAACACGTCCCATAGCAGCGGGCTGCGGAACTGCGGCCAATACTGCATGGTATTGGGATAGGGGAACAGCCAGTACGCCAGCCAGGGGCGGCCGGTGTGCACCAGCGGGAAAATTCCCGCGCAGGCCACGGCGAACAGCGTCATGGCTTCAGCAAAACGGTTGATTGAATTGCGCCATGACTGCCGCAACAAAAGAAGAATCGCGGAAATCAGGGTGCCTGCGTGGCCGATACCGATCCACCAGACGAAATTGACGATCGCGAATCCCCAGCCGATGGGGATGTTGATGCCCCAAATCCCTGTGCCCTTGACGAACAGGTAGCCAAGGGCAAACAGCAGCATCATGGTGACCAGGAACGCGACTCCGAAGCCAACGAACCAACCCGTTGAGGTCGGCCGCGTGAGCACGATCGAGCTGATCTTGTCGGTGACCGTGCCGAAGGTAAAGCCCGGCTCGATGACCGGCGCTTTCCCGCCCGCGATCTCGACTTGTTCCATGCGGTCTGTCATGGCTAGCTGCGCTCCGGCTCGAGTTCGGGATTCGGGTTACGGATTTCGGCCAGGTACGTGGTCCGCGGCCGCGTGTTCAGGTCCGCGAGCAACTGATAGTTCCGGTCCTGCGCCTTCAGCTTCGCGACTCGGCTGTTCGGATCATTGCTGTTGCCGAAGATGATCGCGCCCGCCGGACACGACTGCTGGCACGCTGTCTGCAATTCACCTTCGTGATTCGCGTCGTTGATCTTGCGGCCTTCGCGCTCGGCATCGATGCGCTTCTCGTTGATGCGCTGGATGCAGTACGTGCACTTCTCCATCACGCCGCGGCTGCGCACGCTGACGTCGGGATTGCGCATCATCTTGAATTGCTGCGTGTCCCAGTCCTGGAACAGCAGGAAGTTGAAGCGCCGCACCTTGTACGGGCAGTTATTCGAGCAGTAGCGCGTTCCGACGCAGCGGTTGTAGACCATGTCGTTCAGGCCTTCGCTGCTGTGCACGGTCGCCCCCACCGGGCAGACCAGCTCGCAAGGCGCGTTCTCGCACTGCATGCAGGGCACCGGCTGGAAGTAGGCCTTGGGATGATCGCGGTCGCCCTGGTAGTAAGCGTCCACGCGAATCCAGTGCATGTGCCGCCCGCGCACCACCTGCTCCTTGCCGACCACGGCGATGTTGTTTTCCGCCTGGCAGGCCAGGATGCAGTTGTTGCAGCCCACGCAGGAGTTCATGTCGATCGCCATGCCCCAGGCGTAGTCCTGCTTGCTGTAATCGTAGTTCTGGTAAAGCGTCAGCTCGCGCGGCACCTGCTCCTCCTGCGCGAACCTGGGCTCCTTCTTATATTCTTCGAGATTTGCTTCGCGCACCTGCGGACGCGCGCCGGTGGGCGTGTCCATCGTCTGGTAGCCCTGCGTCGAAGCCAGCTTGTAGGTGCCGCCGGTTTTTGTGAGCTTGGCTCCGGTTGCGATCCACGGTGCCGCAGTCGTGCGCAGCGGGTAGACATCGAATCCCGCGCCCGTGCCCACCTTGCCAGCTCGCGCGCGTCCGTAGCCGAGATAGACGGTGGCGGAGTAGTCCGGATGCCCGGCCTGAATCCACACCGGCAGGTTGACCTTGCGTCCGCCGAGTTCGACGGTGACGACGTCCTCAGTCTTGAGCCCCTCGCGCTCCGCCATTTTCGCCCCGATCAACACGGCGTTGTCCCAGGTGAGCTTCGTCATCGGCTTCGGCAATTCCTGCAGCCAGCCGTTGTTCGCGAATTGCCCGTCGTAGATGGAAGGATCGCGGCGGAAGTTGAGTTCGAGGGATTTCGGGGAACCTTCGACTGCGGGAGTGAGAGTACCTGACATGACGCGAACGTCGAAGGAATGAAGACCGAAGTTTTTCGGCGAATAGGTCGTACCTTCGATCCACCCATCATGCAGCGACTTCTTCCAGAACGATTCGAATTCGGCACCGGAGTGTTGCCCCTGCCAATACTTGCGGACCAGGTCGTAACCGGTCGCGTCCGACACACCCGACAGCGCCGAGAGCAGTTCGTGGGCGCTCTTGCCCGAGTAAAGAGGAGCAATCAGCGGCTGCACAATGCTGACCGTGCCGTCATAGGCGCGCCCATCGCTCCACGACTCAAGTGCGTGCGCTTCGTTCACGTGCCAGTGACAATGGTCCGACGTTTCGTTCTGATAAAGCCCGTGATGAATCCGCAGCGATATCTTCGAGTCTTTCAACGCATCGCCGAAGCCGAGATCCGCCGGGGCATCATAGAGCGGATTGCCGCCCATGATCACTAGCAGGTCAACCTTGCCCGCACGCATGTCCGCGACCAGGTCGCGTAGCGACTCAGTCTGATTGACTGGGTTCGCATCAACAGAATCCGTGTATACGACAGCGTTGCCGATGTTTCCCAGTTTCGCGTTCAGGACGTGCGCTAGAGCATGTAGGGCGGGAGGTTGGTGCTCGCCCACAATCACTGCACTCTTGCCGCGGGCCTTCTCAAGATCCTTGCCGACTGCCGCAGCAAACTCAAGCACTTCGGGGGGCAGAGAATTCGAAAATGCGGCGGCCGCTCCGTCATAGCTCGCGAGCGCCTCGGCAAACTGTGAGACTTGCCATGCGGACACCGGCAGCCGATGGTCCGCCTTCGCCCCCGTCGAGGTCGGTGTGCTCTCGATCGCGTAAAACCGGCTCATGTTCCCATCTGGATTCCGGCGGCTCGCGAAATCGCGGATGTAGCGTGTGTTCCCCGGGAACCCCGCATACAGGAAATCCGCGTCGAGCGCCACGATCACGTCTGCTTTCGTCAGGTCGTAGCGCGTCTCCACCGGCTGGCCGAACGCCAGCTTCGCGCCTTCCAGCACATTGTCGCGGTTCACCGGCTCATACACATGCCACTTCGCCTGCGGATACAGTTTCAAATAAGCGCGCAGCTGATCGGCCAGAGTTGGCGAAGAAATGGTCTGCGTCAGAATCCGGATGCCCGCGCCGCTCAGCCCCTTCTGAACATTGAGCGGCCCTTTGATCTGCTTCGCGAACTCCGACCACGAGTTCACCTCGCCCCGATACATGATGGTCTGCGAGCGGTCGGGATCGTACATGCCGAGCAGCGCCGCCTGCGTGAAGATGTCGGTCCCGCCCAGGCTCGCCGGATGCTGGTCGTTGCCCTCAATCTTCGTCGGACGCCCGAGATGGCTCTCGACCAGCACCGGGCTCGCGTATCCGCTCAGCGTGATCGCGCTCGCGTAAAACATAGGCCGCCCCGGAATCACACTTTCCGGTTGTCGGACGTAGGGAACGATCGGCTCCAGCGGCAGCTTGGTGCAGCCGGTCATCCCGGCTAGCGCCAGCGACGCGCCCATCAACTGCAGGAAACCGCGGCGCGACACGGAATCCACCCACTCGCTCGCGCCCTTGGGAAATTCGCGATGCAGCATCTCCTGGAATTCCGGCGTGCCCGCCAGTTCCTCAAGGCTGCGCCAGTATTCCGGGCCGGTGGTCTGCTTGATCTGCGCTTCGACCGTCTTCCGCTCGAGACGCTTGCTCGGGCAGACGTCTTCGCGTTTCATCTTGGTCCCTTCGTCCATGATCTTCTGGCTGCTCTGCGCAGCTCATTCATCACGCCGGCAAAAGCCCCACCCGACGACCCTACCGATGGCAGGTGTCGCAACTGGTGATGTCGCGCACGTTGCGCACCTTGTACTCGGCCACCAGCGCCCTGCCCAGCGATTCCTGGTCGGTGAAAGTCTGACCATCGACTTCGACCGGCAGATCCGCGCTCGGCTGCAGGTAGCGCATGTTGAACACCTGGTCGCGCGGACGCAGATACTTCTCCGGCGCGCGATGGCAGCCCAGGCACCACTCCATTTGCAGCGACGCGTACTGGTACATGAGCGGCATCTGGTCGACCGGCCCATGACAGGTGTTGCAGCCCACGCCCTTGTTGATATGAATGCTGTGATTGAAATACACGTAGTCGGGCAGTTGATTCACCCGCGTCCATTGCAGCGACTCCCCGCTGCGATAGCTCGCTCGTATCGGCTCCAGCAGGGCAGCATTCGTCCAGATCTGCGAGTGGCAGTTCATGCAGGTCTTGGTGGGCGGGATCCCCGCGAAGCTCGAAACTTCCACCGACGTGTGGCAATAGCGGCAGTCGATGCCCAGCCCGGTCACGTGGTGCTGGTGGCTGAACGGCACCGGTTGTGGCTTCACCACTCCCGCATACGTGATGTAGGGCGAGCGCTGGACCTCATTCAACGCCCACCCCAGGGCGGCCACAATAAAGACCGCGCCGTAAATCGTCGCCCGGGAAATGGTGTTGGTGCTGCGATGAAAGATCTGCATCGACCGCTTACATTCCTGTGCCGGGAGTTCCATCTCCCGCGGAGGCTTGCGTGTCCAGGTTATGAGTTACAGAGGGCTGTGATACCGCTCACGAAAACTTGTGATTATAGCAGGAGGCCCGCGTTTGGAATGCGGTTCGATCGCTGTAACAGATTTTTCATCCGCCGCGCGGACCGCGCGGCAAGAGGCCGCTTCCTTATTGAACGCTGGGCGCAGAGAACAGAAGGGCGATGGTTCGGCACCGCACAGTCGCGCCGATCCTACCGCAGATTCATCACCATCAACTTGGGTTCGGTCATTTCTTCGATGGCATAGCGCAGGCCCTCGCGCCCGATGCCCGAATCTTTCACGCCGCCGTACGGCATGTGATCAATCCGGAACGTCGGCACGTCTCCGGCTAGCAGTCCGCCAACCTCGAGTTCCTCGTAGGCCTGAAACATCAGCTTCGCATCGCGAGTAAAAATCCCAGCCTGCAATCCATATGGGGAGCCATTGATGTGCCGCAACGCCTCCTCGAATTCCCCATAGGGCTCGACCGTGACCACAGGCCCGAAGATTTCCTGGCAATTCACCTTCATCTCGAGCCGCGTTCCGGTGAGGACGGTCGGGTCGAACAGAGAGCCACGATGCCCGCCGCCCGTTAGCACGCGCGCGCCGCCGCGGACCGCTTCCTGGATCCAGTCGCTGATCCTCTGCGCGTCTGACTCACGAATGAGCGGTCCCACGTCCGTCGTCTCCTCCAGCGGATCGCCCACGCGCAGGTTGTTGACGCCCGCCAGGAACAGGTCCACAAACTTCCCGTACACCGATTGCTGCACCAGGATGCGCTGCACCGAAATGCAGGTCTGCCCGGCGTAACCAAACGCACCCGCCACACAGCGCTCTGCAGCATAGCTCACATCGGCGTCGGTATGGACGATCACGCCGGCATTGCCGCCTAACTCGAGAATCGCTTTCTTCTTGCCGGAGTTTTTCTTGATCTGCCAGCCGACGCTGGCGCTGCCGGTAAAGCTGATCAGCTTGATGCGGTCGTCGGCGACCAGGAGGCCCGCATCCTCGTTCGACAGCGGCACAACGTTGAAGGCGCCGTCGGGCCATCCAGCCTGCTGCACTACTTCGGCCAGCAGAATTGAGGAAAGGGGAGTCTGCGGGGCCGGCTTCAGCACCATCGAGCAGCCCGCGGCAACTGCGGGCGCGACCTTGTGCGCCACCAGGTTCAGCGGAAAGTTGAACGGTGTGATGCCTGCGATGGGCCCCAGCGGAAACCGCTTCACGATGCCCCAGCGCCCCGCGGTGTATTCCTGCCAGTCGAGCGGAAGGTACTCGCCGTAAATGCGCGTGCTTTCTTCAGCCGCAACCGTGAACGTAAAGATCGCGCGCTCGACTTCGGTGCGCGCCGCCTTGATGGGCTTGCCGGCTTCCTGGCACAGTGTGCGCGCGAACTCGTCTTTGCGCCTGGCGATCCCCTCGGCGATCCGCCGCAGGACCCGCTGCCGTTCAAACGCAGGGAGGCGCTTGGTGGTGCCGAACGCCTTCACCGCTGACGCGATCGCAGCCTCGGCATGCTCCCGGCGCCCCTGAAATACGCGACCCACAACTGCGCCGTCATAAGGCGCTTTGACCTCATAGACGTCGCCTTCTTCTACCCATTTGCCGTCGAGCCAAAATCCGTGCGTCGCCACCTCAGCGATCGTCATCTGTGCCATCGCGATTCAACACCCCCAACCGCAGAAGTCGATTTCCGATTATAGGCTTTGTCGCGATGTCCGGTCAGGTCTCGCGATAAGATGGCCCGCATGCCGGAATCGGTGCCTAACACCATCGTCGAGACGGCCCGCTTGTTGAGATCACGCAAGATCTCACCCGTCGAGCTAACGCGCGACTGCTTGGAGAGGGTCACGGCGCTGAATCCTATACTCAATGCTTTCCTCACCGTCACGGCCGATCAAGCGTTGCAACAGGCGAAGGCCGCAGAAGGAGAAATTCTCCGCGGCGACTGGCGAGGCCCGCTGCACGGCGTTCCCATCGGCCTGAAAGACATCATCGATACCGACGGCGTCCCCACCACGGCCGCCAGCCTGCTCTACCGCGGTCGGATTCCGGCGGAAGATGCCGTGGTCGTCCGTCAGCTCAAGCACGCCGGCGCAGCGCTGCTCGGGAAACAGAATCTGCACGAATTCGCGTACGGCGGCAGCTCGATGATCAGCGCTTTCGGCGAAGTACACAATCCGTGGAATCCGGAAAACATCGCCGGCGGGTCCTCTGGCGGCTCTGCGGCCGCCGTGGCCGCAGGCTTGGGGCACGCTGCCATCGGCACCGACACCGCCGGCTCCATCCGCGAGCCCGCCGCTCTATGTGGCGTTGTGGGACTCAAGCCGACCTACGGACGCGTTAGCGCGCAGGGAGTGGTACCCCTCTCGGAATCTCTCGATCACGTGGGACCTCTCGCCCAATCTGTGGCCGATGCCACAATTGTGTTGCGCGCATTGGCGGAGGGCGAAGGAATTCCGCCGGAGAATTTTCTAGACCTATGGGATCCCTCGAAGACCACTCTGCGCGTCGGTGTGCCCCGGAAGTTCTTTTACGACGAAGTACATCCGGAAATCTTGCACGCCGTCGAGACAGCCCTCTCGTCGATGGCTGCTGTAGGCGGCCAGCTCCGCGAGATCGTGCTCACGCCGGATAACGACCGCACCGTCCAGGCCGCCGAGTCATATGCCTTCCACCAGGCTGCTGTCGCGAAAACGCCGGAGCTCTACCAGCCTGAAACCCTGCGCCGGATCAAGACAGGAGAGAAGGTTTCGCAACAGGACTATCGGCGAAAACTCGCCGAGCTGAAGGCAACGCGCGAGAACATCCGTAAGATGTTCGATGAGGTCGACGTCATGGTCACGCCCACCACCCCCATTCCCGCACCGATGATCTCGGAACTCAAGAAGAACCCCGACCTGCTCCGTCCCCGCGAGCTCGTGCTCCTGCGGAACACACGCCCCTTCAACGTCTGGGGACTGCCCACGATCTCCATCCCCTGTGGGCTCACCCGTGCAGGACTGCCCATCGGCCTGCAAATCGCCGGCCCACCCCGTCGCGAAGACTTGCTCCTGGAATTTGCGTACGCCTGCGAGCAGGCACTTCTCTGGCGCGAAAGCCACACAGAGGCCAAAACCTCACTGTCATCCTGAGCGAAGTGAGGCGCCGTACGAAGTCGAAGGACCTCACGCCCTCTGAGCTTGCCTGCGTCTTATCTTTTGGGGTCGCCACAAGACCGAGCCAGGAAATCCTCTCCGGGCCGCCGAAGAATTCTGCCAGGAATGGGATCGTTCGACTGCGTTCGGCTGGCGCCTCACTCCGTTCACGATGACAGCACGATCAGCAAGCATTGACGTGTCGAGCATCGAGGGGACGCAGGTGCTGCCCTTAGTTCACCGACCTCACATCATCCGGCAGCATCAGCACGAACGTACAGTTTGCCGCTCCCTGCGGACACGACAACAGCCCGCGCCGCAGGATCTTTGTCGGCGTCACATCGGGAAAGCTCACGCCGTATTTCAAGTGCCGTAGCGACTCTTCCATCGCGTGCAGCTTGTCTTCGCCCGAGATGAACTTCACGTTGTCGACCGTCATCCCATGCTCCGACGTTCCCATCAGCACCCAGAACTCCGCGCTCCCGCTGACCTGCCCGGGCGATTTCACCTCCGTAGTTCGCAGCTTCTGGGCATCGTCCTGATGCTGCTTCACCGCGTTCTCAACCTTGGTCTCTCCGCCGAGCAACCCGCCCAGACGCCCCTTCGTCTCGGGCACCGGACGCAGGCCGCTCATCGACATCGCGTAAGTCCGGATCGCTTTGTCCTTGTCGCCGCGCTTCTCGTAGATCTGCCCCAGGTGGTCGCCTACCTCGCCGTGGTTCCCCAGCAGCCACGCCGCTGACACGTACTTCTCCGCCTTATCCAGATTTCCCTCCGCGTAGTACACCCAGCCGAGCGTGTCCCAGTACGCAATTAATGAAGGCACCAGGGCGAGGTCGCGCTGGTTCAGTTGATCGAGCGAAAGGTTGCGCAACCCCGCCGCCGTCGACGCCACCGCCGACTCCGCATACTGCCGCGCCTTCTCCAGGTGCGAGTTCTTCAAGGAAAGCTGGTAGGCAATGTTGTTCCACACCAGCGGTGTTCCCGAAATCTCCGTGGCACGGTCAAATGCTTCCAGCGCCTTTTGGTCCTGCCCGAGGTTCAGGTACGCATCACCCAGGCTCACCTGCAGGCCGGCATCTTCGGGACTCAGCGATGCCGCTTTCTCCAGTTCCGGAGCCGCCAGATCGTACTTGTGCCACTCCGCATACATCGCGCCCAAATTGCCGTGCGCGAACTTATCGAGCGGATTCGTCTCGAGCTGCTTGTGAAACGCGTCCGCCGCTTCGTCATACTTGCGGTCCTGCCAGTAGGCGCGTCCCAGGTTGTTGTAGGCGAACTCGTCGTATGGATTGACCTCCAACGCCTTCTTGAACGCGGCCACCGCCTCGTCGCCGCTGCGCATGCCCAGGTACGCCAGACCCAGGTTGTTCCAGGCGTACTTGTTCTTGGGATCGACTTCGACCGCCCGCTTCAACAACTGGATCGCCAGCGGCAGATTTCCGTTCTGGATGGCCGAACGCGCGCCCTCGTTCAGGTCGTCGGCCTTCATGTCCAGTGGAGGCGCAGGTGAGCCCGCCATGCTGTTCTCGAGCGACAGGTGCTGTCCCAGATCCGAGAGCACCGCCCGCCGGAACGCGAGATAATCGCCCGTCCGCGAAGCCGGCAGTTCCCGCTCGCGCATCGTCATGACGCGTTCCGCGTTGAACACCTGCCCGTCGAGCTGGTAGCTGGCCTTGTACTCGCCGTAGTCGCGCTTCATCGAAAACGGAAGCGGCGCGTGCGCGGTGAAGTTTTTGGGCAGCGTCAGCCTTACGCGATAAGTGAATTGTCCCGGAGGCCCGAACTTGATGGGCTCGGCGTCCGCTCCGATGTCGTCTTCATCCGGATCAGCCAGCGTGAACTGCGAAAGCGGCAGATCGATGTCTGACTTCTTCTTCGACCAGTCCAAAAAATTCGACTTGGCAATTTCAAACGAGAACTGGAAGGGCTGCCGCGTCGCCGCTGGATCGTCGACCTTCAGGTTGGTAATCTCCCCATCCATCCCGCCCATCGCGTTGATGTTCTCGACCAGGTGCTCCCAGTTCGCCTTCGGCACGCGCCGGAAGATGAGCCGCATCAGCAGCTCGGTATCGCCGCGAACTACGTAGTTGACCTTCGCGTTCAGCTTCCCCAGCTCGTTGATGCTGCCCTCGATGGTCTGCACCTGCGTGTTTTCCATCGGCGGATCGGCCGGCGTCTCCTCCAGGTGCGGCGTGCCCTGCTCCGGAATCACCAGCCCTTGTTTCTTACGGATGTTGAAAGACAGCAAGCGGAAGGGAGCGACCTCAGTGGTCGTATCCATCCATACCTCTTCCTTCCCCAGGGGCAACATCGTGATCACGTGATCGAACTGCGAGGGCGAGGGAATATCGGGATCGAGCTTGCGGCTCGAATTGATCAGCACCGACGAAGCATGCAGGCCCTCGGCCTCGAGCAGCGACGCCAGCAGCGTGTGCTTGTCCTTGCAGTCGCCGTACTGGTTGTGCAGCACGTCGCCCGCCGGATGCGGCTGATACCGCGCCAGCCCCAGCGAAAGGCTCACGTAGCGGAAATTCTTGGCCACATAGTCGTAGAGCGCCTCAGTCTTATCCAGATCGCCATTCTGCCCCTTGGTCAGCTCTTCGGCTTTCGCCTTGATCTCCGGAGTGGGCTGGCGCCGATCACGATCGAGGCTCTTGTACCAGAGCCCTACTTCTTCCCAACTCCCAAACGTCGTCAGCTGGACCGCGGGAACTTCATCCTCTTCCTTTTTCTTCTTCTTTTTCTTCTTGTCCTTGTCTTTGATCTTGTCGTCGTCTTCGCGCTCCAGGTGCGAGCTCTTCCAGCGATAAATCTGGCGCCCGTTCTCTTCGCTGATGGTCGGCTGGTATCCGGGCTTGTTCTTCAGCGTGATCTTGCGGTCTTTGGGGATATCGACTTCCAGTTCCTCATCGAGCACGATGTTCACGTGGTCGAAGTCGTACTCCGACCAGAACTGCTTGGGCGCGAGCGGCGTGTGGATCACCGTCGCCATGTCGTACTCCAACACTTCCCCCGGACGCAGTCCCGGCACGGTGATGTGCTTCTGACGGTAGTCGGTGTACACGGGAGCCTCGCGCGCCACCGGAGCGGTCAGGTCCTGCACCGAATCCGCCGGAGCCGTCACCACGCTGCCGTCCGCCTTCCGCACGCGCACGTACGGAATCTCGACCTTCTCGTTCGCCGAGCTGTAGCCGATCACCACCTGTCCCCACTGCTCCACCCCGGCCTCGCTCTGCACCCGAATGCGTGCTACGGTCTCCTTACTGCCCGTCCCGTCGCTTTCGAACCGCATGCGCGTCACGACTTTCTCAATGACAAAGGCTTCCTGCGAGAAGTCCTTCCCGACCCCGCCCGTGAAGATCGGCGTGCCCTCGGCCGGTTTGTCCTGTCCCGGTTTGGGAGCCTTCTGCTGCTCGGGGGACTGTTGGACCTTGGCGTCCGCACGGGCATTGGCACCAGAAGCCGGGGGAGCCGGCGCTTGCCCTTGCTGTGCGGCTAGAAAGTAAAGGGGAATAGTGAGGAGAACACCGAGAACTACCCAACGGCGCATAGATTGGTTCCTAGGCCGTTTGTACCGTATACGGCGGGTGGGCGCAAGGGGTGAGGCGACGTGTAGCGCGGGCGCCTCCGCCCGCGAATCCCCACTACCTTGTCACTCCGACGCGCGAGCGCAGCGAGCAAAGGAAGGATCCGGGTCACTGCGTACGCCGAAGCAATCCAGCCCTTTACTTGAAACCGCAATCACCGTGAGTTCGCTCCAGTAAACCCTTCCACCAGGACTCCGAACCCAAGTCGCTTCCGCGACGCCAGATGTTAGCCCCGCACGTAAGTGCAGGGAAAGCGGACCACTTGATCGCAGGACGAAAATCGAAGCCTTGGCGAAAGTATCCGTTTGCCTGTTGGCGTATGCTCTCTTAGAACTCTGGAATCGGTTCAATTTTCACTGACCGCGCTTTCCTTATCTCTTAATTCTTCCCCCCGCACTGCGCCTTCCCTGCTGCCGCCCACACCCGATTCACCAAGTCCTTGGTTCGAGCTGAGTCCTTGATAATCTCCCACCCCGTAAACACAGCGATCAGATGCTCGTCGGGAAACGCCATCAACTCCTGCCCGCCAAACCCCCGCGCCATCCACACAAACTTCCCGTTCAGCGGATACAGCCACCACTTGTAGCCGTACTTGAATCCCTCTTCGGCATCGATCTGCGGCGTGACCGACGCTCTCACCCAATCCTTCGACACGATCAGCTTGCCCCCCCACATCCCGTCGTGCAGATACAGGTATCCGATCTTCGCCAGCCCGTCGCCATTCAGATACAGTCCGCCCTCGGTATCGACTACGCCGATATAGTTCCGCTTCCAGTGATGCGTAATCCCGAGCGGCGCAAACAGATACTTCTCGCCATAGGCATCAATGTCCTGCCCGGTCTCCTTCTGAAAGATGGACGCCAGCAACTCAGTCGCGCCGCTGCTGTAGTTGAAAAGCTTTCCCGGCTCGGTCGCCATCGGCCGGTCGATCACGTACTGCACCCAGTCGTCGGTCGCCTCCATCACGCTCGCATCATTCCGCGGATCGTCGTAGGGCAACTCCTCGTTCCAGTCCAGTCCCGTTGACATGGTAAGGACATCTTTAAGCGTCATGCGCCGCTTGCGGTCGTCGACGTTCTTGACCTTCGCGACGTCGAAGAATTTGAGCACCGGCGTGTCGAGTCCGTCCTTGAAATCGCCGCGCGTGTATGCGACGCCGTAGATCACAGACGTCACCGTCTTGCTCACCGACTGCATGGTGTGCAGATCGCTGCCGTGATAGTACGGGTGCCACCCCGGATCGAAGTAGTTGTAAGGCCCGGTCAGACGCGCATTCAGCGGACCTTTCTCCTTGGCCTCTTTCCCATAAATCTTTCCGTAATCGTGCGCGTACTTCCGAGAGAAGAGTTCCTTGCCGCAGCGAAAGACCTGGAAGCTGTCGACCAGCATGTATTTGCCATGCGCAATGTCAGCGTCGAAAGCATTCAGCGCTTTCTCATCCAACCCGACACTGGAGGGAGAGGCTTGCTGCCAACCATGGGTGGGCCAGAGGGTTGAGTTGTCCGCTGACTGTGCCGCCGCGAAAAACGAAAGGGGGAGCAGAAGGGTGAACACGATGCAGCATCGCGTAGGTTCGATCATCGGAGGTTTTTACCCGATGTCGAAGGAGCGCGCAAGGGGAGTGGAGAGAGAGCGGAGCGGGTGCGCTCGTAATATTTTACCGATGCAATTGTCAGGAGATTCCAACGTGGGCGGTTCCCACGACTGAGCGTGACAGTCAAGTACGCTGAGAATGAGGGAGAATAATGATCGGTACACGGTTGGATGCTATGAGGGGATACGAACGTTTCCCAAATTACGGTTGTAACCAGTCCCACACTCCTTCCTAGTTCCCCCTTCACACCTCCAACTCCGCTTTTACCGTCCCATCGTCCATATCAGCCTCCATATGGAACCCCAGCTTCTTGCAGATGGCCCGCATCTCGTGGTTCTCAGCAAGGATCGTGCAGACAACGCGGCTCAGCTTCTCATCGCGTGCCACGCCGATCAGCCGTTTGTAGAGCTCCGTCCCCATCCCCTGGCCCTGGTAGCGGTCGTCGACCAGCACAGCCAGTTCCGCGTCGTTGCCGCCGCCACGCAGTTTGCTCAGGCGTCCGATCGCGATGATTTCCGGCAGCCCGTCTTCTTTCTTATGCTCGGCCGCCAGCACCATCTCGCGGTCATAGTCGACAAAGCAGATGCGCGTGAGGCGCTCATGCGCCGTGCGCTGGCTGAGTTTCAGCGGCTGGAAGTAGCGCAGGTATACCGTCCGCTCCGAAAGCGCATGATGCAGCCGCACCAGCAGCGGCTCGTCTTCGGGCCGGATCGGCCGGAACACAATCGCCTCGCCATTCTTCATCGTTCCCGGTTGCACGTACTTCACCGGATACGGCCGGATCGCCAGCCGTGGCAAATCTTCCTTCCGGACCTCAAGGCCGTGCAGCACGACGCGCGCGTCGAGTGCGACGATTCCCTCGGGCGAAGCCAGCACCGGGTTGATGTCGATTTCCTTAATCCTGCGCTGCTCCACCACCAGATGACTGAAACGCACCAGAAATTCCTCTAGCGCCGCAAGATCGACCGCCTTCCGCCCGCGCACACCCTCCAGCGCGCCCAGGACCTTCGTCTGCTCCATCATGCGCCGCGCCAGCGTCGTGTTCAGCGGCGGCAGCGCCAGCGCGCGATCCTGAAAAACTTCCACCAGTTGCCCGCCTGCGCCAAACAACAGCACTGGCCCGAATTGCGAATCGACGCTGCTGCCGGCAATCAGCTCGTATCCATCCAGCTTCACCATCGGCTGTACCGAGGCGCCAAGAAAATGTCCCGGTCCCGCCTTCTCCCGCACCGCCGCCTCAATCGCTCGATACGCTGCGCGCACTTCGCCGTCGTTGCGCAGGTTGAGCTGCACGCCACCTACGTCGGTCTTGTGCGTGATCGTCTCCGAAAGCAGCTTCACCGCCACCGGATATCCGATCGCATTCGCCTTCGCCACGGCCTCGTCTTCGCTATGCGCCACTTCCGTCGGCACGGTTGCGAGCCCATAGGCAGCGAGCAATTGTTTCGACTCAACCTCCGTCAGCAGTGTGCGCCCTGCTTCACGCACGCTCTCGATGATCTGCTCCGCCAGCTTTCGGTCGGGGCCATCTTCTTCCTCCCGAAGCACCGGAGTCTCATACAGTCCGCGCAACACGTAGCTGTAGCGCCACATGTAGCAGAACATTCGCGCCGCGGTGTCGGGGAAGCGAAACACCGGAATTCCCGCCTGGTTCAGTATGTCCGTTCCAGCTGCGACCTCCGGGCCGCCCATCCAGCTCGCCAGCACTGGCTTTCCGGTCGAGTGTGCATACGCCTTGAGGTTTTCGGCAGTGGCCGTCGGTCCCGCCATCCCTTGCGGACAGGTGATGGCGAGCAGTCCGTCGATGTTCGGATCCTTGACCGCGATATCCACTACCTTCGCGTACCTGTCCGGCAGCGCATCGCCCAGGATGTCGATGGGATTGTTGTGGCTCCAATGCGGAGGTAGGAACGCATTCATCGCCTTCATCGATTCTTCCGAGAGCTGCGCCAACTGCCCGCCGTTCGAAAGCAGTCCGTCCGCCGCCAGCACGCCCGGCCCCCCCGCATTCGTCACGATCGCCAACCGCGGACCCTTCGGACGCGGCTGCTTCGCCAGAACCTCCGCCATATAAAACAGGTCCGCAATCGTCTGTACCCGCAGCACTCCGCAACGGCGGAACGCCGCGTCCAGCACCTCATCACAGCCGGTAAGCGCACCGGTGTGGGAAGCCGCCGCCTTTGCCGCCGCGTCCGTGCGCCCGGCCTTGATCACGATGATCGGCTTGTTCAGCGACACTTCGCGCGCCGCCGACAAAAACGACCGCGCATCGCCCACCGATTCCATGTACATCACGATGCTTTGCGTCCGCGGATCATTGCCGAGATAGTCAATCAGGTCGCCCCAGTCCACGTCGAGCATCGAACCGACCGAAACGAACGCGCTGAACCCCACCATTTCTTTTTGTGCCCAATCGAGAATCGCTGTGCACAGCGCCCCGCTCTGGCTGATGAATCCGACGTTCCCCGGCCGCGCGATGTTCGACGCGAACGTCGCATTCAACCCTGTGATCGGATTCATTACCCCCAGGCAGTTCGGCCCCAGCACCCGCAGCCCCGTACCCCGAATGCGCTCCAGGATCTGCCGCTCCAGTTGCTTCCCCTTCTCTCCGTGCTCCTTGAAGCCCGCCGAAATCACGATCGCGGCACGCACGCCAAAGTCCACACAATCGCCGATGATCCCCGGCACCGTCGCCGCCGGGGTCACCACCACCGCCAAGTCCACGGCCTCGGGCAATTCCGTCACGCTGCGATACGCCTTGATCCCCAGCACACTTGCCCACTTGTCACTCACCGGATAGACGGTCCCACCAAACGGACTGCTCACCAGGCTCCACAGCAGGGCACGACCAACGCTGCCCGGGCGATCGGTGGCCCCGATGATGGCCACATTGTTCGGAGCGAACATCGCGTCCAGAGGATGTTCCTCCGAACGCAACACGTCATGCGCGCGATCGTGCGTCTGCTTGCCCGATTTGTTGACTTTGCTGACTTTGTTCGATAAACGCAGCGGACTCATAGCGTGCCAGTTTACGCCCGCCAACGGGCCCCGGATGTGACGGAGAGCACTGGATAATCAGGCCCAGGGCGGGGTAAGGCCATGCACCGGTCACTACCGCACCCGATATTTTCCGCTTGCTTCTGGCGGCGTCTCAGCTAAAATCTCCCAGACCTCGGCACACAACTCAAAATCATCATCCCCGAGTAGGAGTGTGTCCTGCAGGTACAACTGGACTCAGTTCCACAAGGAGATTCAACGCAATGAAGAAGCTGCTCACACTGCTGTTCGCGTTTGCGATCGCGTTCTCGCTGACGACTGCCACCTTCGCGCAGGACACGATGAAGAAGGACGACACCAAGAAGGAAGAGAAGAAGGAAAAGAAGGCGAAGAAGGAAAAGAAGGAGAAGAAGGAAGACAAGAAAGCGGAAGACAAGAAGTAGACCTTGGCCTTCAGCTGATCCGCCCCGGCGCGCTGCTGCCGGGGCTTTGTTTTTGCGCATATTGGCGAAACTCAAGGAGCGAAGCTGCAATCCTTTGCTGTATTCCCCGTGAAACCCTACAAAAATTTGACAACTGCCGCGCCCGAGCCGTAGTAAGATTTTCCCAGCAAGAGCCTGCTCTGTTGCGGGTGTGGGGAAAAGCAAACGCGGCCCAGGTTGTGGCCGCGGCGCTTCTGTCAGGAGGGTTGCATGCAATCTCGGGCCCCCGAAAGTTCGTCTTCTGCCGTCTCACCATCCCCCGCCACGTCTCATACGCATGCGAGCCGCAATTTCTGGGTTCTAACTGCGTACGGGATCTCTGGCCTGGCCCTGTTCGGTATTCTGGCTTACTACTTCAGCGACTTCGTTTCGCACTAGCTCCGCTAGGCCGCTCCGGCTGTGCAAACTCGCTGCGCACACTGCGGGATTTGTGTCTTCAAAAGGCCTTGCTGCCACACCCCGCGCCTCCGCTTCGCACCCAATCCGCCCGTGCTACAATTTCCCGGCTTAACACTGCTCCAGAATCAGATCGGTAGCTTCCCGCACTTTTTCTGACAAACGGATAGAGATACCCTTGGCCCAGGGACCCCCAAAGATCGCGAGTGTCACTTACGCTGATGCTGGCGTAAACATCGATCGCGCCAACCGCACCAAGCAGCGCATCAAGTATCTCGCGCACAAGACCTTTACCAAGGGTGTGTTGAGTGAAATCGGCGGCTTTGGCGGGCTGTTCTCAATCGCCAAGACCTACCTCGACCCCGTGCTGGTCTCGAGCGTCGATGGGGTAGGCACCAAGCTCAAGGTCGCGTTCGAGATGAAGATTCACCACACCGTCGGCGCCGACCTGGTCAATCACTGCGTCAACGACATCGTGGTGCAAGGCGCCACCCCGCTGTTCTTCATGGACTACCTCGCCACCGGCACCTTGGAGCCTGAGGTCGCGGAAAAGATCGTGGAAGGCATCGCCGAAGCGTGCAAGCACAATGGCTGCGCGCTGATCGGTGGCGAAACCGCCGAAATGCCCGGCTTTTATCCCGAAGGAGAGTACGACCTGGCCGGATTCATCCTCGGTGTCGTTGAAAAAGAACGTATCATCACCGGCAAGAACGTCCAGATCGGCGACATCGTCCTCGGCCTTCCCTCCAACGGCCTGCATACCAATGGCTATTCCCTCGCGCGCAAGCTTCTTTTTGAGGTGGGGAAGTATTCGCCGGAAACGTATGTGAACGAACTCAAGAACAAGGCCGGCACCGAACTGATGCGCTCGCACAAGAGCTACTGGCCGTGCCTGAAGAAGCTGATCGACGCCGACTGTATCGCCGCCATGGCCCACATCACCGGTGGCGGCATCACCGAAAACCTGCCTCGCGTGCTGCCGCGCGGTACCGCCGCCGTGATTGAGCTCGGAAGTTGGCCCGCACTGCCCATTTTCGAACACCTGCAGGCCCTCGGCAACGTCCCCCAGGATGAAATGCTCCGCACCTTCAACATGGGTCTCGGCATGCTTCTCGTGATCAACCCCGCCAAGTTCAAGAAGACCCAAACCCTGCTCGAGCGCGTCGGAGAGAAGTTCTATAACGTTGGGCGTGTCGTGAAGGGCGAACGCAAAGTGCTGTATTCGTAGTCGCCGCGCGAATTTCTGAGCGATACCTTCCAAGTCTCTCCACGTCTGCGCTGCTCACAACTCACAACGCGCGCTCGATTCGCAGATCGTAGCAGCCCGCCTCGGTGTCGCGAACATGGATGAACTGCACCTCCGGCAGCGCCAGCAGCTCGTCGATTGTTGCCTCGACTTTTCCGTTCTCCACCACTTTTTCGCACAACAACGACCGCTGTGCGCCGTAGCCTGCAAATGTCAACCGATGACTGCGCAGATCCTGGGGAAATCTTTCGCTGTCCTCGAAACGCGCGCAGGCTTCCGCATGAATGAAGATCGGCCCAGGCAGCGCGTGGAGCTTGAGCTCATAAAAAGGATCGTAGGTGAACAGAATCCGGCTCTCCTGTCCCACCTTGAAGTCGCGCAAGCAATGCCGGCATGGGCCATACCCAGTTGCGATTTCTATGTGCGCGGGATGCCCATACCCCGGCGACCGCATGGTCGACCGAACCAGGTCCGCCACCTTGGTCGGAATTGCCGCAACCTGAAACGCCTGTGCCATCGAGGACCTCGCACCTCTGGATTCATCCCTCAGTCCGTGACTCGCAGCAGAATCGCACGGCGCGCATAGCGAGGCCCATCCGATCCTTGCGCCCGAATTGCTGCCGCGGCCATTCCCGATCGGCCGCACCATCCCGCGCGGTGCACGTTTCCCATCCCCCGCGGCCGGGTATTAAACTGGTTCGTTATCGTCGTCCCGCGAGGCCTTCATGACCACTGCCATCCGCACCAACCCGCTCTCTTACCTCACCGATCAGATCAACGAACTCAAGGCCAAGGGCACCCACTTCAACCTGCGCGTGCTCGACGATGAGCAGGCCCCCGAGTGCACCTTCGATGGCAAGAAGGTCATCAACCTCGCGTCCAACAATTATCTCGGCCTCACCACGCATCCCAAGCTGCGTGAAGCTGCCCTCGAAGCCACCAGCAAATACGGCGTCGGTTCGGGCGCGGTGCGCACCATCGCCGGCACCATGAAGATCCACATGGAGCTGGAAGAAAAAATCGCACGCTTCAAAAACGTCGAAGCCTGCGTCGTCTTCCAATCCGGGTTCGCCGCCAACGCCGGCACCGTTTCCGCCGTGCTTGGCAAAGACGACTTCATCGTCTCCGACCAGCTCAACCACGCCTCCATCATCGACGGCGCCCGCCTATCACGCGCCAAGATCCTCGTCTTCAACCACAAGGATCTTGCACACGCTGAGGAACAACTCGCCAGCGTCAAAGACCAGCCAAGCCGCAAGCTCCTCATCACCGACGGCGTCTTCTCCATGGACGGCGACATCGGGCCGCTTCCCGGCCTCTGCGACCTCGCCGAAAAATACGGCGCCATCATGATGGTCGACGATGCTCACGCCTCGGGCGTTCTGGGCCGCGCTGGACGCGGCACCATCGACCACTTCGGCATGCACGGCCGAGTCGACATCCAGGTTGGCACGCTCTCCAAAGCCATCGGTGCCCTCGGCGGATACGTCTGTGGCACGCGCGACCTTATCGACTTCCTCTACCACCGCGCCCGTCCGTTCCTGTTCTCGACTTCTCATCCACCATCCGTCGCCGCTACCTGCATCGCCGCCTTCGACGTTCTGCAAGACGAACCTGAGCGCATCGAAAATCTCTGGAAGAACACCCGCTTCTGGAAAAAAGAACTCGCCACCCTCGGCTACGACATTGGCGGCAAGACCACGCCAGCGAGTGAGACACCGATCACACCGATCATCATCGGAGACGGCGCCCGCACCATGGAATTCTCCCGCGAGCTTTTCAAGGAAGGCGTTCTCGGCACCGGTATCGCGTTCCCCACTGTCCCGGAAGGCAAGGCCCGCGTGCGCACCATCATGACCGCCACGCACACGAAAGTGGAACTGGAAAAGGCGCTGGAGGTTTTGAAGAAAGTTGGGAAGAGAATGGGGATTTTGCCGTAGCCTGATTCAAGGCCCTCGACGGTATTCCGGTGTTCAACCCCTTCCGTCACGAACTGCCGATGTGTCCAGCGTGCAGATCCCAGCGATGGTTCCATTTCGGCCGCTGCGCATATTGCCCGACGCCATTACACGTTCCGCAATCGTATTTCCGCTGGGTCTGGTGCGCCTGACGCTGGTTGACGTTGGGTGTAATCGGCGTTTCAACCTACAACGCTGAGCACGCCGGAACGTGGCTTCTGATTCTGATTTCCCTAAGCCTCCCACTTCGTATCCTGTGTGGTCTACTTGTCCCGGCCACTTTCAAGGTCGGGTCCGGCAAACACAAAATACCCTTCATCTTCTGGTATGTCGGGCTGTGCATTTTCGCAATTGCTTACTGGAGTTGCTGGGGTTGGCTCCATGTTCTGCTCGGCGCTTCGAAAGGAGAATTTCAGGAAAATCTGGATATCTTCTCTCTTCCTCTAGGCATGATCGGTGGGCAGTTTGTGATTACCCCCGATAAAACCTTCACCGCTGTCTGCGGGATTCTCTGTGGGGACGCGTTCTTCTACGCGCTTGTTTGGTTCTCGCTCTGCAGGTTCGGCCACTCTTTGATTCAGCGGAATCGCGTGATACGCATGGATCTATCTGCTGAAGACCCTCGGGGGGGAACAAGACGGCGACTGACTGAATGCTGGGACTATTCCCCCCGATACACCACCCGTCCCCCCACCACCGTCGCTACCGCCTTCCCCGTCAACTGCCACCCATCAAACGGAGAATTCCGCGACAATGACCGCGACTTCGACACATCAAACGTCCAGCGCTTCTTTGGATCGAAAATCGTCACGTCGGCATGGCTCCCGCGCGCCAGCGTCCCGCGCCCGCGCAACTCAAACACCCGCGCCGGACCCGACGTGAACAACTCCACAACCCGCGCCAACGGAATTTTGTGCTCACGATGCAGCACGGTGATCGCCAACCCCAGCGCCGTCTCCAGGCCCGTGATCCCGAACGCTGCCCGCTCGAACTCCACCTGCTTCTCGTGACTGGCGTGGGGTGCATGATCGGTGGCGATCGCGTCCACGGTCCCATCTCCAAGCGCCACGATCAGTGATTCGATCTCCGCCGACGAGCGCAGCGGGGGATTCATCTTGCAATTCGTGTTGTAGCCATCCACAGCCTCATCGGTCAGCGAGAAATGATGCGGCGTCACCTCGCAGGTCACGCGCGCCCGGCCGCGCTTGCCACGCCGCACCGCCTTCAGCGAATCCGCCGCCGAGAGATGCGCCACGTGCAGCCGCGAATTCGGCATCTGCTGCGCGAACTGGACATCGCGATCCACAATGCTCGCCTCCGCCGCTGCCTTCCATCCCCGCAAACCAAGCCGGAACGAGGTCGGCCCGTCATTCATCGAGCAGTTTTGTGTGAGCCGCGTGTCCTCCGCGTGCTGCACCACCGGAAAACTCAACTCGCTGCTCAAGCGCAGGCATTCCCGCATCACGTCATTGTCGAGGATCGGCTTGCCATCATCCGTAACCGCCACCGCGCCCGCCCGCTGCAACCCGCGAAAATCCGTGAGGACGGCGCCCTTGCTGGCATGCGTGGCCGCCGCCACCGGAAACACATTCACCACCGCCCCCCGCTCCGCCTGCCGCACCCAGTTCACCCACTCCTGCGAATCGATCACTGGGTGCGTGTTCGGCATGCAGCACACCGAGGCGAAACCGCCCGCCGCCGCAGCCGAAGTCCCAGAGGCGATCGTCTCCTTGTAACTCTGACCCGGTTCCCGCAAATGGACGTGCAGGTCGATAAATCCCGGCGCGACCACCAGCCCGCGCGCGTCGAACTTCTCTTCCGCGCTGCCCCGGACCTTGTTCGGTGGCGCGATCTCTGCCACCACGCCATCGCGCAGCAGCACGTCCATCGGCGCATCGACCCTGTTCGCCGGATCGATCACATACCCGCCCCGGATCAGCAACGACGCCGGTTTGTTTCTCTCGTGTGCCATTCCCCTACTCGCTCGTCGTCAGTCTTCAGTCGCCAGCTTCAACTCCTGGCCATCCTGAGCGAAGTGAGGCGGCCGCCGCAACGCACTCGAAGGACCCCGCGTTCCGCTGCGAACCTCACGGGCCTGGGAAATTTCTCCATGACGCATTGGGGCCGCTCATCGCAGTGCGTTCTGCGTGCTGGCATAGCATTTCGCGGACGCCTCGAACTCATTTTGACGACACTATCGCATCCTCCCCGCCGCCCGCGCCAGGATCGCCATCCGCGTCGGCACGCCGTTGCGCACCTCATCCACGATCACCGACTGCGGCCCGTCGGCTACGTCGGACGTCAACTCGAGCCCGCGAATGATCGGTCCCGGATGCATGACGATCGCGTCCCGCTTGGCAATCTTCAGCCGCGCCGGAGTCATCTGGTAACGTGCAATGTAGTCCTCCAGCCGCAGCTTCAATCCCGCCAGCCGCTCCTTCTGGACGCGCAGGAGCATGATCACGTCCGTGCCGCGCAACGCTTCTTCCAGATGGCGCGTGATGCTCAGCCCCGAGACCAGCGTTGTGGCCATGTCCGGCACCAATTCCGGAGGCCCGCACAGCGCGATTTTCGCGCCCAGCTTCGTCAGCAGATGGCACGCCGAGCGCGCCACCCGGCTGTGAAAAATGTCCCCTACAATCGCCACCCGCAATCCCTTGATCGTCTTCTTGTGCTTCAGGATCGTGTACGCGTCCAGCAGCGACTGCGACGGATGCTCGTGCATGCCATCGCCCGCGTTCACCACCGGAATGTCCAAGTGCTCCGCCATCAACTGCGGCGCCCCCGACATTGGATGCCGCATCACGATCACGTCCGCCCCGACCGCACGCAGCGTGTATCCCGTATCGAGCACCGACTCGCCCTTCTCAATGCTCGACCCGCTCGCATGCACCAACGTGGTCATCGCACCCATCGACTTGGCCGCAATTTCAAAGGAGGACCGCGTGCGCGTCGAAGACTCGTAGAAAAGAAGAATGATGCGCTTGCCCCGCAGCAGGGGCCGCGGCTTCTGCGGATTCATGCGCCGCGCGAATTTCAGAATTTTCAGGATTTCCGCGGCGTCCAGGTGCTCGATCCCGAGCAAGGAACCGCGCGCTACCTTATTCATCCCATGCCTGAGAAACCAACCTGCCATTCGCTTGGGCCAAAGACCGACAACACGATGACCGACGACAGGTTCGAAGTAAACGGTGCATCATAAACGCCAGCCGCGCACGCCGCAAGGAGCCGACGCGTTCAAAAATTAGGGGTTAAGACCGGTTGCCCGAAGGGAATCCTGCTAAGGCCTTGATCTCTGGGGACTCTGGATTCCAGGAGAAATCTCGCGATACTTTTCCACGACCCACCCGCGCTGCTGCTTCACGAACATCCCGAACGCGACCAGAAACACAGCCGCTCCCAGGAAAAGGAACCACTCGTGCGCACGCCGCTGCTCGGGTGCCTCATTGAGAACCGGTGCCAGCAGTGCCCCGATCGCCAGACCGGTCAGCAGACCCCCGACGTGCGCGGAGTTGTCGATGCCCGGCACCACCGCCCCGAAAAACAGGTTGTACCCGGCGAAGCTCAGCAGGCTGCGCATCAGTCCCTTTAGCATCTGCCGCGGGTAAGGGAGCTTCCCAAGATACAGCGCCGTGATCAGCGCTCCTGCCAGTCCGAAAATCGCGCCCGACGCTCCCGCACCGACGGCTGCTGGATGGATCCACAAACTGGCCAGGCTGCCCGCGATTCCGCAAGCTGTGTAAGTACAAAAATAAGTCCACGGCCCAAGGATGCGTTCCGCCAAGGTCCCCAGATTCCACAGACACCACATGTTGAAGAATATGTGCGGCAGACCGATGTGCACGTAATTCGAGGTGAGAATGCGCCAGGGCTGCCCATCCAGGGTCAGAGGGCCGTAGTCCGCTCCAAATCGCAGCAACACCTGGAAACCCGGCGACATCAGCGAACCGCCGCTCAGCAACATCAGGGCGAATACCGCTATATTCACTCCGACCAACGCCGTCGTCACCGGCGGCCGGTGGGGAATCGTCCGCCGCTGCACCCCCACCTGAGGCGGCGGCGCCGCAACCGTCGACCCGATTCCCGCCGACGCATACGCCATCTGCCGACACTCCGGACACACGTTGTCCGCAAACGTCGACTCGGGAATCTGTCTTCCGCAACGGGTGCAATTCGTCATGCAAGCTCTGGGTCTGGATAGTGTATCGGAGGAGTGGAGCATGCGGGAGCTTGCCCGGCGAGACCGCGGGTGAATTGCCAGATCACACTATTCATGACGGTCTAGAGACGTGAAGGCCCAGAGTAGACCTTCTGCTTACAGTGGAATTCGGCGGAGAAGGCCTTGTATTCTTGTACACACAGGTGATAGCGAAACAATTTTTCGCGGCCCTCGAAGGTTTCTTGTGACATCCAGCGAAACAGATCGTTGAAAACTCGCTTGCCGAGCCGGATGTTCTCGATTAGACCCGCCGCTGTCGCACTCGATAGATCGGTATTGACGTTTCCGTTTCTGCTTGCGCGAAGCACCCCGCAGCATACTCCGCTTTCGCCAGCCACTCTTGCGAACTTTTTCCTCCGAAGTATTAGCCTAGGACAGGTTGATTAGCGGCTTCAGGATTGCCATTCCAGTCATTGCCCACCGGCGAATTGCGAGCGAACCGCTAAAGCCACATCAGTCCCCCGCCGTCTCCACCGCCGGCAACTCTTCGTCCATCGTTTTCGCTGTCACCTTCGCACTGGTCACCAAGATCACCGACGCCACCACGATCGCGCTGCCCATCAGAATGTAGCGGTCGATCGCTTCCCCGTGCACCAGCCATCCCAGAAACACTGCCACCACCGGATTCACATATGCATACGTCGACACTTTGGAACTCGGCGCGTGTCGCAGCAGCCAGATATATGCGGTGTACCCGATCCACGACCCGCCTACGATTAGATACGCAATCGCCCCCACTCCCCGCGCCGTCCAAGTCACATGCGCCAGGTCGCGGTTTCCGAGCGCAAAAATCAGGTTCGCCACTCCGGCAAAGATCACCTGCCATGCCGTCGAGCTGAACGGGTCCACATCCTCCGAGTGCCACACTTTCGACAACACCGATCCCAGCGCCCAGCTGAACGACCCCGCAAGCAAGCTCAGCGACCACCACAGCTCGCGCCGCCCCAGCGATCCCGTCGCGGTCAGCTTCGGCCACAGCAGGACTACCATCCCCACAATGCCGAGCGCCAATCCCCCCATCCCGTGCCGCGAAATCTGGTGATGCCCCAGCAGCCAGGCATCGAGCACCAGGAACCACAAGGGCGTCACCGCGATCAGCAGCGCCGACAGCCCCGAGGGCAGCAACTGCTCCGCAAACGACAAAGTCAGGTTCCCACCCATCAGCAGCAGGATCCCCACCGCCGCCATGTGCCAGAGCTGGCGCGGCGTGTAGACGATCTGCCGCCCGCGCAGCCCGCAATACGCCAGCATCAAAGTCCCGGCAATCAGGAAGCGCGTCGCACACATCAACGCCGGCGGAATCTGCTCCACCGCGATCGCAATGCCCAGGTAGGTCGATCCCCAAAACAGATACACGAGCCCGAAGGCAAGGATCAGACTCCACCGTTGCTGTTGTGCGGATGTCATGGGAAGCGGAGCAAGCTAAAACATAGCAGATGCGTTACCCACCCCCGGCGATGCGGAGCCCGATGTCAATTTGCGGCAGAAGTTCCCGTCCGCGGTGTTTACCCCCTAGGCAGGTTACTTTGGGGTTCCGGTTCATCCATTTTCAGGCTACAATGAATGCGTGGATAGTTGTGTTCATGACCCTGCAGAATCCCAATTCGCACTTGCCCGCCTGCTGGCTCCATCAGCTTTGCTGCCCGCGGCGCCATCTGGCAGTGCTGCCCTCGCAAGTCCGTCCCAGTCTGTTCGGTAGCGACTAGTTTCCATCCTCCCTGTGGATTTTTCTTTCGGGACGAAGTCTGCCCGTTTCTCCAGGCAAGTTAACTCTCGAGAGAAGTCGCTAACAGCTAACGACCAACAGCTAAGAGCTGCCTTTAGGAGAACCTCCATGCCGACCAAGACTCTGACCGCCGGACCCAAAATCCACACCGCCCTGCCCGGCCCCAACGCCAAGCGCGTGCTGGCGGGCGATGACAAATACATTTCGCCGTCTTATACCCGCTCTTATCCGCTGGTCGCCAAGAGCGGCCGTGGCGTTGTGGTCACCGATGTGGACGGCAACGAATTCTTCGATTTCTCCGCCGGCATCGCCGTCACCTCTACAGGGCATTGCCATCCAGAAGTCGTCGCCGCTATTCAGAAGCAGGCGGGCGAGCTGATCCACATGTCGGGCACCGACTTCTATTACGAGAATATGGTGACGCTCGCCGAGCGGCTCTCGAAGATCGCTCCCATGCCCGGGCCGCACAAGATCTACTACGGCAATTCGGGCACGGAGGCCATTGAAGCCGCGCTCAAACTCGCGCGCTATCACACCAAGCGGCAAAACGTGATCGCCTTTTTCGGCGCGTTCCACGGACGCACCATGGGCGCGCTTTCACTCACCGCGTCGAAGCCGCAGCAGAAGCGCCGTTTCGCGCCGCTGGTTCCCGGCGTGACGCACGTGCGCTATCCCGATGTCTATCGGGGGTGCTCCGGTGGCGCACAGGACGCCGAGGGCTTCGCGCTTGGCTGCGCCCGCTTCATCGAAGACAAGCTCTTCAAGACCACCCTGCCGCCCGAGGAAGTTGCCGCCATCTTCGTTGAGCCCGTGCAGGGCGAAGGCGGCTACGTCGTCGCGCCCAACGTGTTCATGCAGGAACTACGCCGCATCTGCGACAAGCACGGCATCCTGCTCGTCGTCGACGAAGTCCAGAGCGGCATCGGCCGCACGGGCAAGTGGTTTGCCGTCGAGCACACCGGTGTGCAGCCCGACATCGTTTGCATGGCCAAAGGCATTGCTTCCGGCATGCCGCTCGGCGTGACCATGTCGCGCGCCGACATCATGGACTGGGTCCCCGGCTCGCACGCGTCAACCTTCGGCGGAAATCCCGTCTGCGTCGCTGCCGCTCTCGCCACGCTCGACGTGATCGAGAAAGAAGGTCTGCTCGCGAACTCCGCGGCCGTCGGCGGGCACATGATGAAGCGCATGGCCGACTGGCCGTCGAAGTATCGCATCGTGGGCGACATTCGCGGCCGCGGCCTCATGATCGGCGTCGACATCGTGAAAGACCCGAAGACGAAGGAACATGCCCCCGACCTGCGCGACCGCATCGTCGAGCAGGCTTTCGAGCGCGGCATCCTGTTGCTGGGTTGCGGTCCCAGCACGGTGCGCATCGCGCCGCCGCTGGTCGTCACCAAAGATGAAGCCGACGCCGCCATCGACGCCCTCGAAGAATCCATCGAGCTCGTCAGCAAAGGCGCGTGATTGTGGGGCGGACCCTCCTGTCCGCTTCCCAGTCGCTTCCGCGACGGCAGACGCTAGCCCCGCACGCAAGTGCGGGGTAGGCCAACAGAGAAATGCAGAGTCCCCTGCAGCGGACGGCACATCGTACGACGCCGGCGGCCTCGCCCGCGTTTGCAGATGAGAGGAGCTTCCCATGTGGAGCGGTAAAGTCGAATCCATCCATATCGCCCCGGCCGCAAAAGCCGTCACGCATCCGATCGCCGAAGTCGAAGCCGTCCCCGGCGCCGGCCTCGCGGGAGACCGCTATTTCCTCAAACAGGGAACCTTCTTCAAGCCCGAGCCCGACCACGAACTCACCCTCATCGAAGCCGAGGCCATCGAGGCGGCAGCACGCGAGTACAAAGTAAGCATGAATCCCGGTGAAGCCCGTCGCAATGCGGTGACCCGTGACGTGCCCCTGAATCATCTGGTCGGCCGCGAATTTCAGATCGGCGGTGTGAGAGCCCGCGGAATTCGACTTTGTGAACCCTGCGGCCACCTTGAATCGCTCACGGGGCTGCCCGTCATCAAATCCCTGCGGCACCGCGGAGGCCTGCGCGCTCAGATCCTGACGCAAGGTGTGATCCGTGTCGGAGACACCATCATCGATTACACATCATGATCGCCACCGACCCCACCTATCGTCAGCTTCTGCGCGGCCACGGCGCCCATGTCGATCCCATCGCCGCTCTGGAAGAGGTATCCGCCGAAGTCGCCGGCCGGACCGTCCCGGGCTACCCGCACTCCATCTGGCAAGTGGTTAACCACCTCAATTACTGGATGGACTACGAACTCGGTCGCATCGCGGGCAAACGCCCGCACTATCCCGAGCGCGCGATTGAAAGCTGGCCCAAGAGCGTCACTCCGCCGAGCGCCGCCGACTGGCAACGACAGAAATCGGAACTGGCCTGCCATCTCGACGAATTCCGCAAGCTCTCCGAAGCCGGCCCTGGGAAACTCAGCGCACCGGTGGAATGCATGCATGCTGGCGAAGAACCGCGATCGCCCAACGTACAAGCGGTTCTCTGGCAGATCGTTGTGCACAACAGCTACCACGTCGGGCAGATCGCATTCATGCTCCGCTGTTTCAATCTCTGGCCGCCGCCCGCAGGAGGCGACACGTGGTAACCGCCGCCAAGCCTGCGCTCAAAATTCCCGAGCAGAGTGTTCAACGAGTCAGGGACCCCCGTCGACATGATCACGCTCCGATCCCGCTCGCCGCCTGGACCGCTCTCGCCATCGCCCTGCTGTTCTGGGCATCGGCCTTCGCCGGAATCCGCGTCGCTCTTCGGACGTACGCGCCCGCGCACTTAGGACTGCTGCGCTACGCGATCGCTTCCACCGTACTCGCCATCTATGCGCGTTTCGCGCACTTCCGTCTGCCGCGTCGCCGCGACATCCCCATGCTCGTGCTCGCCGGATCCCTCGGCATCACCTTCTACAACCTCGCACTCAACTACGGCGAGACCCGCGTCACCGCCGGCTCCGCCAGCCTGCTCGTCTCCTCCACTCCGATCTGGGCCGCTCTGTTTGCCATGTCCATTCTGCACGAACACCTTAGCCTCGCAGGCTGGACCGGCGTCCTGCTCAGCTTCGCCGGAGTCGCGCTCATCGCCAGCGGTGAAGGCCGAGGCATCCACCTCGCACCGCAAGCCCTTTTTATCGCCGCCTCCGCGCTTGTCTGGGGCGTCTATATCATCATCCAGAAACATTTCCTCGGCCGTTATAGCGCGCTCGAATTCACGTCGTACTCGGTGTGGTCCGGCACGATGCTGCTCATCCCCTTCGGTCGAGGACTCGTACACGCCGTGCGCAGCGCCCCGCCGCCCGCGACCCTGGCCATCCTTTACCTCGGAGTCTTCCCCGCGGCCATCGCATCGTTCGCATGGGCCTACGCGCTCTCCCACGGCCCCGCCGGGAAGATGGCCTCCTTCCTTTATGCGATCCCCGTCTTCGCGACCCTGATTGCCTGGGTCTGGCTCGGCGAGGTCCCGCGCACCGTGAGCCTGATCGGCGGAGCCATCGCCATCGCCGGGGTGGTGCTTGTCAATCTATGGGGCCGCATCCCACTTCGCCCCTCTCCAGATTTGTCGTGCGGAGCGAAGCGAAGGACCTGCTTTTTCATCTCGCGCTCCGACAATCTCGTGCCATCACTTCCTTCGATTTGTCATCCCGAGCGAAAGGAGGCGCTGCCGAACCAAGTCGAGAGCCTGCCCTGAGCGAAGCCGAAGCGGACCTCGCGCTTCTCCCCGCGCACCCTTCGCGGAGCTTCTCTGCACCCTCAGCGATTTAAGATTTTCCAGCGAGCGCGCCTACTTTTCTCCCAGAACGGCAAAGTACCTCTCTTCCCCCTCCTTCGTCGCATCCCTCTCCAACCGAGTGACCCGCACCTGGCGGCCGTTGTCTTCCCTGGGCGACCACACCTCCGACAGGAAGCAACGCTCGCGGTAGCAATGAAACACAATGCGCCCGGTCTTCCCGGCATCTCGACCAGAAACCTTGTTCGCCAAAGCCATCGCCACCGTCCGGCCATCGCTCAACGAAACAACGCGCACCCGTTGTGACCCCACCTCCATGCGGTACTCCCCCGCGGCGAAAGTCTTGTCCGCGACCGAGAACTTAAATGGAATGCGCGCCGAAACTCCGCCCACTTGCCCATGCCCCATAGCAGCCATCCCCAGTCCCATTGCCAGAACCACCATCGTTTTCATCTTCATACGCTCCTCCATCCTCGTGATCTCGACAGCACCATCCGGCTGCCGCCCACCGCCTTCCGGCAGCGGACTCGCGCAATCTGCTCGAAACCACCCAGGCAGAACAATGGGGGAGCAATGACTTCCTGTGGGAACGAATGTGACCAGCTAACCAACTGAAAGCACAGTGTGAATTCCCCAAATATGACCTGTGCCCAACGTAGCCCGTCTAACTGCTTCGGGTGTAAACTCTGGCGATCATAGGGGTGATTTACGTGGCTCAGCCTGCCGCAAACTCGAGGGTGGTCCGCTTTGGCCCGTTCGAGCTAGACCTTGAAAGCCGTGAGCTTCGCAAATCCGGCATTCGGATCAAACTGCAGGAGCAGCCTTTCCTCATCCTCGAGATGCTGCTCGACCGGCCCGGCTCAATCGTCACCCGCGAGGACCTCCAGCAAAGACTCTGGCCAGCCGATACCTTCGTCGACTTCGACCTCAGCCTTAACAGCGCAGTCAAGAAACTCCGTCAGGCCCTGAGCGACGATTCCGACAATCCTCGCTACATCGAGACTCTTTACCGCCGGGGGTACCGCTTCATCAGTCCGGTCAACGGCGCGAACGGCAACGGCCCGATTGCGGTCGCGACATCGCCCATCACAAGCGGCGAAACCATCCTCGAGGAAGTGGCATCCGCGCCCCGAAGAGAAACAGTGCCTCCCGCCAGGCGCGGCTGGCTCGTCCTGTACATCGCGCTCGCTCTCCTGGTGTTGTTGGCTGTTGCCCTCCGCTGGCAAATCCCCTCGCACCCGCCCAGGGTTCTCGGCTATACGCAGATCACCCACGATGGACTGGCCAAGGCCGAGCTCATGACCGACGGCGAGCGCATCTATTTTCGCGAGTTTCACGGCGACCGCTTCGTAGTCGGCCAGGTGTCCGTGGCTGGTGGCGAGAGCAGCGTGGTTCCCATGCCGTTCGAGAACGCTCATCCCGGCGACGTCGCCTCCGACGGGTCCGCGCTTTTAGTGGGCGCCTTTCGTGGGACGAGCAAAAACATCGAGCTGTGGTCGGTGCCCTTGCCCAGCGGTGCCCCGCGCCGTTTGGGCGATGTCAGCGTAGACGCGGCCACGTGGGCGCGCGATGGGAAGCGCCTCTACTACGCGAGCGGCGCTGACATCTTCGTTGCCAATGGCGATGGCACCCAGCCGCAGAAACTGGCCACCGTCGGCCGCCCCGCCATCAATCTTCGAGCTTCTCCTGACGGCAGCAAGCTGCGCTTTGATCTCTTCGATGAACGCAACGGCTCCAGCGCCATCTGGGAGCTGTCGCGCGAAGGCAAAGGGCTGCACCCCTTGCTTCCCGCCTGGAACAGTGACCCGCGCGAATGCTGCGGCTCCTGGACTGAGAATGGAAAATATTTCATCTTTCAGAGTTTTCGCGACGGCCGCACCAGCATCTGGGCACTGCCCGAGAAATCTTCCTGGTGGTCGCGCCGCGGCGAGCCCGTTCAACTGACTAACGGCCCTCTGCATTTTTCCTGCCCCGCCCCCAGTCGGGACGGGAAACGCATCTTCACCGTCGGCGCGCAGCCCCGCGGCGAGCTCCTGCGCTATGACGGCAAATCCAGCTTCGTTCCTTACATGAACGGAATCTCGGCCAGTGACCTCGATTTCTCTCGCGACGGGAAATGGGTCGCCTACGTTTCCGTGCCCGAGCACCAGCTCTGGAAGAGCCGACCCGACGGAAGTGAGCGTCGACCGCTGACCTCCGCGGCCATGATCGCGGGGCTTCCGCGCTGGTCGCCCGACGGCTCGCAGATTGTCTTCATGGGCCGAACCAGCAAGTCGAGCTGGCATGCCTACCTGGTCTCGGCCGACGGGAGCGGCCTCCACGAAATGATCCCGGGTGCCGAAGCCGGATACGATCCCACCTGGTCCCCCGACGGGAAATCCATCGCTCTGACGCTGAACGACGCCGGATCGCCCTCCAGTCTCGCCAACGGTCCGGGGATCGGCATCTTCGACTTGTCCACGAACAAGCTCTCTTTCTTGCCCGATGCCAAGCTCTTGTTCTCCCCGCGCTGGTCGCCCGACGGTCGCTACATCGCCGCGATCACCGACGATTCGCAGAAGCTCATGCTCTTCGACATCGCCGCGCAGCAGTGGCACGAACTCCTCCACCAGGACGTGGGATACCCAACCTGGTCGCACGATGGCCAATACATTTATTTCGATACCACTCTCACGGAGAACGCGGGCTTCTATCGCGTGCGTATCTCTGACCGCAAGCTCGAGCGCCTTGCCGGCCTCAACGGGATCCACCGCCTCTGGCAAGACCTCGGCTCCTGGACCGCGCTCGCCCCCGACGATACCCCGCTTCTCATCCGCGACATCAGCAGCCAGGAAATCTACGCCATCGAGTTGCAGTAGTGCGGCTCGAACAGTCCAAGATTTTTTACTTCGCCTGATGCCTCATCCCCCAAACCGCCCGTCCCGCGCCTGTTTCCGCCGCCACGCCGTTTGACATGCTTCCCGCCACCGCCTATACTCCGCTACCGCTCACCATTTCTCCCGGAGATCAAACGCCATGACGAAGCGTTCCCTCGTACTTGTTCTGATCGTTGCCGGTGCAACCCTCACCCTTGCGCAAGAGAAAGTCCGCCAGCCGAAACTCACCCCGCAAAACAGCGGCACCACCAGCGGCCTCATCGCCGTCAGCCCCGTCGATGAGCGTGTGGTCTGGGCCTCCGGCCGCTTCGGTACCTTCGTGAAGACCACCGACGGCGGCAAGACCTGGACGGTCGGGGTTGTCCCCGGCGCCGAGACGCTGCAGTTCCGCGGCCTTTACGCGGTCAGCGATCGCGTCGCCTACTTGCAATCCATCGGCGTCAGCGGCAACCCCACCGACTTCCGCATCTACAAAACCACCGATGGCGGCGCCACCTGGACCATGCAGTTCCAGAACCAGAATCCCGGCGCTTTCTACGATTGCATCGCCTTTTGGACCCCGCGCCGCGGCCTTTCGCATAGCGACTCCGTCAACGGCGTCTTCCCCGAACTCCGCACCACGGACGGTGGCCGCCATTGGAACGACATCAGCGCCAACATGCCTCCCGCGCTGACCGGAGAGGCTTCCTTCGCCGCTAGTAACACTTGCCTCGCCGTCCAGGGGCTCCGCAACGCCTGGATCGCAACCGGAGGCTCCGCGGTCGCGCGCATTCTCGCCACCACCGATGGTGGCGACACCTGGAACGCCTATGACACTCCGATCGTCAGCTCGCCCAGCGCGGGGGCGTTTACTGTCGCCTTCCGCGATCCCAACCGCGGCATCGTCGGTGGTGGAGATCTCGATCCTACCGATCCCAACAACGCCCGCACCGCGATCTCGCGCGACGGCGGGC
>Ga0306924_10000152_pt1 | contig 50988 bp, 44 predicted proteins | sample sta12Can44000111_FD_203756 | JGI IMG/M metagenome (GOLD analysis project Ga0306924, IMG submission 203756) | Lab enrichment of tropical soil microbial communities from Luquillo Experimental Forest, Puerto Rico - statanox.12C.anox.44.000.111 (v2)... | ecosystem: Environmental > Terrestrial >... | reverse complement strand
AAACACGGTGCGGCCTCGACTTTCGGTTCTACTTTGCAAGGCTAGGATCGATCGACCGTTTTGAGCGAACTCTCCGCGCCTACGCGCATTGCCTGCGGCGAAAAATGCGGCGGTCGACGATTACCCTTGAAGAGAGTGGTTTTACCAAAAACGAGATGTTATCCGAAATCGGTAAAACTGTCGTATCGAGCGCCGCGGTTACTGCCAGGTCGGCGGGGCTCCTGGGCTCTTAACAGTGAGCTTCGCTAGCGCGCCGTCGGTAAGCTGAGCGAGCGCGGTCCGCTGCGTGACCCGCTCACTAGCCCCGCGGCCGGGCGGATCTCGCAGAGATAGGCGCGGTGCGATGCGGTTCCGCTGACCGGGTCGAGTGCGGCGCTGCCGATGATCAGGTTGAGATTGGCGCCGTGCGATTGGAATGGGTCGTAGCCCGGCGCGCCGATCTCCGCGCATGCTTGCCACCAGCCATGCTCGCCGATGACGACGCGGGGGTCGAGGTTGCGGTTGAGCCGGGCGCGGGCACGCACACTGCCTTCCGGGGTCTCGATCGACACCCAGTCGCCATTGGCGATGCCGCGCGACCGCGCCGCCTCAGGATGAAGCTCCACTTCGGGATGCGGGGCGCGTTTGCGCAGGCTGGGTAGCGCGCGGTGTTGCGTCTGGCAGAACAATGTCGGCTTCGCGTTCGTCAGGATCAGCGGAAAGCGCGACGCCAGATCGGGCCGCGCGACCGGACCGATTTGCGGCTCTTCGAAATCGGGCAATGGGGCGTAGCCGTGATCGAGAAAGGTCTGCGAATAGAGCTCGACCTTGCGTGTGGGTGTCGCGAAGCCGCGGGGCGCGCCATTCGCGTCCGGTTCGGCATGTCTCGTGTAGCGCGTCTGCAACGGCACCCGCACGCCTCCGGGGCTGGCCCGCAACTCCTCTAATGTGACGCCGGTGGCGGCAAGCTGGTGGCGGTAGGCGGCATCGACGTCGCCATTCCAGAATTGCTCGGCGAGCCCGAGGCGGGCGGCAAGGTTGAAAACGATGTCGGTATCGGGGCGGGCTTCGCCGGGCGGCGGAACGACGGCTGGGCGAAACTGGACCAAGGATTGGGCCGCCGGGCTGATCTCGAAGCCGATCTTTAGCGCCTCCCGTTCAAAGCATGACGCGACAGGCAGCACGACATCGGCGAGTTCGGCGGTCGGGGTCATGAAGAGATCGGCATGCGCGTAGAATTCAAGCGCCGCGAGCGCATTACGCCCGTGCCCGCCATCGGCGTGAGCCAGCAGCATGTTGGAGCCAAAGCCTATCAAGGCGCGGACCGGGTACGGTTCTCTCCCCAGAATGGCCCGGTAGAGATCACGCGTGGTGACGCTTCCCCAGCGCGCCGGGCCGAGGGGACGCTCGGCGAGGCCCAATCTCGGGGCCATGTGCTTTGCCGAAGGCAGTTCTTCGCCGGTGATCGGTGCTGACGATGGCGCCGGGAACAGCACATTGCCGCCGCGCATGTCAAAACAACCGGTGAGCGCATAGAGCAGAGACATTGCGCGCGCCGTCTGCGTCACATTGGCGTGCTGCTCGTGGCCGCTCCAGGCGTAGTAGGAGACCGGGCGCGTGCGCCAGATCAGTCGGGCGGCTTCCTCGACCTGAGTGCAGGGAATCCAGCAGATCGCTTCGACGGCATCCGGCGAGTAGCGCCGGCAGAGCCGAGCATAAAGCTCGAATGCCGGGCGGCAGATCACCTCGCCCTGCAAGGTCGCCGCGCGATATTCCCCTTCGAGCGCGAGGCTCTTACGGTCTCCGTCATAGCGGCCGGTAGTGGTGTCGTAAGGCACCAACCGTCCGGCCTCGCTGTCCCAGGCGAGAAGGCGGCGCGCATCACCGCTCGGTGTGAGGTCGCGTTCGCTCAACAGGCGACCCGTATCGGCGCGCGCCAGGAGCGGCCCATTGCTCCAGTTGCGAATAAAGTCACGGTCATACCACCCGCGCTCGATCATCACATTGGCGATGCCGAGAGCGAGTGCGCCATCGGTGCCGGGACGCACCCTGAGCCAAAGATCGGCCTTGTTGGCGAGGCCCACCCGGCGCGGATCGATTACGATCAGCCGCATCCCGCGCTTCAACGCCTCGGTGACAGCGGTCGCGTGAGTGAGCCGCGAGTAGCTCGGGTTGTAGCCCCACAGGATCAGGCACCCACTATTGGCGATGTCCGGCATGGCGCCACCGCCACCGCCCGTGCCGACACTCCCCACGCCATAGGTGTAGCTGGTCGCGAAAGCACGGCCCCAGCCGCAGAGATCGAGACTGGTGACGGCATTCGGGCTGCCGAAGGCGTTCATCAGCCGCCGGATGAAGCCGGCCGAATCCCCGATCGCGGTGGTGGAGGGCGAAGAGAGGCTGAAGGCGACTGCTTCTGGTCCGTGCCGTTCGGCAACTCGGCGCATCGCGGCGGCGGTGAGCTTCAGCGCCTCGTCCCAGCCAACCCGCTTCCAGCCGGGGTCGGGGTCGCCTTTCGGGCGCGTGCGGCGCAACGGGTGGGTCAGCCTCTCCCGAGAGTAGACGAGCTCCGGTGCGGCGCGGCCCTTGGCGCAGAGCGCTTGGCCAGTCGGATGCGCGGGATCGGGTTCGAGCCGCGTGAAGCGGCCATCCTCCACCACCGCGACGGAGCCGCATCTCGCAATGCACAGCCCGCAATAGCCGTGAACGCGTTGCGTGTTGGTGGTGTCGGCCAACGTGTCTTGCTCCCTGTCATCAAACGAGTGGACAGCCTCACCAGCCGGGCGGGATTCCCGAGGCCGCCTTTCGAAGCTCCCGAAATTAAGTGAGCGGCCTTCTGTCTTCGAGCGCGCCTACCCGGTCCTCGACCGTTCCCAGTCGGTCGACGATACGTGCGTTTTGGGCGACCATCGCCGTGAGCTGTTCGAGGATTCTGATCAATGTCTCTTCGTGGCGCAGGACGATCGCAGTCAACACTCTCATGTCGTCGCGCAGACTAGCGACTTCGCTCGTCAGCCGCTGCAGCGCGCGCCCGATATAGGCCAAATCGACGATCTCTCCGCGTTCTCCGCTCATTGTCTACAGGTCGCAGCTCGGGGATCAAAGGTCAAGCCGATGCTTGCTTCCGCCTGATCAACAGCTGATATAGTGACAGGGGAGGTCGGCGGCGGACAGGTCCCTCGCCAACCCGGTCAGGTCCGGAAGGAAGCAGCCGTAACGAGTTCCGATCTGGGTCGTCCGTCCGGTCTCCCTTGCCTCGACACGGCTTCGGTAATGAGCGATTCGGCGGCTGCTTATCGCGTTCTCGCCCGCAAATATCGGCCCTCGACTTTTGCCGAGCTGATCGGGCAGGAGGCGATGGTCCGCACCTTGTCGAACGCGATCGCGACGGGCCGCATCGCGCACGCCTTTATCCTGACCGGCGTGCGCGGTGTCGGCAAGACGACAACCGCTCGGATCCTCGCGCGCGTCCTCAACTGCGTCGGGCCCGACGGCGAGAGCGGGCCGACTGCGGAGCCGTGCGGCCAATGCGTCCATTGCCTCGCGATCGGTGAGGATCGCCATGTCGACGTCATGGAGATGGACGCGGCCTCGCGCACCGGTGTCGACGACATTCGGGACTTGACCGAGGGGATGCGCTACCGGCCGGTTTCCGGGCGCTACAAGATCTACATCATCGACGAAGTGCACATGCTCTCAAAGAACGCTTTCAACGCGCTGTTGAAGACGCTCGAAGAGCCGCCGCCCGATGTCAAATTCATCTTCGCGACGACCGAGATCCACAAGGTCCCCGTCACGGTCCTGTCGCGTTGCCAACGCTTTTCGCTGCGCCGGGTCCCAGTCGAATTGTTAATCCGGCACTACCGGCAGATTGCAGAAGCGGAAGGTGTCGAGATCAAGCCCGCAGCGCTCGCGCTGATCGCCCGCGCCGCGGATGGATCGGTACGCGACGGGCTGTCATTGCTCGACCAAGCGATCGCGCTCTCCGCGGGTCAGGTCGAAGAGGCCGCGGTGCGCGATATGCTGGGTGTGGCCGATCGCGGTCTAATCTTCGATCTGTTGGAAAGCGTCGTGCGCGGCGATGCGCCCGCGGCGCTCGCGCAGATGGATGGCCTCTATCAAGGCGGTGCCGACCCGCTGATGATCCTGCAGGATCTCCTCGACCTCAGCCATTTCGTGACCCGGCTCAAGCTCGCACCGGAGGCGGGTACCGGCGACCCGATTGCCGAAGGTGATCGCGAGCGTGCCCGTCCGCTTGCCGAAAAGCTCGCGATGCCGGTGCTCGCCCGAGCCTGGCAGATGCTGCTAAAGGGGCTGGAAGAGGTACAGGTCGCACCCTCCCCGGTCCAGGCAGCCGAAATGGTGCTCGTGCGTCTGGCTTATGTCGCCGATTTGCCGGGACCCGCCGAGCTCGTCCGAGCAGTCGTTGCGCCCTCGGCGCCCGGACCTGCTCTGGGCAACGGCGCAACCGCCAACTTGAACCCGCCGGCGTCTGCCCGCGCCGCTGCGCCGCCGCAGGCGATCGAGACCGTTTCATCGGCTCCGAGCGCGTCAAACACGTTACGTGTCACTGTGCCACTTGCGGATTCCGCGACCGAACCCGAGCGCGATCCGGTACCGCAGAGCTTTGCCGATGTCGTCGCGTTGTTCGACAGACGCCGCGAGGCGCTGATCCGATCGCATCTCTGGTCTCACTTCCACCTCGTCAGTTTCGAGCCCGGGCGGATTGAGTTCCGCCCTGCGGAAGGCGCGCCACGCGATCTCGCCAACCGTCTCGGCCAACTGTTGAGCGAATGGACCGGAATACGCTGGCTGATCGCGGTTTCCGAGGCCGAAGGAGAGCCGACCCTACGCGAGCAGGAGCAGCACCGCGAACGGGAGTTGCGGAACGAGGTCACGAGCCACCCGTTGGTTCGTGCGGTGCTGGAGACCTTTCCGGGAGCGACAATCGCTGCGGTCCGCGAGCGGTTTGCAGCATCGGGGCCGGACACGGAAGGGGACGAGATCTCGTTGGACAACCCTGGGGACGAGGGGAACACGGGAGAGGAAGGATCATGAAGAACCTCGGCCAGCTGATGAAGCAGGCACAAGAGATGCAGACCAAGATGGCCGAAATGCAGGCCCAACTAGAAGTAGTCGAAATGACGGGGGCTGCCGGCGCTGGAATGGTACAGCTGACCCTGAACGGCAAGGGGGACCTCAAAAAGATCAAAATCGACAAGAGCCTGCTCGATCCCGAAGAAGTCGAGGTCTTGGAAGACCTGATCGTCGCCGCGTTCAACGACGCCCGCGGAAAGGTGTCGGCTCACGCCGAACAGGAGATGCACAAGCTGACAGGCGGCCTCCAGCTGCCCGGCGGCATGAAGTTGCCGTTCTGATACAAACCTACGCTGGTTGACTCAGAAATTGAGCCGCATTGTCGTCAGACAGCGGTTTTTCAGGGGTGCGAAGGAATTTAAATCGACTTGGATAACTGCGCAGTGTTCGTCGAGACGGCGGCGGAGCCTGTCCTCGGGCCGTCTCGAAGAACGCGCTGCGCTGATCCGGCTGCCATCGGCTGCGGCTCCTCCGGCAGGCCGAATACCTCTTCCGGTTCGAATAGGCCGCGCACCGGGTGGAAGCCGAGCGAGACGAGCGGGCGTGGGCAGATCCGAGCAAAGGCGCTCGACACCAAGATCGGCCGCAATAGCCGCTTGGTCAGGCCCTCGATCCGCGAGGCGAGGTTCACCGCCGGGCCAATCACCGTAAAGTCGAGCCGGTCGGCAGCGCCGACATTGCCAAAGATGACCTCCCCGAGATGCAGGCCGATCCCGATTCTGAACTCGGGGCGGTCGGTTTCGCGCCGCGCCTTGTTAACCATGCCGAGACGTTCGAGCCCCTCCAGAGCAGCTTCGAGAGCCTGCACGCTGGCTTCCGAGAAATCGTCGTCATCCGCGGCCGGAAAGATCGCGAGCACGCCGTCGCCCATGAATTTGAGGGTTTCCCCCTTGCGCGCCTCGATCGGCGTGACGACAGCGTCGAAATAATCGTCGAGAAGCTCGATAACCTCCTCGCCTGGCAACCGATCGGACAAGGCGGTGAAGCCGCGCATGTCGGTCATCATAATGACGGCGCGCAGGCGCTCACCCTCGGCCCGTTGGATCTGACCGGCCAGCACACGCCGCCCGGCCTGCGGCCCGAGATAGGTGTCGAGCAGATTTTCGGTGATCCGGCGGACCGCGCGCGTATCGACGATCGCGGCGAGCGCAGGGTTTATTTCTTCAAGTGCAGCGATGTCAGCGTCGCTGAATCCGTTCGGCTGATCGGTCGCCCAAGTCACCACCGGGAAGCGCCGAAAGGTACGGTTGAGCGCGAGCGCGAAATAATCGGTGACGCCAAATCCGTGAAGCTTGGTCAGCAACGGATATTCGGGAGTATCTTCGGTAAGGCGGCGCCGAAACGGCGTCCCGCGCTCGGTCGTGGAACGGATCGGACTGAGCAAATATTCGTCAGTGGCTTCGCTGCCATTCAGAATCCGGTATTCCTCGATGATGTTGAAGGGGCGTAACCAGCGCGCGCCGAGGCTGCGGATCTGCGGGTGCAAGGTTCCCATGTGGAGGGTGGCGCGCCACAGCGGCAAGCCGTCCCCGACGAGCCGCCAGCACAGCTCGTCGAACATTTCGACGATGCTCTCGATATGCGGGCCTTCGCGCAGCAGCCAACGTCCGACCTGACCGCCGGGGATCGGCTCGCCGAGGCTCGTGTAAGCGCCTTCGGTGCGGAAGAACTCTTCGCCGCTCGTCGTCGTGTCAGCCGGGACATCCAGGGGCATGCTGAGAGACATTCGCGCAAAATATGAGGCCGGCGCGCCGAAAAGCGGCCGCTACGGGAGATAGATAGGGGGTGTTGCGGCTTTTGCGAGGCGAGCCGTTTGCTTGGCGTTGAGAAGACCGGACGCTTCGCCAGGCATGTGGCATGGCGATTGCTCGTCAGCATAACATCGCCGCTTGCCGTTAAATTAAAGGACGAAAAATACGGAGCTGGAAGCAGCAACCGCCGGCGCCGCGCTGGGGCAGCATGTTGAACACCGCCAAGAATTTCCTGTCGCCGACGCCTTGGATGGCGGTGCGGCCGGGGCTGGCGATCTTCAGCCTCGTGCTGTCGTTCAATTTGCTCGGTGACGGTCTGCCGCGGCGCTCTCGATCCGCGTCGAGGCTACGCCGGGGCATTTCCTTTGGCACGCAACGTCGTCTACCCTGGGTCTGCAAGTGTTGCAACGACACCAGGATAGGATCGATGCCCACCTTCACCACCCGACCCGAGATCCGCGGCACCTTTGGGGTGGTCGCCTCGACCCATTGGATCGCCTCTGCTGTCGGTATGAGTATCTTGGAGAAGGGGGGAAATGCGTTCGATGCCGCGGCGGCAGCCGGGTTCACGTTGCAGGTGGTCGAGCCGCATCTGAATGGGCCACTCGGCGAGGCCCCGATCCTCGTCTGGTGCGAGGCGAACCGCCGCTGCGAGATGATCTGCGGCCAAGGTGTGGCGCCCGCGGCGGCGACGATCGTCCGCTTTAGCGAACTCGGTCTCGACCTGATCCCCGGCACCGGGTTGCTTGCCGCCGCGGTCCCCGCCGCATTCGGCGCCTGGACACGGCTCCTGCGTGATTACGGGACGATGCCGCTCGCGGAAATTCTCAGCCCCGCGATCGGCTACGCCGAGAAAGGCTATCCGGCAGTCGCACGCATCGGCGATACCGTCGCCGCGGTCGCCGAGTTGTTCCTCCGCGAATGGCCGAGTTCCGCCGCAATCTACTTGGCGAAGGGGGCGCCGCCCGCGCCCGGAAAGCTGTTCTGCAACCCGGCTCTCGCCGCGACCTACCGCCGCGTGCTCGCCGAAGCCGGCGATGGCGGACGCGAAAGCCAGATCGAACGCGCCCGCAATGCCTGGTACCGTGGTTTTGTCGCCGAGGCGATCGACCATTTCTGCCGCCGACAGAAAGTGCTCGACGCTTCCGGACGTCGGCACGGGGGTCTCTTAGCCGGCGACGACCTGGCGCGCTGGGAAGCGCCGGTCGAAGCGCCTCTGACCTATGACTACCGCGGCTATACCGTGGCCAAAGGCGGACCGTGGAGCCAGGGACCGGTATTGCTGCAGCAATTGGCTTTGCTCCAGGGCTTCGATCTCGATGATCTCGATCCGCTGGGGCCCGATTTCGTCCACATCGTCGTGGAATGCGCCAAGCTCGCTTTCGCCGATCGCGAAGCCTGGTACGGCGATCCCGATTACGTCGAGGTGCCGATGCGCACCTTGCTCAGTGAGAGCTACAACGACGCCAGGCGCAAGCTCGTGAGCGAGCGAGCCTCGCTCGAGCTACGCCCTGGTAGCCCTGAGGGTCGCGCGCCCCGCGTGCTCGTCGGCGGTCTGGAGGCGGAGATCAGCGGGGCTGGGATTGGCGAGCCGACGCTTGGCGGCATTGGGGAGCCGACCGTCACGGAGCATGGCCTCGTCGCCGGCGACACCTGCCACATCGATGTCATCGACCGCTGGGGGAACATGGTGTCGGCAACGCCGAGCGGCGGCTGGCTGCAGAGCTCGCCGGTGATCCCCGAGCTCGGCTTTTGTCTCGGCACGCGGATGCAAATGTTCTGGCTCGAGGAGGGGCTACCGGCGAGCCTCGCTCCAGGCAAGCGCCCGCGCAGCACTCTGTCGCCGTCGATGGCGTTCAAGGACGGCGCGCCCTATCTCGCCTTCGGCACGCCGGGGGGTGACCAGCAGGACCAGTGGTCGCTCCTGATGTTTTTACACCATGTCCACCACGGCATGAACCTGCAGGAGGCGATCGATTGCCCGGCTTTTCACACCGAGCATATGCCGAGCTCGTTCTATCCGCGCGCCGCGCATCCCGGCCTCGTGGCGCTTGAAGGCCGCTTCCCCGAAGCAACCCGCGCTGCGCTGGCGCGGCGCGGCCATCGCCTGCGTATCGGCGACCCGTGGTCGGAAGGCCGTCTCTCGGGCTGCGCTCGCGAAGAAACCCCCGAAGGCCGGGTCCTCAAAGCGGCCGCTAACCCCCGCGGTATGCAAGGCTACACCGTCGGCCGGTGACGCCATTAGCTGGAGGGGCGACTTGCCTAGATATTCCCTCGTCGGCGCCGATCTTCGGCATATAGAGGCGCCTGTGCCGAGAGAGCATCGATCAGCGGGCATCCGGGCAGCTCACCGGCGTCGCAGCGGCGCACGGCGTCCGACAGCACACTAGCGATAGCGCGAAGATCGGCAATCTTCGCGTCCACATGGGCAAGGTGACGAGCGGCCAGCTCGCGGACCTGGGAGCAGGTGTTTGCGCCGTTATCAGTGGCAAGGGCCAACAGGGCGCGAATTTCATCGAGGGTGAACCCGAGTTCGCGAGAACGTCGGATGAAGGTGAGGGTTCGAGTCTCGACTAGCCCATAGATCCGCCGCCCGCTTGCAGTGCGCGGCGGCGCTGGCAGCATCCCTATGCGCTCGTAATAGCGTATGGTCTCGATATTCGCCCCGGTCCGTCGAGACAGTTCCCCGATCGACAGGGTTGCGGGTAGCGGCGGGTGAGCAGGGCGCATGATAAAATTCCTGTTGATCCTGTAGCGACTACAGGATGTAGCGTCCTCCACATGAGGAGCCAAGTCGAAAACCTGACCCACATCACGCGGTCGAAAGCCGTGCGTGCGAGCCTGCCGCGCACGCAGAAGCTTCTCGCCGCGGGCGGCGTATTTGGTGCGCTCGCGTCGGCGTCGTGCTGCATCGTGCCGCTGGTGCTGTTCGGTCTGGGCGTCAGCGGTGCCTGGATCGGCAACCTGACGCAGCTCGCGCCTTATCAGCCCTACTTCATCGCCGCCACAACGGGCTGCCTTGGCGGCGGTTACTGGGTGCGCTACCGCGCGAGGAAGATCGCTTGCGCGGATGGCGAAGTCTGTGCCCGACCGCTGCCGAACCGGATCGTCACGATGGGCCTCGTTTTGGCGACTGTCCTTGTCATCGGTGCGCTGGCACTCGACTTCCTCGCACCGCTTTTTCTCTAGCTGAAAGAAGAACCACGCATGATCAAGTCCCTTGCCGCTACGCTTTTCAGCCTCAGCCTTTTCGCCTCATCGGCTGCCCTTGCCGGCGAGAAGACCGTCACGCTTAGGGTAGAGAACATGTACTGCTCAGCCTGCCCGATCACGGTAAAATCTAGCCTCGAAGCGGTGTCCGGCGTCACAAAGGCCGTCGTCTCCTATGCAGACAAGACAGCAGTCGTGACCTTTGACGATGCCAAAACCGCCCTCCCTGCCCTGATCGACGCAACCACGAAGGCGGGCTACCCCTCTGCGCTCAAGAGCTGACCCGCCTGCCCGGCCCGGATCGAAGGAAAGTTGAAGTGATCCTGAATTCCACGATCACTTGCCCGGCCTGTGGTACGCGGAGGACCGAAACGATGCCCACCGACGCCTGCCTGTTTTTCTATGAATGCACCGGCTGCGGCACGCTGTTGCGACCCAAGCCTGGGGATTGCTGCGTGTTCTGCTCTTATGGCTCGGTCCGTTGCCCGCCCATCCAGGCGGGCGAGACACCGACATGCCGGCCGATTTAGTGGAGAAAGAGCTGCATCGCAGCGTCGGACGCCCGGCTCACTGGAGCCGGGCGCCGTTGCGCAGTCGTCAGGCCGGGTGGAAGACGAGCGTCCGAACCTCGATGCTCTCGCGCGGACGCGCATCGGGCGGTGTCGTCGGGTCGGTGAACGAGGTGTGCGGCATGAAGCGCGCCGGGATGTCGGTCTTGGTGTCGGCGATCTTTAAAAGCAGCGCCTCATCCCGCCGCATCTCCGGCACGTAGAACCAGCGGTGCGCCGGGTTGTATTTCACCGAGTAGGTCTCGCCGACTCGGTGGCGATAGACCAGATCAGAGGGGATGAGGTCTTCGGCGAAGACGGTGCGGGAGTCGCAGACCGCCAGCGGTGCATCTTGCAACGGGCTGAAAAGCGGCCGCCACAGATTGATGACTTGGACGCGGCCCTTCAACAATTCCTCGGCCTCGTCGGGCAGCAGATCGCGAACCCGCTGCGGCCCGGATTTCGCCGTGTGGTCGACATGCACGCGGGTCGCCGGCTGGCGGGGCCCACCTGAGGTTCGGTCGTTCAGCCCCGTGACGCGCCGGCGCTGCAGGTGGTCGAAGATAAAGACGCGGCTGGCGCCGGTCACTTGTTTGATGACGCGCTCGGCCTCCGGGTAATAGACCCGACGGACCTCGTCGTCGTCCCAAAAATCCTGCACCGCACTGCGCTGCTCGACGAGCGTAAAACCTTGCGTGTCGAGCGACATATCAGAGGAAATCGGCCGCATATCGTGGATCCGCATCATGTGCGGATCGTAGCTCATATTCGAGCGCTGCTCGCCCTGCGCCGTCTCATAGGCGTAATAGCGCGGCCGCTCGGTCATCGGACCGAGATAGTTCAGCTGCGCCTCGACATAGGGCAAGGTGTTGGTATTGGCCATAATCCGGTCCTCATTGGTTGTCGTGCATGGGAAGTTTCGATTGTCCCGTGATGATCAGAAGAGCGGAAACCTGTAATACTCCGGCGGGACATCCCGATAGGAACGCGCCGGCGATTGCGCGAGCACCAACATAGCGCGACGCAGCCGCTTGGCGATAGCATCGTAGGCGATTGCCAACAAGATCATCATTCTCTCCAGAACGGTTTGTTGATCAGGAATTCGGCATCGGTCCGGGTGAGACCGATGTCCTTGAGCATCCGGTCGTCGAGCTCGGCGAGATGGGAACGGTCGCGGCTGCGCCGGCGCCATTCGCGCAGAGTTGCAACAAAGTGATTCCCAGCATCATTCAGCGCGAGAACAGCGTTGCGCCGCCGGGGCTGGCCCTGAGTGGCATGCCAATGAATAGCTGCCATGTGAAATCTCCTAAACTGGGAGGACGTGGAGAAGGCGCTCCTCTCCGACTCTCTTGCGTTTGAGATGGTACCTATGGCATGGCTGTACAAACGAGAGTTTCTCAGCGACAGCTTAGATTTTCTCATCCCGATGAACAGCCATCTTCCGCCTTTGAGCGCTCTTCGGGCTTTTGAAGCGGCCGCCCGCCACATGAGCTTCAGCAAGGCCGCAGACGAGCTGCACGTAACGCCCGCCGCGATCAGCCATCAGGTCCACGCCCTGGAGGAGGACCTCGGGGTTAGGCTGTTTCACCGCGGCAATCGCTCGATCGAGCTGACCGCGTCGGCGCGCGTCCTGTTTCCCGGACTATCGGAAGCCTTTGCGGGCATCCAATCCTCGGTCAGGCGGTTGCGCGCCCATAACGATACCGGAACGTTGACCGTGACGGCGTCGCCATCGATTGCCGGCAAGTGGCTAGTGCTGCGCTTGCATCGGTTTCAGGAACAGCACCCCGAGGTCGATGTGCGGATCTCCGCCACCGACGAGGTCGTCGATCTGACGAGGGGCGATTTCGACATCGCGATCCGTTACGGCCGCGGCGTATATCCCGGGCTCGACGTCGAGTTGTTGTTCACAAACCAGGTCTTTCCGGCCTGCAGCCCGCAATTGTTGACCATAGGCCCGCCGCTGCGTACCCCGGACGATCTGTCTCGCCACACCCTTATTCACGAGGCTGCCGAGCGCGATCCGCTGGTGCCGACCTGGCCAATGTGGCTCAAGGCAGCGGGAGTGAAGAACGTCCCCGCGGGAGCGGGTCTCACCTTCAACAGCATGTCGCTGGCACTCGACGCGGCGGTCGCCGGCCAAGGGATCGTGTTGGCCTACAGCACTATCGCGGCCGCCGACCTCGCCGCCGGACGCCTCGTAAGGTTGTTCTCGCTCGCGCTGCCGGACCATTTCGCCTACTACGTCGTTACCGCACCGGATGCACTCGAACGGCCCAAAGTGCGGGCCTTTCGCACTTGGCTGCGGCAAGAAGCCGATCAATAGCCGGAGTGGCCACGCCGCTTCCCGGCTGCTACCGTAACACTGGGATTAACCCTTGCTGGGAGCAGAGAGATGCAGTTTGGCTTTGGCGCGCCGGTCAGCGGGCCGCTCTCGACGCCGGAAAATCTCGCGCGCATCGTCGTCGAGGGAGAGGCGATGGGTTACGATTACGCGACGATCAGCGACCACGTCGTGATCCCCCGCGATATCGAAGCGAAATATCCCTACAGCGACACTGGCGAATTCCCCAGCCGCTCGCGCGGTGACCGGCATGAGCAGCTGACCGCGGTCGCCTTTATTGCGGGAAAGACGTCACGGCTGCACCTCGTCACCTCCGTTACCGTCGTACCGCACCGCCCGGCCGTGCTACAAGCCAAGATGCTGGCGACGATCGACGTCTTGTCGAACGGCCGGCTGACCTTTGGCATCGGTGCCGGGTGGATGAAGGAGGAGTTTCAAGCGCTAGGCGTGCCGCCCTTCCCGGAACGCGGCGCGGTCACCGATGAATATCTAGACGCATTCGTCGAGCTGTGGACCAAGGATGACGCGCGCTTTGCGGGTCGCTATGTCAAATTCGCCGATATTCTGTTCGAGCCGAAGCCGGTGCAGAAGCCCTATCCGCCCATCTGGGTCGGCGGCGAGAGTGGCCCGGCATTGCGCCGCACCGCGCGGATCGGCGATGGCTGGTACCCGATCGGCACCAACCCGCAGCACCGGCTCGATTCGATGAGGCGCTTCCAAGGCGGGGTCGATCGGCTCCGCCGCCTGACTCGTGAAGTTGGGCGCGATCCTTCGAAGATCGCTCTCGCCTACCGCATCACAGGCTGGGGCGGGTCTTTGCCGAACCGTGCGGACGATGGCGAGCGGCGGCTGTTCTCCGGTGAGATAAGCGATGTCATCGGCGATTTGCGGGCGTTCCGCGACTTCGGCGTCGGCTATGTCGATTTCAATTTCGAAGGCGCAACCGCCGACGCGATGATCGCCAACATGCGGCGCTTCCGCGAGGATGTGCTGGCGAAGGTATGAAGTTTTTACCAGGAAGACACGGAGAGACCTCGCTGACACGGCCATCTCGTCATACCGGCGAAAGCCGGTATCCATGGTAGGGCTGGCTCCCGGCTTTCGCCGGGACGACGAAAGATCGCTCTTCGGTGTTCTCTGTGTCTCTGTGGTGGTTCCGTTTGAAAGGAGCAGCCGTTGCTGAAGCTTGGATATAAGGCGTCGGCCGAACAATTCGGGCCGCGCGAGCTGCTGGACTTCTCGTGCCTTGCCGAGGAGGTCGGGTTCGACTCGGTCTTTGTCAGCGACCACTTCCAGCCGTGGAAGCATACCGACGGGCACGCGCCGAACTCACTCGCCTGGCTCGGTGCGCTCGGCGCGAGGACGCGGCGGGTGACGATCGGGACCAGCGTCGCGACGCCGACCTTCCGCTATCACCCCTCGATCGTGGCGCAGGCCTTCGGAACGCTCGGCGCGATGTTTCCGGGCCGTGTTGTGCTTGGCCTCGGCACCGGCGAGTCGCTGAACGAGGTGCCGGCGACCGGCATCGAATGGCCGGGAGCCAAGGAAAGGCGGGACCGGCTGCGCGAGGCGGTGCGGCTGATCAACAAATTGTGGACCGAAGACCGGGTCAGCTTCGAGGGTCAGTTCTACCGCACCGAAAACGCGACGATCTACGACAAGCCAAAGCAGAAGGTGCCGATCTGGATCGCCGCCTCCGGTCCGCTCGCGGCCGTGATGGCCGGCCAGATCGCTGAGGGGTTCATTTGCACCAGCGGCAAGAACCCTCGGCTCTACAAGGACTTAACGGGCAAGGTGAATGAAGGGTTGGCGAGGGCCGGCCGCAGCGGCGCCGATCTCGAAAGGATGATAGAGGTCAAAGTGTCCTTCGACACCGATGCACAGCAAGCGAAGGAATTAACCCGGCATTGGGCGGCGCTGGCGCTGACACCCGAGGAAAAGGTGAGTGTCGAAGACCCGATCGAAATGGAGCGGCTCGCCGACGCGTTGCCGCTCGACCGCGCGGCGAGCCGTTGGATCGTCTCGGCCGACCCCGAGGAGCAGCTCGCCAAGATCCGCCCCTATGTCGAGCTCGGCTTCACTCACCTCGTCTTTCACGCCCCCGGTCCCGACCAGCCCCGCTTTCTGAAACTCTATGCGGAACAGGTATTGCCGCTGCTGCGATCCAAGTTGGGGTGATGCCCGCAAAAGTCACCATCACCGCGCTTTCCGGTATAAAGCTCGTCGAGCCGAGGGACGATCTTGGCGCGGTTACAGTTGAGGCTTTTACTGCGAACGGTTTAGTGCCGGAAACCGGCGACGTCTTGGTGGTGGCTCAGAAGATCGTCTCGAAGGCAGAGGGCCGATATGTCGATGTTACGACCGTGGAGCCCTCGCAAAGGGCGATCGCCCTCGCTCAGGGGCTCGACAAGGATCCGCGCTTTGTCGAGGTCGTGTTATCCGAGTCGAAGCGGGTGGTTCGTCATCGCCCAGGCTTGCTGATTGTCGAACACCGGCTCGGCTTTGTCATGGCCAATGCCGGCATCGATCATTCGAACGTGCCCGTGGAGGACGGCGGTGAGCGCGTGCTGCTGCTGCCGGAAGACCCGGACCGCTCCGCGCGATTGCTGCGCGAGCATCTGGCCCGCGTCTTCGGAACGGAGATCGGCGTCATCATCAGCGACAGTTTTGGCCGGGCATGGCGGAAGGGGACCGTCGGCGTCGCACTTGGTGCTGCCGGTCTCCCGGCGCTGATCGACCTACGCGGTCACCCCGACCTCTTCGGGCGCGAATTGCTGGTGACCGAGACCGGCTTTGCCGACGAGATCGCCGCAGCGGCGGGGCTGTTGATGGGTCAAGCCGACGAAGCCGTGCCGATGGTGCTGGTGCGCGGGCTCAGCTGGTCCGCTCCCGAAGTGCCGGCTGCCGCCCTGATCCGCCCGGCCGAACACGACCTCTTCCGATGAGCGTGCTGGCGCTGTCCGGCGGGATCGGCGGCGCCAAACTGGCGCTCGGCCTTTACCGGGTATTACCGTCCGAGGCGCTGACGGTGGTTGCCAATACCGGCGACGATTTCGAGCATCTCGGACTGTCGATCTCTCCTGATATCGACACGCTTCTCTATACCCTCGCCGGCATCGACAACCCGGACACCGGATGGGGGCGAAGCGGCGAGACGTGGACTTTCATGGCAGCGCTTGAGAGCCTCGGCGGCGAGACTTGGTTCAAGCTCGGTGACGGCGACTTGGCCACCCATATCGAGCGAACTCGGCGGCTGGCCGCCGGGGAAAGCCTGTCGCAGATCATCGGCGATTTCCGCCACCGCCTCGGCATCTCGGCGCGGCTTCTGCCGATGACGGACGACCGGGTCCGCACTCGTCTGCGCACGGAGGAGGGCTGGCTCGATTTCCAGGACTATTTCGTGCGGCGCCGCTCCGCGCCGGTCGTTCGGAATATCATTTATACCGGCGCTTCGGAGGCGCGGGCCAATCCGGATTTTCTCGCTGCGCTCGCTGCTGACAATCTCGAAGCGGTCGTGATCTGCCCGTCGAACCCGTTTCTCAGTATCGATCCGATCCTCAGCCTCCCTTGCATTAAGGACGCGCTCAGAGCTTGCGACGCGCCTGTCGTTGCGGTGTCGCCGATTATCGACGGTAAGGCCGTCAAAGGTCCGACCGCCAAGATCATGTCCGAACTCGGTCTGCCGACCGGTGCTGCGGCCGTTGCGCAGCATTACGCGGACATCCTCGACATCTACGTCGCCGATGAAGCCGACGCAGACGAGATCGCTGGGCTCGGTATCCCGGTGAGATTGACGCACACTTTGATGCTGACGGTCGATGACCGTGAGGCACTTGCAAGAGCGGTGCTGGCCGCGGTCAGCCGAGTCTTTTGACGTGGACCTGGTGGCGGTCGTGCCGGTCAAAGAGCTGGGTCGGGCGAAAGAACGGCTCGCACCTCAGCTGTCCTCCGAGCTTCGGCAGGCCCTGATGCTGGCCATGCTCGAAGATGTGCTGGCGGCGCTTGCGGCGACGCCGGGTCTCGCCGGCTGCGCGGTCGTGACAGTCGACCTAACGGCTCGCCGGCTGGCGATGAGATATGGTTGTCGCATCATCGAGAGCGGTGCCCGTGACGGGCACACCGGAGCTGTCACAGCTGCTGCGCGGCTGCTTGTCGAGGAGGGGGCTCCCGGCATGCTGACCGTGCCGGGTGACATTCCCCTCATCACCCCGGCCGAGATCACGCAATTGCTCGCGGCACATCGGCCGGCGCCGGCGTTTACCATCGCCCCGTCGCGGGACGAGCGCGGTTCGAACGCGATCATCTGCTCGCCGCCTGACGCGGTGCCGCTGCGCTTTGGCGAGGACAGTTTCTTCCCACATTTACGGGCAGCGGAAGCATGCGGCATCCGCCCGACCGCGCTGCGCCAGCCGGGCATTGCGCTCGACGTCGATACGCCCGAGGATCTGGCCGCGTTCGCGCTATTGCCGTCGCCGACACGCGCCCGCGCGCTGCTGGCGGCGAATGATCTGCTGGATCTGCGCGAGCACGCGGCCGCACCGATAGGAGGCCATTGGAGATGATCACCGACGAGATTTTGGCACGGATAGAGACGGGGCATCGTCTTTCGGCGGCCGACGCGCTGGAGCTCGCCAATTACGGTCCTCGCGACGGCGGGGATCCGCGGCCATTGATGCGGGTCGCAGCCGTGCTACGAGACCAGGCGCATGGCGGCTTCGTCTCCTATTCGCGCAAGGTCTTTATCCCGCTGACGCAGCTGTGCCGCGACGTCTGTCACTATTGCACCTTCGCGCACGCGCCGCGCCCCGGCGAACCCGCCTATTTGAGCGCCGACCAGGTGCTTGAGATTGCCCAGGCAGGCGAGCGCGCCGGCTGCCATGAGGCGCTCTTTACGTTGGGCGATAAGCCCGAGCTGCGCTACGCGGCGGCGCGGGATGCCCTGGAACGACTCGGCCACGAGAGCACCCTTTCGTATCTCGCCGAGATGGCCGGCCTCGTATTCCGCGAGACTGGCCTGCTACCGCATCTGAACCCCGGGGTCCTGACCCGCGCCGATCTCGACCTGCTGCGCGCGGTCTCCGTCTCGCAGGGGATCATGCTCGAAAGCAGCTCCGAACGTCTGCGCCGCCGCGGCGGGCCCCATTTCGGCTCGCCCGACAAAGACCCGGCGGTGCGGCTGGCGACGATCTGTGCCGCTGGCGAGGCGGCGGTGCCGTTTACCTCCGGCATCCTGATCGGCATCGGCGAGACCCGGCGGGAGCGCATCGAGTCGCTGTTGGTGTTGCGCGACCTGCACGACCGCTACGGTCACCTGCAGGAGATCATCATCCAGAACTTCCGGGCAAAGCCCGGCACGCGGATGGCCGCGGCGCCAGAGCCGGATCTCGAAGAGCATCTCTGGACGATTGCCGTCGCCAGGTTGATCTTCGGCCCGGAGATGAACATCCAGGCGCCGCCCAATCTCAATCCCGGGGCGCTCGCCGAGATGATTGCCGCGGGAATCAACGATTGGGGCGGCGTCTCCCCGGTGACACCCGACCACGTCAACCCCGAGGCTCCGTGGCCGGCGCTCGCCCGATTGGCAAAGGAGACCGCCGTCGCAGGAAAGCTGCTGGTCGAGCGGCTCGCGATCTACCCGGCTTACGCGCGTGATCCGGAGCGCTGGCTCGACCCGTCGCTACGTCCGGCTGTGCTTCGCGCAATCGACGCTGATGGGCTCGCGCGGTTCGATAATTGGGTCGCAGGCTCCGGAACCGAGCCCCCGGTCGTGATAGCCCCACACCCCGACCCTCTCCTTACAAGCGGGGCGAGGGACGAGTACGGCCCCTCGCCCCGCTTTAGCGGCGATCGGGAGGGGCCCGCGCAGCGGAAGGGTATGGGGCAGCTGGCGGCGGTACTCGACCGAGCGATGGCCGGAGATGCGCTCGGCGTGGCCGACATCGTGGAGCTGTTTAGGGCGCGCGGCGCGGATTTCGATGCGGTGTGTCGCGCAGCCGATGAGCTGCGCCAAAACGTCAACGGTGACATCGTCAGCTACGTCGTAACCCGCAACATCAACTACACGAACATCTGCTATTTCCGCTGTCAGTTCTGCGCCTTTTCGAAAGGTAAGCTCAGCGAAAATCTGCGCGGACGGCCCTATGACCTCGACCTCCCCGAGATCCAGCGGCGGGTCGAGGAAGCCTGGGAGCGCGGCGCGACAGAGGTGTGCATGCAGGGCGGGATCCATCCGGAATACACCGGGGCGACATATCTCGCGATCTGCCGGGCGATCAAGGAAGCGGTGCCCGATATCCACATTCACGCCTTCTCGCCACTCGAGATCTGGCAGGGCGCCAAGACCCTTCGCCGCAGCGTTCCCGATTTCCTGCGCGAGCTGAAAGCGGCCGGGCTCAGCTCCCTGCCCGGGACCGCGGCGGAGATCCTCGACGACGAGGTCCGCGCCGTGATCTGCCCCGACAAGATCAAAACGGGACAGTGGCTCGAAGTCATGGAAGCCGCACACGGGGCGGGGCTCCGCAGCACCGTCACGGTCATGTACGGACATATCGAACGGTACGAGCACTGGGCACGGCACCTGTTACGCATTCGTGCACTGCAGGCAAAGACGGGCGGCTTTACCGAATTCGTGCCTTTGCCCTTCGTGCCGATGGAGACGCCGATCTATCTGAAGGGCCGAGCCCGTCGCGGCCCGACCTACCGTGAAGCCGTGCTGATGCATGCGGTCGCGCGGCTCGTGCTGCACCCGGTCATCACCAACATTCAAACCTCCTGGGTGAAGATGGGCAGCGGCGGCGCTGCGGCCTGCCTCGCGGCGGGCGCCAACGACCTCGGCGGCACTTTGATGAATGAGAGCATCACCCGCGCCGCCGGCGCGGTGCACGGGCAGGAGATGCCGCCCGAAAGTATGGAGGATCTGATTCGCTCGCTGCGGCGCGAGCCGCGCCAGCGCACGACGCTCTACGCCGACGCGCCCGCCGCCCGCAAAGCCGCATCCTTCGGCGCGGCCACTTTAACCGAGCCGGTCAACACGCCGGCACGGCGTTACGAGCGGCATCAAGAGAGCGCCGCCGCCGACTGAAGACAATAGGGGGAGGAAGAGCATGGAAATCGAGGCCGCCGTCTTTCGCAAGGTGCACGAGCCGCTAACCATAGAAGCGGTCGACATCGACAAGCCGTGGGGCCGCGAGGTGCTGGTCCGCACCGCCGCGACCGGCGTGTGCCACAGTGATCTACATGTGGTCGACGGGGTCGGCAGGTTCCCGCTCGATCGGCCGATCGTGCTCGGACACGAAGGAGCAGGTGTCGTCGAGGCGGTCGGCGCCGATGTGACGACCGTCAAGCCGGGTGATCACGTCGTCGCGTGCCTGTCGGGGTTTTGCGGCAATTGCCCGCAATGCCTCTCCGGCCATCCGAATTTGTGCACCGGCGGGATCGTCACGCGGCCCGAAACCGCGGAGCCGCGGTTGTCGCAGAGAGGTCAGCCCTTCCGCCAGTTCATCGGCATCTCGAGCTATGCCGAAAAGATGCTGCTGCACGAGAATTCGCTCGTAAAGATCGACCCCGAACTGCCGCTCGACCAGGCCGCATTGGTCGGCTGCGGCGTGTTGACCGGGGTCGGTGCCGCGTTGCGCAGCTCCGGGCTCGAGGCGGGGCAGACCGTCGCGGTGTTCGGCTGCGGCGGAGTTGGGCTGTCGATCGTCCAGGGCGCGCGTATCGGCGGCGCGCGGCAGATCATCGGCGTCGATCAGTTCGAATCGAAACGCGAGATGGCGGCGCGTGCGGGAGCGACGGATTTCGTCAACAGCGCCGAGGACGACCCGGTTAAGGCCGTGCGTGCACTGACTGGTGGAAGCGGCGTCGATCACGCTTTCGAGGCGGTCGGCAATTCGAAGCTCGTGCGCCAGGCGATCGAGAGTCTCGCGATCCGCGGCACGGCGACGATCGTCGGCGTATTGCCGCCTGACGCGATGATCGAGTTCCCGTGGATGGCGATCCGCCCGGAATGCAAGGTCCAGACCTCGCGAATGGGCTCCAACCGCTTCCGCTACGACATCCCGCTCTATCTCGACTTCTACCGCCAGGGCCGCCTCGATCTCGAGGGAATGGTCACCAAGCGCGGCCGTCTCGGCGACATCAACGAAGCCTTCCGCGCAATGAAAGCCGGCGAAGTCGCCCGCACCGTTCTCACTTTCGACTAATCTTCGCTCGCAACGTCTGTACAATGGATTTTAATTCGCACTACAGTTCTGTTGGGAGCGACTTTCGAATACGAGCCTCATTCCCGTCTAAACGCCGTTCTAGATCTTTCGCCATCCGTTCGAGGGTCTGTGCAGCGAACAGCATCGTGCCTTTAGCCGAAGTAGAGGCGAAATCATCGGCCTCGGTGCGGATCTCCTCTGCCATTAGACGCCACCAGGTCGCTTTGGACGTCATGTCCAGCCGCACAGCTTTTTCCGAGCCTCTAAAGTGTTTCCCGAACGCCTCGGCGTCATCGTCGTCGGGAAAATCGACACTGATGACAAACCAACCCGGGGATTGATCATACGTGAATCTAGATGGCTCGCATCGGCGTTGGTCGAGCCACGTACGCATTGAGGTCATCGTGCCGGAAAAATCAGCCGTTCGATGCAACTTCACGACGATCGTGCGCATGTCGCCTCCCCGCCTTGTCCTGATGCATAATGTCGCAGAGACACCGCCGCTCATCAATCGTGGCGTAGGGGCGGCAAAATTGGCTCATCTTCGCCGGAGCAGGATAAGGTGCGGAGGCGGATTTCGATCCGCCCTACGCTGTGCATCGTTGCGATTTAGCGGATCACCGCGATCTCGACCCCGACATTCAGATCGCCCAAACCCGGTCGGCCGTCACCACCCTGCATCCCAATCGGTCACCGAGTGTCAAGCTAGTCGAACGATCAGGGGATGCGCCAGCCGGCCTTGGCGGCAAAGCTCTCGAAGAAGTCGAGATCGTAGGCACGCTCTGGGGACTGGCGGACCGATTCATCGATTTGGTGGGCGTCATTGCCGACCAGGATGCGCCATTTGTCGGCCTTGACCCCGTCAAGAATGATTGTCGCCGCCTCGGCCGCGCTCGTCGGCGCCTCTTCGAGAAAGCGGCGCTCGCGCTCGGCTATTATTTTCCGAATGTCGTCATCCGACAGGCTCGACGCATCTCGGCCCATCGAGGCGATGCGCGCCCGCGCTTGCGCGATCTGCCGCGCGTCCATCTCGCCGGACAGATTGCCGCTTTGGATCTTGCGCGAGTTGAGCGGGATCGAGGTGCCGATATGGCCGGGCATCACGACCGAGCATTTGACGTGTGGCGCGTTGATCTGCAAATCGGTGATCAGCGCCTCGGTGAAGCCTTTCACCGCGAATTTTGCCGCCGAATAGGCGGTGTGCGGAATGCGCGGCCCGACTGATGCCCAGAAACCGTTGACGCTGCTGGTATTGACGATGTGGCCCTCCTCCGCCTTCAGCAGCATCGGCAGGAAAGCGCGGGTGCAGTTGTAGACCCCGCCCCAGCAGACATTGAACGTCCGTTCCCACTCCTCGCGGCCATGCGCGAACATGCTGCCGCCGCCGCCGATACCGGCATTGTTGAAGAGCAGATGGACCTTATCGGTGCCGTGACGCGCTGCGACCTCGTCGCGAAAACGCTCGACCTGCGCCGGGTCGGACACGTCGGCGAGATGCGTTGTGACGCGCAAGCCTTGCGGCAGCCCCGCCACCTCGCACAGCCGCCGGGTTTCCGCCATCCCCTCGTCGGAAACATCGCACATGGCGATATTGCACGCCTGGGCGGCGAGCTGGCGGACGAGCTCTCGCCCCATTCCCGAGCCGCCGCCGGTAACGACCGCGATTCTGCCCGCGAAATCCTTCATTTGTCACCTCCGTCGGTTTTGGTCCGCGCTGGCGCGGCCGCTTGAACGTTCTCGTCGTCAGATGCCGGCGGCTCATCGCCCCGGGGGCTGCATCTGCCGATCGAAAGCAACGACATCAGCGCGGCACGCGCCGCTTCGGAACATTCAGCAGCCGCTTCCGCCCGCCGCTCAGCGATGAGTTCGGCAACCAGATCGCGATCTTTGGGGACATAGCGTGCAACAATGCGCTGCGCCTGTTTTAGCCTTTCCTCTCGCGTTTTTCGCTTCATGACCATTCATAAATGACCTGGTGCGGTTTGCTTAGCTGAAGCTGATGCCAGCGAAAGTCAACTTAACTCGCTACTCTTTGCGGGGCTTGGGGGCATTTGCTACCGTCTCGGATATCGAGGGAGAACGCCCATGCTGAAAACCACGCGCGACATGATCCTGCCGACCGCGATCACCGGGTCGTATCCGCGCCCGTTGTGGTTCGACCGGAGCCTCGATGGGCGATCGTTCAAGGCGGCGTTGGGCGACTCGCTGTTTCGCGAACAGTACCTCGACGCGGTCGCGGCGATTATCAACGCACAGGAGGCTGCCGGGCTCGACATCGTGACCGACGGCGATAGTCGGTTCGACCTCGTGGTCGGTGGCAAGTCGTGGTTCTTCTACCCGATCGAGCGTTTGGGCGGTATCCGCGGCCACCGCAGCACATCACAGGGCTGGATGGCGCGGCACGACATTCGCCCCGGCAAGATTCTGTGGGAAGTGCAGGAGGCCTATCAGCCGGCGATCGTCAAAGAGAAACTGACCCGCGGCCCCCTCGAATACGCGGCACTGTGGCAGATCGCGCAGCGGTTCAGCGACCGTCCGCTCAAGTTCGGCGCAATCTGCGCGCCGGCCTTGGCGAGTATGCTGTGGAACGAATACTACGCCGACGACAAGGCGATGGTGCTCGATCTCTGCGACATCATGAATGCCGAATTGCGCGACTTGGCCGCCGCCGGATGTCCCTTGATCCAGGTCGAGGAGCCGCGCCACCACGGCCTGACGACGCGGCCCGATTGCACCGATGCCGATCTCGAATTCCAAACCGAGGCGTTCAACCGCCAGCTCGCCGAGGTCGATGCCGAGATCTGGGTGCACACCTGCTGGGGCAATCCCAATCAGCAGCGGGTCTATTGGGAAGTGCCGAGCTACGAGCGGGCGCTGCCCCATCTATTGCAGCTCAATGCCGACGTCATCACCTTCGAATGCGCCAGCAATGACGGCAAGGATCTGCCGCTCTTCGCCAAACACAAGACCGACAAGAAGATCGGCATTGGCGTCGTCAATCACTGCATCACGACCGTCGAGCCGGCGGAGCACGTCGCCGCGCTGATCCGCAAGGCGCTCGAATACATCCCGCCCGAGCGGCTCGTCATCACCACCGATTGCGGCTTTGGCCGGGAGGGCCTCAGTCGCCGCATCGCCTATTACAAATGCGTCTCACTGGTGGAGGGCACAAATATCGTGCGCCGCGAGCTGGGCTTGCCCGAAGCCCATATCCGCGCCGCTGACCCCAAACTCTATTTTGCGAATGTCGGTGAGACCTGAGCGCAAGTTCGATGCCGTCCTGTTCGATCTGCTGACCGCGCTGCTCGACTCCTGGACGTTGTGGAATAATGTTGCTGGGAGCGAGGAGGCTGGGAGGAAGTGGCGCGCGGCTTATTTGCACCGGACATACGAGACTGGCGCCTATCGGCCTTATGAGGCGCTCGTCGCCGAGGCGGCGGCCGAGGTCGGCCTCTCGCCAACGCTCGCCGTACATCTTGCCGCGCGATATGGTGAACTCAAACCCTGGCCGGAGGTTTGCGAGGTGCTCGGCGCATTGCGCCGCGAGGGGCTGGGCCTGGGCGTCGTCACGAACTGTTCGGAGGCACTCGGCACCAAGGCGATTGCCTGCACTGGCATCACATTCGACGTTGTCGCGACAGCCGAGCGCGCCGGCTATTACAAGCCTGATCCGAGACCTTACAATATGGCTCTCGACGAACTGGGTGTGGCGGCCAGCCATTGCCTGTTCGTCGCGGGCTCGGTATACGACCTGTTCGGCACGAGCAAAGTCGGTCTGCCGACCTATTGGCACGACCGCGTTAGCATGACGCCGCCACCCAATGCACCAGAGCCGATGGCGCACTACCTCTCGCTCTGTCCTCTCCTAGCTGTGGTGCGAGGATCGAGCTGAGCCTTGCGGTACATCGCGAGCCTCAATTAGGCGCTCGACGATAATGGTAGCGGTAGAGCTCGGTTCTCAGGCCGCACCGGTCGTACAGGTTTCGCGCCGGTGTATTGGACGCCTCAACTTGAAGACATGCGCCCGCCGCGCCCTGCTGACGTCCCCACGCGGCGAGGCTGGCGATGATTCGGCCGGCGAGACCTTGGCGGCGACGACGCAAATCGGTAATCACCGACTCGTAGCACAGCAAACCATCGTGCACGGCGCCATAAGCGAGCGCCGCCAGCCCTTCGTCGACCCGCAATCCGGCAAAAGCGACCGGCACGACGATCGAGCCGACGACGCATTGATAGATGGCTCGCCCCTCGGGGCTGTGCCCTTGGAATTCGCCCATTGTCGTCAGCCATTCGGCAGTGGCGCGTGGCGACAGCTCCACCCTGGGATCTGCGACCGCGTCGATCTGGTTAATGCTGCCATAGAGCACACAACTATCGCCTTCGCTCGTATAGCCGCGAGCCGCCAACTCGCGGTCGTACAATGCCGGTATGAACGATGGTACACGGAAGAGTGGTGGCAGCCAGTTACGCCGATAGAGTGCCTCAATACCCTCGATCACGTCCTCGACGGCAGCGCAGTTCGCCTGCAGCGGACCGGCCGAATTATTCGTACGACGCGGGCGGCCTTTACTGAAACGCAGCAACCAGCCGCGGTACACTACCTGTTGCAGCGATGGAAACGCGTTGAAGTTGGTCTCTTCGACCTGCCAGGCCAGCGTTGTGTCAGACATCGCAATAAGTTTTAGTGGGATGCCGCGAGCGCCGCAGCAAGGCTCGTACGAAAAATCCAACCAGTATTGTGGGCCGGCGCCTTATTGGCATCATAGGCACGGCGCTGACCGCGGCTAGGACGTAAATACCGCCGACGAGCAACCTGAGTATCCGAACGTTGAGGTAGGCCAGGCTGGTCAGCCGACCGAAGCGCTTGCAAGCTGGACCGTGACGTTCGGCGCGGCGAAGCGGATTTGGCCGGTACCGAAAGCGTCGATCAAGCGGCGCAACGCCTGGCGCTGCAGATAGGTCGGGCGTACCGGCGTTGCGGTGAATTTGCAACGGACAACGAGTGCAGTCTGCAGTACGTCGATGACACCTTGCATCTTCAACGGCTGGATGAACTCGGTGCCGATCTCCGGGTCTTCGAGCAGCTCCTGGCCGACCTGCTTGATGGCTCTGCGCACCGTCTCGATGTCGGCTGTCGGCTCGAGGTGGAGGTTGAATTTCACGACTGACCAGTCGCGACTGTAGTTGGTGACCGCCTGCACCTGTCCAAACGGGATCGTGTGCACCTGGCCGTTCTGGTGGCGCAGGCGAACCGAGCGCAGCGACATGCCTTCGACGGTGCCGCGCAGCCGGCCTGTGTCGATGTATTCGCCGACCCGGAAGGCGTCTTCCATCAGGAAGAAGATGCCCGAGATCACGTCGCGCACCAGGCTCTGCGCGCCAAAGCCGACGGCGATGCCGAGGACGCCGAGCCCGGCCAAGAGCGGGCCGATGTCGAGACCGAGGGTCGCCAGCGCGACGATGACCGCGATGACGGCTAGCACGATCAGCAAAGTGTTGCGCACCAGCGGCAACAAGGTGTCGAGCCGCGAAGCCGAGCCGGGGATCTCGTCCTCGTCGCCGGGTGCCGCCGGCGGTGGCATTTTCTCGTCGATGACCGCGCTGAGCACCATCCACAGGATCCAGGCGGCGACGACCGTCGCCGCCGCTTCGAGGGCCGGCCGCACAAACAGCCGCTCAATGGTGCCGGGCGCCGGGTCGACAAGGTCGAGACCCCAGGTCTCGCCGAGCCAAGCCGCCCCCAGGATCCACAGGAACGCATCGACCAGCCCACTGAGGGCACGGTTAAGCCGTGCCCGGCGCAGGGTTAGCCTGATGTTCGTTCCGTCACAGGCGCAGAGCCGCCCGATCAAATTGTGGCTCGCCTGCCCAACCACTGCCAGCGCGACGACGATCCCTTGCGTCGCCGTCGCGGCGCGTGCAACCCAGGCGCCCTTTCCGAGCGCGAGTTCGATCCCCGACCCGAAGAAAATGCCGAGCGACAGGGCGATGAAGAACCAGTGCCAGGATGCCGCAACCGCGCGCCGGACCGGGCCGGGCTCGCCGCCGGTGGCAGCTAGGATCGCCCGGGCGATCGGGTGGCGGGTCACCCAGAACATGACAATTTTGTAGGCCGTGATTACCAGCCCCAAAGTCAGCGCCGCGCCGAAGACGGCTTCCTGTCCGAAGCCGAGCCGCTCGACGAGCCAGACGACAAAGAAGTTGAACGGGGCGACCGCCAGATAGACCGAGAACCAGCGCGAACAAACGCGCGCATCGGCATCGTCGATAGTGAGCAGCCGTAGATCGGAACGGTGCGGCGAGACGACGATTATCAACAGGACGATGGACAGCCGCCATTGCAGCGCCGTCCAGACGAGCCGATCTGCGGTTTCCGCGAGGATCGGCCTGCCCATCGAGACCGCCATCAAGGCTGCGCAGAAAAGAAAAGCAAAAACGGCAAGGGCGAAGGCCGCGACGAGAAATTTGATGAAGGCTGCACGCAGGCGGGATCCCAGCCCCGGCGCGACGACGGCCCGACGATCAAACGCCGCGCGCATCCCTAGCCCGATCAGCGGCGCCGCCACAAGACCCGCAAGCGCGATGGCCCAAAACCGAAGCGCATCATCGCGGGTGCCACCTTCGGCCTCGACATGTCGAACCCAGACTTGCGGTACTTGCCGGGCCGCCGGCACTGCGCGGATCGCCTCTTTTGTCGCCGCCCATATTCGCACCGTCAACTTCATGCCGGTCATCAAGGCCGGGCCGGAAGCGGGCGGAGGACCGGCTTGATCCTCCGCGGGTTGGGCGCCTTTGGCGGCGAGATCGGCAATCAGGCCTTTGACCGCCTCCGGCGACATCGTGGGCGGCAACCGCAACACGACGGTCTCGCCGGCGGGCTCAGCGTCCACTCCGGCCGACGGCGCGCAGAGCAGAAGCAATAGCGCGAGAACGAAGGACCGGGCCGGCACCGGTCGGTCTTTAACCAGGGGCTTCCAGATCACAGCGGTCGGCTCCGGAAATGCGCCTTCCTGGTCTGTTTAGATGGCATGCGGCCGGACCGGAGCAAACCCGCTCAAAAGGCCGAGGGTGCGGCGGTGGCTCTGAAGACCTCGCTCGACCGGTTTACTCAGGCAAGCGGGTGGACTGCCAGGTCACCATCTGCCATTGACCGCCTTTATTGGAGTAGACGTCCGTGAATCGGACGCTGAAGCTGTTGGGCCGACCTTGCGACATCACACTAATCCGGCACGCGCCGGTCAGCACCACCGCGTCGCCCAGATCCTGCGCCTTGACGTCGGACGGCTCGACCGCGGTGTAGACCGTCGATCCCGACTCCATGTTCCCGATCAGGCTCTGTTTCGTATCGATCCGCGCGTTGGAGTGGGTGTAGACAAGGTCGTTCGACAGCAGCGCATTCAATGTCGCGATGTCCTTCTGCGCCATCGCCGTCATGCGTTTCTTGTCGAGGTCGATGATCATTTGTCCATTGCCTGCCATTTCTCTCTCCTCTTTTCAGCGGACTTCGAATACCAATTTCCCCTGCAGGTGGCGGGACTCGCTGATCCGGTGCGCCTCGGCCGCGTCGGCGAGCTTATAGCGCGTGATCGCCGGCGGCGACACCGCGCCGGCCTCGAGCAGCGCCAGCATGCGCTCCAAATGCGCTCTACCGCGCGCAACCCCTGGGCGCAGCACCTCCACATCCTTGCGAGTCGGCTCAAACCCCGCCGGCGCCGGCGCAATCCATACCAGCCGGCCGCCCGGTTTTAGCACGGCGTAGGACCGGACCTGGACATCACCGCCGACCGTATCGAACACCACATCGCAATCGGCAACCACCTGCGAGAAATCTTCTTCGTTGTAATCGATCACCCGGATGGCGCCCAGCTGGCGGACATAGTCGTGATTATGGGCGCTGGCAGTCGCGATCACCGTCGCGCCGAGATGCTTGGCCAGTTGGATCGCAAAGCCCGCGACGCCGCCGGCGCCACCTTGGATCAGAATGGTCTCGCCGGGTTTGAGCTTTGCCGTGTCTTCGAGCGCCCAAAGCGCAGTGAGGCTGGTCAATGCCATCGCCGCAGCTTCGGCATGGCTGAGGCGCGCGGGTTTCTTCGCGATGATCGCCGCCTTGATAGCGATCTTCTCGGCGTAGGCTCCCTCGATGCCCTGATCGCAGACGCCGAACGCTGCGTCCCCGACCTCCAAATCCGTAACATCAGGGCCGACCGCACTGACCACGCCCGAGAAGTCGCGGCCCAAAATATGAGGCAACCGGACGTTGCTGCTGCCGTAGGCGCCCCCGCCTTGCCGTACTTTGTAATCCGCCGCGTTAACGCTGGCCGCATGAATATCGACCACGACCTCGCCCGGTGCAGCGATCGGATCCGGCACTTCCGCAAGGTGCAGCACTTCCGGCCCGCCATGTGTCTCGAACAGCACCGCCTTCATGACATTCTCCCGACTGCTACTGCCGCTGTAGGAACTCGATCAACAGCTCGCTCACGCGTTCCGGCTGTTCCTGCTGCACCCAATGTCCAGCGCCGTCGATCAAGCGGCACCCTATCATACGCGTGCACGCGCTCTGCTGCATTCGCTCAAAATTGCCGGGGCGCTGGTAGGTTCCCCAATCGCTTTTCCCGGCTATGAAGAGGGATGGTACATCGATGGAGCGGCCCGAAAATAACTGCAGCTCGGAGTCAAACTTGCCTTCGGTACGGGATCGATACCACTGCAAGCCGCCCTGAAAGCCGATCCGCTCATACTCGGCACTGTAGACCCGCAGCTCGCTGTCGGGAAGCCATCGGCACGCCGCGATGTCGGCGTCCGATGGCATCTCGGGTGCCACGGTCTCGGCCATATTCTTGTGCAAATCCATAATGTAGTAGGTCGGCATCTTGGCCAATTCAGCAGCAGTCCAGGACTTCAGCGGGTAGGGCTTGTTCTCAGTCCAATCCGCGCTTTTGACGTGAAAATAGCCGCGCAGAAAGGCATGAACCCCTTGCGGACAATACCACATGTCGGCATTGGCCTGCCGGGTCGAGTAGTACCACTGGTAGTGCTTGCGTGGCCGGCCCAGCTTGGCCAGCTCGTCGTGGATACTGGGACTGGGGGCGCCGGATTGAGGTGGATCGTCGGCCGTGTCGAAGGGCAGTGCCGGCGGACCGGCGAAGGGCGCGCTCATCAGCGCGACGGAACGGAACACATCGGACCGCAGCAGAGCGCACCACGCTGCGACGGAAGCACCGAAATCGTGCCCGAAGACGCCCGCGACCTCGCGATAGCCGAATGCCGATACGAGCCCGAGCGCATCCCTGACCGCATTCTGAATCCGGAAGGAGGCAAGATCGCCATCATAGTCCGCGTCCCAGCCGGTCGTTCGGCCGTAGCCCCGCTGATCAGGCGCCACGACGCGGAAACCCGCGGCCGCGAGCGGCAACATCACCCTTCTCCAGGAATAGGCGAGCTCGGGGAAGCCATGCAGCAGCAAGACAAGCGGACGGCCGCGAGGCTCGAAACCGGCCTCCAGCACATGCATTCGCAAGCCATTGATGTCCGGCACGAAGCGAGATCGGATACCTGATGGAAGAGTGGCACTTTCCAACGGAGCCGGCTCGGTCATCTCACCTCCCTCGTAAATGCGGCCGAACAGGCACGCTATTCATCCTGTAGAAGATTGCAGCCGTCGGCAACTATTGCACCGCCGATTGGCCCGTTGCGTGCCCGCAACGCCTTAGTGTATCAAACTGAGAAAATCCCCAGGAGTTAGGAGAAGATGTTTAGAAGAGCTTTGCTTTGGCGCGCAGCTCGCCTTCTGCGCGCCACCGGGATCCTTGCGCTCGCGGTGACCCCCTTCGGGTCTGGCGCATCGGCCGATGGGGCACCGCCCGGCAAAGCGGTAAAGATCGCGGCAGCCCTGCCGTTGAGTGGCGACGAGGCCTCCTATGGGCAAGGGACCTTGCATGGTATCCAACTCGCGATCGAGGAAGTAAACGCGACCGGGGCTGCTCCGCACATCGAGCTTGCTATCCATGATGACAGGAGCAGCGACGGCGGCGCGAAAGAGGTCGCCGAGCAGATCGCCACGAGCGCCGCGGTATTGGTGCTCGGCCCGACCTTCAGTACTGCATCGCTTGCCGCGGGTCCAGTCTACGCGGCTGCGAATCTGCCCGCCCTGACCCCGACGGCAACGGCAGATTCGATTACCAAGAACCCGACAACCTTCCGGGTGATCTTTACCAACACCGAACAAGGCGAGACGTTAGCCATCTACCTGTCCCGCGTGCTCCGCCTAAAGCGGGCTGCGGTAATCGTCGTCGACAATGCGTATGGCCAGTCGTTGCAATTGGGATTCCAGATCGCTGCCGGCCGCCTTGGGATCGAGGCCCAATACTTCGTTTTCAAGACCCCCGACGAGGCAGAGCAGATCGCACACAAAGTCGCCGACGATCGTTCCTCGCCCGCCGTCGTGTTCCTTACCTTGGATGGCGACGCCTCGCGCATCCTGACCACCTTACGTCGGCTCGGCGTGCACGGCCCGTTTCTTGGTGGTGATGCTCTGGGCGATGAAATCTTCAGCGAGCGGTTTGCCGACCTTCCCGAGGAGCGCCAGCAGCGCGGCTATTTCACCGACGGCGTCTACGGCATTGCGCCGATGATCCTCGATTCGGCAAACGCCGAAACGCTAGCCTTTGCCGAGCGCTACCGGGCCCGTTTCGCCCACGACCCGGTCTGGCAAGCGACGAGTGCCTATGATGCCACGCGCCTTGCAATTGCCACCGTGCGCGCCGCGAGCGCCAGCGCGGGTTCGGATGTGCATGCGCTGCGCATCGCTGCGCTCAGCTATCTCAAATCGCTGAACGGCCCTGCGCGCGCCTTGCCGGGGCTATTGGGGCCGTTGTGGTTCGATCCCGCAGGTGGGCGGCAACAGGCGATCCGCATTGGGCGGTTCAACCGTGGTCGGTTCGAATCTGCCCCAGTGCAAATCGTCCCCGTCACGACGTCGGACCCGAGTGAGATCGCCTCCGGCGCCGTCTTTGAAGTCGAGCCCGGCCGATATGCGCGACTGCAACGCGTCGTCTACACCGGGGTATTTGTGAACGAAATCCCGCGTGTCGATTTGCCCCAGTCAAGTTTCTCCGCCGACTTCTACCTCTGGCTCCGCTTTGCCGGCGATGCCGGTCCTGCCGCTGCAGATCCCACCGAGATCAGCTTTCCCAACATGGTCAGTGGCAGCTTCGACCGGACGCACCCGGCCGAGCAGGGCGAGCTCGCCGACGGCACGATTTACCGGCTCTGGCGCGTGCAAGGCACATTTCGCAACGATTTCGACCTGCATCGCTTTCCGTTTGACCGGCAGACCTTGTCGGTCCCGTTCTTCAATGCTCGGGCGGCAGCCGATCGCATTGTCTACGTGCTCGACAAGCGCTCGCCATCGGCGCAGCAAAGTGGCCCCGGACCGACCCCGGCGGCAACACCGAGCCCGGGCGGCGCGGCCGCGGCCGAGCCGGTGCCAGATATGCACGCTACGGCGACCGCGTCACCGGTGGCCGCCGCAGCATTCCGCAATTTGACGCAGTGGGATCCGGTCGGCGCGCACGAGCGACGGGAAAACCTGGTAACCGAATCCGCGCTCGGTGATCCGCGTCGGGTCGGCGCAGAAAGCTACCGCGAATTGTCCGGCTTCCTCGTCAGCATCGATCTGCATCGTCGCACCCTTGCGACGCTCGCGAAGACACTACTGCCCTTGGTGCTGATGACCTTGATCATGTACGCCTCTCTGTATTTTCCAGCTGCGCTGGTAAAGGAGAAGGTCACGGTTGCGCTGTCGGGTGCGGTCCTGCTGACCGCCATCAACAGCCAGCTCGGGAGCATCGGCTATACGATCATGGTGGAATACGCGTTCTTCGTATTTTTCGGTCTGAGTACGCTGTGCATCGTCTCGGTGTTGACGTCCGAGCGCCTGCGCGCTGCCGGCCGAGGTGAGACCGCCGCTCTGACCGATCGCTGGACACGCTACGTATTTCTGTTCGCCGTCGCGAGCACACTGGCCGGCGCGGTGGCCGCGGCCTACGGCAGCTATGGAGCGGCGACGCCGTTGTAATAAGCGACCTGCCGATATTCACGCCCCGTCACGCCGCCAGATCGAGTATCTCGCGCACCTGCGCCGGGCCGACGATAGGCCGCGGGTTGCGTGGAACCCACGGCGTCGCCATCGCCTCCTCGGCGATGCGCGCGAAGCTGTCCGAGCCAATCTGCACCGCGCCCAGGCTGCGCGGCATGCCCAGGTTGGCGATGAAGGCATCGAGCACGTCGCCGGCGTCTTCGCCGGGGTGACCCATCGCGGCGGCGACCAGCGCCTGGCGTTCTGCGTTGACCGGCAGGTTCCAGCGCATCACTGCCGGCAGCATGACGCACGAGGTGTGACCGTGCGGGATGTCGAAGGCGGCGCCGAGCACGTAGCCGATGCCATGGCTGGCACCCATCGGCACGCCGCTCGCGAGCGGCCCCATCGAGAGCCACGAACCCATTTGGCAATCGAGGCGGGCCTCCAGGTCAGTGGGATCGGTCTTGACCCGGGGCAGACCGCGAGTGAGCAGCGCGAGCCCGTGCAAGGCCTGCGCATCGGCAAACGGGTTCGCCTCGGCGGAACAGATACCTTCGACGCAATGATCGACGGCGCGAATGCCGGTCGACAGCCACAGCCATTCGGGCGTGTGCGCCGTGACAGCTGGATCGAGCATCACAGCGCGTGGGATGATCTGCGGATGGCGGAACAGCTCCTTGACCCGCCGCCGCTCGTCGGTGACGCCGGAAATGGCGCTGAACTCGCCGGCCGAGAGGGTGGTCGGCACGGTGATCTGCCGGACGGTAGGCGGCTTGCAGGGCGGTGGCCCTACGGTGCCGTCCGGCCCTTTGACGGGCCGGTAGTCGTCGAGCGCCTCGGGGGTGTGGATGTCGTTAGCCAGACATAACTGGACTGCCTTGGCGCCATCGGTAACGGAGCCGCCGCCGATCGTGGCGATCAGGTCGGCGCCCGCCTCGCGGGCCGCCGTGGCGGCATCGATGACGGCGCGGCGCGGCGTATGAGGGGGCATCCGGTCGAACGTCCCGGCGCACCGGTTGCCGAGCGCGTGCCGTACCTTGGCGATCTCGTCGGTTGTGCGGTTGAGCGTGCCGCTCACCATCAGGAAGACGCGCTCGGCCTCACACCGCCGCGCCTCCTCGGCGATCGCCATGGCGGCGGGCTTGGCGAACACGACGGCATCCATCTCTTCAAAATCGACGCGCCCCGATTGCACCATCGCGTTCCTCCCCTTCTCGCCCTCACAGAGTTATCTTACGAGCGCCGGCAAGCTCCCGGCAAACTCTCCGGGCCTCTACACCCCACTCGAATAATGAGGAGGCAGCGTATGGCGACAAAACCCACGATCATTGCGCTCGAGGAACACTACCTCGATCCCGAGATGAAGCCGCTCGGCGGCCCTGGCGCCGGACCGGAGATCGTCCGGCGGCTCGACGATCTCGGCGAATTGCGTCTGAAAGAAATGGATGAAGCGGGCATCGACTTTCAGGTGCTGTCGCACTCGATCCCGGGATTGCAGGGCGTTGATGCCGCGACCGGCGTCCCCCTCGCGCGCCGCGTCAATGACCGGCTGCACGATGCCGTGCAACGCCATCCCGACCGCTTTGCCGCATTCGCCGCATTGCCGACCGCCGACCCACGCGCCGCGGCCGAGGAACTGGAACGCACCGTCACCCGGCTCGGCTTCAAAGGCGCGATGATCAACGGCATGACGGCCGGCGTCTTTCACGACGACGAGCGCTTCTGGCCTATCTACGAACGCGCGCAGGCGCTCGATGTGCCGATCTACATCCATCCCGCTCTGCCCCACCCCGCGGTCATCGAGGCCTATTACAAGGACTACGTGCAGAAACACCCAGGCATTTTGCGCGCCGCCTGGGGCTTCACCGTCGAGACCGCGACGCAGGGCATCCGCTTCGTGCTGTCGGGTGTGTTCGACGCCTATCCCGGGCTCAAGATCATCCTCGGCCATATGGGCGAGGGGCTGCCGTTCTATCTCTGGCGCATCAGCCACGGGCTGCGCGGCAGCATGAGCGAGAAGAGCTTTCGCGACATTTTCTGCGAGCATTTCTGGATCACGACGAGCGGCTTCTTTTCCGACCCGGCGTTGTTGTGCTGCATGATGGAGGTGGGGATCGACCGCATTCTGTTTTCCGTCGACTACCCGTTCGCGGAAAACCCGCCAGGGACGAAATGGACGGAGACGCTGCCGTTATCTGCCGAGGATAAGGAGAAATTGCTGAGCGGCAACGCTAAGCGGCTGCTCAAGCTTTAGGATACAGTTCTCCCGCAACCGTCGCGTGCTGCCCCTCACCCTCCCGCTACCGGGTCCCTCCCTCTCCCCGCTAGCGGCGAGAGGGCCGGGGTGAGGGGCCCTCCTCGACGGCTTTTACGCTGCCTGCGTAAGGAAGCGGTGGGCGATAGAGGCGTGCATTGCGATGCCGGCGGCCATGCAGTCCTCGTTCAATATCATGCGGTTGGAATGGCACGGCGCGATATGATCGTGCCCTTCATGGCCTTCCGGCATGACGCCGAGAAACATCAGGCAGCCCGGCATGCGCTGCAGCACGTAGGAGAAATCCTCGGCCCCCATGATCGGCGCCGGTCGGCTGATATAGTTGTCAGCGCCCAGCAGATCGGTCGCCACGGTGCGGGCGAAATCGACAAAGCCGGGATCGTTAACGGTGACCGGATAGCCGCGTTTTATCGCGACATTGGCCTCGCAGAGATGCGCCGCGGCGATGTTTACCGCGACCCGGCGAATGCCCTCATGTGCACTTTCTCGGGCCCGCTCGGAGGTCGTGCGCAATGTGCCGGCCATTTCGACAGTCTCGGGAATAACGTTGTTGGCCGTGCCGGCGGTCACTTTGGTACAGGTGAGCACCACCGGGTCGAACACGTCCATCCGCCGGGTAACCAGGGCCTGGAGAGCTAATCCGATCTCGAATGCGACCGGGATCGGATCGACCGCGTCGTGGGGCATCGAGGCGTGACCGCCTCGGCCCTTTACCGAAATCGTCCACACATCCACCGAAGCCATCATCGGGCCGGGCTTGCCTAGAATGGCGCCGGCCTTGACGCTCGGCCAGATGTGCAATGCGAAGGCCGCATCGGGCTTGGGGTCCGCATCGAGCAGACCATCCGCGATCATCAGCCGGGCGCCGCCATATCCCTCCTCGCCCGGCTGGAACATGAATTTGACGGTGCCTGCCAACTCGTCGCGGTGCCGATGCAAGAGGTGCACCGCCTGCACCAGCATCGCCGTATGCGCGTCGTGCCCGCAGGCATGCATGCGGCCCGGAATCTCGCTTGCAAAATCGAGCCCGGTCGCTTCCGGCATCGGCAGAGCATCCATATCGCCGCGTAGCAGGATCGTGCGGCCGGTCTGAGTGCCAGGCTTGGTGCCGCTGAGCGACACGACGAGACCCGAAGTCGAGGGACCGCGCGCAATTTCCACTTCGAGGCCGCGCAGCTCGTCGAGAACCGCCTCGGTAGTCAGCGGCAAATGAAGCCCCAGCTCCGGCTTGGCATGAATGCGGCGGCGCAACGCCACGGCGGCTGGGAGCAGCTCCCGCGCTTCGTCGAGGAAACGGTTCAATTCCGACATACTCCCCATTCTCCGCATCGTTATCGTCGATCACCCGAGGCAGTCTACGGCAGTTTGCCCGACATTACGATCGAAGGAAACAAGGGTTGGGCCGTTCCGGGGCTTTGCGGGAAACGGTGCATCAGATTACGCCCTCTTCACGAAGCGCGACTATCTCGGCGAACTCGTATCCGAGGCCGGTGAGGATCTCATCGGTGTGCTCCCCCACCAGCGGGGCGGGGCGGCGGTAGGTGCCGGGGGTCTCCGACAGCTCGATCGGCGTCGGCGCCAGCGGCAAGCTGCCCTCGATCCCGGGGAATGTCGCCTCGTCGAGCAGCCTCGCGGCGCGGACATGCGGGTCATCAAGCGCCTGCTGCGGGGAGTAGACCTGGCCTGCGACGATGCTGGCCTCTTCTAGCGCTGCCAAAGCCTCGGAGCAGGTCCGCAATGCGCACCACTCACTCATGCGGGCCGAGATGATCTCGCCGTGATCAGCCCGCGATTGGTCGTCCTTAAAGCGAGGATCACTGAGCCAGTGCTCCTCTCCGATCATCCTGGCCCAGCGACCAAACATTGGCGCGCCGATTACGGTGGCGACGATCCAGCCATCGCTGGTTCGAAATATATCGGCCGGCGCCGAGTTGAACCCGCGGTTGAGGGTCGCGGTGCGGTTGACCCCGGTTAACGCCTGCTCGATCAAGGTGGCATTGGTGAAGGCGAGCGCAGTCCGCAGCAGAGCGCCTTCGACTCTCTGACCCCGCCCCGTCTTGCCGCGCTCGATCAGCGCCGCCAAGGTGCCGAAAGCCGACAGGCACGCAGTGCCGAAATCGACCCAGGGCACTTTGATGGCGATCGGCTGCTCCGGTGTGCCCGACAGATACACCGCGCCGCTCATCGTCTGGCCGATGCCGTCGAAACCGTGCTTATGGCTCAGCGGGCCGCCCGAGCCAAATCCGGTCACCGTCGTCAGAATGATGTCGGGCTTCGTCTGACGCAGGCTCTCGAGATCGAGCGCCAGCGACCGCAATACTCGCGGCGGCAGGTTGGCGACGACCACATCCGCGGCGGCGACCAGCCTTTTGACGATCTCGCGGCCTTTGCGCACGGCAGGGTTGAGCGTCATCCCGAGCTTGTTGCGATTCATCGCGAGAAACATCGCGCCCCCGCCACGGGGTCCTGCGCCGACGGGGATCATGCCGCGGTCCTCACCCCCACCGATACGCTCGATCCGGATCACTTCAGCACCGAGGTCGCCGAGCAGCGCGGCGCAGAACGGCCCTGCGATGTAGCGCCCGAAATCGAGAACGCGAATGCCTTCGAGCACACCAGCCACCAGATGCCTCCTGCTGTTCGAGGTCACGCCGAGTTTATCGCTCAGCTGGTTCCGGCGCATGCTAGGATCGCACGATCGATAACGCGTCTGAGGAGCGAGCTGATGAATAGAGCTGAGTTCGAGGCCGATCTACATGCGGAAGGCTATCTGGAGATCGTCGATCGCCGGATGGACGCGAACGCGATAAACCCCGAACACTCCCATGAATTCGACGCACGGCTCCTTGTCCTCGAGGGCGAGATGACGATCACGAGAGAGGGCGGGGAGCACATCTATCGGGCCGGCGACACATTCGCGATGGACGCCGGGTGCCGGCATGCCGAGCGCAGTGGTCCGGAGGGAGCGCGTTATTTGGCTGGACGGCGTTACCAGCAAGGAGCGGCAAACTAAACTCTTCTCGGTATCGAGGACTGGCGATGTCGCTTGATACTGCGAACTCCATGAGCGACCACGGATGCATCTTCTGCCGGATCGTCGCAGGAACGAGCAAGTGTGAAGAAATTTACCAGGACGATGCAACTCTCGCCTTCATGGATATCCATCCGGCCAATGACGGACATTGCTTGGTCGTCCCGAAACAGCATTTTGACAACGTGTTCGACATGCCGCCGGAGTCCTTTGGCCGGGTGGGATCCACGGTCGCGAAGGTCGCAGGCGCGGTCAATGAAGTGCTGCGGCCTGGAGGGGTCAGTCTAGTACAAGCCAATGGCGAGCTGGCCGGGCAAAGCGTATTCCATGTTCACGTTCATGTCCTGCCGCGGCGGGCGGGCGACAATCTGATGATCAATTGGGACCGGAACCGGAATGACGATGAGCGGTTCGACGGCGCCCGTATCGCCGAGGTCGCCGAGCGTCTTCGCACACGACTTCGCGGGTGACAGATACAGCGTGTCGGTCGGGCACGCTTCTACAGGTTAGGGAGGGGACGCCGCTATCGTATCGCGCGAAGCAGTCGCGATTGGCGTCCATGCCAATGGGAAGGAATGACGATGTCGTTTAGCACCATCAAGGTCCCGACAATGGAGCAGCTGCGCGAGGTGGCGGCGGAGCTGGGTTTCACGCTCAGCGACGGCGATCTCGCCGCCCATCACGACGCTTTGCGGCCGTCGTTCGAGGCATACAACCAGCTCGACCGGGTGCCCGACGAGCTGCCGCCGGTCACGTATCCGCGGCTTCCCGGCCGCCGTCCGGCGCCCGAGGAAAACCGGCACGGCGCCTGGTACGTCAGGACCGAAATCGAGGGCGCCGCTTCCGGCAAGCTCAAGGGCAAGAAGATCGCACTGAAGGACAACATCTGCATGGCCGGCGTGCCAATGATGAACGGCGCTTCGACGATGGAAGGCTATGTGCCGGATGTCGACGCGACGGTCGTGAAACGCATTCTCGATGCCGGCGGCACGATCGCCGGCAAGACGGTGTGCGAATATTTCTGCTTTTCAGGAGGCAGCCATACGAGCGCCACCGGCCCAGTGCACAACCCGCACCGCATGGGGTATTCGGCTGGCGGGTCGTCCTCGGGCAGTGCGGCGGTGGTCGCGCTGGGCGAGGTGCCGATGGCGCTCGGCGGCGACCAGGGCGGCTCGATCCGCATTCCCGCCTCGTTCTGTGGGATCTACGGAATGAAGCCGACCCACGGTCTGGTGCCCTATACCGGCATCATGCCGATCGAGCTGACTTTGGACCATACTGGACCGATGACCGCAACGGTCGAAGACAATGCCTTGTTGCTGGAAGTCCTGGCAGGCCCCGATGGCCTCGATCCGCGTCAGTACGGTGCTGCGGCAAAGCCTTATCGCGAGGCACTGGGCAGGGGTGCTGCGGGGCTCAAGATCGCAATTGTGGAAGAGGGCTTTGGCCATTCGCAATCGTTGCCGCAAGTCGATGCGATCGTGCGCGAAGCGGCGCAACGGTTCACAGGCTTGGAGGCAACAGTCGATGCCGTCTCGATCCCGATGCATCGTCTCGGCTCAGCAATCTTCTTCGCGGTGGCAGCCGAGGGCGGCACAATGCAGATGATGCTGGGCAACGGCTTCGGGTTCAACTGGCAGGGGCTCTACGTCACCTCGCTGCTGGATTTTCACAGTGCCTGGCGGAGCCGGGCGGACGAGCTGTCCGACAGTCTCAAGAACACGATGCTGATCGGTCACTACATGGTGACGCGGTACCGCGGCCATTATTACGCCAAGGCGCAGAACCTGGTACGCCGGTTGTGCCGCGTCTATGACGAGGTGCTGGCGCGCTATGATCTATTGCTGATGCCGACCCTGCCGATGGTCGCGACGCCGCTGCCTGAGGCCAATGCGCCGGTTGGGCAAATTCTGCAGCGTGCTTTCGAGATGCTGGCGAACACCGCGCAATTCGACTGCACGCATCATCCTGCAATGAGCCTGCCCTGCGGCATGGTCGACGGATTGCCGGTCGGCATGATGCTGGTGGCCAAAGCCTTCGACGAGGAGACGATCTACCGCGCCGCCGCCGCCTTCGAGAAAGGCGTCGATTGGAAATCCCTCAAAGCCTAGAGCAAGTAAGAGCACCTTGTTCACCCCTCTCCCGCACTTCGGGAGAGGGGCTATTGAAGTTACTTTACCAGTGCCCGCGCTATCGTCTCCCATTCCTCTTTCAAGGGCACCTCGGACGGGGTCTTGTCGGCGCGGCGGTACCAGCCGCCCGCATTCCTCAGATCGCCTTCGACGCGGTGCAGATAGGCGCGCGCCCCAGCACCCTCGGCGTCTGGTTGCTTCTGCGCGCATTGATGAGCCTGGTGCCAGTCGCCCTTCGCTTCCCACCACAGTGCCTGCGCCGCGAAGCTCAGCCCTTCGGGCGGCGCGTCTTGTGCGAGCGAGGTCTTGTAAGTCTCAAAATCCATTTCTCATCTCCTCTCGGGACGTATCGGGTCACGTCAGCAGGCGGTCGAGGTTGTCGCGCAGCCGATAATAGCTGCCGACGACCGGCAAAAACCATGGTTTCCCGGAATAGAGTGGATGGTCGGGAAACTCTTCGGTGTCGAAGCTGCAGGCGTAATTGGCAACGCGGGCGATCTTGCGCGCTGTCTGCCATCCGAGATAGGTCATCATCGCGACCCCGCTGCCGTTGCAGCCAAGGCAGTAATGGAGACCGTCCTGCTGCCCCAAATGCGGCAGCGCGTCGAGCGTGAAGGCGACATTGCCGGTCCAGGCATGGGTAATTTTCATCCCGCGCAGCTGCGGGAAGCGGTCGGTCATGTATCGATAGAGGATCGGCGCGCTGACCGTCGGGTCAACCTGCGTGAAACGAGCGCGGCCGCCAAACACCATGCGCGTGCCGTCCGGCGACATTCGGTAATAGCACAGCACCCGCTTTGTGTCGGACAAGGTCCTCGCCTTGGGGATCAAGGATCGGGCAAGATCCTGCGGCAATTCCTCGGTCGCGATGATATGGCTGGCGACCGGCACCACCCGGCGCCTCAGCGCCGGGGTAAGAGTTCCGGTGTAGCCATTCGTGGCAATCACCACATCGCCGACTGAGACGGCGCCGCGGCTGGTCTCGACCTGCCACGCGGCGCCGCTACGGTCAATGCGGCTAACTGCCGCCTTGGCGCAGACCGTAACGCCGCGCCGCCGGCAAGCCTCCAGCAGACCCTTGTAATAGAGCGCCGGATGGAGTTTTCCCGACCGTTCGACGACCATGCCGCCGAAATAATAGTCGCTGGCCATCTCCTCGCGCTGCCGCTCGCGCGGCACCATATAGGCGCCGGACCGCGCTGCTGCGTTGAGCACTGCGAGCCGTCGCGCCTGCGCAGCAAAATGCTTTCTTGTCCACGCGCCGACAAAGCGGCCGGGTTTCTCCCAGAAGCAGTCGATCTTCTCCGCAGCGATAAGCCGATCGATCAGCGCGAATGCGTCGGAGGCATCCGACAGGAGCCGCTCGACCCGGTCGGGTTTGATATCTGTGGTCCGGCCGGTAAAGCTTTTGCCGATATTGACCCCGCCGCTGACCGCGCCGCCATTGCGGGTACTGGCGCCAAAGCCGAGCTCATTGGCCTCCAACACGACAGCGTCGATGCCGTGCCTCGTCAGTTCGAGCGCCGTCGACAGCCCTGCATATCCGCCGCCAACGATCGCCACCCGCGCCGCCCGCGGGACGTCGACGAGGTCGCCGGCGGTCGGGGTATAGGCCTCCCACCAAAGGGGAGTCGGGGTGAATTCACGGTGAAAGATGTCAGGAACCATCGGTCTGTCCCTTGAAAGTGAACCGATATTCTGGTTGCCTCCAAGCCAACATCACGACTAAAATTAGATGTCTTTACATTAACCACAATGACAGGGCGAAAAAGATCTTGGCATGGAACGCAATGTCGACGACACTTCGCGAGGCAATCCGTCTGCGCCGCCCGCGGCTCCGGGAATCGCACCGGGGTTTACGAGAAGCCTCGATGCTCCGACAGTGGATGCCGGTCGTGCACGGCATTTTGCTTGTTGCACTGATGGTCGGATTGCTGATTGGCAGCCATCGGGCTTTGGCCGAGGATACTCAGCACCCTTCTGTTATACATTTGACTGGGACCGATCAAAGTCTCGACGCGGATTTGGCTGTAATATGTCCTCAGGGTGGCGCAACCGCACCGCTATTTCAAAATCAAAAAACAGGCAAGGTTTTTCCGATCTCTGATCCGCGCCTCCGCGCAATAGCGGAGAAAGCGTGTCGTCCAGCCCTTGAGGCAGCGGAAGCCAGCAATGTGAACATTGTAAACAACTCGGGGAAGGTAATTTATGTCGGGTTTACACCGCAAGCAGGTTCCAGCATTACTTGGGGTTCGGGTTGCGGAACGCCCATTAGAGGGCTGACAGTCGTAATCCCGGTGGGCGGCACCTGCCAGGCTTCGGCCACCGACTCCGTCGCCAATCCCGGTTCGCGTTTTTGTGCCGCAACGAGTGCGAGTTCTTCGGGCCTCGACTGTTCGACGGCGCAACAAAATAATCAGACCCTCATCGAAACTTACTTTCAACCTGCCCCTGCTTCGGCCCCGGCACAGGTAATTGTATTTGGTACGATATAAGTGTGATCCCGGCAACTTGTACAAATCAAGCGTGGTCGAGTAATATGTGTGCCGGCACAGGGGGCGCTTCCTATAATCTTCCGGTTTCGCTAGCCTGCAGTGGCGAACCGACATATATTTGCCAAGGACCGACGGGCAACAAATACGGATCGGCTCTCTACCCTATTAATTGTGGCAACCCAAATGCCAACTGCGTTCCGACGAGCAGTACAGCGGCACCCAACTGTGACAATGCTTATTTTTTCCCGGCCCCCAGCCCTCAACCAAATGCCGTTTGTCCGAACGGACAGACTTTAACGGTAACCTTCTTGACTGGACCATAGCGGGGATGAGACTGCGAGGCGGTGAGTTCTACATCGCCGCATAGCTGCCAAACGCTCCGTCCTGTCGCGGTGGTCGCGAGTGCCGTTGCCGTGGTCGGCGCGAGCCGGCTACAATTGCGCCGCAAACCCGCCCTCGACCGAGGAGTAAATCAAGGATGCCGATCGCAACCAAAGATCAAGAAACAGAGCGTGTCTACAGAGAGCTCGAGGATCGCCTTCTCGCTCGCGATCAGGAGGGCGGCAGCCGCGTCTATTACGAATTGCTGCGCCGCGGGCGGCCGTTGCCCGAGATCATGGCCGAGGCGGTACGCATCCATGCGCCCTTCACGCATGTTCCCTACCATCAACGTATCGACGACGGCTTCCCGAACTTTGTCAACAATGACCATTGCCTGCTTTCCGCGCGTGCCGCCGTCAATCTGCAGAAGATGCTCCCGGAGAAGCTCGCCGGGCTGCCGCTGGCGCAGACGATCTGGTACATCCCCTCGGGGCTCGACATCTGGAACCAGAAGATCCTGAAGGCGCCCGGCCATTATGCGACGCGCGGTTACAAGATGCCCAACGCGACGCCGCCGGCGCCGGTCGTCTATTGGCCGGACCAGGAGCCGCTCAGGGAAACCGGCCCGCTCAACGAGCGCCTCAACAACTGGCTGACCCTCGTCGAGCGCGGCCAAGTCATCGACGCCTACCGCACCTTTCTCGGCCTGATGGAAGAGACCGAGCAGCGCAAGGAAGTGCTGGCCCAGCTCGTCTTTGCTGGGCTGATCGATGTCCAGGATCGTATGCTTTACAACCGGTCGTATACAACCGGGCACAAGGCGTACCGTGCTCGCTCGGTGGTCGAGATCGGCAACGCCGTCGGCTGGGACAATGCGCATGACGTGATCTATGCGGGCGCTCTCGATATGGCTGTCGGGCCGCGCTGGCATTCGGTCTATGAGATGGCCTGCAACGTCGTCACGATGTTTATCGAGGGAGCCGAAGTCCACGCCGTCCCGCAAGGTGGCACGACCGAACGCGAGCGCGCGCTGCTGACCAATACCGGCGATTTGTCAGAGCATGAAACCGACGAACTCGTCGACGCAGTGATTCGCCAACACGAGCCCGCTTATATTGAGAAGATCAGTGCGGCGCTGCTCGCCGGCACATCGCCGCGACGGATCGTCGACGCCATCCAATTGGCTGCCGGTCAAGTCGTGCTCGAAACCGATGGCCCGAACGCCTTCTCGATGCCACAGCATACTTACGAGTATTGCAACACTCTCGGCTGGTTCTATGACAATTTCGAGCATCCGCAACGGCTAAAGCTGCTCTACGTCGCGGGGTCGATGGTCAATCAGGCGGCGTGGAACCAGAAGCACATGGGCTGGGTCAAATCAGAACCGGTCAGTGCGCCGGCCGGCGCCGACCGCCTGACCGGCGCCCAAATCATTGGGCGGCTCGAGGACGCGATGACGGCGTTCGACACCGCGCAGTCGGCGGCTTGGACCAAGGCATATCTCGACAGCGGCGGAGACCGCTCCTTACTGGTACAGCGGCTGGCGCTGATGGCGACGCGCTTCGGCAACGACCCGCACAACCAGGAAATCCCTCAATGCCTATTGCAGGATTACGGCAAGAACCAATGCGCCGACCGCGAGCGGCTATTGCTCGCTTGCGCACACATCTCTGCCGGTCACCGAAAATACGGCGACACTTTTGAGGCCAGCCGCCGGTTCGGCGAGGCGATGGGCCTAGCTGAACTGCACTAACCCTCGCCCGCGTCGCGGGAGAGGGGGGGCCACAGCCTAAAGGGCGGGGAGGGTGAGGGTGAGGGTGAGGGCGCGTCAGTGAAGCTGCGGCTTTACCTTCTCGCAAAGCAGCTGCAGCGATTTCATCACGCGGTCGTGCGGGATCTTGGTGCCGCAATTCATTTCACATAGGATGCCGTCGAGACCGAGGGTTTCCTGCAGGCCCATTAGGCGGTCGGCGACCCGCTCAGGCGAGCCGACGATCAGTTTTTCGCGCAGCGCCTCCTCATAGGTGATGGTTTGCAGCCGGCGTCCGCGCGCCGCTCGCAAGTCGCTCTGCTGTACCCCGGCGCGGGTCGCCGAGTCCTCGAGCCGCTCGCCGAGATAGCGGTAGAAATACATGATGCTCTCTTCCGGTTCCTCGCGCGCAGCCTTGTCGGTCTCGGCGACGTAGACCGGCGCGCGTAGGAAAACCTTGCCCTCGCCCGTATGTCCCGCCTCTTTCCATGCTTGGCGATACGCCCTGATATTCGGTTCCAGCTCTTCGAGCGTGCCCTGCCGCACCGCGACCAGGATGCCATGCCCGAGTTGGGCGATGCGCGGGAACGTATCCGCGCTGTTGGCGGCGATGCGGATGTCCGGCCACGGCTTCTGGTAAGGCTTCGGTGACACCTTGACGTTGTCGAAGCTGTAATACTTGCCGTTATAGGAGAAGGACGGCTCGGTCCACGCCCGCTTCAGGATTTCGAGCGTCTCGGCAAAGCGCTCGCGGCTCTCGCCGTAGGGCACCCCATAGGCTTCGTAAGTACGCGGGAAGCCGCTGCGACCGACTCCGAAAATCAGCCGGTCCCGACTGATCTGATCGACGGTCGCGGCCTCTTCGGCGAGCCGCAGCGGATGGCAGAGCGGCAGTACCTGAACACCAGTCCCGACCTTCATGCGCTTGGTGCGGGCGGCAATGGCGCCGGCGAGGGTGAGTGGGGCCGAACACACCGACCGTTCCGGGTTGACGTGGATCTCGGCCAACCACATCGCGTCGAGACCCCACCGCTCGGCGGCATCGATCTCTTCGAACGAAGTGGCGAACGTCTCCTCATCGGTCACCCCGGCGGTCCGTTGAAACTCGTGAAACATGCCGAACTCGAACGCCATCACTACTTTCTCCTTCTTCTCACCAGCCGGTACTCTAGGGTCGACCATGCAGGGACGCCAGTCAAGAAACACGATAATTCGAACAGGGACTTGACGTTGGCGATGGCTCGGAGCGGGGGCCGAGGTCGATATTGTCGCCTACGGAGCCGCATTGGAGCACCACGCGAATGTCGGCGGACCGGTGACTCAACCTTACGACGTGCGAGTTATTAGTTCGAAATCTTACCCGGTAAGGTAAATAGACTGCCTATCGTGGTTAACAATTCTTAAATTATTTATAAATTGCGTCGGATGTGTTTTTGCATGCCCACTAATTTGACGATTTTCTGACGATAGATGCGACGAGATTCTGACGGTCACTCGTCCATTCTTCTAACGAATCGTTAAGTTTTACTGCTCGTAAACGTAAAGGAGATGATGCGGTACAAGAAACGCGCAAGGAAAAACCTTTCGCGGTACGTCATAGACTAATGAGCCCTTGTTTGTGAAATATGCCAGCCGCCCGAGAGAGCACCGCATTGTGAACGAGCTTGATGAAATTTGGGAAGAGGCGACTGGCGAAGGCGCTCTTGCGGGCGCTTCTGAAGTTGGCTTTGCCGAGGCTTGTCGTGTCCACCTCGCGCGATGCAACGTTCCCGAGCAAGAAATTCCCCTGTTTTACAGTCGATTGGGTGAGGCCTTACTACACAGGGGGCGTCGTCACGAAGCGGTCGAATGTGCTCGCGTCGCGTTCGACTTGCGACCCGAAAAAGAAGAAATAACAAATTTGTGTGCCTGGGTGTTCAGTAATTGCGACCGACACGAGGAAGCCGCGGCGGCATATGAGCGACTGCTGCGAGTTCGTCCCAGGTGGGCCGAGGGGCATCGCCATGCGAGCGGTTCGTTCGCGATCGCGGGACAGACAGATCGCGCGATCTTTCACGGCATGTCGGCGAGTGACATGGAGCCGAGTTCGGCCGAATTCGCGTTCCATGCCGGCTGTCTTCTTCAATCTGCCGGCCGCTACGAGGAAGCGGTCGACTATTTCATGCGCTCTGCAGACATCGACGCTCAAAACAGCATCGTGTTACGTAATCTGTCGGCCGTCCAATTCGCTCTGGAACAACCCGATGACGCAGTGGCGACTGCCCTGCGTGCTGTGTCGGCGGCTCCGGGCGATCGTCTCAATGCACTGCACGCGACCGAGCTCCTGCTCCGGACCGGCCGATTGGACGAGGCCGCCGACATCATTCGCGATGCTGTCGGCAGGCATCCGCAGGATGAAGTAGCCTTTCGCCTCCTATCTGCAGCGCAGATGCTGCGCGGCCGGACCGAGGAGGCACTGGTTGCTATCGAGCGCGCACTCGCCCTTGCCCCCGAGATCGCCGAATATCATCTCCATCGGGCTAATCTCCTTTACCGTATCGGACGACTGGAAGAAGCAGCCGAGGCGTTCGACCGGGCGGCCGCGCTCGATCCGCCCAATCCGGTGGCACGGCGCTCGCAGCTGACGGCCTATTTCGATAGCGGCCGGTTTACCGAAGCGCTCGCCGTTGGCGGAGAGCTGATCCGCACCGCGCCGGAGAACGAGGACTATGCGCAGGCGCTGCTCCAAGTGCTGAATCGCCGATTTGAAACGCTGGATGCCGATTATATCGTGTTGGGCGAGCGCGCGTTGCGGCCGCGCCGCGAGCCGCGGCTGCCTCCCGGCTTCTTCGAGACTCTGCAAACTCAGCTGCGCGTTATCCACGCCCTGATTATCCGCGAAACCAGAACCCGGTTCGGCGATTCGAAGCTCGGTTACGGCTGGGCGCTGCTCGAACCGATCTTGCACATCCTGATGTTGTCCCTTGTATTCGCGGTGATGATGCGCGGCCGCCCGCCGATAGGCGATGAATTCTTTATCTTCTATTATACGGGGATTATCCCCTACCATTTGTTTATTCACACCAGCACCAACATGACTTATGCAATATCGAGCAACGGCTCGTTGTTGCAATTGCCTCTGGTCAGCACTTTCGACGTGCTGATGGCGCGCGGTCTGCTCGAGCTTTTTACCGACTCATTGGTGGCCGTCATCCTATTGGCGGGTTTCGGCGCAGTGGGGCTCGGAGCTCTGCCGCACGATCTTTCTGGCGTGTGCGCCTCGGTCTTGGTCGTGTGGCTGTTCGGTTGCGGGTGTGGCTTTCTCAATGCCGTCATCAACGCATTCTCCAAATCCTGGGACAAGATCTGGGTGCAATTGACCAGGCTGCTCTATTTTTGCTCGGGGATTTTCTATGTGCCCGGGATGATGCCGGAATGGATCCGCGACATTCTGACGTGGTTTCTTATCCCGAAATGCGGTGTGTTTTCTGGGTTCAATCCATCGGAATGCAACCTATGCGCGCCCTGGGGTCCCGCCGGGGTCCCGTTGGGCGGCGGTTCAGTTTGTTAACGGCGCCGCGCCAGTACAGTCGCGTGACCGGGATCATGGCGCGGTCCTAGTGAGCAGCTTGTGTCCGGTGCCGGTCGATTGCCCACCGGCCGTGAGGTGCCCTCGTCCGCGTCCGGGGAAAACGGCCCCGGCGGGGGAGGGATCAAAATTTTGCTCGCGAAGAAGCCTCAAAGGAGGCGGCTCACACGCGCGCGAGGTGCGCTTGTCTCGACGCCGAATGCTCGCCACATACTCGGGTCTGGCAGGCTCCCCGCTAAAGCGCTAAAGCGACAGCGCCGCAAGGAGCTGCGTTGCATACAGCCGCGCATTCCTATGCATCAGTGGCGCACCTTCTCCGATACCGAGAAGATCGTCGCGACGCCGCTCTGCGTGCACCCGAGCAGGACGCCAATTGATCCGCAGAGCACACTAGTTCCCGCCACTGTCTGTGCGGTTGTCCTTCCAGCTGGCGGACTTTTCTCGCTCGTCGCTAAGGAAAAACGCAAAATTGAGTATGGTTTGCGAGCCCCGCCGCAATCTCCACGCCGCCCGCTCCACCGCCTGGTTATTCCCGTACCTGCTGCCAGTCTTCTCCTCGCGCGCGTGCGCGCGTGGGTCTCAGGGTTGGTCGCGCCCCCTACGCCCAATCTCCTCGCCGCACGCTCGATCACCTGTTTATTCCCGTACGTGGTGCCGGTCTTCTGCGAGGCTCGCGCGCGGGCGCGGGTGTCTCGGGGTTGGGATCCCCATGTTCCCCAACGTGATCTATGCCGGCACCGGGGAGACCGAGATCCGGCTCGACGTATCCTATGGCGACGGCGTTTACAAATCGACGGATGCCGGCGGCACCTGGAGCCATCTGGGCCTTCGCGAGTCGAGGTTCGTCGGCCGCATCTGCATCCATCCCCACGACCCGGATCTCGTCAATGTCGCGGCACTCGGCGACGTCTTCGGTGCCAACGAGGAACGCGGGGTTTTCCGATCGCGCGATGGCGGAAGAACCTGGAGCAATGTTCTTTATCGAGACGCCAATACGGGCGCTGTCGATCTGGCGATGGATCCGCGCAATCCGCGCATCCTATTTGCGGCCTTCTGGCAGACCCGCCGGAACCTCTGGAACATCTCGAGCGGAGGGCCGGGAAGCGGGCTCTTCCGTTCCACCGACGGCGGCGAGAGCTGGACGGAGATTTCGCGTTATCCGGGTCTGCCGACCGGTCCGCTCGGCAAGCTCGGCGTGGCGGTGTCGCCCGCCCTCTCGCGACGGATCTTGGCGCTGGTGGAGACGGAGGCGGAAAAGACCGGGCTCTACCGATCGGAGGATTACGGCGAGAGCTGGGCGCTGATTTCGTCGCATCGCGATCTGATGCACCGGCCCTGGTACTACACGCACGTCTTCGCCGATCCCTGTCATGCCGAGACGGTCTATGTTGCCAATCTGCAGCTTTGGAAATCAACCGACGGCGGCGCGAGCTTCACGGAAATCCAGACGCCGCACGGCGACAACCACGACCTCTGGATCGATCCCGCCGATCCGAACCGTATGATCGAAGGCAACGACGGCGGCGCCTGCGTGAGCTGCAACGGCGGCCAGACCTGGTCGTCGATCTACAACCAGCCGACGGCGCAGTTCTATCGCATCGACACCGACAACCAGTATCCCTATCGCGTTTATGCCACCCAGCAGGACAACACCACGATCTCGACGCCTAGCGCCGCCGCCTGGGGTGCCATCACGCTCGGCGACTGCACCTATCCCGGCACCGGGGAAAGCGGCTTTGTCGCCGTACATCCCGAAGATCCGAACATCGTCTATTGCGGCGCGATTGGTTCCAGTCCCGGCGGCGCCGGGGCGCTGCAGCGCTACGACCATCGCACCGGGCAAATCCAGCTGGTCAATGTGTGGCCCGAGGCATCCCTAGGAATCGCACCCAAGGACATGAGATACCGCTTCGCCTGGACGTTCCCGATCGCCTTTTCACCGCACGACAGCGGGATACTGTATGCGGCTGGCAACCATGTGTTCCGCAGCCGCGACGAGGGCATGAGCTGGGAGGAAATTTCGCCGGATCTCAGTCTCAACGATATTTCCCGACAGGGGCCTTCCGGCGGCGATATCACGCACGAAAACGCTGGGGCAGAGGTGCACGCAACATGCGCATCGCTCGCCCCCTCGCCACACCGGCCGGGCGAGATCTGGGCATCGACCGATGACGGGCTCGTTCACGTCACACGCGACGAGGGCA
>Ga0306924_10000151_pt1 | contig 51127 bp, 46 predicted proteins | sample sta12Can44000111_FD_203756 | JGI IMG/M metagenome (GOLD analysis project Ga0306924, IMG submission 203756) | Lab enrichment of tropical soil microbial communities from Luquillo Experimental Forest, Puerto Rico - statanox.12C.anox.44.000.111 (v2)... | ecosystem: Environmental > Terrestrial >... | reverse complement strand
GCCGCAAAAGCCGTTGCCACCGATGCGGTGCGTCGTGCCGCGGAAATGGATCTCGATGTCGTCCCAGTAGGCAAAGTGGCCGACGATGGCGCGGTAGCTCTCGCGGTCGTAGGTCTCGAAGGTGTCGAGCGTCTCGTCCGAGAACACGACCCCGAAGCCGAAGGTATCGTCGGGCCGGTTGCGCTCGAACACGGTGATGCGCGTCCGCGGCCAGGCCTTCTTCATCAGGATCGCGAAATAGAGGCCGGCCGGGCCGCCGCCGATCACGTGAACCTTCATGCGCGCCTCTACCGTTTCGATGGCCTTCGCGGCCATTCCCGGCACCCGCATATTAGTTTAAGCCTAAAATATTCTACCGACAAGCTTGAAGCTTTAAAATTTTAAGCCTAAAATATACCTCCGTCCGGCGCTTCCCGCCGGGCGCGGGGATGACCCATGGCGCTGGCAGGCAGACATGCTTTCGTCACCGGCGGCGGACGCGGCATCGGCCGCGCGGTCGCCGCCGCGCTCGCCCGTGCCGGCGCCGCGGTGACCGTGATCGGCCGCAGCGAAGCGCCGCTGCAGGCGGCTGTCGCCGCGGGTGAAGCCGCCGGATGCGGCGTCGCCGACGTGACGGATGCCTCCGCGATCAAGCGTCAGGTCGCCGCCGCCGAAGCGGCCCATGGCCCCATCGCCATCCTCGTCAACAATGCCGGCTCGGCCGAGAGCGGGCCGTTCGGTAAAGCCGACCCGCTCGCGTTCCGCAGCATGTGGGATGTGCACGTCATGGGCGCGGTTTATGCGACGCAGGCGATCCTGCCCGGCATGATCGCACGCGGCTTCGGCCGTATCGTCAATGTGGCCTCGACCGCGGGACTGAGGGGCTACGCCTACGTCACGGCTTATTGCGCGGCAAAACATGCCCTGGTCGGGTTGACGCGGGCGCTTGCCGCCGAGACCGCAACATCTGGGGTCACCATCAATGCGGTGTGCCCGGGGTATACCGACACCGATCTCCTCCGCGAGAACATCGCGCGCGTTGCTGCCAAGACCGGCCGCACGCAAGCCGACGTGCGCGCCGAGTACCAGCGGGACGTACCGATCGGTCGCCTGATCCGGCCGGAAGAAGTTGCCGCTGCTGTGCTTTATTTTTGCTCGCCGGAGGCCGCGGCGGTCACCGGCACGACGCTCGCGGTCGCGGGCGGGGAGATCTGATGCAAGAGCATACGGCACCACTCGATGCGGAGACGAAGGTCGCGGAGCGACCGCACGATCACAAGGACGAGCTGCGCTTGTGGCTGCGGCTGTTCGCCTGCAAGGAAGTGATCGAGAGCGAGGTGCGTCGGCGCCTGCGCGACAGCTTCGACGTCACGTTGCCGCGTTTCGATCTGATGGCACAGCTCTACCGGGCGCCCAAGCCGATGACCTTGGGCGAGTTGTCCCAGCGGATGATGGTCTCCAACGGCAATGTCACCGGCCTAGTCGACCGGCTGGTGGATCAAGGCCTCGTCAACCGGCAGCCCTCGCCCAAGGACCGGCGCGCGCAACTCGTCAGCCTCACCGCCGAAGGTCGGCGTTTCTTCCGCGCGATGGCACGCGCGAATGGCGACTGGATCGCGGATCTATTGGCGGATCTCTCGGCCGACGAGATCGAAATACTGATGCGGCTCCTGGCCAAGACCAAGGCGTCGGCGCGCAAGGCGATCGCCAACGGAGGGGCGCGATGAGCGCGGCCAATCCGGTCACCTTGCCCCTTAAAGACTACAGGGCGCGCCATATTCGCCTCGCGGTCGCCGGAAAGGTCGCCACGATCACCCTCGACCGGCCCGATAAGAAGAATCCCATCACCTTCGAGAGCTACACAGAGATCGTCGACCTTTTCCGCGCGGCCGCCAAGGAGAAGGCGGTGAAGGCGTTCGTTGTCACCGGCGCCGGCGGTAATTTTTGCTCCGGCGGCGACGTGTTCGAGATCATCAAGCCGCTGGTCGAGATGGAGGCAGGCGAGCTTCTCGATTTCACCCGCATGACCGGCGAGGTGGTCAAGGCGATGCGCGCCTGTCCGCAACCGATCATCGCGGCCGTCGACGGCGTATGCGCGGGCGCGGGCGCGATATTAGCGATGGCCTGCGACATCCGGCTGGGGACGCCGGGCGCCAAGGTGGCCTTTCTCTTCAACCGCGTGGGCCTGGCCGGCTGCGATATGGGTGCCTGCGCCATCCTGCCGCGGATCATCGGCGCCGGGCGCGCGGCCGAGTTGCTCTATACCGGCCGCGTGCTCGCCGGCGAGGAGGCGGAACGCTGGGGCTTCTTCAATCGGCTCGCAACGCCCGACGCGGTCCTCACCCAGGCGCAGCAGCTTGCCGCCGAACTCGCCGCGGGACCGACTTTCGCCAACGCCATGACCAAGCGCATGCTCGACATGGAATGGGCCATGTCGGTCGAGAGCGCTATTGAGGCCGAGGCGGTCGCTCAGGCGTTATGTATGGAGACAAAGGATTTTGCGCGCGCATTCCGCGCCTTCGCCGCCAAGCAGAAGCCCGTCTTCGAGGGAAATTGACGTGGGCCTTGAGGAAACCCTGAGTTGGCCGTTTTTCGACGATGGCCATCGCCATTTCGCCGAGACGCTCACGCGGTGGGCCAACTCAAACCTCCCGAGCCTGCTGCACGAGGACATCGATGCGGCCTGCCGCGCGCGGGTGAAGGCGCTGGGCGAGGCAGGCGTCCTCAAGGCGGTGGTGCCCGCCGAGCATGGCGGCCTGCATCACCGGCTCGACGTGCGCACTCTTTGCCTGGCGCGCGAGATTTTGGCGTTCCGCGACGGGCTTTGCGACTTCGCCTTTGCCATGCAGGGCCTGGGGACGGGCTCGATCTCGCTGTTCGGCTCGCCGGCGCTGAAAGCGCGCTATTTGCCGCCGGTGCGCGACGGCCGCGCCATCGCCGCCTTTGCGCTCTCCGAGCCGGAGGCGGGCTCCGATGTTGCCGCGCTCGCCGCGACGGCGAAGGCAGACGGGGCATCGCATGTGCGCATCGACGGCATCAAAACCTGGATTTCCAACGGCGGCATTGCCGATCATTACGTCGTGTTTGCGCGCAGCGGGGAAGCGGCAGGCGCCAAGGGGCTCTCCGCGTTCGTGGTCGATGCCGACACGCCGGGGCTGAGCGTCGCCGAACGCATCGAGATCATCGCGCCGCACCCGCTTGCGACCTTGCGGTTCGACGGCGTGCGCGTGCCGCTTGGCAACCGTCTGGGCGCGCCGGGCGACGGCTTCAAGGTGGCGATGGCGACACTCGACGTCTTCCGCTCGACGGTAGGCGCCGCCGCGCTCGGCTTCGCCCGCCGCGCGCTGCATGAAACCGTCGAACGCGCGGCGAGCCGCAAGCTGTTCGGCGCACCGCTTGCCGAGCTACAGATGACGCAAGCAGCCATCGCCGACAGCGCCAGCGAGGTCGACGCATCGGCCCTGCTCGTTTACCGCGCCGCCTGGACCAAGGATCAAGGCGCCGCACGGATCACGCGCGAGGCGGCGACCGCAAAAATGTTCGCGACCGAAGCGGCGCAACGCGTGATCGATCGCGCGGTGCAGCTGCACGGCGGTTTCGGGGTCACCAAGGGCGTGAAAGTCGAGGAACTCTACCGCGAAATCCGCGCACTGCGCATTTACGAGGGGGCAACCGAAGTGCAGAAGGTCGTGATCGCGCGCGAACTGCTGAAGAGTCGAGCGGCGAAATCGGCCCTCGCGGCGGAGTGACGCGATGACTGCGATGCACAGGCAAGCGTGGCGTATGCTTGAATTTAACGAGGAGCGCCAGCCATGACCGCGCATCTCGACACCTTCGCCCACGACAACCTGCCGCCGCGGGCGCAATGGCCCGATTTCCTGTTTGACCTGCCGGAGCTGAAATATCCGCAGCGGATGAATTGCGTGGTCGAACTGCTCGACCGCTGGGTCGCGGCCGGTTACGGCGACCGGCCGTGCCTGATCTCGCCGGCGGAAACTTTGACCTACGCGCAACTCGCCGAGCGCGTGAACCGCATCGCCAACGTGCTCACGCACAAACTCGGCGTGGTGCCCGGCCATCGCGTGCTGCTGCGCGGACCCAACAATCCGATGATGGTGGCGGCCTATCTCGGGGTGGTCAAAGCCGGCGGCGTCGTGGTTGCGACCATGCCGCTCCTACGCGCGAAGGAGATCGCTTATCCGATCGCCAAGGCAAAGATCCGGCTGGCGCTGTGCGATCACCGGCTGGCCGAGGAGATGGAGAAAGCCCGCGCGCTCGCGCCCGATCTCGAGCGGGTCGTGTACTGGGGCAGCGGCGCGCCCGACGCGCTCGAAGCCCTGATGGCGACGCCAGGCTACGAGGTCGCCGTTTCATGCGACACGGCAAGCGACGACGTGTGCCTCATCGCCTTCACATCCGGCACGACCGGCGAGCCCAAGGGCACCATGCATTTCCACCGCGATATGCTCGCGACCTGCGATAGCTACGGACGCCACGTGCTGCGCGCGGAGGCGAGCGACCGCTTCATCGGTTCGCCGCCGCTCGCCTTCACCTTCGGGCTCGGCGGACTGGTATTATTCCCGCTGCGCGTTGGTGCCGTGTCGATCCTGATCGAGAAGGCATCTCCGGACGATCTCCTCGCGGCAATCGAGCGATTCGGCGCCACCATCGCTTTCACCGCGCCCACCGCCTATCGCGCGATGCTGGCAAAGCTCGCCCAGCACGACGTTTCCTCGCTGCGCAAATGCGTGTCGGCCGGTGAAGCGTTGCCGAAGGCCACGTTCGAGGCTTGGCTCACCGCCACCGGCATCAAGATTCTCGATGGCATCGGCGCAACCGAGATGCTGCACATTTTCATCGGCTCCCCCGAAGAGGAGATTCGCCCGGGCGCGACCGGCAAGGCGGTGCCGGGCTACGAGGCGCGGGTGGTCGATGCCGACGGCAAGGAGCTCCCACCCAACAGCATCGGCCGCCTCGCCGTGCGCGGCCCGACCGGCTGCCGCTACCTCGCCGACAAACGCCAGCGCCAATACGTGCAGGACGGCTGGAACGTCACCGGCGACACCTACCTCATGGATGCCGACGGTTACTTCTGGTACCAGGCGCGCTCCGACGACATGATCGTGTCGTCGGGCTACAACATCGCCGGTCCGGAAGTGGAGGCGGCGTTGCTCGAGCATCCGGCGGTCGCCGAATGCGGCGTGGTCGGAGCCCCCGACGAAGAGCGCGGCCAGATCGTCAAGGCCTATGTCGTGTTGCGCGCAGGCTATAGCGGTGAGCCGGCGGTGACCAAAACGCTGCAGGAGCACGTCAAGGCGACCATTGCGCCGTACAAATATCCCCGCACGATCGAGTACGTGACCCAGTTGCCGCGCACCCAAACCGGCAAGCTGCAGCGCTTCGAGCTTCGCCGCATGGCGGCCGATGCCGCTTCGCACAAACTCGCTTCCTGATGTGGGATGGCGACGGTGTCCGAAAGCCCATCGCCAAACACCGTATTGCAGCCCGCCGGCTGGCCGCGGCCGCGGGGCTTTGCCTACGGCATCCGAGCACGCGGCGAAATGGTATTCGTCGGCGGCATGATCGGCCATGACGAACACGGCCGCTTCGCCGAAGGGTTTATCGCGCAGATGAAGCAGACGCTGGCGAATATTGTCACGGTGCTGGCGCAAGCCGGCGCCTCGCCCCGGCATATCGTGCGGCTGACCTGGTACGTGCGGGACATGAACGAATATCTCGCCGATCTTCCCGCCCTCGGCGCCGCCTATCGCGAGATCATGGGACGGCACTTTCCGGCCATGGCGGTGGTCGAGGTCAACCGCCTGGTCGAGCCTCAGGCGCGGCTCGAGATCGAAGCCACGGCGGTGCTGCCGTGACACTTGCCTCCGGACGCTGCAATCAGCCCAGCACGTTCGGTAGCCAAGTGGCGATCGCCGGGAACATGATGATGATGACGAGCAGCACAAGGCTCATCGCGACATAGGGCACGACCGCGCGAAAGATGTGCGCCATCGTGACCTCCTTTGGAGCGACGCCTTTCATCGTCATCAGCAGAAGCCCATGCGGCGGCAGCAGCAGGCCGAGCTGCATGCAGATCAGGTAAAGAACGCCGAACCAGATCAGGTCGATGCCGAGGCGCTGAACGATCGGCATGAAAATCGGCAGCGTGATCAGCATCATGCTGACCTGATCGACAAAGATACCGAGAAAAATCAACAGCAGCATCATTGCAGCCAAAACGGCGAACGGCGTCAGGCCGCCGCCGAGGATGGTTGAAACGATGCCTTCGGTTGCTCCGGAAAAGCTCAGAATTTGCGAGAAGGTCGTCGCGCCGAGGATGATGAAGAGGATCATTGCCGAAATCCCGACGGTGCCCCGCAATGCTTTGAGCAGCGCGTCGGAACTCAACGAGCGATAGGCCGCGGCAAGCGCCATGGTGGCTAGCGCGCCCAGCGCGGCGGACTCTGTCGGCGTCGCAATGCCGCCCGACATTGCGCCAATGACCACCGCGAAGATCGAGACGAGCGGAAGCACATAGAGGAAAAGCAGCTCGTATCTCGCCCAGCCCGATCTTTCCTCGAGAGCGGTCGGCGGCGCCAGCGCCGGATTCGCCTTGGCGCGGACGATAATGTAGGCGACGAACGCAACGCTGAGCATCAGACCGGGAACAACGCCGCCAATCAGCAGCTTCGAAATCGAGATCCCGGACAGACTGCCGAGCAGCACGGTGAGGGCGGACGGCGGGATGAGCATGTCCACGGCGCCGATCGCCATGATCGGTCCCGTCGCGATCACCGGGTTGTAGCCGCGCGCCAGCATGACCGGCAGCATCAATGACCCCAGCATCGCAGTCGTTGCGATGGTCGAGCCGGAAATGGCGGAAAAAACCGTGCCCGCGACCACCGCGACAACCGCCAGCCGTCCCGGCACCTGACGCACCAAGCGCTCGATTCCGTCGATCACTTTCAAGGCCAGGCCGGTATGGAAGAGAACCTCCCCCATCAGGACGAAGAGCGGAATTGGCGTCAAAGAAAAATTGATCACCGCGGCCGCGCTGTTCCTGAGCATTTGGTTCAGTCCCGCGTCGCCGCCGAGAAACAATATCGCCCCGACGATATTGATAGCGATGAACGAGAAGGCCACCGGCACGCCGATGAACAGAAGCAGCGTCGAGCCGCCGAGAAGCAGCAGGGAGGCAAGCTGCCAGGACATCCCGACGCCCTCCAACCGTCCCTATTCCGAAGTTCGTACGCCGCGCGGGCTCTCTGACGTAGCCCTCGCAAAACCTAGGAAGCCGATACCGCATCGTCACGCGGACGCCGCTCGGCCAAAGCGAGACGATGCATACGAAACAGAAATTCGACGCTGAGCAGAACAAAGGCCAGCGGCATCGGCGCGAGCAGCCACCATTCCGGGATGATCAGCGTCTTGATCGACAGTGCGCCGCTCTCGAAGCTTGCTACCGCGACGCGCGTTCCGTACCAGACGAAGTAAAGGCAGCAAATCACGCCGATGATGTCGCTGATCCATTCGAGCAGCCAGCCGACCTTGGCTGGTAACGCCCGTAGGATGATGTCGACGCGGATATGCCCGCCTTGCCGCAACAGACCGGGAGCGGCAAGCAGCGTCAGTAAGTAGATGATGTCCTCGGATATCTCGTTGCTCGGCGGGATGCCGCCCAGACCGATGTTGCGTAGCAGCACATCGCCGCCGATCAACAATGTCATTGTCAGGAGCAGAAAACACGCAACCAGCATCAGCGCATCGAGCAGGCGACTGTAATGGTAGGACAGCCTCGCCATGCCAGGAGAGCCCAATCGCTTCGCTAATGGGTCTTAGCGAAGAATTCCTTCAGTTTTGCTCCGTGTTGCGGGCTCTGGCGAACGACCCCGGCCCAACCAGCCTCGTAGGCTTTATCGAGATAAGCCTTTCCGGCGGCGCCTTCGAGCTTGATCGTCTGAATGCCGGCGTCGGCCTGACGCTTGGTATCCTTGGCGTTCTCTTCGGCGAAAATCGCCACCGCATCCCCTTCCGCTTGTTCACCCGCCTTACGCAGAACGTTGCGTTGTGCCTCGGTGAGCTTGTCCCAGATGGACTTGTTCACCAGGATCGACACCTCGGCGGTATAGAAACCGGGATCCACACGATATTTCGTCTTCTCGTGCCAGCCGAGATCAAAAATGCCGGTGATCGGCCAACCGTATCCATCAACAACCCCGCGCTCGAGAGCCGTATAAACCTCGCCAGGCGCGGTCTGAACGACTGTCGCTCCGAGCGCCTGGAAGAAGTCGCGGTAGACCGGCGTAATGCGAAGCTTGAGGCCGGTCAGATCGGGACTCGAGATCGGTTTGTTCAGATAGAGATGGAATGGAGTCCCGTCGACGTGCCGGGCGAGGAAAATCGCATTCATCTTCTCGGCATAGAGTTGCGACATATAGTCGTAACCGCCGTTCTTGCGCAGCTCCGACATCGGCCGTTCGGTCAGCTTCCAGGCGTCGGCCTCGGGCATCACGTTGGTATAAAAAGCGCCCGTCGAATTCGCGAGATCGACAACGCCGGACTTGAGCGCGTTGCCGACCTCGAACGGCGGCATGGCCTTAGGACCACCGATATAGTTGATCTGGAGGACGCCCTTGCCGTCCCGATTCACCCGCTCGATGAAGAGTTCGAAGCCGCGCGAATAGGTGGTCTTCTCGGCGAAGGCGGAAACGGCGCGCAACGTGACTTCCTGGGCCGATGCGGTCGACGCCATGAAGACCGCCGCCAAGCCCATGATCAATGTCGGGCGCATGATTCTCCCCTCTGGAAGGAAGGCTGTCGGTAATACATGCTTTTGAATATAATCGCGGCGGCATGGAGTTGAGTCAATTGCGCCTCGGCGCACAACGGCTCGCAAAAAAGACCAAGGACGCATAAGCGAACACGGATGGCGGAACGCTCGTTCAAAAGCGAAGTCGCGAAGCTCCGGCTCGGCGCCGGCCAAGAATTCCATGGCGAGGGAATTCTCGCCGTCACCAAGGCCTTGCTGCAATCCGGCGTCTCCTATGTCTCGGGCTATCAGGGCGCGCCGATCTCGCACCTCGTCGATGTTCTCGCCGATGCCGACGACGTGCTGCGCGATCTAGGCGTCCGTTTCGAGGCAAGCGCCAACGAAGCGGCGGCGGCCGCCGCGCTCGCGGCGTCGATCAATTATCCCCTGCGTGGTGCCGCGACCTTCAAGTCGACGGTCGGCACCAATGTCGCCTCCGACGCGCTCGCTAATCTCGCCTCGAGCGGCGTCACCGGCGGCGCACTGATCATCGTCGGCGAGGACTACGGCGAGGGCTCCTCGATCATGCAGGAGCGCAGCCACGCCTTCGCCATGAAGTCGCAGATCTGGCTGCTCGATCCGCGCCCGAACCTGCCGTCGATCGTGCAGGCGGTGGAGAAGGGTTTTGAGCTGTCGGAGGCATCCAACACCCCGGTCATGCTGGAGCTGCGCATCCGCGCCTGCCACGTCTACGGTAGCTTCCTCGCGCGCGACAATGCCCGCCGAGCCTTCACGCTCAAGGACGCGCTCGAGCACCCGGTTCGCGACACCAACCGCGTCGTCCTGCCGCCGGCAAGCTATCTGCACGAGCGGGAAAAGGTGGAGAAACGCTGGCCCGCCGCCGTGCGCTTCATCGAGCAGCACAAGCTCAACGAGGTGTTCGACGGCGACGCCGGCGACATCGGCATCGTCATGCAGGGCGGCATGTACAATACCGCGCTGCGGGCGCTCGAGATTCTCGGGCTGGCCGACGTGTTCGGTGCAAGCCGTATCCCGCTCTACGTGCTCAACGTCACCTATCCGCTGATCGACGCCGAGATCATCCGCTTTTGCGAGAGCAAGAAAGCCGTTCTGATCGTGGAGGAGGGTCAGCCGGAATTCATCGAGCAGGCAGTGAATACGATCCTGCGCCGCGCCGATGTCGCAACCCGCGTCGAGGGCAAGAGCATGCTGCCGATGGCGGGAGAATACACCGGCGCGGTCATGAAGGAGGGTCTGCGGAAATTCATCGCGGCGTACCGGTCCGATCTGCTCGGCGACCGTCGCGCGAACGTTTCCGCGCCGTCCGATCGCGTTGCAAAGGCACAGCAGGCGATCGCAGGTCAGGTGCATGGCCGGCCGCCGTCGTTCTGCACCGGCTGCCCCGAGCGGCCGATCTTCGCCGCCATGAAGCTCGTCGAGCGCGAGCTTGGCCCCCACCACGTGAGCTGCGACATCGGCTGCCACCTATTCTCGGTCCTGCCGCCGTTCAACCTCGGCAATTCGACCATGGGCTACGGGCTGGGCGGCGCCGGCGCCGCCGCGCTCAACGTGGCAGCAGGCAAGCGTGCCATCGCGCTCGTCGGCGACGGCGGCTTCTGGCACAACGGGCTCGCCTCGAGCGTCGGCAATGCCGTCTTCAACAAGAGCGACAACGTCATGATCGTGGTCGACAACGGCTACGCGGCAGCGACCGGCGGCCAAGACGTCCCCTCCTCCGCCGCCAACAACAGCATGCGCGCGACCAAGAACCCGATCGAAAAGGCCGTGCGCGGCGTCGGCGTCAATTGGGTGCGCACGATCACGCGCACGTACGATGTCGGAAAGATGCGCGATGCGCTCAAGGAGGCGCTCACCACGGCGGTCAAAGGCCCGAAAGTCATCATCGCCCAATCCGAATGCATGCTGAATAAAGAGCGGCGCGTGCGCCCGCTCACGCGCAAGCGCCTGGAGCGCGGCGAGCGCGTCGTGCGCGAACGGTTCGGCGTCGACCCCGACACTTGCACCGGCGATCACTCCTGCATTCGCCTGTCGGGTTGTCCGTCGCTCACGCTCGCGCCCAACCCCGATCCGCTGCGCCGCGAGCCGGTGACGAAAGTGATCAATTCCTGCGTCGGCTGCGGATTGTGCGGGGAGGTTGCGCACGCGGCGGTGCTTTGCCCGTCGTTCTACCGCGCCTCGATCATCGCCAATCCCACGGCGTGGGATCGGCTCAAGGCCAAGGCGCGCGGCGCCGTGATCGGCTGGCTGCAGCGGCGCATCGACGGCCGCCTTGCCGCGGCTTGACCAAGCAGATGGACGCCAAAGGGCAGGCGCAAACCGTCAACGTCCGGCCCATCACCATCGCCGTGGTCGCGCTCGGAGGCGAGGGCGGCGGCGTGCTGGCGGACTGGATCGTCGATCTCGCCCAGCACGGCGGCTATCTCGCGCAGGCGACCTCGGTGCCGGGGGTCGCGCAGCGCACCGGCGCCACGATCTACTACGTCGAATTGTTTCCCAAAGCGGCGGCGCAGACAGCGGGGCGCGAGCCGGTGCTCGCGCTCATGCCGGTGCCGGGCGACGTCGATGTCGTGCTCGCCTCCGAGCTGATGGAGGCCGCGCGCGCGGTCGAGCGCGGCTTCGTCACGCCGGACAAGACGCTGCTCATCGCCTCCACCCATCGCGTCTTCGCCATGACCGAGAAGATCGCGCTCGCCGATGGCCGGGCGGACGCGCCGGCCTTGCTGTCTGCCTGCCGCGAGGCCGCCCGCGAATTCCGCGCATTCGACATGGCGGCGCTCGCGGACGCGACCGGAAGCGTCTTGAGCGCCGTGCTGTTCGGCGCGCTCGCGGGTTCCGCCGCCCTCCCCTTCCCGCGCACCGCCTTCGAGGCCGCGATCCGGCGCGGTCAGGTTGGGGTCGAACGCAGCCTCGCCGCCTTCGCCGCCGGCTTCGAGGCGGCGGGCGCAGGCGAGGCAGTCGTTCCCGCCGCGACATCGGAGCGCCATGCACGCGACGCGCCACCCGCGGTCCGCGACCTCCTTGACGCTGCGGCGCGCGACTTCAGCGGGGAAGCGCGGGCGGTTGTGCTCGCCGCAATCGAACGACTCGGCGACTATCAGGACGCGCGCTACGCCCGCGAGTTCCTGGCGCGGCTCGCCCCCTTCCAGGAGATCGAGCGACAGCACGGCACCTTGCTCGCGGAAACCGCGCGGCAGCTTGCACTTGCCATGGCCTACGAGGACACGATCCGCGTCGCGGAGCTCAAAATCCGGTCGAGCCGTTTCGCGCGCGTGCGCGAAGAAGCGCGCATCGAGGACGGGCAGATTCTCGAAATCGCCGAATTCTTTCATCCGCGCACGCAAGAGATCGCCGATACGCTGCCGGCTGGGCTCGGACGCTGGCTCCTGCGCACCCAATGGGCGCGCGCATTGGTCGACCGCACCACGCGCAAGGGAAGGATCATCAAGACGACCTCAGTCGCTGGATTCCTGCTGCTCTACGCGCTGGCCAAGCTCAAGCCCCTGCGCCGTCGCTCGCTGCGCTTCGCCAACGAAGAGGCCGCGCTGGCGTCCTGGCTCGACCTGGTGGCGCAGACCGCGCGCGCCGATTACCCGCTCGCCGTGCAGGTCGCGCGGGCGCGGAGCCTGGTGAAGGGCTACGGCGAGACCCACGAGCGCGGGCAGGCCAAGTTCGAAAAGCTCGTTGCGCTCCTCCCGCGCCTGCGCGGGCAAAGCAACTCCGCCGCCACGCTCGAAGCGCTGATCAAGGCCGCGCTCGCCGATGAGGATGGTCAAGCTTTGGACAAAGCTATTGCCGAGCTGGCCTTCACGAGCTCCGAGCGCGCAGCAGACTCCGTTCATTCCCGCCCCGCGCTTTCGCGGGGGTAGACTCCAGCGGGAATCCAGATTCAAGTCTGGGTCCCCACTTTCGCGGGGACGAACGGACGACACCGAGTCCCCTACCCCTGGCGCTCGGCAGCGCGATGCGCGAAGCTAGAGCCACGTCGCCCGCAAGGAGGCAACCATGCCCTACGATCTCGATCAATTCGTTTCGGATTGCCGCGCCATTCTCAAGCGCGATGGCGGACCCAAGGGTCGGGAGGAAGTGCGTCTCAAACTCGAGCAACTGCTTTCGAACCTAGACTTCGTCCAAAAATATTGCGGCGATCAGGTGCCGCGCGGCCTGAAGGTTCTCTACGAGGACCCCGATCTCGGCTTTCAAGTCCTCGCGCACATCAACGACAAAGCGCGGGTGTCGCCGCCGCACGACCACGGCGCCTCCTGGGCGATCTATGGGCAGGCGACCCACTACACCGACATGATCGAGTGGGAGCGGGAGGACGACGGCTCCAATCCCGAAAACGCCAAGCTCAAGCCGGTCAAGAAATACCGCCTGCTGCCCGGACACGCGGGCATTTATCAGGACGGCACCATCCATTCCATCGACTATCCCGATTACGCCCGCTTCGTGCGCGTGGCCGGTACCAACCTCGACAAGATCAACCGCGTGCGCTTCGATCTCGACACCGGCAAGGTCGAACAGATGACGCCGCAACAGGCGACGTGAGACTGCGCACGCCAACGCGAATGCAGCGAGTTGATCCCGCCGCCCTCAAGGCGATGCTCGCCGACGGGGAGGAGCTGGCGCTTATCGATCTGCGCGAAGAGCTGATCTTCTCGCAAAACCATCTCTTGTTCGCGCGGTCGGTGCCCTTGAGCCGGCTCGAGCTCAACTTCGCCCGCCTGGTGCCGCGACGGGGCACGCGCATCGTGTTGTGCGACGACGGCGATGGCTTGGCCGAGCGCGCCGCAGAGATCCTCGCGCGCGCTGGCTACACCAATCTCCTTGCGCTCGATGGCGGGGTTGCGGGCTGGGCCAAGGCTGGGTTCGAGCTGTTCTCCGGCGTCAATGTGCCGAGCAAGGCGTTCGGCGAGTTCGTCGAGCATGCAAGCGGCACCCCGAGCATCGCCGCCGAAGAGCTGCAACGGCTCATGGACGAGCATGGCGACATCGTCGTGCTCGACAGCCGGCCGTTCGACGAATACCAGCGCGTCTCCATCCCGAGCGCGGTCAACGTGCCGGGCGCGGAACTGGTGCTGCGTATCCGCGACCTCGCATCCTCGCCCGACACGATGGTGGTGGTGAATTGCGCAGGCCGCACCCGCAGCATCATCGGTGCGCAATCGCTGATCAACGCCGGCGTGCCCAACAAGGTGGTGGCGCTGCGCAACGGCACCATGGGCTGGACGCTCGCCGGCTTTGCCTGCGAGAGCGGCATGACTGCGCGCGCCCCGGGCGTCTCGGGCGACGGCCTCACCTGGGCCAAAACCGCCGCCGATCGCGTCGCGCGCCGCTTCGGCATCGCGCGCATCGATGCGGCGACGCTCGCGAGCTGGCGCGCCGACGCGACGCGCACGCTCTATCTCTTCGACGTGCGCGATCCGCGCGAATACGCCGCCGGGCACGTCGCAGGCGCCGTCTCCGCGCCCGGCGGCCAGCTCGTGCAGGCGACCGACCAATATGTCGGCACGCTCGGGGCGCGTCTTGTGTTGATCGATCCCGCCGAGGTGCGCGCGGTGATGACCGCATCCTGGCTGCGGCAGATGGGCTGGCGCGACGTGTTCGTGCTCGCCGAGGAAGGGCACGAGACTGCACCGCCACCGACACCGATCCTGGGCGATCCACCGCCGCCGGAACTGCGCATCGATTGCGGCGGCCTCGCCGAGTTGCTGGCGCGCGATGCAGCCACCGTCATCGATCTCTCGATCAGCCGCGATTATCTCAAGGCCCACATTCCCGGCGCCTGGTTTGTGATCCGCTCGCGGCTCGAACGCGCGTTGGCTCGGATCCCGCTGCGCGGGACCCTCGTGCTCACGTCCGAGGACGGCGTGATCGCCGGCCGCGTCGCGTCCGAAGCGCGGGCGCGCGTCGAGCGCCCCGTGCGCGCGCTCGACGGCGGCAACGCCGCGTGGCTGGCCGCCGGCCGTGCGCTGACCGCCGACGATCCGAGAATGGCCGACGAGGCGATCGACGCTTGGCTCAAGCCCTACGAGCGTCCGAGCGACCGCGCGGCGGCGATGCGCGAATATCTCTCCTGGGAGGTCGACCTGCCCGCGCGCATTGCGCGCGACGGCTCCGCCAATTTTCTCCAGTTTCCGTCGTAGCTATTCTCCTCACGCGAAAACATCGCTGATCAGACAACGATGGGCAGGCGCCACATCGTCCCCTCCCCCGCTTGCAGCCGAACTCGGGTTTACCCGAGCTCGGCTGCAAGCGGGGGAGGGAGCCGACCGAGTCTGCCGCTCGTGCGGAATTCATTTCACAGGAATTCAGCCCCAGCTCATCGGATGCGTCGTTGTGTGTGGCGTAGCCGCAACACGCAATCGCCAAATGCGCCAGACCACTCATGCTTAACCCAACCTTAACCGCGGCCAAGCGATGCTCACCTAGCAATAGCGAGGAGCGGCCGCGATGTTGGACGCAAAGGCTTACAAGGCGCATTTTCCCGACGATCCGGCCTACGCGCTCCCGCCCGGTGTCCCCCGCCAGCTCGACTCCGCCGCGTTGATTGAAGCGCTCGCGGCGCTCGAGGCCGAGTTCAGGGACATCCTGCGCCAAATCACGCCTCAATAGAGCTACTGGCGTTTCGACGACGTCCGCAGCCATGGCGGCCTGCGAACCAATCGCATACGCTTCGACCTCGGCACACCCACGCCGAGGGACGCCATGCGCAAGCTCGTGGAATATCCGACACCGTCGCTCGCGGAGCGCGACCGCCGCTGGGCGGCGGTGCGCAAGGAGATGGACGCGCGCGGACTTGATTGCCTGATCCTGTGCGGCTGGCCGGCGATGTGGGACTTCAACATCGCCAACGCCCGCTACCTGTGCCCGATCGGCGGCAACGCCGAATTCAACGTCCTCGTTTTTCCTCGCGCAGGCGCGCCGACCTCGTTCATCTATTCGCCCGTCTTTACCGACTACTGGCGCGGCGCCCAGAACTGGGTCGCCGACGTGCGGCCCAGGCGCGGCACCTTCGGCGACAGCGTCGCCGATCGGCTCGAGGAACTCCGCCTCACCAACACCAAGGTCGGCATCGACGGGCTCGCCGGCCCGCTCGATCCCGACGGTTGGGTGCCGCACAGCATGTTTGCGCGCCTGCAGGAGCGCTTGCCTAAGGTCACGCTCGTCAACCTCGACGACATGATGGAAAAGCTGCGCACCGTCAAAAGCGCCGAGGAGATCGCGATCCTGGAAAAAGCCGCCGCGCTGGGCGATCTCATGCTGCAGACGTGCCGCGACACCGCGCGCCCCGGTGTCAAGGAGTGCGAGGTCTATGCGCGCATGATGGAAACGATGCTCGCGAACGGCGGCGAGGAACCGACCTTGTTCCTGTGGGCAGCCGACGCGCATCCCTATCCGCATCCGTTCCGGGTGCCGACCACGCGTCCGCTGGCCAAGAACGACATGATTATCTGCGAGATGCATCCCAAATTCGGCGGCTACTTCACCCACGTCGAGCGCACGTTCTGCCTGGGCGAGCCCGAACCGCGCTATCTCGACATTTACGATGCGTGCCTTGCCGCCTATCGCCGCGGGCTCGATTTGTTCAGACCGGGCGCCAGAATCTCCGAAGCGATGGACGCGGTGCGCGACATCATCGAGGGGAGCGGCTTCGGCATCTGCGAAGCCGGCATCCACGGCCACGGGCTCGCGTCGCTCGAATATCCGCGTTACCGCCACCACGCGAAAGGCGGCGACGCGGCGGCGCTTGCGGCGATCGGCGACGAATTCCGCACCGGCATGGTGTTCGCCATGAACATCGATTTGTTCGACCCGAAATGGCGGGGCGGCGAAACCGGCTGCGTGTTCGCCGAGACCATCGTCATCACCGGCGAAGGCGCACGCCGGCTGCATTCCTTTTCCACCGATTTCCAGCGGCTGCCGGTCTAACGGGCAAGTCTTTTGCCGTCAGCTACGGGCACTGCGCGCCGGTGTCGATCCAGGCTTGAACAAAAATGGCGCGTGAACGCGCGGCCGGATCGGAGATGGCCGCGAACGCGGACGGCGGCTGCAACGTGTTGGAAAGCTGCGCCGAAGCGGAAACCGATACGGCTCCGGCGATGCAACACAGCAATGCAACGACGGATCCCGCTCGCATGCGGCCTTATGCCTCCGACCGAGAGATAACCTTTCCGAGCGGCAAAAGTTCACATGGCGAAACGATGCACCCCAATGCGACAAGTCTGACGCGCTTGCGCTGCATTGGCGCGCCCCCGGAATGGATTTGTTTTTGTCCCGGACTGAGTTATCTTTTTGCAGCTGGGACATCCGTCTCCCCCCATTCGTCCTGCTTCGAAGCCGGCTATGGCACGGTGCGCAGCACTCCTCTTGAAGCGGCATGCGCTGCCTTGGCGAATGGCAGCTGCGCTGCTCGTTCCGCTCGCGGTGAGCGGCTGTTCGGGCGGTGTGCTGGACCCGCAGGGACCGATCGGCGGAGCGAACGCAAAAATCCTGCTCAATGCCTTGGGCATCATGCTGGTGATCGTGGTGCCCACGATCATTGCCATCCTGGCCTTCGCCTGGTGGTTTCGCGCGTCCAATACGCGGGCGCGCTACCGTCCGGACTTCGTCTATTCCGGCGGCATCGAAATCGTTGTCTGGGGCATTCCGACCCTGACCATCATGTTTCTCGGCGGCCTGATTTGGATCGGATCGCACGAGCTCGACCCGTTCAGACCGATCGCCTCGCCGGACAAACCGGTCGAGGTGCAGGTCGTCTCGCTCGATTGGAAATGGCTGTTCATCTACCCGAACGAGGGCGTTGCCAGCGTCAATGAGCTTGTCGTTCCCGCCGGGCCGCCCGTGCACTTCTCGCTCACGTCGGCCTCCGTGATGAACATGTTCTTTGTGCCGCAGCTCGGCAGCATGATCGCCACCATGCCCGGCATGGTCACGCAGCTCCACCTGGCCGCGGACAAACCCGGCGACTTTCGTGGCCTGTCCGCGCAGTACAGCGGCGGCGGGTTTTCCGACATGAACTTTGTCCTGCGGGCCGTACCCCAAGATGCGTTTACGCAATGGGTTGCGACGGCGCGCCAGAGCGGATCGGCGTTGGACCGGACGAATTATCTCGCGCTGTGTCAACAGAGCAGCAACGTACGGCCTTTCACCTATCGCAGCGTCGATGCGAACTTATTCAACGCCGTTGTGAGTCAAGAGCTGCCGCCCTGTCCCGGCCCAGATGTCGGACGCGACGGCGCGACGGTTCCTCCACGGGCGGAGCGCTGACATGTTCGGCAAACTGACTTGGGACGCAATCCCGTGGAGTCAACCGATCCCGCTCGTTGCCGGCTCGGTGGTGGTGCTGATCGTCCTCGCGATCCTCGTGTGGGTCGTGCTCAAGGGATACTTGCCATACCTTTGGCGCGAGTGGATCACCAGCGTCGATCACAAGCGTATCGGCGTGATGTACACCCTGCTCGGCGCGCTCATGCTGCTGCGCGGATTTATCGACGCGATCATGATGCGCTCGCAGCAGGCGGTCGCGTTCCGCGTCGCCGGTTATCTGCCGCCCGAGCACTACGACCAGATCTTTTCCGCGCACGGCACGATCATGATTTTCTTCGCGGCCATGCCGATCGTGATCGGTCTCATGAATTTCGTCGTGCCGCTGCAGCTCGGCGTGCGCGATGTCGCGTTCCCGACGCTGAATTCGACGAGCTTCTGGCTCACCGCGACTGGCGCGCTGCTGGTCAACCTCTCGCTCGTCATCGGCGAGTTCGCACGCACGGGCTGGCTGGTTTATCCGCCGTTGTCCGAGCTTCCCTACTCGCCCGGGGTCGGCGTCGATTACACCTGTGGGCGCTGCTGATCTCGGGGGTCGGCACGCTCATGACCGGCATCAACTTCGTCACGACGATTCTCAAGATCCGCGCGCCCGGCATGAGCTATTTGCGCATGACGATTTTCTGCTGGACCGCACTCGCCGCCAACCTTCTGATCGTCGCCGCCTTTCCGGTCCTCACCGCCACCTTGGGAATGCTCGCGCTCGACCGCTACCTCGGCTTCCATTTCTTCACCAACGACGCCGGGGGCAACATGATGATGTTCATCAACCTGATCTGGGCGTGGGGACATCCCGAGGTCTACATCCTGGTCCTACCCGCCTTCGGCATTTTCTCCGAGGTGATCTCCACGTTTTCCGGCAAGCCTTTGTTCAACTATCGCTCCATGGTCGCAGCGACCCTGTTCATCTGTCTCGTCTCCTATCTGGTCTGGCTGCACCATTTCTTCACCATGGGTGCGGGGCCCGCCGTCAACACCTTCTTCGGCATCTCTACCAGCATCATCGCGGTCGGCACCGGGGTGAAGATCTACAACTGGCTATTCACGATGTACGGAGGGCGCGTCCGTTTCACGACCCCGATGCTATGGTCGATGGGCTTCCTCGTGACGTTCGTGATCGGCGGCATGACCGGCGTGCTTCTTGCCGTCCCGCCCGCCGACTTCTTACTGCACAACAGCCTGTTCCTTGTCGCGCATTTCCACAACGTGATCATCGGCGGCGTGCTCTTTGCCGCCTTTGCCGGCATCACCTACTGGTTCCCCAAGGCGTTCGGATTCAAGCTCGACGAAAGCTGGGGCAAGGCCGCGTTCTGGCTCTCGCTGCTCGGTTTTTACGTCGTGTTCATGCCGCTCTATGTCGCCGGCCTTCTCGGCATGACGCGGCGCTTGCAGCACTACGACGTGGGGGCGTGGCGCCCCTGGGTCCTCATCGCGGGGCTCGGCATCATCATCATGATCGCCGCCATGGCCTGCCAAGTGGCCCAAGTCGTCGTGAGCATCCGGCGGCGCGAGCAATTGCGCGACGACACCGGCGACCCCTGGGATGGCCGCTCGCTCGAATGGGCGACGGCATCGCCGCCGCCGCCGTTCAATTTCGCGGTCCTGCCGAACGTGCAGGGCGAAGAACCTTATTGGCACATCAAGCAGCGCGCGATCGAGACGCAGCAGATGTCGGCAGAGCCGAGGTATGAGCCGATCGAAATGCCGAGGAACAGCCCGACTGGATTCATCACCGCTTTCTTCTGCACGATGACCGGCTTCGCATTGATTTGGCACATCTGGTGGATGGTGGTCCTGGGGGTCGTCGCCGCCTATGCGGTGTTCGTGTGGTTCGCGTGGCGCGACGTCACCGAGTATGTCATTCCGACAGACGAGGTCGCCCGGCTCGACCGCGCGCGCCGGCAAGCCCGCGCGCGATGGCTCGCGCAACACGCCCGGCAGCCCGCATGAGCGCGACCGACACCCCGTTCGAGCGCTCCAGCGATCCGTACCGGATCGGGCACGGGCGTGATTGGGTCAGCGCCGGCGGTGGCCGAGGATACGTGTATGCAACCGGGCACGGCGAAGGGGGGCCGGCCTCCAAGCGCGTGATCGTCGGCTACGGCTTCTGGATCTTCCTGCTCAGCGACATCGTGATGTTCTCGGCCTTCTTCGCCGCGCACGCCGTGCTGCAAACGGCCACCGCAGGCGGGCCTTCCGGGCACGAGCTGTTCAACTTGTGGAGCATCGTGGCGCAGACGGCGTTTCTGCTCATCTCGAGCTTCACCTGCGGGCTGTCGGCGGTCGCGACCGAGGCGCGAAATCACTTGTGGACGCAGGTCGCGCTCCTGGTGACGGGATTGTTCGGCCTCGCTTTCCTTGTGCTCGAGGGCCGGGACTTTGCCAACATGGTGATGCAAGGCGCCGGCCCCGACCGCAGCGCGTTCCTCTCGTCCCTGTTTGCCGTCGTCGGGCTGCATGGACTGCATGTCAGCGCCGGACTGCTTTGGCTGGGCACGATGATGGCGCAGGTCTTCGTCAAGGGCTTTCGCCCGGACATTCTGCGCCGCCTGGTGTGCTTCAATCTGTTCTGGCACGCGCTCGACATCATCTGGGTGGCGCTGTTCACGGTCGTCTATCTGATAGGATTGGGCCGATGAGTCACGAAACCGATCGACGCAGCACGGGCGACGTGGGGCCCGGATTCATGGATGCGGCGGAAGTGACGATCCGCGAGGGCATCGCGCGCTATGTGATCGGATTTGTGCTCGCCTGCTTGCTGACGGCAGCGTCGTTCTACGTGCTCGACTCCTCCCTGATCTGGGGGCCAGGCATCCCGGTGGCGCTCATCGTGCTCGCCATCGCGCAGATGGGCGTGCATCTGGTTTTCTTCCTGCACATCAACACGGCCCCCGACAACACCAACAACGTGCTGGCGCTGGCGTTCGGCGTGCTGATCGTCGCCCTGGTGATCGGCGGATCGCTGTGGATCATGGATCATCTGAACGAAAACATGATGCCGATGCATCAGATGATGCAGATGCAAAGGTGATGGGGTAGCGAGGCGTCCCGAGCGTAGATTTCAATTCGAAATGGATGCCGCACTAAGCCCGGTGGCGCGCCCGAAGAGATTCGAACTCCTGACCCCCAGATTCGTAGTCTGGTGCTCTATCCAGCTGAGCTACGGGCGCGTCTTGCGCATCGCGCGGGAAACGTTCCCGAAACGGGTAAATCCACCGGGAACGGGCCTTTAGCTATAGACTTCGGTCCACATTGGCAAGTTCGTCGGGATTCTTGGCGGATTGATCGCGCCATCCATCCCTTCGTGTCACCCGCGGGCTTGACCCGCGGGTCCATCGTTCTTCGCAAGAAGGCGTTTTGCGAAGAAGATGGATTGCCGGGTCAAGCCCGGCAATGACGGCGCAGGGGGCTAGATCGTATTCTCACCCGCCAGCGCGTTACGCCGCCCCGCCTTCCGCAGAGATGAGATGCCTCATGCCCTCGCCCGCTCGTCGCGCCGCGTGTCGAGATCGACCGCGCGGTCCGGGATGGAAATGCGGAAGGTCGCGCCGATGGTGCCTTCGACCAGGCGGATCTCGCCGCCGTGGGCGCGCACCAACTCGGCGACGATGGCAAGCCCGAGCCCGACGCTGCCGGTGCGGGTCGAGCCTTGGAAGGCTTCGAACAGGTGCGCGCGGGCTTTCTCGGAGAGCCCCGGGCCGGTGTCGGAAACCTCGATCACCACCACCGCGCCCTCGCGCCGCCCGGTGACGCGAATCTGATCGCGACCGGGATCCTTGGTGTCGCGCGTCTCCAGCGCCTGCATCGCGTTGCGTGCAAGATTGAGCAGAATGCGGAACAGCTGATCCGGGTCGGCGTCGACGGTCACCCCGCGCTCGACCGCGGCGACCCAGCGCAGCGGCGCGCCGGACTCGAGCCCCAAGGTCTCGCGCACGTCCTCGACCAACAGCTCGAGCGAGATCGGCCGGCGGTCCGGCGGTGGCTCCTGCACCCGGCCATAGGACAGCGTCGACTGGCAGAAGGCGATCGCGCGCTCGAGCGCCATCATCAGCTTGGGCGCGAAGCGCTGCACGTGCGGATCGGAGATCTTCGCCAGCCGCTCGGAAAAGAGCTGCGCCGAGGAGAGAAGGTTGCGCAGGTCGTGGTTGATCTTGGAGACGGCGAGGCCGAGCGCCGCAAGATGGTTCTTCTGCTGCAGCGAGGTCGCGAGATCGAGCTGCATGGCAGCGAGCTCGCGCTCGGCGGTGCCGATCTCGTCGTTGCGCTGGGAGGCCGCCATGACGCGCGCGGGATTTTCCGGATCGGCGCGGAACGCCACCATATTCGCGGTCATGCGACCCATCGGCCGCACCAGCAACCGGTGCAGCGCCAGATAGACGAGCGTGGCGGTGATCGCCGAGATGATCAACGACAGGAGCAAGATGCGGACGGAAAAATCCACCATCGCCTTGCGCAGCGGCGCCTCGTCGACCACGATCTCGACGAATTCGCCGCCCATCGGAGCCTTCCCCACCACCCGCATCACGTCGGCGTCGCCGGTGATCAGCGTGTCGAAGGCCTCGATGATGGCGCGGTGCCACGTCATGTCGCGCATGTCGATCTCGTGGGTGACCGCATGCGGCATGTTCCCGGTCGCGAGCAGGCGGCGGTGCTGGCCCATCTTCAGGGCGACTCCGCGCGCGCCGATGCTTTCCAGAATCTGCCGCGCGACCGGCTCGGGCACTTCCCCGCTCGGCGCGGTCTCGAACACCAGCGCCGCGGTGTAAGCGGCGGACAGGCGATCCTGCAGCCAGTTCAGCCGAAAATTGGCGACCGACGGCACGTAGATCAGCACTTCCGCAATCATCACGAACAAGAGCGTGAGAAGGAGAAGCTTGCCCGATAGTCCGAAGCGCAGGCGCGGGCGGTTCGATCCGTCCGCCGCAGCGGGTCGACCCATGATGTTCATCTGATTCTTGCGCCCCGGCTCAGCCAAAGCGGCGCAGCAAGGCGATGATGCGCCGCACCCAAGGATTGGTCAGACTAGGTAGGAAATAGGTGACCGCGGCCCGTTTTCCAATCTCCGCCAGGGTCGGGTACGGCACTATCATACCCGTCAGCGCCCGGATATTGAGCCCGCGGCCGATCGCCAGGGTCCAGGTGGTGACCAGCTCGCCGGCGGCGGCCCCGACGATGGTCGCGCCGACGATCTTGCCCTTCCCGTCGGTCACCACCTTGATATGTCCCGTGGTTTCGTGTTCGGCCTGGGCGCGGTCGTTCTCGTGATAGGGCCAGCGCAGCACACGAATGGCGATCCTGCGCGCCCTCGCCTCGGTCTCGGTGAGCCCAACATGGGCGAGCTCGGGGTCGGTGAAGGTCACCCGCGGCACGAGATCCGCGTTCACCTTCACGGGCAGCCGAAACAGCGCGTTCCGGATGACGAGACCGGCCTGATAATTGGCGAGGTGGGTGAACTGGCCGCGCCCGGCGACGTCGCCGATGGCGTAGACGCGCCGATTGGACGTCTTGAGCCCGTCGTTGACCACGATGCCCTTGCGGTCGCAAGCAATGCCGGCGACTTCGAGGCCAAGGCCGTCAACGTTTGCCTTGCGGCCGGTCGCGACCAGGAGATGGCTGCCCTCGATCGCCTGCCCCTCCTCGCCGAGCACGACCTTGAGCTTGGCACCCGCGCCTTCCACGCGTGCGATCGTCACCTTGCTGCGGACGGTAACGCCCTCGCGCGCGAGCGCAGCGAGCACGATCGCCGCGCATTCTGAATCTTCGCGCGCGAGCGGCTCGTTCGCTTCCAACACCGTGACCGCGGATCCGAGACGGCGAAACGCCTGCGCCAGCTCGAGCCCGATCGGGCCCGCGCCGATGACGATGAGATGGTCCGGTCGCGTGGTGAGATCGAACACGGTTTCGTTGGTGAGGTAGGGCACGCCATCGAGGCCGGGGATGGGCGGAACCGCCGGCAAGGAGCCGCTCGCGATGACGAAGCGCCGCGCCGCGATCTCGATCCCCTCGACCACCACGGTGTCGCGATCCTTGAAGCGCGCGGCGCCTGCGATCACCTGCACGCCCAGCCCGTTGAAGCGCTCCTTCGAATCGTTGGGCGCGATCGCGGCGATGACGTCGTGCACGTAGCCGTGCACCTTGGCGAAATCGATGTCTGCCCCCCGTGTCGAGACGCCGAAAACGGCCGCGTCGGCGATGGCACGGGCGCGCTTGCCGGCGGCAATCAGCGATTTGGAGGGAACGCAGCCGGTGTTGAGGCATTCGCCCCCCATCCGACCCTTCTCGATCAGCACGACCGGCACGCCGAAAGCGGCGGCCGCGGCCGCGACCGACAAGCCGCCCGAGCCGGCGCCGATGACGCAGATGTCGGGGGTCAAGCGTTCCATGCGTTCTCCAAAGGTGGACTACTATCGCTTCCAGTCATTCATCCGTCATGCCCGGCCTTGGGCCGGGCATCCACGCCTTTCCTCTGATGAGGCAAAGCTTGGATGGCCGGGACAAGCCCGGCCATGACGGCGGATGGATCACGCATTATCCGTGCGCTCGCGCGAGGGCGCTGGCGAGCGCGCCCGCAGCCGCTTCACCACCACCGGGAGAAGGGCGAGCACGCCAAGCGCCGCCAGTGCGCCGACAAGCTCCGGCGTGAGCGCGGCGTGCATGTGGAACTCGAGCCGGCAATCGGAGCGGCCCGCCGCTAGGCAGGACTGATAGGCGGCCTGCTGCGCGGCGATCACGCTGTCGAGGCCCTCGCCGACGAAAGCAAATACGAAGGTCGCGGGAATGACGCCGAGAAAGGTCGCCGCCGCGAAGGTCGAAAGCTTAACCCCGACCAGCGCCGGAACGAGATTGACGATCCAGAACGGAAAGATCGGGACCAGCCGCAGAAACAGAAGATAGCTGAAAGCGTCGTCGCGAAAGCCTTGCGCCAGCCGTTGCGCCAAGGGACCCGCGCGGCGCACGAGATAGTCACCCACGGCGCTCTTCGCGATCAGGAAGATGCAAATCGCCCCGATCGTTGCGCTCACGACCGCCGCCGCACCGCCGAGGACGGCGCCGAACAGGATACCGCCGGTCACCGTAAGATAGAAGCCAACAGGAATCGATAGCGCGACCGCGGCGATATAGAGCGCGACGTAGGCGGCCACCGCAGCCGCTTCATGCGCCGCGATGAATGTGCGCAGCGCCTCGTGGTGACGCACCAGGGTCTCGAACGAGAGCTGCCGGTGCCACCCCATCGCGAACACCATGGCCGAGGCGGCGAGGACCACGATCAGCGGAACGAGGCGCCGCAGCGGAAACTTCGAGCTTCCGCCGGCGGCAGCCACACAGGAGGGGTCGTTCTCGTCAGTCATGGTCGATAAGGCATGGTCCGGACGTGCCGGCATTTGGCGTCGGCTACCACTTCTCCGCAAGAGCGGTCACGATCTTAGCCGACCGCGAGCCATGGAGACGGCACTTTCACCGCCTTGTGACGCGCGCTCACGCGCTTGTGCCGCGGCAGTGCTTCGCATTGACGACTGGCGGGGGCCTCCCGTATAAGCGCGCGAGTTTGGGCGCTGCGCGGGCCAGCGACATCCAGCGGAGAACAAGCCGTGAAGCGGACCTTTCAACCGAGCAATCTGGTGCGCAAGCGCCGCCACGGCTTTCGCGCGCGCATGGCAACCAAAGGTGGACGCAAGGTCGTTGCGGCGCGGCGCGCACGCGGACGCAAGCGGCTCAGCGCCTGAACGCCCGCCGCGGCGCGCTCGCCCATGGAGCGGCTCAGGCACCGCGCCGATTTCCTGGCCGCCGCAACCGGAGTCAAGGTGCCGACCGCCGCTTTCGTGTTGCAGGCGCGCCGGCGCGGCGACGGCGGTCCGGTCCGCGTCGGCTTCACCGTGTCGAGGAAAGTTGGAACCGCCGTCGAGCGCAATCGGGTCAGACGACGGCTCAGAGAAGTCGTGAGACTATCGGCCACGACTGGTCTTTCCCGAGGCCATGATTATGTGCTGATCGGACGGCGCGCCGCCCTGTCGGTGCCGTTCGAGCAAATGACGCAGGATTTCCAGCGCGCGCTGCGCCGAGCCTCCAAATGACCGACCAGAAAAACACAATCATCGCCATCGTGCTGTCGGCGCTCGTGCTGATCGTGTGGCAGATCTATTTCGGCGTGCCGCAACTGGATAAGCAGAAGCAGATCCAGCAGCAGCAGGCGCAAGAGCGGTCGCAGCAGCCGCCCGCAGCCCCGCAGCAGCCCGGCGCGACCCAAACTCCGTCGGCACCGGGAACGCCGCAAGCGCCAACTCAGCCGGGCGGCGTGCCTGCTCAGACCATGAGCCGGGACGCCGCGCTCGCCGCGTCGCCGCGCGTGCACATCGACACGCCGAGCCTGTCCGGTTCGATTTCGCTCAAGGGCGGCCGCATCGACGATCTCTCGCTGGTCAAATACCGCGAGACCGTGGATCCGAACTCTCCGCCGATCGTACTCCTCGCGCCGTCCGGCAGCCCGCATCCCTTCTACGCCGAGTTCGGCTGGTCTGCGCCGAGCGGCACATCACTGAAACTGCCTAATTCCGATACCGTTTGGCAGCAACAGGGCTCCGGCGCCCTTTCGGTCGGCCACCCCGTGACGCTCGTCTACGACAACGGCGAGGGGCTGCTGTTCAGACGCACGATCGCGGTCGACGAGAACTATCTCTTCACCCTCAAAGACGAAGTCCTCAACAGGGGCGCGGCGCCGGTTACGCTCTATCCGTTTGGGCTGATTTCCCGCCACGGAACCCCGCAGACGCTCGGCTACTACATCCTGCATGAGGGGCTCATCGGCGTATTCGGCGACAAGGGCCTCCAGGAGGAGACCTACGCCAATATGGAGAAGCAGAAGGAGCTTTCGTTCACCGCGACGAATGTGTGGCTCGGCATCACCGACAAATATTGGGCCGCGACGCTCCTTCCCGACACAGCGACCCAGGTCACTGCGAAATTCTCGACCGGGACGCTCGGCAGCATCAAGACCTATCAAACCGACTATTTCGGCCCGGCGCAGACCATCGCGCCGGGCGGCACCGGCGCCGTTGACGGACGGCTGTTCGCAGGCGCCAAGGAAGTATCCATCGTCGATGGCTACAACAATCAGCTCAAGTTAAACAAATTCGACCGGCTCATCGATTGGGGCTGGTTCTATTTCATCACCAAGCCGCTGTTCTTGGTGATGGACTGGATCTATCGCCACGTCGGCAATTTCGGCATCGCCATCCTGATCGTCACCGTCATCATCAAGATCTTTTTCTTCCCGCTCGCCAACAAGTCCTATGCCTCGATGGCGAAGATGAAGGCGGTGCAGCCGGAGATGATGGCGATTCGCGAGCGCTTTGCCGACGACAAGATGAAGCAGCAGCAGGCGATGATGGAGCTTTATAAGAAGGAGAAGATCAATCCGATCTCCGGCTGCCTGCCGATCCTCATTCAGGTCCCGGTCTTCTTCGCTCTCTACAAGGTGCTGTTCGTCACCATCGAGATGCGGCACGCGCCGTTCTTCGGCTGGATCAAGGACCTTTCCGCGCCAGATCCGCTCACCGTGTTCAACCTGTTCGGCCTCATTCCATGGGATCCCACGGTCATTCCCGTCATCGGTCCGTTCCTGCATCTCGGCCCTTGGCCGCTCATCATGGGCGTGACCATGTGGCTGCAGATGAAGCTCAACCCGCCGCCGCCGGATCCGACGCAGGCGATGATCTTCAACTACATGCCGATCATCTTCACTTTCATGCTGGGGAGCTTCCCGGCGGGGCTGGTGATCTATTGGGCGTGGAACAATACGCTCTCGGTAACCCAGCAGAGCGTGATCATGCACAGGCACGGCGCCAAGATCGAGCTGTGGGACAATCTCAAGTCGACTTGGGAAAGCCTGAAGAATCTCTTTAAAAAAAAAAGTAGCACGGGTGTAAGCGGCTCATCGTCATGAGCAGCCCGCAGGGGCCGTCGCTTGCCTCCCCTATCTTCAGTCGGGCCGACATCGAAGCCGGCCGCAAGCTGTTCGCGGGCGATTGGCAGTTCGCGGCCGCCGCGGGATCGGCTCAAGCGCTGCCGCCGATGCGCGGCATCGAGGTCGCCATTGCCGGCCGCTCCAACGTCGGCAAGTCGAGCCTCGTCAACGCGCTCACCGGCCGGCACGCGCTGGCGCGCATCTCGCATACCCCGGGACGCACCCAGGAGGTGATCTTCTTCACCGGGCCGTCGCGGCTCACACTCGTCGACATGCCGGGCTACGGCTACGCGGCCGCCGCGAAGGCAAAGATCAAGGCTTGGACCGCGCTGATCCATGCCTTTCTGCTGGGCCGCGCCAATCTCGCCCGCGTCTATCTCCTCGTCGATGCCCGCCACGGGCTCAAGCCGGTCGATGCCGAGGTGCTCGAGACTTTGGACAAAGCCGCGGTGAACTACCAGGTCGTGTTGACCAAGGCCGACGCGGCGAAGCATGCCGAGCTCGCGGCGCTCGTCGCGGCGACCAAGACCGCGCTCGCCAAGCACCCCGCGGCGCACCCGGAGGTGCTCGTGACCTCCGCGCGCAGCGGCGCCGGCATCCCCGAACTGCGCGCCGCCATGGCGCAACTCATCAAGGAGCGCGGCGCGGGATAGGTCCGTTTGGCTCATCCGGGCTACGAACTCCAAGTTTGCCTCTTTCGCCAAGCCCCCGGGCTCGCTAAAACGCGCAGCGACACTGATGCCGCGGCGTGAGCACCGGATTGCCCAGGAAAATTCCGCGATGACCATTTCGCCCCACGATATCGCGCGCGTCCTCTCCGAAGCGCTGCCGCACATGCAGCGCTACGACGAGGAAACCGTCGTCGTGAAATACGGCGGCCATGCCATGGGCGAGGAGGACATGGCGAAAAGCTTCGCCCGCGACATCGTGTTGATGGAGCAGACCGCCATCAACCCGGTGGTCGTGCATGGCGGCGGGCCGCAGATCGGCGAAATGCTCAAACGGCTCGGCATCAAGTCGGAATTCGCCGGCGGCTTGCGCATCACCGACGCCGCTACGATCGAGATCGTCGAGATGGTGCTCGCGGGCTCGATCAACAAGCAGCTCGTCGGCTTCATCAACGAGGCCGGCGGCAAGGCGATAGGATTGACAGGCAAGGACGGCAACATGGTGCTGGCGCGCAAGGTGAACCGCACCGTGGTCGATCCCGGCTCCAACATCGAAAGGATGGTCGACCTCGGCTTCGTCGGCGAGCCCGACAAGGTCGACACCACGGTGCTCACGCAGATCCTCGGCCGCGACCTCATTCCGGTACTGGCGCCGCTCGCCGCCTCGGCCCAGGGCGGGACCTACAATGTCAACGCCGACACCTTTGCCGGCGCGATCGCCGGCGCGCTCAAGGCCAAGCGGCTCCTCTTGCTCACCGATGTGCCGGGCGTGCTCGACAAATCGAAGAAGCTGATCAAGCAGCTCTCCCCGGACGACGCGCGCGCGCTGATCGCCGACGGCACCATCTCGGGCGGCATGATCCCCAAGGTCGAGACCTGCATCTATGCGCTCGAAGCGGGTGTCGAAGGCGTGGTCATCCTCGACGGTAAAGTTCCGCACGCGGTGCTGCTCGAGCTGCTCACCGACCACGGCGCCGGTACGCTGATGCTGCGTTGATGCGAACACACCGCACCTGAAACACCGCGTCAGCCTCCTGTAAGGTCCGGCGGCCAATCTGAACAAATGGTCATCAACTTTGTCGCGCCATGAACACGCGCGCTGGGAAACCCGCGCGGCGGCTCGAACGTTATGATGACGGGCTGGCGCAGGAGGTGGTGCCATGTTCCACTCGAATATTCGCATCGCGACAATGTTTATCGTCTGCGCTGCAATGGCGACGAGCGCAGCGGCACAACCGCATAAAGGAGGTGGGGGACCGCCGGCCGCACGCGCTGCTCCTGCAGCCCCTGCCCCGCGTGCCGCGCCCGCTCCGCATGCAGCGCCCACTCCGCGCATCGCCGCGCCGCGGCACGCGCAAGCGCCCCGCGCTGTTCCGCAACAATCTGCCCGTCCTCGCGGGGGCCCGGGAACTTCAGCCATGGCGCGGCACGCGCCGCCGCCGAAGGCTGCGGCTCCGGCGCAGCCGCAAGTCAGCGGCCGCAATGCCGGCCGCCGCGGTAACGCGAAAGTTGCGCAACCGAACCAGCAGCAAAATTTGACCCGCCCGGGCGGACCGGGCGGCGCTTCCACCGCGGCTCCGTCCGCGCCCGGCGGCCGCAATGCCGCTCGACAACAAACCGTAGCGCCGCAACAAGGGACGACTGGGCAGAACCAGACGCGGAGCGCCGCTGCGCCGTCGGCACAGCAGAACGCCGCTTCGCGACAACAAGCGGTGATTCCGCAGAATCAAGTGAATCAAATCGTTCCGCCGTCTGCCTCCCGCGCGCGAGCGGCCAGCAACCCACGCGCCTTCTCCGGCGGCGTGCTGCGCAACCAGGCTTTTGCCAACCTTGCTTCCGCCCGCGATCCCGGCGCGCGCACGCTGGCGAACTCGACCTTCCAAGGCCGGTTCTTCAACCCACAATGGCGGCGCCACTCCGCCTTCCCGATCGTGATCGGCTGGATCGGCCCGCTGTTCTGGCCATACGCCTACGATGATTTCGTCGATTACACCTTCTACCCATACGCGTATGACACGTTCTGGCCTTACGCCTACGACGACTTTTACGACGGCATGTTCGGCGCTTACGCGCTCGGCTATGGCGGGACCTATGCCTCGGTCGGTCCTTCCGGCGGCGATGGCGGCGGCTACGCTCGAAGCGGCTCCGCTCGCAGTCGCTACGCTCGCGGCTCCGCTGGCGGCGCCCGGAACATCGAAGCCGACCTCTGTAGCGGGCAAACCGCGGGGCTGACGGACTGGCCGATCGAGCGGATTGCGCAAACCGTCGAGCCGGACGACGCCCAGCGCGGCCTGCTCAACGACCTGAAGGACGCCAACGCGAAGGCGCTCGACGCCCTCAAGGCAGCGTGCCCAACGGCGCTGCCGAGCACACCGACGGGGCGGATCGAGGCGATGCGCCAACGGCTCGAGGCCATGCTGACGGCGGTGCGAACCGTGCGGCCTGCGCTCGAGAAGTTCTACGGCTCGCTCAATGACGAGCAGAAGGCGCGCTTCGATGCGCTGAACACCGAGAATGGCGATCAACAACAGGCGCGGCGCGATTTGACGCAAGTCTGCGGCCAGCGCGCAGCGGGCATCGGAAAATTGCCTGTCGACCGGATCGAACGCGCGGTGCAACCCGACGGCGCGCAGCGCAGCGCGCTTCAGGGATTACAAGACGCCATGGCGCAGGCGGCCAATACGTTGAACTCGGAATGCCCCACCGATCGGAGGCTCACGCCGGTCCGCCGGCTGCAAGCGATGGAGCAGCGGCTCGATGCGATGCTGCACGCGATACAAACCGTGCAGCCCGCCCTGGAGAAATTTTACGCATCTCTGAGCGACGAGCAGAAGGAGCGCTTCAATCGGCTCAGCCCCGCGCAAGGCTGACGCCGCGCACGTATTTCCGCTCATTCCCGCGAAAGCGGGAATCCAGGACGAGGCTGGGGTCCCCGCGTTCGCGGGGACGAGCGGAATGGAGCGGGTGGGAATTCGACGAAAATTTACTCTGCAGCGATGCGCACCTCGGGGGCGGCGGAGCGCACCTCGGCGTCGACCTCCTGTTCGTATTTGACGAAATTTTCCTGGAACATGCGCACCAGCTTGCGCGCGGTTTGATCGAACGCCGCCTTATCCTTCCAGGTCTTCATCGGATAGAGCAGGTGCGGCTCGACTCCCGGCACTGACGTCGGCACCGCGAAGCCAAAATAGGGATCGGTGCGGAAGCTCACGCCCTTGAGCGAGCCGTCAAGCGCGCCGGTGACGAGCGCGCGCGTCGCCTTGATCGGCATACGCCGGCCTACTCCATAGATGCCGCCGGTCCAACCGGAGTTGACCAGCCAGCAATCCACATTGTGCCGCGAAATGTACTCGCGCAGCAGGCTGCCGTATTCCGCGGGCGGGCGCGGAAGGAATGGCGCGCCAAAACAGGTCGAGAATTCAGGCTCGACACCGACCAGCCCCTTCTCCGTGCCGGCGACCTTGGCGGTGTAGCCGGAGAGGAAATGATACATCGCCTGTGCCGGCGTGAGCTTCGCGATCGGCGGCATCACGCCAAAGGCGTCGGCGGTGAGGAAGATGATGTTCTTCGGCTGTCCGGCGCGCCCGCTGCGCGACGCGCGCGGCATGAATTCGAGCGGATAGGCCGCGCGCGTGTTCTCGGTCTTGGAGTCGTCGTCAAAATCGGGGATCCGCGTCTGTGGATCGAATACGACGTTTTCAAGCACGGCGCCGAAGCGATTGGTCGCGGCGTAGATTTCCGGCTCCGCCTCCTCCGAGAGCTTGATGCATTTGGCGTAGCAGCCGCCCTCGAAATTAAATACGCCGTCCTGCCCCCAGCCATGCTCGTCATCGCCGATCAGAATCCGGTTGGGATCGGCCGAGAGCGTGGTCTTCCCCGTGCCGGAGAGCCCGAAGAACAGTGCAACATCGCCGTCTTTTCCGACGTTGGCCGAGCAGTGCATCGGCATCACGCCTCGTGCAGGCAAATAGAAGTTGAGCGTGGTGAAGACCGACTTCTTGATCTCGCCGGCATAGGACGAGTTGCCGATCAAAACGATCTTCTTGCTGAAATCGATGGCGATCACGGTCTCGCTGCGCACGCCGTGACGCTTGGGGTCGGCCTTGAACGAAGGCAGATCGACGATGGTGAGCTCGGGGACGAAATCGTCGAGCTCGGGCGGCACCGGACGAATCAAGAGCTGGCGAATGAACAACGAATGCCAGGCAAGCTCGGTGAAGACTCGCGTTTTGATGCGGTAGTTCGGATCGGCGCCGCCATAGAGGTCCTGCGCGTAGAGCGTTTTGCCGCGCGCATGGGCGATAAAGTCGTCGTAGAGGCGCTGGAAATTTTCCGGGCTGATCTTGCGATTGCCGCCCCACCACACCGTGTTTTTGGTCAGCGCGTCGATGACCGTGTGCTTGTCCTTAGGGGAACGGCCGGTGTGGGCGCCCGTCTCCGCGCACAACGCCCCGCCCCGGACGATCGAGGCTTCGTGCGCGGCGACCGCGTGCTCATAGAGTACCGGCGCGGTGTGATTCCAATGGACGGCTTTGAGGTCCTTGAAGCCGAATCGGTTGGCGCCGTAGGCGCTGTTCCGCAAACCCGTTTCCTGCACGAAAGACCTCCACGACGCAGCCGGCTGCCGCCGGACCTACTCCCCATCGCATATATGGTAACGGTGGATGATAGCGCCCGCCGCCCGATCCCGCGACCTATAAATGGCAGCCGGCTTGTGTCAATGCTGCGCCGCAGCAGCACGCATTCATTCCGCCAGTCCTTTGCCGATGAGCCATTTTTCGATGAGGCCGGCGACGATGCTTGCACGGCGCATCACGCCTCCCTCCCTTTTTGAACTCCGCACCCTGTGCGCCGCGGTCACGCCGCGCGCCGCGCCCCCTCGGCCATTTGCTTGAGCAGGTGCCGCAACTCGCCCGGCGCGCGCACGCGCTGCGGGAACGGCAGCCGCAACGCGGTGCGGTCGAGCTGCAGTTCGAGTCCTTCGGGGTCGCAGCCGACGCAACGCCATTCCCCGTCGGCGGCGCCAAGCAGTTTGGTGGCATAAAGCCGCACCGCGTCGGCATGGTCGCTGTTCATGTGGGCAACAATCTCGGGCTCAGCCGCGACGAGCTCGGCAGCATCGGCGGTCTCGGTCAGAAAGTCCTGTGGCTTGAGATCGACGATGCGGCCGAAGCCGGCGACGAGATGCGCGCCCTTGAGCGTCACCCGGTAGAAGGCAAAGTCGGCAAAGCCCGCGAACATGTCCGCCTCCGGCTGACGCTCGAGATAGCGCCGGCGCGCGTCGGGCTCGTCGGTCGTGGCGGCGGTTCCCAGGAGCATGATGCGGGCCCCTTGGAGGGGATCGCCCGGCTTGCGTTCGTCGATCATCAGCGAGACACGCGGATCGGCGAGAATATTCTTGGTGTGCACGGCAAGGCGCGAGATCAGCACCAGCGGCGCGCCGTCGGCCGCGGTCGCGACATTCACCAGGGAGCAATAAGGGTCGCCCGAGCCCTGCATCAGGGTCGCCAAGGCTCCGGAGCGCCCCTCCCGCAACAGCTTTTTGGCCGCCAGGACGGGGCTGAACTCAGGGCTCGGCTGCATTTGGCGTCTCCGGCAAACGATGTTACCAAGCGCTGCCGGCTCAGCGAAGCCGGGGGGAAAAGCTCGGTCGTCGCCGCGCCAACCGGCGCTTGGCCATGAATGCCGGCGCGAGCTATGCTAACAAACCCCTTGACGAATCACGGTTTTGTCAGGGAATTGCCACATTTCAGCCGTGCTTTGGGGGCTTCAGAGTCGCCCAGGGCGAACGCAGGGATAGGGGCTCATGCCGACCATCGCTCTCGTCGATGACGATCGCAACATCCTGACCTCGGTCTCGATCGCGCTCGAGGCCGAAGGTTACCGGATCATGACTTATACCGACGGCGCTTCGGCGCTCGACGGCTTCAAGACGTCGCCGCCCGATCTCGCCATTCTCGACATCAAGATGCCGCGCATGGACGGGATGGAAACCTTGCGGCGGCTGCGCCAGAAGTCCGACATGCCGGTGATCTTCCTCACGTCGAAGGACGAGGAGATCGACGAGTTGTTCGGCCTCAAAATGGGTGCCGACGATTTCATCCGCAAACCGTTCTCGCAGCGCCTCCTGGTCGAGCGCGTCAAGGCGATCCTGCGCCGCTCGGCGCCGAAGGACGGCAGCGCGCCGAAGGAGACCGACACCGCCAAGGTGCTCGAACGCGGCCTGTTGCGCATGGATCCCGAGCGCCACACCTGCACGTGGAAGAACGAGCCGGTGACGCTCACGGTCACCGAGTTCCTGATCCTCCAGGCGCTCGCGAGCCGGCCCGGCGTGGTCAAGAGCCGCAACGCGCTGATGGATGCGGCCTACGACGATCAGGTCTATGTGGATGATCGCACGATCGACAGCCACATCAAGCGATTGCGCAAGAAGTTCAAGGGAACCGACGACGATTTCGACATGATCGAAACGCTCTATGGCGTCGGCTATCGGTTCAAAGAAATGTGACGCCAGGGGCGGTTCGGTGGCGACACCAGGCTCGACCGCCTAGGATTGGCGCCGGCGGGGCCTGAGTGGGGGGCGTGCAACCGGCAGACCGACCGTGCTCAATCGAACGCCGGATAGTTTCCAGACCGACGTCGCGGCCGAACGGCCGGACGACAAACCGTCATTCGCTGACAGCGGGCGCCGGTTCGCCGAGCTATTGAAGAATTCGTCTCTTGTCGTTCGCGACGGCCTTTCGCAGTTGAGCCGGCGTATGTCGGAGCGTCTCAAGATCGGTCTTAAGACGCAGCGCCTCGAGGTCAGCCAATGGCTCGGCAAACGCGGAGACAGCCTCGACTCCTTATGGCTCCAAGGCCGGCATTTCTTCGAGCACATGCCGTTTTCGCGCGTCGCCTGGCGCAATCGAAGCCCCGACCAAAACGTATTTGCGTTTGCCAGAGCTGAATTCCGGCGCTCCGCTGACCTCCTCTCCCAACGCTGGCAGGTTTTGGCCCACACGGCTGCTTCGGCGCTCGGCCAACTCGATCAAACCTTGGAGAGTCTCAGGATCGAGTTGGAACGGCGCGATGACAGCGCCTCGTTCGCCAAAAGCGGACGCCGCCGCTTCGCGGCCTTGTTGCTGCGCGGCTGGCATCTCTTCGTCCGCGTTTCGTTTTCGAGCCTGAGCCGGCGCATCATCTTTCTCAACGTGACCGGCCTGCTCGCGCTGGTCATCGGCATTCTCTATCTCTCGCAATTCCGCGCCGGCCTGATCGATGCGCGCATTCAGAGCTTGCTGGTGCAAGGCGAAATCATTGCCGGCGCGGTCACCGCTTCGGCGACGGTGGAAACCGACACCATCACCATCGATCCCGAGCGGTTGCTCGAGTTGCAGGCCGGGGAGAGCTATGGCCCGTCCGAGGAGGCGCTATCCGGGCTCGAATTCCCGATCAATCCCGAGCGTGTCGCGCCGGTGCTGCGGCGGCTCGTTTCGCCGACAAATACGCGCGCGCGCCTCTACGACCGCAGCGGCGTGCTCATTCTCGACAGCCGCAATCTCTACGACGTGCTGCGCTTCGAGCTACCGCCTCCGACGCGCAAACCCGGCGTTCTCGAGCGGGCCTATGTCAAAATCCGCACCTGGGTAAGCCGCGGGACGCTGCCGCTCTATCGCGAATTCGAACCGCAGAACGGCAAAGGTTATGGCGAGGTTGGCAACGCGCTGCAGGGCTTCAAGTCCAGCATGGTGCGCATCAACGAACGCGGCGAAGTGATCGTCTCGGTCGCGGTGCCGGTGCAGCGCTTCCGCGGCGTGCGCGGCGCGCTGATGCTCTCCACGCAAGGCGCCGACATCGACAACATGGTGGGGGCCGAGCGAGTCGCCATCTTCAAGGTTTTTCTCATCGCCGCCGGCGTCATGGTGGTGCTGTCGTTCCTGCTGGCGGGAACCATCGCCGGTCCAGTGCGGCGGCTGGCGGAAAGCGCGCAACTCGTGCGCCGCCGCACCCGCTCGCGAGTGGAAATCCCCGATCTGAGCCACCGGCGCGACGAGATCGGGCATCTCTCGGGCTCGTTGCGCGACATGACCGACGCGCTCTACAACCGCATCGAGGCGATCGAGAGCTTCGCCGCCGACGTGGCGCACGAGCTCAAGAACCCCCTTACTTCACTGCGTTCGGCGGTCGAGACGCTGCCGCTTGCCAGGACCGATGAAAGCCGCAGCCGGCTTCTTTCCGTCATCCAGCACGACGTCAAGCGGCTCGACCGGCTGATTTCCGACATTTCCGACGCAAGCCGGCTCGACGCCGAGATGCAACGCCACGAAGCGGCGCCGGTCGACGTCACAAAGCTTCTCACCACCGTCGTCGGCGTCGCCAATGAACGGCACGACGACGGCGTCACCGTCACCTTGAATTTCGAAGGCGGCCGGCCCAGCGCGTTCATGGTGCTGGGGAACGATTCCCGGCTCGGGCAGGTGGTCAATAATCTGATCGACAATGCCCGCTCGTTCTCACCCTCCGGCGGCACGGTGCGGGTCACGTGCCGGCGATTGAGCAGCGAGATCGAGATTATCGTCGACGACGACGGCCCTGGCGTGCCCGAGGAAGCGAAGGAGAGAATCTTCGAGCGCTTCTACACGCATAGACCGCACCAGCCCTTCGGACAGAATTCGGGCCTCGGGCTCTCCATTTCCAAGCACATCATCGAGGCGCATGGCGGCCGCATCCGGGTGGAGAACCGCCAGCGTCCCGCGGTTGCAGGCGAGGCGCCCGTGGTGCTCGGTGCGCGTTTCATCGTGCGGCTGCCGGCCATGTGATGGCTGCTGAGAGTCCGACCGTCCATGCTTCTGCGGTGCTGGCCGGCACCCGCGCCGTGCTCATCCGTGGACCGGCGGGAGCGGGCAAGTCGCAACTTGCGCTCGCGCTCATTCAAGCCGGGGAAACCGGACTGTTGCGGTTCGCCCGCCTGGTCGGCGACGACCGCGTTCACCTCGACGCGCACCACGGACGGCTGCTGGTACGGCCCGCGACCGCGCTTGCAGGGTTGATCGAGGTGCGCGGGCTCGGCGTTCGACGGCTCGACTACGAGCCGATGGCGGTCGTCGGTCTCGTCGTCGACTTGGCAGCCGAGGATGCCGAGCGCATGCCGGCGCCGAGCGAGGGCGTGCTCCTTGGGGTGCCGGTGCGGCGCTTGGCGCTGCCGGCCGGCGGCGCCCCTCTGACGCCGGTGCTCGCGCTGCTGCGTTCACCGGACGGTGACATTAAACCTCCGTCATGATCCTTGCGGCCAACGGCGGTGGCACAAAAGTAACCGGCCGGACGGTAGGATCCCGCTCCCCCGCGGCGCCGGAAGGGGCGCCTTTTATTGCAATGCAACAACACCCCGAAATCCCCAGAAAGGCCCTTGCGCCGGGGCTTCGGATGGTCATGATGGGCGCCCTTTCGTGCGGTGCAAGCGAGACGCGCCGGCGGGGAGCTCCATGATCGGCCTCGTACTCGTCACGCATGGGCGCCTTGCCGCTGAGTTCCGCTCGGCCCTGGAACACGTGGTCGGCCCGCAGAAGCAGATCGAGGCGGTAACGATCGGGCCCGACGATGACGTCGAGCAGCGCCGCAAGGACATCATTGAGGCGGTCAAGCGCGTGGACAGCGGCCAAGGGGTGGCGATCCTCACCGACATGTTTGGCGGCACCCCCTCCAACCTCGCAATCTCGGTGATGGGGCGCCCGAAGGTCGAGGTCCTCGCCGGCATCAATCTCCCGATGCTGGTGAAGCTCGCCAAGGTTCGCGACGAGTGTCCGCTGACCGAGGCGGTCGCGGCGGCCCAGGACTCCGGTCGCAAATACATCACCATCGCCAGCCGCGTGCTCACCGGCAAATGAGCGAGGCTGCGGGCGAATCCTCCGCCGACGATCCGCCGGGCCAGGCCCCGATTATTCGTGTGCTCAAAATCTGCAATAAGAAGGGATTGCATGCGCGCGCCTCGGCTAAATTCGTGCAGACGGTGGAAAAGTTCGACGCCGAGGTGAAGGTCAAGCGCGGTCAGGAAGTGGTCGGCGGCACCTCGATCATGGGCCTGATGATGCTTTCCGCCGGGCCAGGCGCGACCATCACGGTCGAAGCGAGCGGACGGGAAGCGGCCGAGGTCATCGACGCGCTGGCGGCGCTCGTGAGCGGGCGTTTCACGGAAGAAGAATAGCGTTCGCCGCGCCGGTTCAGGCGACCTTTTTCGCCAGGATCCTCGCCGCTGGACGCAAGTCGGCGACAAAATTTTTGTACTCGCGTTCCTTGTCCGCCTCGTCCTCGATGCGCAGCAGCCACGACGGGTGAATTGTCACGAACGCGGCGGTCCCGTCGGTGAGGTGCAAGATCTGCCCGCGGACCTTCCTGATGGTGACCGCGCGGCCCAGCAGGCTGCGCGCCGCGGTGGCGCCAAGCGCGACGATCGCCACCGGCTTCACGATGGTGCGTTCGGTATCGAGCCAAATCTTGCAGCGCTCGATCTCGTAAGCGTTGGGCCGCTTGTGCAGCCGCCGCTTGCCGCGCATTTCGTGCTTGAAGTGCCTCACCGCGTTGGTGACGAAAACCTCGGTCCGCGGAATCCCCGCATCCGCCAGCGCCCGGTCGAGAACGCGCCCGGCGGGGCCGACGAAGGGCTTGCCGGCGAGGTCTTCCTTGTCGCCGGGCTGCTCGCCGACCAGCATGACGTGGGCGGATTTGCGCCCCTCGCCCGGTACTGCCTGCGTCGCATCCTTGTAGAGCGGGCAGCGCCTGCATTCGTTCTCGGCTTTGGCAAGCTCGAAAAGCGAGTTGATCGCCGGAGGAAGCTCAAGGTCGAGTTGCGTCTTCTCTCGCATCGCCTGCTCCTCATCCGCGGCCCTCTGGGGTCAACGCCGGGCCGACACCGGGGGTTCGGCGCGTCGCCCGTTACCGCCGGTTAAAGACATAAAGAAATCTTTATGTCTTCGTTGCAGGAGGTGGTAAGCCCTGCTATAGGCAGCGCCGACCGGCGTGCCGGCTGGCGCGTCCCATTTCCAACCTGCAAGGACCGACATGAGCGCTGCATCGAAAGCCGCCAAGAGTGCTGCCACCGCCCAGCCAGCGACCGACTGCGTCGTCAAAGATTTGAGCCTTGCCGAATGGGGCCGCAAGGAAATCGCCATCGCCGAAACCGAAATGCCTGGCCTCATGGCAATCCGCGAGGAATACGGACCCGAGCAGCCGTTGCGCGGCGCGCGCATCTGCGGCTCGCTGCACATGACCATCCAGACTGCGGTGCTGATCGAGACACTCAAGGCGCTCGGCGCCGATGTGCGCTGGGCCTCCTGCAACATCTATTCGACCCAGGACCACGCCGCGGCGGCCGTGGCAGCGGGAGGCACGCCGGTCTTCGCCATCAAAGGCGAGACGCTCAAGGACTATTGGGACTATCAGCACCGAATCTTCGAATGGAGCGACGGCGGCACGCCGAATATGGTGCTCGATGACGGCGGCGACGCCACGCTTTTGATTCATCTCGGCCTGCGCGCCGAGCGGGGCGAGACAGGCCTGATCAGCAAGCCGGCAAACGAGGAAGAGGAAATCCTGTTTGCGGCGATCAAACGGCGGCTAAAGGAGAAGCCCGGCTGGTACAAACGCAACGCCGACGCGATCCGCGGCGTAACCGAGGAAACGACGACCGGGGTTCACCGGCTTTACGAGATGCAGAAGAAAGGCACGTTGCTCTGGCCGGCGATCAACGTCAACGACAGCGTGACCAAATCGAAGTTCGATAACCTTTACGGTTGCCGCGAGTCGCTCGTCGACGGCATTCGCCGCGGCACCGACGTGATGATGGCAGGCAAGGTGGCCATGGTCGCGGGCTTCGGTGACGTGGGCAAAGGCTCGGCGGCCTCGCTGCGGCAGGCCGGCTGCCGCGTGCTCGTCTCCGAGATCGATCCAATCTGCGCGCTGCAGGCGGCGATGGAAGGCTACGAGGTCACGACCATGGAGGACGCCGCGCCGCGCGCGGATATTTTCGTCACCGCGACCGGCAACCTCGACGTCATCACCATCGAGCACATGCGCAAGATGAAGGATCGGGCGATCGTGGCCAACATCGGCCATTTCGACAGCGAAATCCAAGTGTCGGCGCTGCGGAACTTCAAGTGGCAAAACGTTAAGCCGCAGGTCGACGAGATCGAGTTTCCCGACGGCAAGCGCATTATCCTCCTGTCCGAGGGACGTTTGGTGAACCTTGGCAACGCCATGGGCCATCCGAGCTTCGTGATGTCGTCCTCCTTCACTAACCAGACGCTGGCGCAGATCGAGCTTTGGACCAATCCAGGCAAATACGAGAAGAAAGTTTACACCCTGCCGAAGCGGCTCGATGAGAAGGTCGCGCGCCTGCACCTCGCCAAGGTCGGCGCCAAGCTGACGAAAATGTCGGACAAGCAAGCGACCTATATCGGCGTACCCGCGGAAGGCCCCTATAAGCCGGATTATTACCGGTACTGAGGGTCGGCAACGCCTGCGCGAGCCAAGCCGACACGGCTCGCCTGCGATTGAGTTCGGCCCATCTAACCGCTAGCTTCGCCGCGCAAAGAGCAGAGCGGGGGCAAAGCCTTGCGACTTCGCGTCGTCTTTGCCGTCATCTTCCTGGCGGCTTTCATCCTCTTGTTCCGTTTCGTCCTGCTCGCCGGCGAATTCGACACCGTCGTCGCCGCAGCCAAATTCGAGTCCGCGCGCGATAATTTCACCACGCTGCGCGCGTTCCTCTATCGCATGCCGAAAGGCGGCGATCTCCACACCCACCTCGCCGGCGCCGTCTACGCGGAGCGGTTCATCGCCTGGGCCGCGCAGGAAGATCTTTGCGTCGACCTCGAGAACCGGGTGTTGGCGAAACTGCAGTGCGGCCGCGCGGGAGCGCGGCCGGTGTCCGACGCCATGAGCGATCAGAGGTTCTATGACCGCTTGGTGGATGCGTTCTCGATGCGCGATTTCCTGCCCAGCTCGGCCGTGCCGAGCCTGGATTCTTCGCCACGTTCGACCGGTTCGGGGCGGTATCCGGCTCGCATTTCGTCGACATGACGGTCGACCAGCTCAAGCGCTACGAGGCCGAGAACGTTCAGTACGTCGAGTTTATGGTTTCGGCGTGGTGCCCGAACGATCGCGAAAGATTTGCCAAGGCTGTCGGTGAGGCGGTTGACGATGCGGCCAAGCTCGCGGCGCTGGAAGCGAGCGGGCTCGCCGATTGCGTCGCGGGCAAACGCAATGACCTCGCCGCCGCGATCGACAAGATAAGGACTTCGCTCGGATGCGACATACCGGTGCCGCAGCCCGGCTGCAGCGTCACGTTCCGCTACATTGCCCAGATCTAGCGCGACAATCCGCCCGACGACGTGTTCGTTCAAACCGCCACCGCGGTCGCCCTGATCCGGGCCGAACCGCGGTTGGTCGCACTCAATCTCGCGGGGCCCGAAGACTACCTGGTGGCGCGCCGCGACTACACCCGCCAGATGGAGATCATCCGTTTTCTCGCCAAGGACGTGCCGGTCGCGCTGCACGCGGGCGAGCTCTGGCTCGGCCTCGTTCCCCCGTCCGACCTCAGCTTCCACATCCGCCAAGCGATCGAAATCGCCGACGCCCAACGCATCGGCCACGGCGTGAGCCTTGCGTTTGAACGCGACGCGGAGGGGCTGCTCGCCGAGATGCGCGCGCGGCCGGTTGTCGTCGAGGTCAATCTGACCAGCGGCGATCTCATCCTGGGCGTTCGCGGCAAGGACCATCCGCTGCCCGCCTATCTCGCGGCCGGCGTGCCGGTCGTACTGTCAAGCGACGATGCCGGCGTGTCCCGCATCGATCTGACCAACGAATACTTCCGCGCCGCGCGCGATTACGCCCTCGGTTATCGGGAGCTCAAGGCCATCGCCCGCAATGCGTTGCGCTATTCCTTCCTCGACGCGGAGCAAAAGCGCGATCAGCTCGAGCGCTTCGAGCAGCGTTCCGCCGAATTCGAGCGCTCGGTGGCAGGCCGGCAATCGCCGCTTCGGAACGCCGTGGCGCTGATCAAAGCCGCCGTCACTCTCCCCCGCTGACGGGCTATCCGGAACAATCGGCGAGCCGTTCGCTTGACGGCGCGCCCAGCTGCCGCGGCGGAATGGTGATGAGGAGATAGCGCGCGGGAGCGCCATCCACCCCGAGGTAGCGGCGGGACACTTCAATCTCCCTCTGCTTGCCGGGAGGAGAACAGCGCGCCCACGAGAGGGCGATTGTGGCGCAATCTTCACCGGCAACGGATGATCGGGCCGGACACAGCAATGCGATCCCTTCGCGGTCGATGCGCTCATGCATGGCATGGGTGGCTTTGCCGTCGAGCACGTGCACCGCGAGCGGATGGCTGCGCATGTAAAAGGTGACGCCGTCGGTGAACTCATCAAAGCCGCTGAAAACTCGCAGCGGCCGGTCGGTGGTCTCCCGCCACAGCCGTTCGATCGGCTCGGCCAGCATCGAGGCATGGGCCGAGCCCGGCGCTGGACCCGCGCGATGGATTACGAAGGCGATCGCCGGGGCGATTGCCACCATGACGAAGGGAAAGATGAACGCGAGCGTGAGGATGCCGACAGCGTCGCGACGCATCAGCATGACCAGCGGCGATGACAACAGCATGACCGGCAACAGCGTGAACGCCGACATCGACCAGAGCGACACCAGCCGGAGGCCGGTCAACGGCGCGATCAGGGCAGGCGCCAGCAGCACCGCCCAGAACGCGGCCGCCGCTAGCCGGCGCGGCGGCGACGACGGCCAAGCCATATCTTTGACGGCCGCCCGGCTCGGCCGCGCCAGGAAAAAAACCATCAAGAGCGGCACTGCGACATACGCCACGCTGCCCGCGAGGTAGCCGAGCGCGGCACCTACAGTGGATATGAAGGAGCCTTCGCCGTGCAGAACGATCGCGTAGGAGAACGGCGCAAAATCGTTGGCGATCAGCCAGGCCACGTGCGGGGCGAGCGCCACCGCTCCCGCTACGATCGTCACCCAAGGCGCCGGCGAACGGAAATAGGTCTCGCGCCTTGGATCGAGCAGCGCCGCAATTCCGAGCCCGAGCAACAGGAAAACCGACCAGTATTTGCCATACATCGCAGCCGCGGCAAAAAGCCCGGCAAGCGCCGCGTCGAATACGCGCCGGGTCTCGAACGAGCGGAGGAACCACAGCGTCGTTGCCGCCCACAGCGGCAGCAGGATCGTGTTCACATTGAATTTGAGGCCGTGGAAATTGAAGAACGGCACCAACGTGAGTAGCGCAAGCCCGATTACCCGCTTTTCGCCGTCGAGAAACCGCGCCGAAAGCCGCCACGCGATCCAGAGCGCGAGGCCGACATTGACCATCGCCAGCAGGTAGTAGGCCCAGTCGGCGGTGGGAAAAACGCTGAACCAGGCGCGCACGACGACCATCGCCAGCGGCGGATGCTTCGGATAGCCGAGCGCCAGTTCGCGTCCGAGCGCGAACTGCTCCGACATGTCGGCGTGAATGTCCTGGCTGCCCTTGGCCATCGCGCCATAAAGCGTCCAGAGCGCCACGTAGCCGAGGAGAACCACAACCACCGTGCGCTCGCGCCGGGCGGTGTCGGCGAGCGCATCGAGCAGCCTATCGATGAGCGCGAGGCCGCGGCGGCGGCCCTCCGTCATAGCCGACATTGCAACACCTGGTTGGACCCCTCTTTGGGCGGCCAGCCTATGGCACGAGGTGCAACCGAGGTCCATATCAAGGGCGGCACGCCGCCATTGCTTTGCCGCATCAGTCGGCGATGCTAAGGCATTGCGTCGAAGGAGCCCCAGGGAACAGGCCATGTGCCGCTGGATTGCCTATCGCGGCGAAACGATCCCGCTGGAGCAATACGTCACTGCCCCCGCGCACTCGCTGGTGGTGCAGAGCCAACGTGCGCTGGAATCGACCGCCGCCACGAACGGCGACGGCTTCGGAATGGGCTGGTACGGGGAGCACGCCGAGCCCGGCCTCTATCGGGAGGTCCGCCCGGCCTGGTCCGACGAGAATTTGCGCTATCTCTGCCGCCACATTCAATCGCACCTCTATTTTGCGCATGTGCGCGCAGCGACCGGCACGCCGATCACACGGCCGAACTGTCATCCCTTCGCCTGCGGCCGCTGGCTCTTCATGCACAACGGCATGATCGGCAACTGGGGACGGTTGCGGCGGAGGGTCGAAGCGCTCATTCCGGACGAGTTCTATGGCTCGCGCATCGGCACGACCGATTCGGAAGCGGTCTTTCTCGCCATCCTCGGCGCCGGCGGCAACAAGGATCCCCTCGGGGCCACCGCGCGCGTGCTTGGGGCGCTCACCGAGATGGTCAGCACCGACGGCTACAAGGAGCCGCTGCGCTTCACCGCGGCGCTCACCAACGGACGCGACCTCTACGCATTCCGCTACGCCGCCAACGACAGCGCCAACTCGCTCTATTACCGCGAGTCGGGCGGCAATGTCGTGATCGTGTCGGAGCCGCTCGATGCCGAGCGCGCGCATTGGAAGCTGGTGACGCCCGGCCATGCGATTGTGGCGCGCGACGAAGAACGGGTCGCGATTGAGCCGTTCCTGACGGAACACCGGGTCGCGGCGGAGTGAACCGCGTCCACAGCGACCGCCGAGAAACCGCCAGTCCTTGCCGCTTGCGGACGCGAGTGGTAATCCGCGCGCTATGAATGCGGCCATCGATAACATCCGCAACTTCGCGATCATCGCGCATATCGACCATGGCAAGTCGACGCTGGCCGACCGGTTGATCCAAGCGACCGGCGGCCTCGCCGACCGCGAGATGGTGGAGCAAGTGCTCGACTCCATGGACATCGAGCGCGAGCGCGGCATCACGATCAAGGCGCAAACCGTGCGGCTCAATTACCGGGCGCGCGACGGCAGAAATTACGTCCTCAACCTGATCGACACGCCGGGCCACGTCGATTTCGCCTACGAGGTCAACCGCTCGCTCGCGGCCTGTGAAGGTTCGCTTTTGGTGGTGGACGCCTCGCAAGGCGTGGAGGCGCAGACCCTCGCCAATGTCTACCAGGCGATCGAGAACAATCACGAGGTCGTGCCGGTCCTCAACAAGGTAGACCTGCCGGCCGCCGAGCCCGAAAAGGTCAAGCAGCAGATCGAGGACGTGATCGGGCTCGATGCCTCGAACGCGCTCCTGATCTCAGCGAAGACCGGCCTCAACGTGCCCGAGGTGCTCGAGGGCATCGTCACGCGCCTGCCGCCGCCGAAGGGCGACCGCGAGGCGACGCTGAAGGCGCTGCTGGTCGACAGCTGGTACGACAGCTATCTCGGCGTCGTCGTGCTGCTTCGCGTCGTCGACGGCGTGCTCCGGCGCGGCCAGCGCATCCGGCTGATGGGCAGCGGCGCGGCCTATGAGGTCGACCGCGTCGGCGTCTTCACTCCGAAAATGGTGGACGTCGAGGAGCTCGGCCCCGGGGAGATCGGCTTTCTCACCGCCTCCATCAAGCAGGTGGCCGACACCCGCGTCGGCGACACCATCACCGATGACCGCAAGCCGGTAAGCACGCCGCTGCCGGGTTTCCGGCCGGCCATTCCCGTCGTGTTCTGCGGATTGTTTCCGGTCGACGCCGCGCAGTTCGAGGATTTGCGGGCGGCCATGGGCAAGCTGCGGCTCAATGACGCGAGCTTCACCTACGAGATGGAGACGTCGGCCGCGCTCGGCTTCGGCTTCCGTTGCGGTTTCCTCGGCCTGCTCCATCTCGAGGTCATTCAGGAGCGGCTCGCGCGCGAATTCAATCTCGACCTGATCGCGACCGCCCCCTCGGTGATCTACAAGATCACGTTGACCAACGGGACCCAGCTCGAGATCCACAACCCGGTCGACATGCCGGATCCGGTCCGCATCAAGGAGATGGAGGAGCCTTGGATCCGCGCCACCATCATGACCCCCGACGAATATCTCGGCAGCGTGCTCAAGCTCTGCCAGGACCGCCGCGGATCACAGATCGAGCTGACCTATGTCGGTAATCGCGCGATGGTGAAGTACGACCTGCCGCTCAACGAAGTCGTGTTCGACTTCTATGACCGGCTGAAATCGGTGTCGAAGGGTTACGCCTCGTTCGACTACCACCTCACGGATTTCCGGCCGGCGGACCTGGTGAAGATGCAGATTCTGGTCAACGGCGATCCGGTGGACGCGCTCGCCATGCTGGTGCATCGCACGCGCGCGGAGAGCCGCGGCCGCGCCATGGCGGAAAAGCTCAAGGAGCTCATCCCGCCCCACATGTTCCAGGTGCCGATCCAAGCCGCCATCGGCGGAAAGATCATCGCGCGCGAGACCGTGCGCGCGTTGCGCAAGGACGTGACGGCCAAATGCTACGGCGGCGACGTGACGCGCAAGCGCAAGCTGCTGGAGAAGCAGAAGGAAGGCAAGAAGCGCATGCGCCAGTTCGGCAAGGTGGAAATCCCGCAGGAGGCGTTCATCGCGGCACTGAAGGTGGACGTGTGAGCGGCTCGGCTCACGCCGCCTCTTTTCGATCGAGCTCCTGATCCGGGATCGCCACGAAGATCAGCACGGCGATGCAGGTCATGAGGAACCGGAACGCGCTGGGCACGCCGTTCCAATGCTGCGATTCCCACATTCCGAACCATTCGCCCCCGATCACCATGAATCCGACGTGCCAGAGCAGGAAACCGAGGGTTAAGCCGACAATGGCCACGCTCTTGGCGCGATTGAACGTATCGGCATCGGCGCGCAGCCGGCGCACGAGCGCCGCCGCGCCGATCCAACACAGCACGGCGGTCATCGCCTCCGCCGCGATGATGAGGCCGTATGCAGCTTCCTGAAGCGCCGGATTGGTGATCGCCCGGTAGCTGATCCTGGAAGACGGAAAGATCGTGTCCATGGACAGGACGTGCTGAATGAAGGCGAGATTGGTGTCGTAGTCGGTCAGATTTCCAAAGGTGACGAGACTGGCGAACAGGGCGATGGCGGCAACCGTTGCCGCCTTTGCCGCCCGAATGGCAATCATCGACATCTCGTTCGGCCATACCGGCCCGTTCTATTGCGTGCCACTTAGCTCGTATTTCCGGGCTTAAACGCGCTCTCGGACATGCGTCCGTACCAGCCCGTTATGCCCTGTCCTATCGAATTGGGTAGCAAAATGGTAGCAAGCGGTTCAGGGTTTGTGCTTGCGCTTCTCCCGCCGCTTGAGTGCCGCCTCGACCGCCTTAGCGACGAAGACAGTCCGGCTTTCCTTCGGCTGCGTCGCGTCGCCTTCCCTGACTTCTGCGAGCCTTGCCTCCCTAGCCCTGCCGACAAGCCGCCGGCAGGGGCGGACTGGCTCCACGAGATCAAACACGACGGCTTCCGGATGCTGGTGCGCCGCGATGCGGCGGGTGTGCGGCTTTTCACCCGCAACGGGCATGACTGGACCGGCCGCTTTCCACTGATCACGCGCGCCGCGCTCTCGCTCAAGGCGGCGTCGTGCCTTATCGACGGTGAGGCCGTGGCCTGTGATGGCAACGGCCTGCCGGTATTCGACCGGCTTCGTTATCGGCGCGATGACCGGCGCGTGTTCCGCTACGCCTTTGTCAGGTCACATTCCCTCGCAACGCGCTGGTGCTGTTCGTCTGCACTTTTGATGTGATATTCAAATTCAAGCCCATTGTGGGGGAGTTGCTTGGTCACCTGATAGATCCCACCTGACACATTTCGCCTGATTGATGGGATGAGGGTCACGCTCTCACCGATATGGAATTTATGCGAGGGCATTGCAGATCCCGTGGTTTGCCAACCCCACGCTGACCGTGCTGGAGGTGAACCGGGCTGAACCTGCTGTTGCTGCTGGACCACGGACTGGGCGCATTCGGGCGCTACCGACGCAATGAAATCATCCCTCTCCGCCAACCGCAGCCAGGCCTCCGCCATATGAGAGAGGGCGACCCGCGCCTCGCGGTCCCCGAAAGCGGCCGCCAACTCGAGGCAACGTTGTGCGCGTCGCCGATACTCGTCTGCCCTACTAGCCACGACCCATGCCCGTCCGTCCGCCAAATCACAAACGCAGGCGGCGGCACTTGGTTCAAGTCAAATTTAAAGAACAGAGCACTCGACTGATGGAGCCGTCACGAATTGGTGCTAAGCGGGTCTGGGCTCGCGGCGGCGCGTCAACAAAAATCCCCGCTTATGTCGGGTTTCGCTCGGCGCTCCCGAGCGGCAGTGGCCCCTGCCTACTCTGCTATGGGTACTGGTTGCGGCTTTCTGAGGCGGCGCAAAGGGAGAGGCCCTAAACGGTGCTGCGGCAGAAGTGGTCACGCGGGCAGGTGGAAGCACGGCTGGCCAACCTGCGGCCGTGTCTAATCGGTATGGATTCTTGCGTCGGGGCGCATCATCTTTAGCCATTGAGCGGACCTTCGGAGCTTCAACTAACGCTCCCGACGCCCTTCGCTCGCCGGTGCGTCCGCAAAGACGCCCGCTACGATCCGGCCCGTCCCCACCAACAGCACGCGATCCTTCGCCACCGCGTAGCGATAATCCCGGGTTTGCGGCACGCGAGCGGCGACCTCGTCGGGCACCGGTCGCAGTTCGATCCAGGGCGGCAGCTTGGTCCCGATATCCGCGTCGAACGGGGAGCCGGCCGGCTGGTCCTTGAGCGACTGGTAGATGGCGCGGCGCTCATCGTCCGTGAGCGTCATGAAGGTGTAGGCGATGGTGAGGAGCTTGTCGTCGTCGGCGTTCTTCGCGGAGAATTTCGCGGGCACCGTATCGGTGTTCGCCGGCGCGCCCGGTACCGCAAAGGCGCCGTTGACGAATACCGCGTTCGCCGGCGGGCTGGCGTTCGCTGGCGGCTGCTTTTGGGCGGCGGGCGCATCGCGGCCAAACCCCGCCTTCTGTTTGTCGTCGAGCGAGCCATCTAACTGTTGCAGCACCGGACTCATGCTCATGACCACAAACAGCATGACGTCGAGACGATCCTTTGCAGCCGCAAAGCGCGCCATGGGATCATCCAGGTGCGCATCGCTCGGGCAGGAGCCGGCGATAAGCTGTGCCATGGCGACCGATGTCTGCCGCAGCGCTTCCAAACCTGCACGCTGCTGCTCGTGCGCAGCGGGCGCGATTACCCGCAGGATCGGATCGGCGGTTCCCGCCGTCGGCTCCGAGCATGTTGGTGCGCGCCGGTCGACGACCGTCTGACCGTGTCCCTCGCTGGCACCCGCTGCAAGCCCCGCCGATTCCGGCTCCTCGCGCCGTAGGCGCGGCCGCAGTTCATCGGTTAGCGAATTGTAGAAGGTCTCGAACGGCAGGCGAATTGTGAGCAGCGCGTCGTGCATCGCCCAGATTCGATCTTGGATCGCCTTGAGCCGCTCCGCGACAGTCGTGGGCATGGTGGCGGGACAAGCCGCCGCGATGCGCTCGATCGCTTGCGCCAGGGCACGGCGGAACTGTTCAAGGGCATCCCGCTGTGAGACATTCGACCCAACCGCGCGTTCGATCCGCTCGATCAGCGCATCGGCGCTTGCCGAGTTCGCGCGGCAAAGATCGGCAGAGGGGAGCGGCGTCTTTGCCTGCGAGGACTGGCCGTGCATGCCTCGCGGGTCTCCGTTGTCTGGAACGGTAAACGCGGCGCCAACGATGCTGTCATAACCGTAGGTCCAAAACCGCTCTTTGCCATTCGCAAACAACACGTAGTTGGCAAGATCAGCGGCGGCATCGGGCCAAAATATCCCTGAGGTCTGCTCGGGAGACGCACTGGGTTGCGACGGTGGGTTCGTCGGCGGCGAAGGCGCGCTGTCTTCGGGTCGCGATGTGCTGGCGAGGCGGTGCCGCCCCCAATGCGCAACGCGGTGCGGGCGAACCGATGCATGTACTGCGTGCCGGTGGTGGTGTCTGAATGAATGTCGGAAGCCGCCGAACATCGCACCCGCGACTGCGCCCAATACCACGCCCGGGGCAAATCTCAGCCGGGCCTCGGCACCGGAAGGAACGGCAAGGGACAAAGCGACCACGCCAAGGATGGAAATCGTCCAGGGTTGCATGCCCGTTCTCCAGCCGATTGCCGCACCTTATTAAACGGTCGAGTTTGGCAAAGTTCCCAACCTGACGTTCCAGGATTGGGAGTCGTGCCAACTTTGCAGGTTTTAGCCCCAGAGCCGAGCTGGAAATCGAATCCCCCGGTGGCTCCCTGATCGCTCAGCGCTTGGGTCCGTCGAGGATCGATCTCCCGAGCGATCAGCAAGTTGTCGCCTTAATTCTGATTGTGCGGCACCTTGCAGGCCCCAATGAGGCTGGGTGTCGAAATTCAATCGGTGTTGCTTTTCTGCCGCAGAAGATTGCGCCTCGGCACCAAGCACTCGAACAATCGATATTGACCAATTCGTTCCAAAAAAAAGAGATCGATGAACGGTATATCGACTCGCCATACTACATTGCTCCT